>Ga0315903_10001523_pt1 | contig 35176 bp, 34 predicted proteins | sample LakEriMetagenome_7_FD_203524 | JGI IMG/M metagenome (GOLD analysis project Ga0315903, IMG submission 203524) | Freshwater fungal communities from buoy surface, Lake Erie, Ohio, United States - Buoy 2 MA119 | ecosystem: Environmental > Aquatic > Freshwater > Lake | place: USA: Lake Erie, Ohio...
CCGCCCGCGGCACGCGCGAATGACCTTCAGCAAAGGAACGCCACATGTCCGATGACACGAACACTCTGACGCTCGAAACCACGCAGGGCGCGGTGGTGATCCGCATGCGCCCGGACCTCGCGCCCAACCACGTCGCGCATATCAAGCGTCTCGTGAGCGAGGGTTTTTATGACGGCATCGTCTTTCATCGCGTGATCGAAGGCTTCATGGCCCAGACCGGCTGCCCGCACGGAACCGGCACCGGCGGCTCGCAATATCCGAACCTGAAGCAGGAGTTCAACGCGCAGCCGCATGTCCGCGGCGCTGTCTCCATGGCGCGCGCCTCCAACCCGGATTCGGCGAATTCGCAATTCTTCATCTGCTTCGACGACGCCACCTTCCTTGATCGCCAGTACACGGTGTGGGGCGAAGTGGTGGAAGGCATGGAGAACGTCGACAAGATCAAGCGCGGCGAGCCGGTCCAGAACCCCGACAAGATCGTCTCCGCCAAACTGAGCTGACGAAAGCTCTCGCGACGCGCCCCGGCCTGCCGCCCGGCGTCGTCGCCGGAAGGAAGCCCCATGCGCGTCGATCTCTTCGACTTCGAACTGCCTGAGGACCGGATCGCGCTTCGGCCGGCCGAGCCGCGCGACAGCGCGCGCCTGCTCGTGGTGCGGCCGAACGGGCTGCCTGCGCGCGAAGATCGGCGCGTGAGCGACCTGCCGGGCCTGCTGCGGCCGGGCGACGCGCTTGTCGTCAACGACACGCGGGTCATTCCGGCGCGGTTGAAGGGCGTGCGCGTGCGCGGGGAGGCTGTCGCGCGCATCGAGGCGACCTTGCACAAGCGCGAGGGCGAGGATCGCTGGCGCGCCTTCGTGCGTCCCGCGAAAAAGCTGAACGTCGGCGAGCGCGTGCGCTTCGGTACCGACGCGGAGAGCGCGGCGTGCCTGCTTGGCGCGCTGGACGCCGAGGTTCTGGAGAAGGGCGAGGAAGGCGAGGTCCTGTTCGGATTCTCGTTCTCCGGCGCCGCGCTCGACGAGGCGATCGTGCGCGTGGGCGAAATGCCGCTGCCGCCTTACATCGCATCCAAGCGCGCGCAGGATGATCACGATTCCAGCGATTATCAAACGCTGTTCGCTAATGAGCCCGGCGCTGTGGCGGCGCCGACCGCCGGCCTGCATTATACGCCTGCGCTCGTAGCAGCCCTCGAGGCGCGCGGCGTCAGGATCGTGAAAGTGACGCTGCATGTGGGCGCGGGCACGTTTCTGCCGGTGAAGGCGGAGGATACGAAAGACCACCGCATGCACGCCGAATATGGCGTCGTCACGCCCGGCGCGGCGCGTGTGTTGAACGAGGCGCGCGCGGCTGGCGGGCGCATCATCTGCACCGGCACGACGACGCTGCGGATTTTGGAGAGCGTAACGGACGAGGCCGGCGTGGTGCATCCGCAGGCTTGCGAGACGTCGATCTTCATCACGCCGGGCTACAGGTTCAAGGCGGCGGACCTGCTGCTGACCAATTTCCATCTGCCGCGCTCCACCTTGTTCATGCTGGTGAGCGCGTTCAGCGGGCTCGACGCCATGCGCGCGGCCTATGCGCACGCAATCGCCTCCGGCTATCGCTTCTATTCCTACGGCGACGCCTGCCTGCTTGAGCGGGCGCGGGCAGGGGAGACGTCATGAGCGAGCAATTCACTTTCGCCTTGCGCGCGACCGACGGCGCCGCGCGCACGGGGACGATCTCCACCGTGCGCGGGCAGATCCGCACGCCCGCCTTCATGCCTGTTGGCACTGCGGCGACGGTGAAAGCCATGTACGCCGATCAGGTGCGCGCTTTGGGCGCGGACGTGGTTCTGGGCAATGTCTACCATCTGATGCTGCGTCCGGGCGCGGAGCGGGTTGCGGCGCTGGGCGGCCTGCACGCCTTCATGAATTGGCCCTATCCCATTCTCACGGATTCGGGCGGCTTTCAGGTGATGTCGCTTTCGAAACTGCGCAAGCTCGATGAGAACGGCGTGACGTTCCAGTCGCACATCGACGGCGCGCGCCATGTTCTCACGCCTGAGCGCTCGATGGAGATCCAGCATCTGCTCGGCTCGGACATCCAGATGCAGCTCGACGAATGCATCAAGCTGCCAGCCAGCGAGGGCGAGGTGGAGCGCGCGATGCGGCTGTCGCTGCGCTGGGCGGAGCGTTCGCGCAAGGCGTTTCACGCCGCGCCGGGGCGCGCGATCTTCGGCATTGTGCAGGGGGGAGGCGAGCCGAAACTGCGCGTGGAGAGCGCGCGCGCGCTGGCCGATATGGACTTCCACGGCTATTCCATCGGCGGTCTGGCTGTCGGCGAACCGCAGCATGTCATGCTTGCGATGATCGAGGAGACGCAGCCGCATCTGCCGACGGACAAGCCCCGCTATCTGATGGGCGTGGGCTCGCCCGACGATCTTCTCGAGAGCGTGCGCCGCGGGGTCGATATGTTCGACTGCGTCATGCCCACCCGCGCCGGTCGCCACGGCCTCGCCTATACGCACAAGGGAAAGGTGAACCTGCGAAACGCGCGCCATGCGGAGGACAAGTCCTGCCTCGACGCGCTGTCGGATTGTCCGGCCGCGCGCGATTATTCGCGCGCCTATCTCCACCATCTCGTCAAATCTGGCGAGATATTGGGCATGATGCTGCTCACCTGGGCGAACCTCGCCTATTACCAGCAATTGATGGCGGGCATGCGCGCGGCGATCGCCGAAGGCCGTTTCGCCGATTTCTATGCGCAAACAAAGGCTGGTTGGGCGCAAGGCGACGAGCCGGCCGCCTGAGCGCGCATATGCGCGGCGACTGGAGCCGTTGGCACGCCCTATGCTTTAACGGAACGAGAGGATGGAGCGCCGGCCAGTACGCGCGGCGTTCCCTCCAGCAAAACGCAGCGTGCCTCACAGGTCGTTTCGCTGAATGTGAAGGAGCCGTTTCAGGCAAGAAAAAAGGCGGGTCCCCCCGCCCTTTAGTAAGTCGACAAAATTCCGTTCGCGATCTCGCCACGAAGGGCGGTCGCACGTCGGGTGACCCGACTAAATCCGGAACTTTCCTCCCGCGACTTGGCAAAGCGCTCACCGTGAACCGGTGGCGGCCTCCTTTCGGATTAGGCATGTGAACGCTAGCTAAATTTTTTTCCCCTGTCACGCGCTTTTTATTAGCGCTCTAAACTAATTCCGCAGGACGGAACGGGCATTTTAAACAAAGGCTTGGGTCAAATTGCCGCGGTCAAGGTGGGTGGGTTTCGGCTTGCGCTTGTGTTGAGCCGGGCTTTGGGCTTCTTAGAGCGGCACGCTGCGATTTGTCCTGCGGCGCGCGGGTTGATTCGCACAGGCCGCCCGCCGCCCTGTTTCCTTGAATGGTGCCTTTCATGCGTCTGTCCCGGTACTTCCTGCCGATCCTGCGCGAAACGCCCAAAGAGGCGGAGATCGTGTCCCATCGTCTCATGCTGCGCGCCGGCATGCTGCGGCAGGAGACCGCCGGCATTTACGCCTGGCTGCCGCTCAGCCTGCGCGTGCTGAACAAGATCAACGCGATCATTCGCGAGGAGCAGAACCGCGCAGGCGCGGTGGAAATGCTGATGCCCACCATTCAGCCCGCGGATCTGTGGCGCGAGAGCGGGCGCTATGACGATTACGGCAAGGAGATGCTGCGCATTCAGGATCGTCATGAGCGCGAGATGCTCTATGGCCCCACCAATGAAGAGATGGTGACGGAGATTTTCCGCGCCTATGTGCGCTCCTACAAGGATCTGCCGCTCAATCTCTATCACATCCAGTGGAAGTTCCGCGACGAGGTGCGCCCGCGCTTCGGCGTGATGCGTTCGCGCGAGTTTCTCATGAAGGACGCTTATTCCTTCTATCTCGACGCGGATGGCGCGCGCCATTCCTACGCCAAAATGTTCGCGGCCTATCTGCGCACCTTCTCCCGCATGGGGCTGAAGGCCATTCCGATGCGCGCCGACACCGGGCCGATCGGGGGCAATCTGAGCCACGAATTCATCATCCTCGCCTCGACCGGGGAGAGCGAGGTGTTCTGCCATAAGGATTTTCTTGAGTTCGATGCGCCGGCGCAGGACGTGGACTTCGATGACCGCGCAGCGATGCAATCGGTCGTCGATAAGTGGACGTCGCGTTACGCCGCCACTTCCGAAATGCATGATGAGGCCGCCTTCGCCAGTGTGCCGGAGGCGGATCGCGTCTCCGCGCGCGGCATCGAGGTCGGCCATATTTTCTCCTTCGGCACGAAATACTCCCAGCCCATGCGCGCCGTCGTGAACGGGCCGGATGGCAAGGAGGTCGTGGTGCAGATGGGCTCCTACGGGATCGGTCCGTCGCGGCTCGCCGCCGCCTTGATCGAGGCCAATCATGATGAGGCCGGCATCATCTGGCCGCGCGCGGTCGCGCCCTTCCATGTGGGCCTCGCCAACCTCAAAGCCGGGGACGCGGCGACGGACGCTGCTTGCGACGACCTTTACGCGAAGCTCTCGAAGGCGGGCGTCGAAACGCTCTACGACGACCGCGATGAGCGGCCGGGCGCGAAATTCGCCACGTTCGATCTGATCGGCCTGCCGCATCAGCTCATCGTTGGTCCGAAGGGCCTGGCGGCGGGCGAGGTCGAAGTGAAGGACCGTCGCACGGGCGCACGCGAGACGCTGACCCCTGAGGCGGCGCTGAATCTTTTGCTCGCCGCGGCTGCGTGAGCGCATGACGGGCGCGCAGGACACATCGCCCGAATTCGCCGACGAGCCCACGGGCGCGCGCGCCTTCGCGCCGTTCGAATGGATGGTGGCGCTGCGCTATCTGCGCGCCCGTCGCGCGCAGGGCTTCGTGTCCGTCATCGCGGGTTTCTCCTTCCTGGGCATCACGCTTGGGGTTGCGACGCTGATCGTGGTGATGTCCGTTATGAACGGGTTCCACATCGAGCTGATGAGCAAGATCATCGGCGTCAACGGCCACGTGTTTCTGCAAGGCGCGGACACGCCCCTGAACGATTACGATCAGGTGATAGACCGCGTGTCGAAAGTTCCGGGCGTGAAGGTCGCTTTGCCGATCGTGGAGAGCGCGGCGGGCGTCTCCTCCCCCTATCAGCAATCGGGCGCGCTGGTGCGCGGCGTGCGTGAACGCGACATCAAGCGGCTGCCGGGTGTGGCCGAAAACGTGCGGCTTGGCACGCTCGACGGGTTTGATGCCGCCGAGGGCGTCGCCATCGGGCAGAAGCTTGCGGAGAATCTCGGCGTGCGGATCGGCGACCGCGTGACGCTGCTCACCGCGCGTGGCGCCCAGACGCCGTTTGGCGTGACGCCGCGCATCAAAGCCTATCCCGTCGTCGCCATCTTCCAGATCGGCGTCTCGGAGTTCGACGGCATCTTCGTCTTCATGCCTTTCGAGGAGGCGCAGGCCTTCTTCAACAAGGAGGAGGAGGCGACGCTGATCGAGGCTTTCGTGGACGATCCTGAAAACATGGACGCGATGCGCGCGCGCCTCGACAAGGCCGTAGGACGGCCAATGATCATGACCGACTGGCGCCAGCGTAATCGCTCCTTCTTCGAAGCGCTGAAGATCGAGCGGACGGTGATGTTCCTCATCCTCACGCTGATCGTTCTGGTAGCGGCGCTCAACATCATCTCCGGCCTCACCATGCTGGTGAAGGACAAGGGTCGCGCCATCGCCATCCTGCGCACCATGGGCGCGACGCGCGGCGCCATTATGCGCGTCTTTCTTATCACGGGCTCGGCCATTGGCGTCGCGGGCACAGCGGCGGGCTTCGCGCTTGGTCTGCTGGTCGCGCATAATCTTGAACCCTTGCGCCAGTCGCTGAACGCGCTCCTGGGGCTCAATCTGTTCGATCCGAATTTTTACTTCCTCTCGCGCCTTCCTTCCGTGGTGGTGACGAGCGACGTCGTGTTGATCGTGACGCTCGCCCTCAGCCTCTCCCTGCTTGCGACGATCTTCCCCGCCTGGCGCGCCGCCAAGCTCGATCCCGTCGAAGCGTTGCGATACGAGTGACGCCGTGACGCATCCCGCTCTTTATCTGCATCAGGTGGTGCGCAACTATACGCAGGCGGACAAGCCGCTCGAGGTGCTGCGAGGCGCCGATCTCGCCTTATGGCCGGGACAATCGGTTGCGCTGATCGCGCCATCTGGCGCAGGCAAGTCGACGCTGCTGCATCTCGCGGGCCTGCTGGAGCGGCCCGACGATGGCGAGGTCTATGTGGGCCATGAGCCCACCTCCCATATGGAAGATGACGCGCGCACGAGCCTGCGCCGGCTGGAGATCGGCTTCGTCTATCAGTTCCACCACCTGCTGCCGGAGTTTTCCGCGCAGGAGAACGTGATGCTGCCGCAGATGATCCGCGGCCTGTCGCGCGGCGTTGCGAAGCGTCGCGCCGGTGAATTGCTCGCCTATCTGGGTTTGGGCGAACGGCTGACGCATCGTCCGGCCGAATTGTCGGGCGGCGAACAGCAGCGCGTCGCCATCGCCCGCGCGGTCGCCAACTCTCCGCGCATTCTGCTTGCCGACGAGCCCACCGGCAATCTCGACCCCAAGACCGCTGACCACGTGTTCGCCGCGCTCACGCAATTGGTGCGCGCGACGGGTCTGGCCGCCCTTGTCGCCACCCATAATCTCGATCTCGCCGCGCGGATGGATCGTCGCGTCGCTTTGCGTGACGGGCGCATTGTGGAGCTGGAGTGATGAGCGCGGGGGAGGGGGCGCTTGTGCTCTTTTCCGGCGGTCAGGATTCGGCGACATGTCTCGCATGGGCGCTCGCGCGTTATGATCGCGTGGAGACAATCGGCTTCGATTACGGGCAACGCCACCGCGTAGAAATGGAGTGTCGTGCGCGCCTGCGAGAAGGCATGTCGGCGCTGTCGGCGGCCTGGGCGGGCAGGCTCGGCGACGACAATGTGGTGCAACTCGACGCTATCGCGCAGGTTGGGCGTAGCGCGCTGACGCAGGACATCGCCTTTCGTATGGAGAAAGACGGCCTGCCGAACACATTCGTGCCGGGACGCAATCTGATCTTCCTGACTTTCGCCGCCGCGCTCGCCTATCGTCGCGGGCTGCGGCGCATTGTGACCGGCGTCTGCAAGACGGACTATTCGGGCTATCCTGATTGTCGCGACGACACGATCAAGGCGATGCAAGTTGCGCTGAACTTGGGTCTGGATCGGCGCTTTGTGCTCGAGACGCCGCTCATGTGGCGCGACAAGGCGCAGACATGGGCGTTGGCGCAGGAGCTTGGCGGCGCGCCGCTCGTCGAGCTGATCCGCGTCCATTCGCACTCTTGCTATGCGGGCGATCGCACGCGCGCACATGAATGGGGCCATGGCTGCGGCGCTTGTCCGGCGTGCGAGTTGCGCGCCGCGGGCTGGGCGAAATGGGTGAGCGCGCCATGACCGAGCTGAAACCGCGCATCTTCGACGGCCCGACGCTCGTATTCGGCGGCGTCTATTCGAACCTGCAGGCGCTTGAGGCTCTGTTTGATTTTGCGCGCTCGCGCGGAATTCCCCAGAAGCGCTGGATCTGCACCGGCGACGTCATCGCTTATGGCGCGGACGCGCGCGCCCGTTTCGAACGGCTTGCGGAGACGGACGCGCTGATCATCGCCGGCAATTGCGAGGAGGGTCTGGCTGCAGGCGCGCAGGATTGCGGATGCGGCTTCGCGCCGGGATCGACATGCGATGCGCTTTCCGCGAAATGGTGGGCGCACGCCATCGCACAGCTTGGCGCGAATGCGCGCAGCGCGCTCGCGGCGCTGCCAGCGCGCGCTATTATTGAGATCAACGGCCGGCGCCTTGCGGTCGTACACGGCGGCGTTGAGGAGACCAGCCGTTTCATCTTCGGCTCTGCGCCCGACCGCGTGCTGGCGAGCGAGATCGCCGCGAGCGGATGCGAGGGCGTGCTTGCCGGCCATTGCGGCTTGCCGTTCACGCGCGTTGTCGACGGCCTGTTATGGCACAATTCCGGCGCGCTTGGCATGCCGGCGAACGATGGCACGCCGCGCGTCTGGTGCAGCGTGCTCACGCCCGCTGACGGGCGCGGCGGAGTGCGCATTGAGCATATCGCGCTTGATTACGACCATGCCGGCGCGGCCGCGGCGATGCGCGCGGCGAAACTGCCGGAAGAATACGCGCGCGCGCTTGAAAGTGGTTTGTGGCCGTCGTGCGAAATCCTCCCCAAAGACGAAGCGAAAGCCTCCGGCGCGCCGCTCGCCGCAGGTTCGCTGACCTGGTTGGGAGCAGGGGCGGGCGAAGCGCCGGCCGCATTCTGGCCGCGCTCCAGCGGGCCGGCCCCGCTCGCGCGCGAGAAGTTCAGAGATCCTCACGTGACGGCTGGCGGCGAACTGCGCGCTCAGGTCGCGCTTGCGGGCCTGCGCACGCTTTGGATCAATACAGGCACGCTGTGCAATCTTTCCTGCGCGAATTGCTATATCGAATCCACGCCGCGCAATGATCGGCTGGCCTGGATCACGGCGCAGGAGGCGCGCGCATTCTTCGATGAGATCGAGCGCGACCGTCTTCCGGTGCGCGAGATTGGTTTCACCGGCGGCGAGCCGTTCATGAACCCTGAGTTCATCGACATGCTGGAGGAGGCGCTCGCGCGCGGCTTCAAGGCGATTGTGCTTACCAATGCAATGTCGCCCATGCGGCACAAGGCGCGGGAGCTCGCCGCGCTTAACGCGCGTTATGGAGATGCCCTCACGCTGCGGGTCTCCATCGATCATTACACGCAGCGTTTACACGAGCTTGAACGCGGACCGCGTTCCTGGGATCCGGCGATCGCGGGTCTGCGCTGGCTTTCAGAGAACGGCTTTCGCATCCACATCGCCGGGCGCATGTATTCCGGCGAAACTGAAAGCCTTGTGCGTAATGGATATGGCGGATTATGTACGCAGATCGGACTTACGCTCGACGTAACTGATCCCGTCGCCCTGATGCTGTTTCCAGAAATGGACGCTCATGCCGACGTGCCAGAGGTTTCTCAATCCTGCTGGGGCGTGTTGGGCAAGTCGCCGTCCGACATGATGTGCGCATCATCGCGCATGGTGGTGAAGCGCAAGGGCGCGTCCGCTCCTGCGGTCCTCGCCTGTACGCTGCTTGCTTATGACGAAGCGTTCGAGATGGGTCCCACATTGCTTGACGCCGCGGGGCCGGTCGCGCTCAACCATCCCCATTGCGCGCGTTTTTGCTTGCTGGGCGGGGCTTCCTGCAGCGTCGGTTGATCCGCCGTCGGCGCCCGTTCACTGGTTCCCATTATCGTTGTGCGAGGACGCTGATCCGCCTTTGCGTCCGGCGTCGGCCGCGAGTTCCCGGTCGCGCGAAAAGCTTCTATTTTCCGCATGCACGCTTTGTCCGCCCTTGCGGCCCGCTTCAGCGGCGAGGGTGCGGTCCTGCGAGAAGCTACGGTTCTCCGGCGCGACGCTTTGTCCGCCTTTGCGCCCTGCATTGGCGGCCAATTGTCGGTTCTGCGAAAAGCTTCTCTTTTCGCTGGGCACGCTGCGGCCGCCCTTGCTGGCGATCTCGCGCTGCTTTTCGCGATCCATCGACGCGAAACCGCGCGTGGATCTGGGACGTTCATTCTTCTGACCGCTCTCAGCCATGTCCGAAGCCCTTTTCGCTTTACGGGCGCGGACGAATGGACCCGTCAGCGCCCCGGGTCCGGCTGTGCGCCAGACGCGGGGTCAACTTTGGCTGTGGGCGGAGGTTCCGGCTTTTGGATCAGCGGAAACGTGATGCTGTGCTTGTGGTTTCGCTCAGGCGGGACGCGCCATCCATGCGCGCAGGGCGCGGTTGAAGGGCTCGGGCTGCTCTACCGGCAAAAAGTGTCCGCAATCGTCGAACACCACGAGCTGCGCGCCGGGAATGGCCGCCGCCATCTGTTCGTGCTGTGCGACAGGGCTCCATTCGTCTTCGCGGCCGCAGGCGATCAGCGTGGGGCAGGCGATCGTGGGCAGAACGGGGCGCGCTTCGCGGCGGTTCACCAACGCGCGGATCTGGCGCTCGTGTAATTCGGGCGTGGCGCGCAGCACCATGGCGGTGAGCGGCGCCATGAAGGCCGCGTCCGCGCGGCGACGCGGATGAAGCATGGGCGGCAGCCAGGCGGCTGCGAGCGCGCCCATGCCCTCGCGCCAGGCGAGGTCGATGACCGCCTGCCGTTTGGCGTCCTCGCCCTCCGCCTTGGGCCCGGCGCCCGTGTCGAAGGCGCAGAAGCGTTCGATGCGCTCCGGCGCGAGCCGCATAATCTCGAACGCCACGCGCCCGCCCATGGAAAAGCCGGCGATTGAGAAGCGTGGCGGCGCGATCTCAAGCACATGGCGCGCCATATCGGTGAGGGAATCGAAGCCAAGGAAACGCGGCACGCGGACGTCGATGGCATCCGCCAGACCCTCCATCTGCGGCTTGAACACGGTCTCGTCGCACAGGAGGCCGGGCAGCATGTAAAGGACAGGTTTGGCGCTCATCTTCGTCTCACGAATGCAGGGTTCGTGAGGTTCGATAGCCTGCGACGAGTGATCGCGCCAGTGGGCGTTCGCGCTGTTCGTCCCGACATGGGCTTTACTATATGAATGTGTCGCTCCGGTCACGCTTGTAAGCGCGCCGACGACGCCGTGCGTGTTAGCGAACGTGCTTGGGCGCGCCTGTGCGCGCGAAACGGTTGGAGTGAAACATGGCTGGGCAGCCTGCCAAACAGGCTAGCGTCGAGGACGGGCTGGGCGAGGACATTCTCGCTCACGTCACGCCCAAATGGGTGGACTGGTACCGCGAGACCATGCGGCGCACCACGCAGGACGACGACGAACAAAGCGGCAAGGCGGCTGCTGACAGCGCTCATGCCGGGTCGCAGGGGCCCGGCGCGGTTCAGCGCCCTGTGCGCTGAATGCGCGCTAGAGAATGATGCTCGGATTGCGGATGCACTGATCGCAATTGATGAGGTTGATCCGCTTGGCGCGGATCAACCATGAGCCGTTCATTTTGCGCATGTCGTAGCCGCACCATCCGGTGAGCTGGCGCGTCTCAAAATCCCAGAACTCGCTGACGATGAAGTTTGAGCGCACCATGCGCCGGTCGTCCGCGTCGGATGAGAACACCTCGACGCTCGACACCATGCGCACGGTGCGCGACCGCGGCGCCTGCGACCATGCATATTCAGAGCGCAGCCGGAACACGCGATCCTCCAGCCGCCGCCGGTCGTCGAACATGACGGCGATCTCCGTGCGCGGATCGCCGCCATCAGGTCGCGCCGGCGCCCAGTAGGCGCATTCGGGCGCAAGCATTGCGAGCCAGTCGTCGTAGCGGTGCTGATCGAGCAGGCGCGCCTCGCGCTCCAAAATCATGCGGAACATGTCCCGCTCGCCCGGGTCGCACAGAGCCTTGGCGTCCACGTCCCAGTCGGTGAAGCGCGCGAGAAGGTCTGCGTAGAACGCGTCGTCGACGTAATAGGATGAAAGAGATGGATCGCGGCTTGCGGGCTTGTTCATGGCTCAGGGCTCCCGCTGGATCTCTAGTGGCGTTTCGTCTTTCATGATGCGCTTCCATTCCTTGATGTACTCGCGCATGAAGACTTCATCTGTCGCCGGCGCGCTGATCGTGCCGTCGGCGTTATACCTGATGCGGCCGGGTATTCCGTGGCCGCGGTTCATATAGATCCATTCGTCCTCGACGCAGGCGAGCCCGCGTTGGATCTGTTCGAAATTGGCGATGTCATCCACCTCGCCGAAATTAGGGAAACCTTCCTGCGTGCGCATGCGCAGCGCGTTGATGATGGGCAAGGCGTCGCCGATGTCGCCATTCACGTCTTCGATGCGCGTGCCGTACCAGACCGCGTCCGTCTCATCGACGCTTACGGGCTGGAACACCTGAATGTGATTGCCCAGCAGCGAGAGGTTGGGAAAGATATTGATGTTGACGGGCTCTGAGCCAGCCAAATCGAGCAGGCTGTCCGCGCGTTCGCCATAGCGCGCGCGCAGCGTCTGTTCGGCGTGCTCCATGCCCGGATGGGTCGATTCAATCGCCCACAGCCCGCCGGGGCGGGCCTGCAGGTTCGGCCGCTTGTCCTTGAAGTGGTGGCCGTTGCCCATGTATTGCACGTACATCTCAAGGCTGTCGGGCGAGTTTTTGTAGAAGGCCATCCCCTTGTTGCCCTCGTCGACAAGCCTGTTCTCCATCTCCAACAGGGAACGATGGGAATAGATGACGTGGTAGCCGTCGGATGAATTGTCGTAGGCGAGCTTCCAGTTTCCTTTGAACTTGAAACGGTTCGCCTCGCACACGATGACTTTGCCGCCGGGATTGCGGTCCAGCCATTCGTCTATCGGTCGCGTAATCGGCCCGAGCCATTGGCGCAGCGGCGGAGCCTTGGCGTTCAGCGTGCCGAAGATGAAGCCGCGATAGGATTCAACGCGCGGGACCTGCGCGAGATTGAACTTCGGATCCTTGATGTCGCTGGAATAGCCGTCGGCCCATGGCACGCCGCGCAGTTTCCCCGTGTTGAGGAAGTTCCATCCATGGTAGGGGCACTGAAAGAAGCGCGCATTGCCCTTGTCATTGCGGCACAGCGTCGTGCCGCGATGCGTGCAGCGATTGTAGAGCGCGCGCAGCACCCCGTTCGCGTCGCGCGTGACGATGATGGGACGCAAGCCTATCTTGCGCGTGATATAGTCATTGGCCTGCGGGATCTCGCTTTCATGGGCGAGATAAACCCATGTGCCGCCGAAGATGCGGGTCATCTCCTGTTCGAAGATCGCCGGATCCGTGTAAAGCGCGCGGTGAACGCGGTCCTCCTCGACAAGCGCGTCCCAGTCGTAACCGGGGCGGGGCGTTCGGCTCATGACGTTCATGACAGGCTCCTGGCTTCCAGCGCAGCGTCCGCTAGAAGAAATCGAAATATTCGTTCTGCTCCCACTCGGTCGCCTCCTCGCCGGCTGGCTGGCCGGAGGCTTCGAGCGCGCTTTGGTATCGTCCCGCCTCGACGCGTTTAACCTTGAGATAATAGTCGACGAACAGGTCGCCGAACGCTTGTCGGAACAGGCTTGAGCGCTCAAGTTCATCGAGCGCCTGAGGGAGGCTCGCGGGCAGGCGCGCGCGGTCGCTGTTGTAGGGCTCGTCGTCCTGCTTGCCGGGATGCGCCTTGGCGTCCACACCCGCCATGCCAGCGACCATTTGCGAAGCGATGTAGAGATAGGGATTGGCGCAGGGCTCGCCGATGCGGTTCTCCATTCGCGTCGCGGGATCGCCCACGCCGCCCAGCACGCGGATCATCGCGCCGCGATGATCATAGCCCCATGAGGCGCGGTCGGGCGCAAGAGAGTTCGGCTTGAAGCGTCGATAGCCGGTGACGGTGGGCGCCGCGAACACCGTGGCGGGCGCGGCATGTTCCAGCAGGCCCGCGACATAGGACATGCCGAAGGGCGAGAGCGGATCGCCCACCGTCTCAGGCGTGAACTGGTTGCGACCCTGCAGGTTCACGATGGATTGGTGCAGGTGCCAGCCGCTTGAATAATAGCCCTTGAGGCCGGGCCGCGCCATGAAGGTGGCGAAATGGCCCATGCGTCGGCAGATCTGCTTGGTGGCCGTGCGAAACAGCATCGCATTGTCGGCCGTCTCAAGCGCGTGGGAGGGCGCGAACGTGCATTCGAGCTGGCCGGGCCCCCATTCCTTCTCAATCGATCGCACGGGCAGGTTGATGGCTTCATACGCCTGCACAAGCGCGCTGAGGATCGGCTGCATCATGTCCATGCTGGATTCGGAATGGAAATGATAGCCGGGCTCCACCGGACACACGTCAACAGGGCGACCGCGGCGCCCCGGCGCGCCGACATTGTCGAAATCAAGCCGGTCTTGGATCACGCGCAGAAGGTAGAACTCCATCTCGAGTCCCACCATTTGTGAAAGCCCACGTTCGCGCAGCCGCGCGATTTCGCGTTTCAGCAGTTGGCGCGGCGAAAAGTGAAACGGTTTTCCGGAGTCGAAATATTCATCGCCCACGATCCACGCCACGCCCGGCGCCCATGGCAGGACGCGGAAGGTGGAGGGATCGGGCACGAGCGTCAGGTTCGGCGAGCCGGTCATCTCGTCGAGTCCCATCCCGCCGCCGCGCACGAAGGAGGAGAAGGTGCGCGTGCCCGCCGAGTCGAGCGTGCTTGTCGCCACGTTGATGTTGTGGCCGCTGCGCAGCGCGCTTAGGAACGCAGGCGCGGTGAGCGCCTTCGCGCGCGAATATCCGTGCGGATCAGCCCATGCGAGGCGCACCAGATGAATGTCCTGCGCCTTGATGCGCGCGGCGATCTCGGCGGCTTGGCGGCGCTGTTCGTCGCTCCACAATCCGTGTCGTTCGATAAAGGGAGCGGATGTCATGCTTTCCTCAGATCATATCTGTTTAAGAGATGCGCCGGTCACTCCCAGGCAGGTTATTCCCAAGCGCAGGTTTCCTCGGCTTCGGCGACGTAATAATCCCATGCGCGGATGGGCTCGTGTTCGCGGTCGTCGCCATGGCGGCGCGCGGCGCCTTCCGGCGTGTAATGCTTCGGCTGAAGTCCGGCCGCCATCGCCTTGAGCTGGAGCTCGGCGGTCTCCTCCATGAACAGCGCGTTCACGCAGGCGTGCGGAATGGACATGCCCGTCGCCAGCATGCCGTTGGCTTGCAGAATAACGGCGACATGCGGCCCCAGCGCCTCGGCCACGCCGTCGCCCAGCTCCGGATTGGCGGCGAGCACGGGCTTGGCGAACACGGGCGCGACATGGCCGAGATTCGCGCCGAAGCCATGGGCGATGCGCAAAGGCTCCGCAGCGCAGGCGAAGGCCGCGACATTGCGCGGATGGCCGCGCGCGATCGACATCACATCCGCGCGGCGCTTATAGACAGCCAGATGCATCGCCGTCTCGAGCGCGGGTCTTCCCCCGCCGGCGAGTTGCCTGCCGTCCATATCGAGCTCGATCAGATCCTCCTCGCGCACAGTCCCAAGGGCGATGCGCGGCGTCATGAGGATGCGCGCCTCGCCGGGAATGCGCGCGCTCACATGGCCGAAGCCTTCCACGATGCGGAAGTGATGGAGTACGCGGCAGGCGCGCAGCATCAGGGCGCGTAATTCAGGCGAGGAAGCGTAGGGCATCGCGAGCGGGCGCCTTTCTTGTGCGCTGCGGCGCAGGCGGCGCAGCGAGACCCAGGATATGCGCCAGATTGGCGTCTGGCGGGGCGTTTTGCAAGCGAGGCGCGCATCGCTGCAAGCCCCGCTCTTGCGAAGTTTTCGTGGCGTTCGTCATTCCTGAAAGGCGCGCTCCCGCGAGCGCCGCACGCCGGGCAGGACGATGACCGCGAGCATCCCGAGACTGAGCGCGAGCAGGGTCGCTGAGATCGGCCGCTCAAGGAAGATCATCGGATCGCCGCGCGAGAGCGACAGCGACCTGCGCAGGTTCTCCTCCATGAGCGGGCCCAGCAGAAAGCCCAGCACCATGGGCGCTGGCTCGCAGCCGAAGCGCACGAGCACATAGCCGAATAGCGTGAAGAAGGCGGTGATCGCCATCATCGCCCAGTTCGCGTTCGAGCCGTACACGCCGATCACGCAGAACAGCAAGATCGCAGGGTAGAGCAGGCGATAGGGCACGCTGAGCAGGCGCACCCAAAGGCCGATCATCGGCATGTTGATGATCACAAGCATGAGATTGCCGATCCACATGCTGGCGACCATGCCCCAGAACAGGTCCGGCCTGCTGGTCATCACGGCCGCTCCCGGCTGCACGCCCTGTATCATCATGGCGCCCATCATCAGCGCCATGATGGGATTGGAGGGCAGGCCGAGCGTAAGCAGTGGAATGAAGCTCGTCTGCGCTGCGGCGTTATTGGCCGATTCCGGGCCCGCGACGCCCTCGATCGCGCCCTTGCCGAAACGTTCGGGCTGTTTCGCGATCTTCTTCTCAAGCGTGTAGCTTGCGAAGGAGGCGAGCACCGCGCCGCCGCCGGGCAGAACGCCGAGAATGGAGCCAAGCCCCACGCCGCGCACGGAGGCGGGCCAGGCGCGCTGGAAATCGTCGCGCTTCGGCCACAGGTCGCGCAGGCCCGTTTTCACGGGCTCGCGCGCGATCTCTTTCTCCTCGAGATTGCGCACGATCTCGACGATGCCGAACATGCCGATCACCATCGGCAGGAAGTCGATTCCGTCCCACAAAACGGAGACGTTGAACGTGTAGCGCAACGCGCCCGTGTTCACGTCTGTGCCAACGAGCCCGAACAACAGACCCACAAGCACCATGCCGATCGCCTTCAGCACGGAGCCATGCGCGAGCACGACGGCCATCAACAGGCCAAGCGTCATCAGCGAGAAATAATCCGGCGAATTGAATTTTTGCGCGAAGTCCGCGAGCGGCGGCCCGAAGGCGGCGATGAACAGCGTGCCGACGCAGCCAGCGAAGAAGGAGCCGAGCGCAGCGACGCCCAGCGCGACGCCTGCGCGTCCCTGCCGCGCCATCTGGTGCCCGTCCATACATGTCACGACGGACGAGGATTCGCCGGGCATGTTGACGAGGATCGACGTGGTGGAGCCGCCGTATTGCGCGCCGTAATAGATGCCCGCGAGCATGATGAGCGAGGACAGCGGATCAAGCCCGAAGGTGATCGGCAGCAGCATTGCGATCGTGGGAATGGGGCCTATGCCAGGCAGCACGCCGATGAGCGTGCCCAAGAGACAGCCCGCCATCGCAAAGCCGATGTTCTGCAGGCTGGCGGCGGCGGAGAAACCTGTGGCGAGATTGGCGAGCGCGTCCATCGGGGTCACGGCGGAAAGGCGGCCATGGGCTGGCCAAGCGCGTAGACGAACAGCGCTACGCTGAAGGCGGCGAGGGCGAGGGAGAGGAGGGCGGTCTCGCGCCAGTCGACATGCGGGCGTGCGAGCGCTGCGAGAAATGTGACCGCGATCGCCGCCAGCGCGAGGCCGAAACGCTCTACGACAAGGCCGAAGCTGAGAATGGCGACGCAGACCATCAGGATTGGGCGCAGTTTCGGCGCCTCGACGGCGGGCCCGTCGAACGCCAGCGCGCGCAGAGCAGCGATGGCGCCCACACCGAGAATGAGCCAGCTCAGGATGATGGGGAAGAAGCCGGGCCCCATGCGCGCGGGGGAGCCGAAGGTGAGGTCGCTCCCAAAATAGAGACCCGCCGCGCCCACAAGCGCGAAGACGCAGGCGGCTCCGAAATCCTGCGGACTCCTGATGCGGATCATTGTGCCTCCCCGACGACGCCTTGTCCTGGCGTTTCGCCGCAGGATCTTGAAGCCGCGCGGCGTGCGTTCGTTATAGCCGGCGCGGATTGGTCGATCCAGCGCGCAAACCCGCGGCCTTGGATCGCTTGGGAACCCGGAGGCGCTCTGACCGTTTCGTGAAAGGCGCCCCATCCCGCGCCGACGCGGGCGCCGTATGGGCGCGCGATGGCGTCCAGGGGTCAGGCCCGTCGGCGCAGGGAGCAGGTCCCATGGAACATAAAAGCGTCGAAGCCTTGCGTGGTCTTGCGGATGTCCGCTTTGAGCCGCCTGCGCCTTTGAGCCGGAAAGAGAGGCTTGAGGCATGGGCGAAGGCGCTCGACCGCCAGTGCGGCGTGCCGGTGCGCCTGTTCCATCAACTGGAGTTCATGCCGCGTTCCGATTGGGGGCCGCTTCGAGTCGAGGGCTCCCCTCTGTCGATCGCCTTCAGCGATCCGCTGCTGCGAGCGCAGGGATTGCAAAGCGACCGGCTCGGCGACGCCATGGCTTTCTTTGAGATGAATAAGGGGGAGACCCACCGCATGCTGTGCTCCTGCATGCACGGGGCGTCCATGAGCGCCACCCGGGCCGCAGCGCTCGTGCGGCAAATGGCTTCGCCTCTGCCGCACCTCGCCATGCGGCTTGGCGTGGGGGTCTTCGCGGCCTCCGCGTTGGGCCTGTTCTTGTATATGGCCTGAGCGGTCGGGTTTTTCGCCGTTTGGAACCGTCCCGGGCGCCGCTCGGGGCGGCAATTAGCTATTTATTTGTTCATGCGGTGCACGTTTCTTGAGCTTCCCTCCAATCTCATTAAAGTTAAGCTGGCGCTTTGACGCTTCTTTGCGCTCGTAATGCCGCGAAGTAGGCGCCCTGATTCACGAATAGGCACGCTGGCATGTTTTTTGTTCACCTTCAAGGCTGCTCAAATGCTTGCGGAGGGAATGTCGTGGCGCGTTTCGGATCGTTTTTTCTCGGTGCTCTCGGCGTATTCGCCGGCGCAGGCTCGGCCTTCGCTTCCGACGCCCCCCGCATCGACGCCGCGGACACCGGCTTCATGATCGTCGCTACGGCGCTCGTCCTCATGATGACGCTGCCGGGCCTCGCCCTGTTCTACTCAGGCATGGTGCGGCGCAAGAACGTGCTCGCCACCATGGCGCAAAGCGCCGGCGCGCTGGCGCTCGTCTCGCTGCTGTGGCTTGCGCTTGGTTACACGCTCGCCTTCAGCGGCGACGGCCCATGGATCGGCGACTTCCAGCGCGTCTTCTTCTCCGGCATGGGGCTTGAGACGATCAGCCCGCTCGCCAAGACCATTCCTGAGATTCTTTTCGCGATTTACCAGATGACCTTTGCGGTCATCACCTGCGCGCTGATCGGCGGCGCGGTCGCGGACCGCATGCGCTTCTCGGCCTTCCTCGTCTTCAGCGCGATCTGGCTGTTCGTCGTCTACGTGCCGTCCGCGCACTGGGTGTGGGGCGGGGGCTTCCTCGGCGCCATGGGCTTCGTGGATTTCGCGGGCGGCGCTGTGGTGCACATCAATGCAGGCGTCGCGGGCCTTGTGGCCGCCATCGTCATCGGCAAGCGTCAGGGGTATGGACGCGAGAACCTCGCGCCCTTCGATCTCTCGCTCGCCGTCATCGGCACGGGCCTGTTGTGGGTCGGCTGGTTCGGCTTCAACGGCGGCTCCGCGCTTGGCGCGGGTTCGCGCGCGGTCTTCGCCATCGCATCCACGCATCTGGCGGCATGCGCTGGCGCCATCGTCTGGGCGGCCATCGAATGGAGCCATCGCGGCAAGCCCTCGGTTCTTGGCATCGTCTCGGGCGCTGTCGCCGGCCTTGGGACGATCACGCCCGCTTCGGGCTTTGTCACGCCCTTGCATGGGGCGATCATCGGCGCTGTCGCCGGCGCGATCTGCTATTGGTTCTGCATTGTGGTGAAGCACCGCCTGAAATACGACGACTCGCTCGACGTGTTTGGCGTGCACGGCATTGGCGGCATGCTTGGGCTTCTCGCCGCTGGCGTGTTCGCGACTAGCTGGCTTTCGGCGACGCCGGAGGCGCCGGGCGTGTCGGGCCTCATCGAGGGCTCCGCGACGCAATTGGGCGTGCAGGCGCTCGGCGTCCTCGTCACCACGGCCTGGTGTGTGGTCGGCACGCTGATCGCGCTTGGGCTTACGCGCGTGTTCACTCCGCTGCGCGTGGATTCCGACGGCGAGCGTGAAGGACTTGATCTCGCCTTGCACGGCGAGGCGATCCACCAGTGACGAAAAAAGGGGGCGCGCCGCGCCCCCTTTCTTTTTGCGCAGCGGCGATCGTCAGCCGACGACAGCTGCGTAATAGCTCAGATCGATGTATTTGGACGGCTCGCTGAGACGCCCGCCCGAACCGTAGCGCGAACGCAGGTCGAGCACCGTGTTCACGCCATCCATCAGCATCGCCGCTTTGGGCGTGAGGCCCGAACGCGGCGAGAGCAGGGAGTTCATCACCGCGCCTGCGACCTGCGGTTTGATCTCCGGCATGTTTTCGAGAAGGATCGCGGTCGCTTCCTCGCGGTTGGCGGGATCGAGCGTCCATTCAAGACCCTTCAGATAGCCGCGGATGAAGCCTTTCAGCGTCTCCGGATTGGACGTCGCCCATTTGCGGCTCGCGGCGAAGGCGCCGCCCTGATAGGCCGGGAAGATATTCGTGGACGTGTCGAGCACGTGGAAGCCCTGATTGCGTGCGATGCTCGTGAAAGGCTCGATGGTGAGCGTGCCCACATGCTGGCCCGCTTTCACCGATTCCCAGCGCGCCGGCGTCGCGCCGACCGGAACCATCTGATAATCGGCCTTCGTCAGCCCGTTCTTCGCGAGCATTTCATACAGACAGAAGGCGAAGCCGGTGGAAAGCGCGTCCAGCGCGAGCGAGGCGCCTTTCAGGTCCGCATAGCTCTTGATCTGCGGAGCCGTGATGAAGGCGAGCTCAACTTGCGTGGCGCCCATGAAGGCGAAGAAATCGGTGTCCTTCAACGCGACCGCGCCCTGACCTTCCTGATAGGCGACCACATTGTCGAAGGCGGTGCCGGCGATCTGGAACTTGCCGGCGGCGAGGTTCTCAGCCTGGAAAGCTGAGTTCGGCGTCGTGTTCATGTTCACGGACACGCCGGCCTCGTCGAACCATCCTTTCTTCAGGGCCGCGAAGATCGGAAGGTTCGGCGCGCCGGGAAAACAGATCAGGTCGATTGTGGGCTTGCTCACTTGGTCGCTCCCTTGCGTTCTTGGGTCTGTTTGCGCGCGCGCCCGTTCTGGATGGCGCGCCACACGGCGAATTGCGTCGCCGGCATCTGGATGTCGCGAACGCCGTAATCCTGCAGCGCGTCGCACAGGGCGTTCACGACGCAGGCGAGGGCGGGCGTGGTGCCGCCCTCGCCGCCCGCCTTTACGCCGAGCGGATTGGTGGGCGACAGGACTTCCGCGATCTCCGTGCGAAAGGAGGGCATCTCATCCGCCCGCGGCATGTGATAATCCATCAGCGAGGCGGCGACAGGCTGGCCTGAATCCTTGTCAAGCGCGCATAGCTCGCCAATCGCCTGTCCCACGCCCTGCACGATGCCGCCATGCGTCTGTCCATGCACGATCATCGGATTGATGCAGCGGCCGACGTCGTCCACCGCCGCATAGCGCGTGATCTCGTAGCGGCCGGTCTGCGGATCGACCTCCACTTCACAGATGGCGCAGCCGTTGGGGAAAACCGGCTCGTGCATTTCATTGTCGCAGACGATGGACACGCCGTCCTTGAGATCGCCGGGCAGGTCGATCCCGTCGATCGCGCGCGCGAGCTCGTAGAGATCGAGCGATTGGTTCGTGCCCTTGCGCAGGAGGCGACCGTCCTGCCAGATCATCTCCGCCTTGTCGGCGCGCAGGACGAAGGCGGCGAGGCTGCGCGCTTTTTCAATGAGCGCGTCAGAGCCTTTCGAGATCACCGTGCCGGCATGACGCATGGAGCGGCCCGAATGCGACCCGCCGCCCACGCTCACCACGGCGGTGTCGCCGATCACGATGTCGACTGTGTCGACCGGCAGGCCGAGCCGTTCCGCCACCACTTGCGCAAAGCTTGTCTCATGCCCCTGGCCGCTCGGCTGGGTGCCGATGACGCAGTCCGTGCGTCCGCTGGGCTTCACGTAAATCTCGGCGCGCTCCTTGGGAGCGCCGATGGAGGACTCGACATAATGGCCCATGCCGATGCCCACCAGCATTCCGCGGCGCGCTGCAGCGCGCTTGCGCGCAGGGAAACCCGCCCAATCGGCGATCTCCATCGACAGCGCCATCTGCGCGGCGTAATCGCCGCTGTCATAGGTGGCGCCGACCGCATTGGTGTAGGGGAAGGCCTTCGCCTTCACGAGGTTTTTCTTGCGCAGCGCGATCCTGTCGAAACCCAGTTCGCGCGCGGCCGCGTCGATGATGCGCTCAATGGCGAAATTCACCTCGGGCCGGCCGGAGCTGCGATAGGCCTGCGTGGGCGTTGTGTTGGTGAACACGGCGCGCGCGCGCAGCGTCGCGGCAGGAATGTCGTAGGAGCCCGTTACGAGGCCCGAACCCTTGCCCAGCGGCGAGAGCGACACGCAGCGTGCGCCCACATTGCTCACATTATCCGTGCGCAGCGCGAGGAAGCGGCCGTCCTTGCGCAGCGCCAGCTCCATTTTCACCGTGAGGTCGCGGCCCTGATAATCGCTGACGAAACATTCATGGCGCGTAGCGGTGAATTTCACCGGGCGGCCCACGCGCCTTGAGGCCCAGAGCACGAGGCCATATTCCACATAGACGCGGTTCTTGGAGCCGAAATTGCCGCCCACGTCATAGGTCTGCACACGCACGAGCTTCGGATCGACGCCCAGCACCGAAGCCAGCTCGCCGCGCTGGCGCACGGCGCCGCCGCCGCCGACCCACAGCTCATATTTGTCGGTCTTCGCGTCGTAATGGCCGAGCGCGGCGCGCGGCTCCATCGCCACCGCCGTCACGCGAGGAATGTCGAACTCCATACGCACGATGTGATCGGCCTGCGCGAAGGCCTTGTCTGTGGCCGCGACGTCGCCGAACGTCGTGTCAACGAGCACGTTGTCGGCGACCTCGTCCCAGACGCTGACGGCGCGCGGGGCGAGCGCATCGCCCTGGCGCAGCGCGAAGGGAAGCTCCTCGTAATCGACGACGATAGCCTCTGCGGCGTCGCGGGCCTGCGCCTCGGTTTGCGCGACGACCATTGCGACCGCCTCGCCTACATGGCGGGCCTTGTCGGCGGGCAGAAGCACATGCGGGCCGATGAAGATCGGCGCGCCGCCGGGGCCGGTGAGCTTCATGTCGTATTTCGTCTTGGGCACGGGATCGTGCGGGATCGGCCCAAGTTTCTCCTCGCTGCACTGGGCGCCGGTGAACACGCCCAGCACGCCCGGCAGGGCGGCGGCGGCGGTCGCGTCGATCGCACGAATGCGGGCGTGGGGATAGGGCGAGCGCACCATTGCCGCATACGCCTGACCGGGCAGGGCGAAATCGTCCGTGAAACGACCCTTGCCCGTGATGAGCCGCTCGTCTTCCTTGCGACGCAGCGGCTGGCCGATCACCTGAAAGTCAAGGCGCGGCGTCTCGTTCATGTTTCCCCCGAATTTCGACCCGTCCGGGCTGGCCCGGATTGGTTGCTTCGCTACATGAAGGCCTGTAAGACCGCAACCGCGTACCGTTCAAAAGCACACAGGGGGAAAAGCGCTCATGGCCGCGTCTGGCGAGACACGCGCTCACGCTGGTTCCGCTCCGGCGGATTTTCAGGAGCATCTCGCGCGTCTGGAGGAGAAGGGCCTCCTCGTGCGCATCGACCGGCCGATCTGCAAGGACACCGAGCTGCATCCGCTTGTGCGCTGGCAATTCGTCGGCAATTTCCCCGAGGACCAGCGCCGCGCTTTCCTGTTCACCAATGTGGTGGGCGCCAAGGGCGAAAAATACGACATTCCCGTCGTCGTGGGCGCGCTCGCCGCCACCAATGAAATCTACGCCATGGGCATGGGCGTTTCGGTGGAGCAGCTGGGCGACGTCTGGATGAAGGCGATCGACGGGCCCATTCCGCCGGAGCATGTGAGCGAGGCTCCCTGCCAGGAGGTGGTCATCACGGGCGAGGAATTGCAGCGCCGCGGCCTTTCGATCCTGCCGGCGCCGATCTCCACGCCCGGTTTCGACGCCGCGCCTTACCTCACCGCCACGCTCTGCGTGACGAAAGACCCCGAAACGGGGGTGCGCAACATGGGCACCTACCGCGCGGGCTTTAAGGCGGAGGATCGGCTTGGCGTGCGCATGGCCTCACGCTTGAGCGGAGCAGGCGGCTATGTGCACTGGCTCAAGTATCAGAAAATGGGCAAGCCAATGCCGTGTGCGATCGTGGTGGGCTGCGCGCCCGTGGTCGCCTTCACCGGCCCGCAGAAACTCGGCCTTGATGAGGACGAGATGGGCGTCGCGGGCGGGCTTGCCGGCCGGGCCATGCGCGTGACCAAAGCGAAGACCGTTGATCTCGAGATTCCCGCCGATGCGGAAATCGTGGTCGAGGGGCTGATCGACACGGAATTGCTCGAGCCGGAAGGGCCGTTTGGCGAGAGCCACGGCCATGTGGCGCTTGAGGACTTCAACATGTCGATGCGCGTCACCGCCATCACCATGAAGCGCAAGCCGGTGTTCGCCTCCGTGCTCAGCGAGGTGACGCCCAGCGAATCCTCCATTCTCAAGAAGTCCGCCTATGAGGCGCTGTTTTACGCGCATCTCAAGAAACATCTCGACGTTAAGGGCATCGTCGGCGTGACGATGCACGAGCCGCTCACCAATCTGCGCAAGGTGATCTTCCTGCGCTTCAAGCACGGCGCGTTGCAAACGGAGATCTGGCGCGCGCTACATGGCGCGGCCACCTTGCAGGCGCAATGCGGAAAGATCGTCATCGCTGTCTCTGAAGACATCGACACGTTGAACGCGGACGCGATCTTCTGGTCCATGGCCTATCGCAGCGATCCGGTGAACGACGTTCAGCTTGTGCCCCATCGCGCGGGCGGCCATGGGCCCAAGGCTGGCGCCGGCTCGGGCGATTCAACCATGCTGATCGACGCTACGCTGAAACATCCCACTTCGCCGCTCGCTCTGCCGGCGAAGCCCTATATGGAGAATGCGCGCCGCATCTGGGAGGAGCTGAACCTGCCCGCGCTCAGCGTAAAGGCGCCATGGCATGGATACGACCTTGGCGACTGGAGCGCCGACTGGCAGGCTTTCGCCGACTCCGCCGCGCGTGGCGAATGGAAGGCGAACGGCGCGAACACATTTGCGCGCAGGCGCGGCGGGCTGAAGCCGGAAACGCCGGTGCGTAAAGTGGAAGGCGCCGGCGCGTCAAAGCCGAAGAGCTGAAACACGCTATGTTGAGCCGCGCTCCAGCGCGCGGCCTGTAAAGGGAAGGGAACCATGATCGCTTCGATTGCTCGTGACACGCTTCGGGCCGGCGCCATCGCAGCCCTCGGTCTGTGCGCCGCCGGCGCCGCCTCCGCGCAGGCGCAGGCCCCGGCCGATTTCTGGAAGGGCGGCACGATGCGCATCATGCTTGGCCACCCGCCCGGCGGCTCCTATGATTTCTACGCCCGCCTCGCAGCGGAATACATGAAGGCCCATATTCCGGGCCAGCCGAACATCATCGTCGAGAACCGCCCCGGCGGCGGCGGCGTGGTGGCCACGGCCTTTTTCTACGCGCAGGCGCCGCGCGACGGCTCAACCATCGCGCTCTTCCCCGAGACGATCGCGCACACCCAATTGCTGGAGCCCGCAGTCGGCAAGTGGAAGGTGCAGGAGATGCATTACATCGGCTCATTCGCGCCGGTGAACACCGCCTTCGTCTTCCGCAAGGGCGCGCCCGCCACGCAGGCCAAGGACCTTGTGAACGTCAAGACGGTCGGCGGCTGCACCGGCAAGAATTCGCAGAGCTACCAATATCCAGCGATGCTCAAGGAGCTCGCTGGATTCAAGTTCGACATCGTCTGCGGTTACAAGGGATCGGCGGATTCCGTTCTGGCGCTCGAGCGTGGCGAGGTGGATTTCGTCTCATCCGCCTGGAACTCCTGGCGCGCCACCCATAAGGACACGATCGCCCGCGGCGACATGATCGTCGCCATTCAGGCGGGCCTGCGCCGCAATGCGGAGATGAAGGACGCGCCGCTGATGCAGGAGCTCGTGAGCGATCCGCAGGCCAAGAAGGTGATCGAATTCGCCTCTGCCGGCGCCGCTATCGGCCGCGCGCTTATCGCTCCGCCCGCCGTGCCGCAGGACCGGCTCGCCGCCCTGCGCGCCGCCTTCGACAAAATGGCAGCCGATCCCGTCTTCCGCGCGGAGGCCGAACGGCGCAATCTCGAGATCGACCCCACGCCGGGCGTCGAGCTGCAGAAAATCGCGGCGGATATTTTGAATGCGCCGCAGACGATCATCGAGCGCGCCAGCAAGGCGATGGAATGATTGCGACGCGACGTCGGGGAGTGAGACGATGAAGAAACTCTCGGTTTGCGCCGCTGCAGCGGCGCTCAACCTTCTGTGCGGCGGCAGCCTCGCGCAGGAGATTTCCTTCAAGGACAAGACGGTGACGATCGGCATCGGGTCGTCCACCGGCGGCGGTCTCGACACTTACGGCCGTCTCGTCGCGCGCCATTTCAGCCGGCACATCCCCGGCGCGCCCAATGTCGTGCCTTCGAACATGCCCGGCGCAGGCGGCGGCGTGGTCGCGGGCCATTTGTTCAACATCGCGCCCAAGGACGGCACGTTCATCGGCCTCGTCTTCCCCGGCATCATCGTTGAGCCACTGCTCACCGAGAGCCTGCGCAAGACCTATGATCCAAGCCGGTTCATTTATCTCGGCAACGCGCATTCCGAAACGCTCGTGTGCCTTGTGCGTCGCGATGCGCCCATCAAGACGCCGGCGGATTTCGTCACCACGCCGTCCATTCTCGGCGCGACCGCCGCCGGAAGCACAACGTTCGACTTCCCCGCGATGGCGAACTCCGTGCTGGGCGCCAAGATCAAGATCGTGACGGGCTATAAGGGCGCGCGCGAAGTGACGCTGGCGGCCGAGCGTGGCGAGGTGCAGGGCATTTGCGGCGTCGGCTGGTCCACCGTGAAGGTGCAATATCCCGACGTGCTCAAGAGCGAATTGTTCGCGCGCGTCTTCGCGCAGGAGGACATGACGGGCCACCCGGAGCTCAACAAGGCGGGCGTGCCACTCATGAGCACGCTGGCGCGCAATGAGAGCGATCGCCGCGTGCTGGAGATGTTTTACGGCCAAAGCGCCTTCGCGCGTCCGATGATCCTGCCGCCTGGCGTTGACGAGGCCCGCGTCGCCACGCTGCGCCGCGCCTTCGACGCGACCATGCGCGATCCCGAGTTGCTCGCTGAAGCCGCCAAGATGAATATCGACGTTCTGCCGAGCACCGGCGAGCAGGTGCAGGAGCTCGTGGCGCGCATGTACAAGACCGATTCCGAGACGATTGCGCGCGTCAAGACCGCGCTGGGCAAGTAGGGCAGGGAGGGGGACATGAACCGTTTCGCCGCAAAACTCTTCGCCGCAGCGCTCGCGTCGCTAGCGGCCGGCGCCGCGCACGCGCAATCGGTGGAGGAGTTCTTTAAGGGAAAGACGATCTCTTTCATCATCGGCTCTGATCCCGGTGGGAGTTTCGACCCCTATGCGCGCGCGCTCGCCGAGCACATGCCCAAATATATCCCCGGCAATCCGAAGATCGTGACCAAATTCGCCGGCGGACAGTCGGGCGGGCTTCAGGTCGCGAACCAGATGCACAACACGATCGCCCGCGACGGTCTGACGATCGCCATGACGCAGCAGACCATCGTGCTGCATCAGGTGCTGCAGCCGGAATACGCCAAATATGATGCGCGCGAATGGATCTGGCTCGGCAATATGGCGCCCGTGCGCAATATGCTGTCGGTCTGGCACACCGCGAAGGCGAAATCCGTCGCGCAGGCGCGCGAACACGAAGTCGTGATCGGCGCGACCGGCCCAAGCTCGCCCACTTACATCGTGCCGAACGTTTTGAACAAGTTTCTCGGCACAAAGTTCAAAATCGTGACTGGCTACAAGGGCGCGGCGGATCTGAACCTTGCGATGATGCGCGGGGAGATCGAAGGACGCGGCGCCTCATGGCTCAGCGTGCAGCTTTCCCTGCCGCGCGAGATTGAGGAGAAGAAGATCATCCCAATCGTCTTCGCCTCGATCACGCGTGACCCGTCGGCGCCGGACGTGCCGACTCTCGCCGAGGTGATGACCGATCCGCTGCACAAGCGCGTGGCGGAGTTCCTGTCTGCGGAATCGGACTTCGGCCGCAGCGTCTTCCTTCCCCCGGGCGTGCCGGCCGACCGCGCGAAGGCGCTGCGTCAGGCGTTCGATCAGATGATGAAGGACAAGGACTTCCTCGCCGAGGCGGATAAGCTCAGGATCTACATTGAGCACATCAACGGCGAAGATCTGGCGCGCATCACGAAACTGATCGTCGAGGCGCCGAAGGACGTGGTTGATCTCGCCAAATGAGGGATGAGGCGCGCGCGGCGCGCCTCTCTCACGGCAGAAGCGCGCGCAACTCGGCTGCGACGTCGTCCGGGATCTCGAGCGGCGAGAGATGCCGCGCGCCTTTCACGATGCGAAGAGTTGAGCCGGCGATGCCCGCGTGCATGGCCTGCGCCATAGCGACTGGCGTGGCGTAATCCTCCTCGCCCACCAGAATGCGCGTCGGCGCCTTGATGGAAGGCAGTCCAGCGCGCAGGTCGGCCACGCCCAGCATCACGCAAGTGGCCGCATAGGCGGCGAGATCGTTGCGCAGGAACACGTCGATGCAGTCCTGCACGACTTTCGGGTTCGCCGCGCGGAAGGAATCGCTGAACCAGCGCGTCTTCTGGAAATCGATGAGCCCCGCCAGCCCCTCGCTCATCGCCTTGTCCGCGCGCTCGCGCCAGGCTGGCAGGGCGTTGTCGCCATAGCAAGCCGTGGTGTCGAACAGGCCGAGACCTTGCAGGCGGCCCGGATGGCGCAGCGCGAAGGCAAGCGACACGCAGCCGCCCATGGAGGCGCCCGCGACAACCGTCTTGCTCCAGCCCAGATGGTCGAGAACATCCGCGAGATCGTCGGCGAATTGCTCGACATGATACGGACCAGCCGGCTTGTCGGAAGCGCCATGGCCGCGGCAGTCGATGGTCAGAACCGCGGCGTCCTGCGCGAGGCGTTCAGCGACCGGCGTCCAGAACGTGTGGTCCATGGCGAGCGAATGGATCAGCGCCACGCGCTTTTCGTTTTTTGAATCGCCATGGATTTTGCAGGCGAGGCGCGTTCCATCGCGCACGGCGGCGAACATGTGGTGTCCTTTCGTTTGCTCAGGCGGCGGCGTCGTAGGCGACAAGGCCGATGCCGGTCGCCCAGGGGACGACAGGCTCGTAGGCTATGACGCGCGCGCGTCGCTCACCCATGACGCCTGCAAGGCAGATCCAGGCGAGCAGTTCGAGCGTGCCCGCGCCGGCGGCGGCGAGCTGCGCATCTGTATAAGCGGCGAGTTCATCGAGGCTCGCGTTCGTGAGCCGGTTCAGGAAAGCGTTGTCGAACGCCGTGTCGATGCGCCCGTGGTTCGTCTCGCCCGGGTCGTGGGAGAGGCCGCCTGTGGCGATGATGGCGATGCGCTCGGGCGCGGCGTCGAGCAGCGGGCGGATCGCGCGGCCCAGCGCAAGGCAGCGCGCAGGCGTGGCGCGGGGCGGCGCCAGCGTATTGAACATGAGCGGCACAAGCGACCAGCCCGCACCCTTCTCGAGGAAGGACAGCGGCACCATTGAGCCATGATCAAGCTTCATCTCATGGGAGAAGCTCGGCTCAAAGCCGTTCGCGTAGCAATGGTTGAGAAGGCGTTCGGCGAAAGCGGGCGCACCCTTGTAGCTCGTCTTGTCAACCCGCAGCCATGGCTCGATCGGCCCTTCGAAGGTCTCGCCGCGGCCGATGCAGAACGCGCCGACATGTTCGAAGAAATTGGCCCAATGTTCGGAGGTGAGAAGCAGCACGATTTCCGGACGCGCGGCGGCGAGACCGGCGGAAATCTCGTCGAAGCCGGAAAAGAGCTTGCCCCTTTGCTCTTGTGGGCATGCTTCGGTCCAGGCGCGGATGCCGGGAGCGTGGCTGGCGGCGCAGGCGTAGACGATCGGCATATCAACCTCGGATCGCGCGCAGATAGTCGGGTTCCGACATCTGGTGAAGAAGGGTGAAGGGACGCAGGATCAAACCGTGGGCGCCCAGTTTATAGAGCTTGCCGATGTCGCGCGCGACGACGGCGGCGCGCTCCTCGTCTGTGATATCGAATTCGGCCGCCATGCCGGCGGGGTCTTTCATGAAACGCTCGCGCGCCTGCGGGTTCCGGTTCACCTCGCGCAAGATCTTGTTCAGCGCATAGACGCTCATGGACGCTCGTTCCTCGCTCGCTCGCGCGCGACTTTAGCCATCGCGGCGTGTGACGCAATATCCCTGCGCGCCATCACGAATTGCCGGGCATGATGATTGAGCAGCCGCCGTCCACGAAAAGCTCCGCCCCCACAATGAAGGCGCTTTCGTCCGAGAGCAGAAATATCGCGGCGTTGGCGAGGTCTTCCGGCGAGCCGGGTCGGCCGACGAGGTTCACCACCGGTCGGGTCGGGTCGAACTCCGCCTTGCCGACTGGCGAGCCGATCTTGTTGGGCACGACCGCGTTCACGCGAATGCCATGGGCGGAGAGCTGGATCGCCTGTGAGCGGGTGAGGTTGACGAGCCCGCCCTTGGCGGAGGTGTAGGCGGTGGCGCGGTCGCGGCCGTAATAGCCGGAGGTCGAGGTCACATTGACGATGCGGCCTGCGGTCTTGCGGGCGATCATCTCGCGCGCGACGTATTTCGTCATGAGGAAGGGCGCGGTCAGCGTGACGGCGAGCACCTTGTTCCATTCCTCGGTGGTGATGTCGAACATGTTCTTGTTGTCGGAGATCGCCGCATTGTTGACGAGCATGTCGATGCGCCCGAATGCCTCCGTCACGCCGGACACGCAGCGCGCGATGTCGTCCTCGCGGCTCACGTCGCACACAAAGGAGCGCGCGTTTCCGCCGGCGGCGACGATGTCGGCTGCGACCTTCTCGCCACGGGCCTTGTCCATGTCGAACACGGCGACGGCGGCGCCTTGCGATGCGAGCTTGCGCGAAATCTCCTCGCCGATGTTGCGGCCCGCGCCGGTCACGATCGCGACCTGTCCAGCGAACTTCATGCGTTCCTCCGTTGTGGCGTCCCCGCGTCGCGCATGTTCGCATGCGCATTTCAGGCGCGCTCGGGCGCGCTCAGAGGGTCGCTGTTGCGCCGACGAAGTTAAAGGAGCGCGGCGCGGGCGACAATGGCCGCGGGGACCGGCGCCGGCTTAGCCCGTGAGCTGTTCGAAGATGAAGCGCAGGGCGGGGCGCTTGAGCGCGTGCTTGCGGTAAAGCACGACGAAGGGGACGGAGCCGAACCGGGCGCCGAGGTCGACGGCGCGCACGCCCGCGGGCAGTCTGCGTTCCACGCAGAGCGTGTGGACGATGGCGGGGCCTATGCCGAGGCTCACGAGGTCGGCCGCCGTCTGGCAGGTGGGGCATTCCACCGTGTTCGCAGCCGCAAGCGCGCCGCCATAGGCGGCGATCAGGTCGCGCGTCGCGCTGCCGCGCGGAGCGATGAGGCGCTCCTGCACGACGTCGGCGATACGCGTGCGTGCGCCCTGTCCGTCGCTCTTGTGCAGCAGCGAAAACGGAGAATTGGCGACCACCTGCGCAGATATGCCGCGCGGCACGCGCGGATAGACGCCCATGCAGAAATCGATCTGGCCTTTCTGCAGCGCGAGCAGGGCGTCGGCGGCGCGGTAAACGCGCATGTTGAGCTCGAAATTCGGGAAGCGCGTCCAGAATTGGTTGAGCCGCGGAATGAAGAACCAGGCGTAGTCGCCCCCCACCGCGATCGACACGCTGCCCGCCTCCGTCGAGAAGGAGGTCACGGTGGAGAGCGCGCGCTCCGCCCCGTCCAGCACCGGGCCGATCTCCGCGAGCAGGCGCTCGCCGGGGCCGGTGAGCGCCAGCGCCTTGCCCTGCCGGCGAAACAGCTCCACCCCCAGCAGCTCCTCGAGCCGGGTGAGTTTGGCCGAGACCGCCGAGACGGTCAGCCTCAGCTTCGCCGCGGCCGCCTTGAGCGATCCTTCCTGCGCAACCAGCTGGAAGGCGCGCAGTTTACTGAAATCGAGGTCTTCGATGCGCATGGCGGGGAGGGGCCGTCATAGTTTGAGAATTTTGAAACATCGTACGAAATAATTCGATTTACGTGAAGTCTGCGGCGCGATAGGACGCAGGCTCGGCCGCACCCCTCGTGGGCGCGCGGCGCGGGCGGGCGTTCCTGAAAAGCGCCCCCAAGGATCGAGGGACAGGAATGAGTAGCGATTTATCTTCTCCTCCCCAGGCCGGCCACAATAGCGTCAACGACGGCAAGGAAGAGGTGGTCTGGGAGCGCTGGACGCGCAAGCGCGTCTTCGTGCGCGCGCTCGAGGGCACCTATGGCGAGCTCGTGCGTGAATTGTTCACCCAGCCGCGCGTCTATTCCACCAAGGACCACAAGTGGAAGGGCGGCCCCGGCCATTACGGCAAGAAGATCATCAATCCGCAGGCGGTGAAGGTGGCGCAGTCCATCGAGACCCATGTGGAGGTGTTCTCGCCCGGCGGCTACGGCCAGAAGCACGGCCACATGAACAGCGCCGTGTTCTTCGTGCTGAAGGGCAAGGGCCATGACGTGCACGACGGCAAGCGCCTCGACTGGGAGGCCGGCGACGCGCTGATCGTGGAGAACGCCTGCGTTCACCAGCATTTCAGCGACGATCACGACGATGAGTGCATCACGCTCGTGATGAAGGCGAAGCCGCTCTTCCTCTTCATGCACATGCTCTTCCAGAAGGTCTCGGAGTTCCCGCCGAAGGAAGGCACGGCCAAGCAGCTCGCCTACACGCCGCCCAAAGACCTCTGAGCGCGATCATTCAAGGAGTTTGAGACATGGGAATCGTCGACCCCCGTGAAAAGGAACGCGCTCACGGAAGCGCGCCGGAAGTGAACTTTTACGCTGAAGCGCTGAAGGCCTCGCAGCAGTTCCGCAAGGAATATGACGGCAAGATCGGCGTGGTGAAGTGGAATGAGATGCCGCTGGAGCGTTCGCCCCACGGCCTCATCAAGCACATCATCAACGAGCGCATGGACACCAAGGAAATGTGCCTCGACATCTACATGCAATTCCTTCCGCCGGGGAAGGCGTCGGGCAAGCACCGGCACCTGTCCGAGGAAGTGTTCTATGTGGTGGAAGGCTCAGGCTACGACCTGCATTGGGACGTGAAGTTCGACTGCCATGACGTGATGGAGTTCGAATGGGAGACCGAGCCGAAAAAGTTCGAGTGGACCGCGGGCGACTTCATCTACATTCCGCCCTATTGCGCCCACCAGCATTTCAATTCGGACCCCAAGAACGAAGCGCGCATCATCGTGGTCAACAGCCGCATCGTGAAGGCGATGGGCTTTGACTGGTTTGAGCAGCTGGAGAACGCCGAGGGCTTCTGAGCCCTCGGTCTCACAGGTTCCATCGGAGGCAGTCGATGTGCGGCGAGCTTGACGACGAACAGCCGACCACCGGCGAGGACCTGCACTACGATCGTTTTCTCGTGCACGCCCGCGCGATCCTTGCGCGGGCGGAGCGCGGGGCGAAGCCCGACGATCCGCTGATCGCGGCGATTGAGGAATTGTTCACCGCGGCCCTGTCGCGCGCCGTGCGCGATTGCGAGGCCGCGGATCCCTCACGCCGCTATGCGATGCTCTCGCTGCAGCCGCTCGTGTTCGCGCGGCTTGCGGGCTTGCTCGCCGGCCATCTCTCCATCGGCGAGGACCCCTTGCGCAAGACGATGGAGGCGCTCATGCACGGCTATGCGGAAGCCGACAGCGTGGAGCCCGACCATGGGCACGACCACGAGGGCGGCTTCGGCCATTTCGGCCATTCGCATTAATTGACGATCTTGTCCCGGCGCGCGAGGTCGGGGAACAGCTTGAACCAGGCAAGCGCAAGGGCGGAGGTCATCAGGCCGCCCAGCACAATGGCGTTCGCTGCGCCCATGAAGGCGCCCATGCTGCCCGCGCGGAATTCGCCGAGGTCCGCCGACCCGGAGATGAAGACCGAATTGACGGCCGCCACGCGCCCGCGCATCTCGTCTGGCGCTTCCGATTGCACCATGGTGTGGCGCACCACCACGCTCACCGAGTCCGACGCGCCGACGACGCAGAGCGCGAGCATCGACAGCCACAGCGTTTCCGACAGGCCGAAGACCGCGATGGCGAGCCCGTAAATGACGACCGCGATCAGCATTTTGCGGCCGGCCTTCGATGTGATCGGGTAATAGGCGAGCACCGCGCTCATGGCGATGGCGCCGATAGCAGGGCAGGAGCGCAAGAGGCCAAGACCCCAGGGGCCCGTCATCAGAATGTCCTTGGCGACGATGGGCAGCAGGCCCGCGACTCCGCCGAACAAAACCGCCACGAGATCCAGCGCGACGGCGCCGAACATGACCGGGCGCGACCACATGAAATGCAGGCCCACCAGAAGGCTCTGGATGGAGATGGGGCCCTTGCCGGATTTCGGCGGATCAAGCGGCGTGCGGATCAGCGCCACCATCAGCGAGGCGACGACGAAGCACAGGGTGGCGGCGACGAAACAGACCGAAGGCCCGCCAATGTAGAGAAGGCCGCCGATGGCGGGGCCCGCCACCGTGGCGACCTGCCAGAAGGAGGAATACCAGGTCACAGCATTGGCGAAGGTCTCTCGCGGCACGAGATTGGGCGTGATCGCCTGCGAGGCCGGATTGCCAAACGCGCGGCCGATTCCGATCAGCACCACCGAAACGTAGATCAGCCAGAGAGGCGCCGTTCCCACAAGCACGGCGGCGGTGAGCGCGCCCATGCCCAGCGCGCACAGGCTGAAGGAGAGCACGACGACGAGGCGGCGGTTGTAGCTGTCGGCCACATGGCCGGTGAACAGGGCGAAGACGACGGAGGGCAGGAAGGTCGCAAGGCCCGCGAGACCGAGCGCAAGCGCGCTGCCGGTGAGCTCATAGATGTACCAGCCCACGCCCACATTCTTCATCTGAAGGGCGACGCCGCTGAGCAGGCGATAGGCGATCCAGAAGCGGAAATCGCGGTAGGCGAAGGCGGCATAGGCGCCTTGCGCCTGCGTGTTCGCCTCGTCCTGCGTTGCGCTCATGTCGGTCCCCCCTGCGTCGCTTCAGCGATCCTGCCTTGGGCTATGCGCCATTTAAGCCGGGTGGACAAGTCCCGGGCTGGTGAAGCCAGAGCCCGAAACTAAAAAGGCCGCCGCCCGTGGGGGCGACGGCCGGATCTGGCGCGCGGGGCGCTGTCACATGCCAAGCGCTTGCTTGACGGATTCGATCACGTCCTTGGGCGCGGCGGCCGCGGCCTTGAGCACCTGGTCGATCTCCTCGCCCGTGACGAGATTGATCTCGGCCTGCCGCTTCTCGGCGTCGGCGAGGAAGTCCTTGTCCACGAGCGTCTTCGCGAAGGCCTCGCGCAGCGCCTTCACGCGGTCGGCCGGCACGTCGGGCGGCGCAAGGAAGGGGCGGCCAAGGATTTCGCGCGCGAGGATGAAATCGAGCGCCTGTTTCTTGATCGGTTCGGTGACGAGATTGCGGATGAGCCGCACCTGCGGAATCTCCGGGTGCACGCGGTCGCCGGTGTGGAAGAGCATGTGGATCTTGCCCTCCTTCACCCAATGCTGGTGGCTCGAGCGCAGCGCGCTCCAGGACCAGTAGGCGATGCCTTCCAGCTCGCCGCGCTCCACCGCCAGCGCTGCGTCTGTGGTGTT
>Ga0315903_10001532_pt1 | contig 35113 bp, 45 predicted proteins | sample LakEriMetagenome_7_FD_203524 | JGI IMG/M metagenome (GOLD analysis project Ga0315903, IMG submission 203524) | Freshwater fungal communities from buoy surface, Lake Erie, Ohio, United States - Buoy 2 MA119 | ecosystem: Environmental > Aquatic > Freshwater > Lake | place: USA: Lake Erie, Ohio...
AGTACTTTATTGCCTGTCCCTAACTTCTGGACTTTGGCGTGAGGATTCTTTTCAATTACGGAGAACAATTCTCCAACAGTAGTAGCATACTCTTCTTGTTTAACCAACATTGGATGTATATCATCATAATCAGCAGGTTCATACAACGCATCAACAAAAATATTGAATTTTTTGACCGTATCACTCTCTCTAATCATGCTTTTATAAATATCTTCTATATCGTTAATATTATTTGTTATATCTTCATCTCCCGCACTATCTTCGGTGAAATTAAAACTAATCTCGCTTGTTATAAGATATTTAAATTTCCCATTTTTATCTGATTTTTTACCAGCATAAGCAACATTAGTTTCTATTGCTGCCTGTCTCCAAAGTTCCCGATTATAATCCCTAACGAAATCATCAAAATATTCTGATATTATCTCGTTCGCCAAAGTAGTCATTTCCGTATCTAACATACTTGGTTTTAAATGACCCAACGAATGAGGACTTACATAAAATGGATACATTAGAACCATTTTAATGATCGCTGAATCAGCACCACTTTCAACACCTACGGCACCCGTGCTGAATTCATCTGGTAAATCACTATCTATTCTTCTTTGTACCGATTCACTAATCGCTCGTAATGGAATAATAATCTTTTGTTCCAGCGCAGTAGTGATTTGAGCGTCAGTATTGTCTGTTAAATAAGAATTCATAGCACTAAAATCACTACTTGAATACGAACCGACTTCTCTACTGGCTTTAACGTTAAAATGTTTGAAGAATGCTGCGACCATAGGCCAATATTGTTTCTTGGGTACTATATTACCACCGCCTTTAATCTGGAATACTGTTTTGGTTGGTTCGTTATAACTGATCGTAACGTGAGAAGTTGTGATTGCTCCTTCACCTCTACTTCTTCTTAACGAATACAGAGTACCTTGTGAATCATTACCACAATGACCCATTCTATCTGATTCAATTTGGCAATAAGACAGACCAATATCGTACCAGAAATATCCTGCGGGTAAGCCAGGAACATTTAAAATTTGTTCTGGTTTTTCAATCTGCTTGATATACTTTTTAATCTTCCCATCTATAAACTGTTCTAGACTTGATAGATCGGGAATGTCTGCTTCTACTTCATAAATTTCATTAGTATTTTCATCTCTTTCTTCTTCCATCTGTGGTTCTATTTCGTTCTTGAAAAATTGGAATCCATCTTTTCTATTAACCAAAATCTCGTCTAACGACCTAAAGAAACCCACACTTGTTGAAGCGGCGTAGTTAAGAATAGATTCAATTACATTATCCAAAGAGTTTATAATCTTATCTCTTATTTCTGGTAATGGTAGGTTCTTCTTAACCAAGAATTTATCAAAGAAAGATAATGATGCTTTACGAGCATTAAGATAATCCATTAAAACAAGTTCACTTATCCTAATCGCTCTTTGTCCGTAGCCTAAACTAGCAGCAAGAGTATTAACGATTTCTTCTACTTTTTCAAAAGGAACATTAGGAATATTTTTAAATCTTTCGTCCTCATTAATAGCATCTTTTAAGTCTTGTAAGCCAATAATAAGGAAATTACCAGTTTCTTCGGCTACTACACTAGGCATATCATAGCCTAACTTCTTTTCCTTAAGCATTGCTCCAATCCAAGTAAGGTAATACTCAAACTCTTGTGGTTTAAGAGTTTCTTGTACTTCTATTGAAGGAATTTGACGTATCTTATTGACTACCTCTTGTGGGAACCCTAAATCTCCCAACTTAATTTCGGTCAATAAACGTAAAGTCTCTTGGATTACAATTTCGTTTAGTAGTTTGGAGTGTTTCATTGCTTTGTTCCTTTCGGCTATATTTGTTGATTCGGTCATTTTAGAAAGTACACCTGTTTGGTCTTCAAGATATTTATTCATTGAAGCAAAGGATTGAGGATTCTTGGCGTGTTTGCCTATTTCTAAATTTACCTGGGCGTCCAAGAATAAAAGTAATTCAGCAATCATAGGCCAGTACTTTTGGAGAGGTGCGCTATTACCCTTACCTTTGATTTGGAGGATATTACCTTGTTCTTCATCAAACGAAACCGTAATGTGTGAATCTGATATTAGTTCGTTCTCTGTTTTATGCCTAAGCGAATACAAAGTTCCTTCATCATCACTACCGCAATGGCCCATTCTTTTTGCTTCAACCGAACAACGAGACTTACCTATATCGTACCAGAAATATCCTTCGGGCATATTCTCAACCGGCAATTTCTGAACTTCTTTCTCTAATTCTTCAAGAGCGATATTGGCCTTTTCTTTTATCTCATCAAGATAAGAAAAATCCTCTTTTTCAAATATTGAAGTGAAAAAGCGATAATCTTGTGAAATCAAGTAGTTTAAATCGCTAAATATATCTTGTTCTGTAATCTGCGCCAAGAAAGAACCAATCAGTTCTTCAACAAGTGAAAATATTTCCTGTTTCTTTTCTTCTGGTACTTCTACACGATATTTGGGAAGAAATTTATTAGCATAGGAAACAACAAGTTTTCTCAACTTTAATAGAGATTTTAAATTTAGCCTCTCTGTTTGTAAAATATTGAAAATTTCATTAACAACGTTGTCAAAGATATCATCGGGGAAGAAATCAATATTCTTTGAAGGCCAATAAATAACAAACTTACGAATCTTTTTGTATGCCTCTTGAATTTGATCACTATCAATATCATAGTAAGCAAAAATACCAGAGTCAGATTTAAGTATTTGACCGATCCAACCAATATAATTTTCAAGTTGGATTGGCTCTAATTTATTCTTGACCTCTTCGGTAGGTATTGAACGTATGAACTCAACAATATCTTTTGGAAGACCCAAATTCTCTAACTTTATCTCTGTTAGTATATCAAGTATTTCAGTTATGATTTGTTCTCTGGTTATTTTATTCATTGTTTCGCTACCTTCAATAAATAGTTTGTCTATCTATTCAACGCCGATAGTCGTCGGAAAGCCTAACAATATCGTCCAGTTCTGGGGTGCTTACCTCAATAAGTTCTACTGCTTCTCCTTTGGCGCAGAAGCGATGAATTCGTCGTGGTTCAACGTGGTAAGTTTGGCCTTCAATAAGATAAATGTTTCTAACGTGTGGCTCATCGTCAAGTTGTAAATGAAGAGTGCCTGACTTTACCATAATGGTTTCTTCTTTGACCTTGTGATATTGTCGTGACAACCTACAATGTGGATTGATGTGGAGTATCTTTCCAACGTATTTATCTGTTTTAGCCCAGATAATTTCATAACCCCAAGGCTTTTCTACTCTTTCCATTTTAGTCCTTTAATAGTTTGCGACCGTGGGCCGCGAACACTTTGGTAAAAACAGAATTCGCATCACCGACAACGCAAATGGAAGAGCGTGAATCGGATAGGGTAATTCTGGTGAATTCTTGCCTTGGGTCCAAACCTTCGGGCAAAGCCGTTCTTGATTCCAACAGAACCTTTGTGCTGTCGTCTGGGCGGATCAAAGCGACGTTTTCAGGGTTGATGTAAATTTCTCTCAAAGCAAAAGAGGTCTGAACCCCTGAACGGTCATAAACCTCAACTAACTTTATCATTTTTGTCTCCTTCGTAAATAACTAAATCTGTTGGTGAAATAAACCAATAACCTTTATCAAAAACCATAACATTACAATATCTTTCGTCGTCCAAGTCCTTCACGATTCCATAATAAGGTTCGGCTGACTTGGAAAAGTGTGTAGCGTAGCCAGATTCGTCAAGCGTTATTGCCTTGTTGAACCTAAACATTCCAGTATTGGAAGGGATGAAAACTATGTCTCCAGCCCTAATCTTCGTTTTGAGAACCATTTGTTTCCTCTTGGGTGGGGTTCTTGAATTCCAAATAACCCTCTATCATTCCGGCTATGTCGTCTAGGGTAATATCAATAGAACAAAGCCTTTCGCGGAGTTCGCGAATAGAAGCGAGCGCGGCCTCATAGTCCTCGGTGTCTCGTAATAATTTGTTTATTCCTGGGCCGGACTGATCGCCCAACGCTCTCAACTTTCCGCAAGCCTTCCAAACGAATTGTGCTACTTCTTCCGAGAAGTTCTCTTCGTCTATTGTAAGTTGGACTTTGAGCCTCACGGAACCTCCACGACTGCGTGACCGCTGGTGATAAGAGTTCCAGCCGCAGAAGCCGCGTTTTGAAGAGCGCATCGTGTAACCTTTGCCGGATCAACGACACCAGCAACAACGAGGTCTTCAATAGAGTTAGAAACAAAGTTCCATCCTTCATTACCTTCTGCTTCAAGAACGCGATTAACGATAATGTCCGGTGATAAACCAGAGTTGATCGCCATTTGTCGGATCGGAGCAGAGCAAGCCTTTATTACACTATTATAACCCAATAGTCTATCGCCTTCAAGTTCTGGTGGTGGAAGAGTGGAAATAACGCGAATCAAAGCGGTTCCACCGCCAGGAACGATGCCTTCCATTCTTGCTGCCTTTACAGCCTCAACCGCATCTTCGATCCTGTGCTTCTTCTCGATCATTTCGATCTCGGTTGCTGCTCCAACCTTGATAACAGCAACACCAGAAGCAAGGCGGGTAATGCGCTCTTGAATTCTTTCTCCTTCGTGAATGTTGTCGGTTTGATCCAACTCGGCCTTCAAAGCCTCAATTCGGTTCTCAACTTCACTCCAATCGCCCTTACCACCAATAATGGTTGTGCCGTTCTTTAAAACCTCAACCTTCTTTGCTTGTCCGAGATCGATCAACTGGAACGTGGATAAACTGACGTTGGAAGCCTTTGAGAAGAACTTTGCGCCAGTAGCAATAGAAAGGTCAAGCATAATGTCGCGACGCTCCTGACCGTAGCGAGGAGCCTTTACAGCGGCTACCTTCATAGTTCCGCGCATAGCATTCATAATAAGAGCCGCCAACGCTTGTCCTTCTATCTCGGAGGCAACGAGAATAAGTGGACGACCTTCACGGGCAACAGGTTCCAGAACAGGCAATAGGTCTTGGACCTTATCCAACTTATCATCAACAACAAGAATAAAACAGTCCTCATAAACAACAGCGTTTCTACGCTCGTCATTCACGAAAGCACCAGCAGCATAACCGGAATCAAACCTGAACCCCTCAATAAGATCCAAAGTTGTTTCGGTAGAACGTGCTTCCTCAACGATAAGCGAACCGTCCTTTCCAGCAGAGGTAATAGCCTTTGCTACAAGACGGCCAATAACGTCATCATTATTAGCAGAGATAGTTGCGATGTGTGTAATGTCTGTCTCGGATCGAATCGGATTAGAAACCTCTCTCAATTGGGTTATAATCCGTTCAACAGCGAAGTCAATTCCTCGCTTTACCTCAACAGGAGAAGCACCAGCGGTAATGTGCCGGAATGCTTCGGTAAGAATGGCGCGAGAAAGAACCGTTGCCGTTGTGGTTCCATCACCGGCCTCCGAGTTGGTCTTTCTACTTGCTTGCTTGATAATTTGGACGGCAGCATCCTCAAATGGATCTTGAAGAGAAATGAATTCAGCGACCGAAACGCCGTCCTTGGTAATGATAGGAGCGCCGTCCTTGGCCTTTAGAATAACGTTTCGCCCTCTTGGACCAAGAGTAGAAGAAACGTAATCGGCCAAAAGATCGACGCCCGAAAGAATCTTTTGTTGTAGAGAAAAGTTTGAATTATAGTGTTTAGTCATTTACCACCTGTTATTTTTCTATTATAACCAGGTGGTAGTCAAACGTCAAGTGCTTTTTGTGTCTTTTCTGCCTTTTTCCATTTTAGTAACGGCTTCATCTGTATTGATTGCTAGCGTCCGAGAAGATTGAATAGCCTTTTCCCCATAAGCCTTACGGGTTTGTCCTTCCTCGGAAGTTGGGGATGTTAAATAACTTTCTAGATTTGTACTAAATTGATCGAAAGCGCGATAGACAGGTGCTACTGTTTTTTCCAAAAGTTCTGCGTAATTGGTCCAAAGTTGCTTTAAGTTTTGCTCGCTTAAATCAAGAATACCAATCTCTTCATAATTTGCGATTCTAGTCATCTCTTGCTGGGAAATATGGAATTTTCTTTGTAGCATAGCACCAGGCATTCTTTTTAGAATGCTAATTATTTCTTCATCAGTATTAGCCCTACTCAAATCCAGAATAATCTGTTTTATTTTTGACATTTCTTGTTTATCTAATTTCTCTTTCTTTTCTTTTGACGAAAAAATATCACTCAATTTTTCGCCAGATTTAGAACCAGGCCGCGAACCATAAATAACCAGAGGAAGTTCAAAACCTTTTTCTTCTAAATTATCTAAAAGAGTTAGATCAAATTTAGAGATTGGAATTCCCTTTTCACTATCAAATATAAGTTGATTATTTTTATCTGCGACAGCATAGATAGAAACAAATGGAAGTTCATCGTCATCGGTCTTGCCTTTGATAAAATCTTTTAATTTATCTACATCGTACCATTCTAATTTCATATCAACTTCATCGCTTGGAACAGCACGCGCTTTAAAAAAGACATCAAGAAAGTTCTGTGGAGTCATTGTGAATTGACCGAATACGATTGAACTTCCTTTATCCTTTTTAAGAGCGACAAGATAATGAACTGGTTTTCCAGTTTCAAATAACTCAATTAAATTATTAAAAGAACCAGAAATCTTCGTTCCTTCTCTTTCCCACCTTTCAGTACTTTCAGTAGAGCCTTTTTTAATAAGCTTCAAAGAATAGTACTCTCCTGAATCGTCAATAACATCTTGTATCTTTGTTCCTGGTATTTGTCTAGACTTACCACCGAACAAAGCAGCAACAAAAGCCTCAAACAAAAATCCAGCAGCAGATCGGTCAAATTCTTGGACTATGCTATTCAAACTTTCTACAAATACCATAGCAGAAAGGATCTGCGGTATTGTGTTTGGTCCTTGTGAACCACCAGAGATAATTGAATTAACAGATTCTAATTTTTCTTTGAAAGAAACACCTTGAATATTTCTCATAAATTTGGTAATTCTTTCGCGATCCGCTTTCTCTGGTTGTCCCCAAAATTCGGTAATCTTAAATGGGGGCAGTCTAAACTTGCCTTTCGCATCTTCCGTGCTTTCAGAACTTGCTTCCGTCAAAAGTTCAGCAGTCAATTGCCCGAACAAACTTTCAAGCAAAGATTCAAGTTCTTGCTTTTTGTCTGTCTTTTGACCCAAGCGATTATCAACTGCCTTATCCCAATTAAACATTTAGAACCCTCACTTTATAAGTAGTTTCACATCAACTCATCAGCGATTCCGTACTTAATCGCTTCTTCTGCTGATAAATAGATGTTTTGACCGGTTTTAACCATTCGTCGCAATTGCTTAACGGTTAGGTTTGAGTTCTCGGCAATAGCGTTGATATACATTTGCTGGATATTCTCTGCTTCGCCAAGTTCGTTAGCAACGTGGAATAGACCGCCTGAATGGCCGGTAATAACGTTGTGGATCATTACGCGAGCGTGGCGAGCGATCTTGCGCTTGCCCTTGGTTCCTGCGGCGAGGAGGAGAACGCCAGCGGACATTACCTTTCCAAGACCGATGGTTTGAATTGGAACGGTCCTCTTTACCAGTTCTATAACGTCATAGATCGCGAACATATCATCGGCATTACCACCTTGGGTGGAAATGTAAAGTTTGATAGGATCTGGTTCCTTCTGAACCTCTTCCTCTTCTTCCTCTGGTTCTTCGGTGGTTGCCTCGGGTGTTTCTGCGCCCTCAACGGCTTCTACTGAAACCTCTGGCTCTTCCTCTTCTTCCAGTTCTTCCAGTTCTTGTGATTCTGCTGATGACTTCTCAATCAGTTCCTTATAAGTAATAAGGCTGGAAACAAGACCATTCGCAGCCTCTTCGTTCACCTCGCCCATAAAGAAAATGTTTCCAAGTTCCTTTAGGGTTTCCTTCAAGAAAGCAGTTTCAAGTTGAGCGATCTGTGCTTCGCCCTTCTCTTCGTCTGTTCCTTCTGGTGATTCTTCATCCATTCTTCGCTTCGGCTTCATACTTCCTCCAAATTTCTTCAGTATGCGCGAGTAGTTTGTTAAAGTCATAGTGTGGTTTTCTCCCACTCTCAATATAATAGTGCGAGAGCGTTTCGGCAAGCGTTTTCTTCCATAAATCGAAATTTTGCTTATCAAGATCGATGTAAAGTTTGATTGACTCTTCATTATAGCCAAGAATCTTCATTTGCTTTACCTTTGCCGTTTGGATGAACGCTGCCGACTCAACGCAAACAAGCAAAATTTTAAGAATGGCTGCTTCGTTCCTCTTGAACCAGTTTGAAGCATCACCAACATTCAATAAATAACTAAGGGAATGATAGATTAAATAACCAATCAACATTCCAAAGACAACAGATAGCGTATGCATCTTGACCCCATAAATAAAAACCGCTGTGTGTTTATTATAACACACAGCGGCCAAGAGTCAAGAGGAAATTAAATCACTTACCTTTGAGAATGCGCTTCATAATGCGGTCAGTAACTTCATTAATGGCTTCTGCGCGGGAGCGACGGGCAGGAGCAGCGCGGGGAGCAGGCTTGCGAGCAGGAGCAGCGCGGGGAGCAGGCTTGCGGCTTTCAGATAGACGAGCCATAACGCGGCGGGCAACTTCGGAAACGATTTCTTCTTCTGGTTCCATCCCTTCTTCTTCTTCTGGTTCCATTCCTTCTTCTTCTTCTTCTTCGGGGGGCATTTCTTCCATATCCATTTCTGGTTCTTCGGCAGGAGCCATTTCTTCTCCACTATCGTCAATAGAAATTGGCTCGTAGCCTTTAACACCACTTAGAGCGTCATTGAGTTTTTGGGCTAAGTCTTGTAGGGCAGTTTTAACGACAGAAGATACATCAACGTCGCTGCCACCCATATCCATCTCTTCATCGCCCATATCATCCATTTCGGCTTCATCGCCCATACCCATAGGCTCTTCGGGAATTTCTTCTCCACCTTCTTCGGGCATATCATCTTCTTCATAAAGACTTTCTTCCATATGGTACCCTTCTCTGCGTGTATCTCCCATCTCTGATAGGAAATTTTCAGTAAGAGGGCCGAGGTTGGCGTACTTCATAAAGCGGCGGATCTCGCCTTCACTCAATAGTTGTTTCTTGCTCATAGAATTAATTCCTCCGATTCTTTAAGTAAATAGTGCTTTCCATAGGAAAGGTACTTTCACACATAAATAAATAGTCGTTTATTTCTCAAAAAACTCAACTTTCTTCTATCATATCAAAAATGGAGATAAGTTCATCATCAGACAAATTCAAGTCTCTCATTTGCTTTTCGCTCAACTGTCGTTTTACTCTGGATGCTCTTTCCCAGGTTTTTGGCATTTTGAGTTTCTTGGTCTTTATCTTGTCTATAAAGGCAAGAATGTTCTTATCTCCGTCTATGTAGCCCTGAATAATGTAGCGAAAGAATAAAGCTTGTGAAAGGTGATCGCGGTCTAATGCGATCTTTAGATCGGCACAACGTTTATCTGATTCGTAGAAAACTATCTTCTTACTTGTTGTGCCGTTGTTGCTCATGCTAGGTTCCTAACGTGCGTGCTGCTCTCAACTTGACCGGCATGAGTTTGGATAATGAACTTTGACTTGGTTTGTAATTGAACGATGTTTCTTGCTCCGCTGTAAGAGAAGCCTGAACGAATGCCTACTTTGATTTCGTCAAACACACCGGAAACTGGACCCTTGTGGCGAACCTGTGAGGAAATGCCTTCAATAGAAGAAACACGACCTCTCCACGCTGTTTGTGCTTCACGGGAAGCCATTCCACGATAAGCCTTGTAATAACTACCATTACTGAAATAAATTTCCCCTGGTGTCTCGTCGGTTCCAGCAAGCATAGAACCAAGCATTACAGCGTCAGCACCAGCGGCAAGGGCCTTTACAATGTCGCCAGAGGTTCTGATGCCTCCGTCAGCAATAATAGCAGCAGGAGTAGCCGATTCTTGATAATTCACTACGTCAAAGATGCTTTGTAGAGTTGGAACGCCGTGTCCTGTCTGAATGCGAGTAGAGCAGATAGAACCGCCGCCGACTCCGACTCGGACTGAATCAGCACCCCAGTTAGATAGATCGGTAAATGCTTCGGTTGTTGCGATGTTTCCGGCCATAATGTGAATCTTACTTCCGTAAGAATCGCGAAGGTTCTCTATCATTCTACGAACGGCGATGTGATGCCCATGTGCTACGTCAATGCATAGAACATTTACACCAGTAAAACAAAGCATTTTTGCTCTTGCAAGTTCCTCTGGTGTTGTTCCAACAGCAGCACCAATAACAACGCTTGGAGCATTAGTAGCGAGCATTACCTTATCTCTTGCCTTCTCAAACATAGCAAGTTGATCCTGTGGGTTGTTATAGCGATGAAGAATAGGAAGACCACCGTTCATTACAACGGCAGCAGCCATTTCTTCATTTACAACCGTGTCCATAGGTGAGGAAACAATAGGTGCTTCTAGAACAATGTCCTTGAGTTTTGTTCCAATATCTACTTCTGCTCTTGACTCAATGTCGCTGAATTGGGGCACAAGCAAAACATCATCAAACGTCATCGTCTGTCGTAGGTTCTTGAACATTACTCTTTCCTTCTAGGTGTTGTTTGAATTCAGAAATAAGTTGCTGGGCTTTGTTCCAACATTCGGGGCAATAAAGACGAACGTTGCCCTTATCTTGGACCACAAACCAAGTTTCAGCCATTTCTTTACTCTTCTTATCAAACGGGGCTTCGCAAGTCAAACAAAAATCCGGGAGTTTGCTAAACATCATTATTTGCTCTCCCATCTTTTGTTGTGCTGGGTCGTTGCCTTGTTTGGCTGCTTCCCTGGATAATGCTCTTCGTTGTTCTCTATTCATCGTCCCGTGCTTCCCAGCGCACCATCGCCGCGATTAGAAATGGTAATAGGATACCAACTATTAATGTTGTCGTCGCCAGCAGCCACGAAACGAACAGGAACAACTGGAATAACTACGCCCTGGGCGATCTTATCGCCAGCCTGAATAAACTGGGTGTCGGGGCCGATGTTGTGAAGGTTCACAAACACCTCGCCGTCATAACCGGAATCAACAACACAAGCGCCAACAATAAGCTTTCGCTTTGCGGCAACACCAGAGCGGTTCATAATTTGCATCATGTAGCCGTGTGGAATACCAAATTTTAGACCAGTTCCCAGAACTACGGACTGCCCTGGCTCAACGCGGACAGTAGAGCCGTCAGAAGGGTTGAATGGAATGTCTAGCCCTGCGTCAGACGGATTCGCTCGCGTTGGAAAATGGCTCGCGTGTGGTAGAGCGTAATATTCCAGGATCAACGGGCACCCCGAAGAGTCTGGTAAGCCTCGGCCAAGTCTTCCAGGCTTTCATTCTTCTTCAACATTCGGTAAGCACGGGTAATGGTAGAAATGTCTTCCTTGGAAAGAAAGCCATTCTTCACAAAGTCAGAACGCAGTTCGCGCTTTGACTCCTTGAAAGGCTCCATAGCATCCTCAATAGCCTTCAAGTTGCGAATGTACTCAACAAGTTTCTCGCCCTTGCTCGCAAGGTCGGTACCAACATCATCTTCAATTTCGTCAAACATATTATCTCCCTTTTGTTTTATTATTATAGCGTGGAATGGGTCGGCGGTCAAGCCGAAAGTGTCTGAATTTTGTGAGCGCGAAGAACGGACGCAACAGCAAGTTCTTTCATCTTTGCCTCGATCATGCAGTCAAACTCTACACCGTGGTTGTTAGGCAAAGAAAGAACGTAATCGGAATGTGCTTGTGGCTTGATCTTTGGGTTCTTTTGCTCAATAGAACGGCTCTCGGAATAATGAACGACTGGCTTTACATCTCCCCAGGTAGAAGCGGCAAGAAGCAAAGCATCACTTTCGCTTTGTCCTCCGTCGCATAGCGAGTGGTGATGATAGTCAAAGACAATAGGAATGCCGATCTTCTTGTGGATCAAGTTGTAAAGATCAGCAGTAGAATAAAGGCTGGTCTTATCGTCATTCTCAACGGTCAAACGGGTCTTGACCGAATCGGACAAACGATCAAAGTTGCGACAAAATGAATCGCTTGCCTTGTTCTTGTCTCCGTAGGTTGCTCCAACGTGAATGTTGATCTTACCCCAAGGACTTTGAGGAAGGTTGAGTTTGTCGTGGATCCAACCGTGAATTTCCAGATCGCGAACTGTCTGCTGAATAACACGCTCGTCAGAAGAAGCAAGTTTGTTGAACGGTCCAGGGTGAGCCGTTAGACGCAGGTTATTAGCAGCAGCAAACTCGCCGCAACGCCGGAGAACAGAAACAATTTGATCGTGATCGGGCAGTTGCTCAAAGCGGTAGTCGGAAGCCCAAGGCATAATGTCCGAGGACATTCGGTAGAACTTGTAGCCGTTCTGGTTGTTCCAAACAAGGATCTTGAATAGATCCTTTACGTTTTGGAGAGCAAGTTGGGAAGCATAAGCGACACCGCGCTTCTCAAAAGTAGAGCGGATCATAGACCGGTTTGTAGTGATAGGCTCGGTCTTCTTTGGCTTTCCACCGTACTCGGTTGGATAAGAAAGTTGCATGTTGATGCACGCATAACCGTAATTGATGATAGACACTCTGACCTCTTGTTTTTACTCCACTATAATAGCAGAGCAGAGGCCAGCGGTCAAGTCAAGAGAACGTCAATCGGCTTTGTTCTTCTTTTGCCACTTAAACGAACTTTCATCCGTCTTTATTGGACCACCGGCAGCCCAGGTAGAGCAAGTCCTGCGAGAATGGCACTTGAATTGATGCATCCAACAATAACCAAATTCTCCTGGACCTTCTATCTGCTCGTCATTTACGGGCATACACTTCTTCATTCTTGGTGAAATGTCAAAAGCAACGCAGTTTCCACAAAGGCTTTTCTTTGCTTCTTCTACTGTTGCGTCCCACTTCTTGGCTATTTTATTCCAATAGTCCATAGAAGGTTCATTTGGGTTTAGGGGGCCGTAGTGGTAGTCCTCTACGGCGTGATCCCTATTATCGGTGTTTAGTTTTAGGTCTTGTGTTGCCTTGGGGCAAGGGGAAGAACCGGCAAATGTTATTTTTATCATTTTGACCTCACAATAAATAGTCTTATGAGGCCAAACACTTCCAAAACTTACCGATTCTTCCTCTTGTTGAGAAGCCCCATTCGTCGTTGTAGTCGGGCTTCACAAGGTAAGGCTTATTGACCTCCAACCTATCTCCCATCGCAACATCAACGCCCCAACAACGGACAGTCACGATAGCAGAGTTGGAATCAACAACCTCAACTTGGAAATATTCTTTACCTGTTGCTGTTCTCTTTGCTGTGATCTTTCTTGGAATACACCAAGTAAGTTGTAGGTTTCCGTCAAACTCGGAAATGGGTGGGATCATTTTCTCTTCCAACTTTTCCAACGTTTCTGGTGAAACAACCTTGGATAGTGGGAACTCACCAGTTAGTTCTGTGAGGAACTGAATTTCTTCTTCTGTTGTAAAGTCTCCTTCTGGTGCGTAAAGAGAAATGTTCTCTTCTAGGTTCTTTGGCTTTCTTGGGCGATCAACAGCAACAGCAGTCCAGAAATGCTTCTTACCAGTAAAACGACTATCAATAAGAACATTCAAGGTTCCAGACCGGACAAGAACATCAATTGTCTTCTTATTTAGTTTGGAATAACGCATCTTGTCGTTGAATAGGAAGTCCTCAACCTTACGGAAAGGACGACCCTTGTAAATTTCCTCAATAGCAGTTTCACCAAGTCCCTTGATAGAAGTAAGAGGTTGGATCAAACTTGTTCCGTCCTCGCTGATCTCCCAGTAAGTTCCAGAAGTGTTGATGTTTAGAGGCTCAATTCCATAACCAAATGACTTGGCGATAGAAATAGCCTTCTCCTTCTTTGTTTCTGGCTCTTTATCAAGGAAGGCGGCAAGCCATTCACACTCGTAATGCGTGAATAACCAAGCGCATTGATAAGAAATAATAGAATAGCAAACAGCGTGCGACTTGTTGAAGCCATAACCAGAGAAGAACTTGAATTTCTCCCAAAGGTCATTAGCAGCCTTGGCCGTCATTCCCTTTTCAACACAACCCTCAATAAAGCGGTCATAAAGCGATTGAAGAACCTTATCGGTCTTTCCTGTGCCCTTCTTGGTTAGAACCTTACGAAGTGAGTTGCCTTCATCAAGGGAAATGTTCTTGCCGAGTTTGTGAGCCAGCAAGGCAATTTGTTCCTGGAAGATAAGGAACCCGTAGGTTTCTTCGGTTACGTTCTTGTATTCTTGGTTGTAGTACTCCACAAGCAAAGGTGCTTCCTTCGCCTCAATGTAGTCCTTATCTACGCCAGCAGACAAAGGACCGGGGCGATAGATAGAGGTAATAGCAGAAAGATCGATAATGTTGTTAGGCTTTGCTTGCTTACAAAGCTTCTGAACTCCATTCTCGGTGAACTGGAAAACACCAGCCCACTTACCCTTATGAAAGACCTTCTTGTAGACTTTCTTATCATTCATATCCAAAACGTCTGGATGTAGGAACTTATCGTAATAAGCACGAATATCGTTGTAAGTCGGCTCCTGAACCCCGTGATGACGCTTTAGAATGTGCCGAATAGCACCTTCGATCATTCGGAGTGTAGAAAGACCAAGAATATCAAACTTGATGAACCCAAGAGGTTCCAAGTGTCGGACGTTCTGACCTTCGGACCAAGGAGTTTGACGAACGTTCTTGGAAGAAATGAGGGGCATGTAGTTATCAAGGTTCTCCGCGACAACAACGCCGCCAGCGTGGCGAGAGCAAGAACGCACCTGACCGTGTAGAGCGTCAATGTGGTTTGCTACATCGGGGTAGTTCCGCAAGAATGCTTGTAGGCTGGGTGAAAACTCCTTTACCTCCTCAAAGGTCGGCGTGTAAACACCAGCCTTGATGCCGTGTCGCTGCTTCGCAAGTGGCGTAGCCTCGGACATCATCTTACTTGTAACCTTATTCACCTCGGGAAAGGGAATGTTGTAAAGTTTGGAAATGTCCTTGATAAGCGACTTTAATTGTAGTGTGTTCCAGTTAGAGATAGGAACAACGGTGTTGTCTCCCCATTTCTGGATAAGAGTATCCTTGATAACCATAGGGTCAGCAACGTCAAAGTCAATGTCTGGATAGTCGGTTGCGTCAGCACGGAGGAACCGTGAGAACAGGAGATCGTACTTGATAGGATCAACCTGGGTGATCTCCAAAGCATAAGCGACCAAAGAACCAGCAGCAGACCCACGACCGGGACCAGTAAGCATGTGTTCGTTGGAAATAGCGGCGATCTGGTTCATAGTAAGGAAGTACTTTGAGAACCCACGATCAGCAATAACACCCAACTCATAACGTAGCCTCTCAACATATTCGTTGTTGGTGTGAAGACCCTTCTTACGCAAACCCTCCATAGAGAACTTTTCCAAGGCGGAATCAGCAGTCTCACCAGCAGGAACAACAAAGCTTGGAAGCCTTACGGTAGTGTCTGGCTCAAAAGCCTCAATTCGCTCAAAAGCGATCTTGTGTGTCTCGGTAATAGAGTTCATCACCAAGTCATCATCATAAGAAGCACCGCAAAGAGCAGAGTACTTCTTGTAAGAAGCCCACATTTGATCGCCGTTCTTGGGGTAAAGTTCATAGCCGATCTCATCAACAGAAGCAGGTAGTTCGCTCTCATTCGCCCATTCAGGACGACCAGAACCAAGCCAGCCAAGACGCTTGTAAAGTTCGCGGTCCTTCCAAGCATTATTGTTTGGATAGTGCGAATCAGCAGTAGAGATAAGTTTTACCCCAAACTCCTTACAAACTTGAATAATAAACTGGTTCAAGGAATGTTGCTCGGGAATGTTGTTCCATTGGAGTTCGCCATACCAGCGGTCGCCAAAAATAGAAACCATGTTGCGAGTAAGTTCGCGCATAGCGTCCAGAATAGCCTCTGTGCCCTTGTCGCGGTTCTCCCAATAACAACCAGCATAGACACCGCCAAGACATGCAGAAGACGCAATAATGCCTTCTGAATGCTTACGGAGCATGTCAAAGTCAATGCGAGGATAACGATAGTAGTTCTCTTCGCGGTAAGAATCGGAAACAATCTTGAATAGGTTATTCAAACCAGTTTGGTTCTGTGCGATAAGAACAAGGTGGCGACGACGAGAAAGAATGCTGTTAGAAGCCTTCTTCGTTTCAGCCTCATTCTCAATAGTGGTTCCAGAAGTTTCGTCCTCTGCGACCTTGGACGCTTCCTTCTTGTTTAGCATAGTGCGGTCGTATTCTTGACGCCACTCCGCAATAGAAGGAACAAAGTAAGCCTCGCATCCGAAAATGGGCTTAAAGTCCTTACCCTCGGCCTTCATCTTGCGAGCGTGTAGAACTTGCCAAGAAAATCCGTTCATGTTTCCGTGATCTGTTAGAGCAAGTGCTTCGCTTCCGTTTTGATAAGCAAAGTCCATATGATCTTGGGGGAACCCAAGTCCGTCAAAGATAGAACCTGCTACGCTGTGAGCGTGAAGCCCGACGAACGGAATAGAACTGGTTGTGCGATCACTCATTAACGGTTTCCTCTGTGGTTGTGGTTTGTTCTTCTAACTTAATGTCTGGGATGAATTCGTCAATGTAAGAACAGATTTCTTTGTACTCTTGCGTGTTGCTATTGTAATAATAGCGGACGTAGTACTTGTAAGCCTGGGTTGAAACACCGAGATATTGCTTCTGTGTATCAAAGTAGGCTACCATTTCATCGCACCATTTCTTTACGATCTTCTTTGAAGTGCCCTTCAAGTCAATAGGGCAAGGACCGGCTGGGATAATTAGGTTATAACTAATCGCGATCCCTCTTTCACTCTTCTTCGTCTTTGTTTTAGAAAAAGAGTTTGTTGTTGAACTCCTCGGCTTTTTAGGCTTCGGTGTCGTGATTGTTGTTTTCGTTTTCCGTGGCATCTTCCAAATCCTCCGCGATTGGGTTCCATTCGTGATAACTAATAAAAATTCGTCCTGGAAACTTGATTAGATCCGAAACAGGATCACCTAAATAGGCTTTGTAGTCTTTCCAAGTGTCTATCTGGCGAAACCAATCAAGTTCCAAAGTGTTCTGAACTTTCGGTTTATTTCCGTTATAGAGTATAGCCAGATCGACTTCGTTTGTAAAGTGGTCTTTACGTTCCTCTAACATCTCACCGCTGATAATGGAATTTTCATAAAACCTAAAATTATCAGCGAAGGTTTCCAGTTCTTCTTGTCCGAATGTAAACGGTAAATGGTCGCCCGTCAAGGCAGAACGGCTCTCAAACGTAAAGAACACGTTAGGAGAAACAGGGCTGGATAATGTAGTTCTATGCTGCCTTGCTATTTGTGTTTCGTAAATGCCGTAGGGGAAACTGACGAAAAACCTTTGAGGCATCGTCCAGCGGCTTATTTTACCACAAATTCTATTTGCTACTTGTGCGCCCTCAATAATGGACCAAGGAAGACATTTTGATTTATGGTCTTCTTCTGGTCGGATCGGGACATAATAGATAGGGATAAGACGACGCCATTTATCAGGTTGTAATGAGAACTTTTTGGTTCCAATAGAGGTTGGGTCATAAGTAAAATCACCCATTCTCTTTCTGATAAGTGGTGTTGCTTCATAGTCGCAAACAACCCAGATAGTTTCGCATCCAGCCCAAGCCGCTTGATGAACAGCGTGTTCAATAGCAAAGTAGTTAGGTGCTACGGGCGTTAGGCAGTCGGACCAAGGCAGGCTTATTCCAGTTGGTTTAGAAGCGGCTGGAACTATTCCGGCCAGATGAAAAGAGTTGGACATAATGTTTATTTGGCCTTATTTCGCTTTCTTTGTAAAAATCTATTATCTTTTGAGGACTATCAAAAAGATAAGTAATGTTTGGTTGCTCTGACTTCTTTGGTTTATAACTGTAATAAACTTCTCTTCCGGCGTGTTCCAACTCAATAAACTTTACGTCTATTACTTCTTTCAGCAACCTTCGTAGTTTGATCCTGGCGATGGTTTCTGTGTAGTTGTCGCTTGCGATCTGGTTTTGGGTCAAGAAGGAACGAGCAACGCAATCTTTTCTGTCTTGATAGGAAGAACGCTTTGATCTGAAAAACCAGACCTCATTTATGAACCTATCTTCGTAGAGCAAGTGTGTCTTATCGTGCTTGGAACCTTGACGCACATTGAACCAGTCAATAACTACATGATGCTTACTGGCTATTTCTGGTGGGTTTTCCAAGCCTGTTATTTGCTCTGCGTCAAACACGAAAAGGTTCTCAAAGTTGACTTTCGCCAACCTTGAAAACTCTGTCGTTATTTTTAGAGTGTTTTCTTCTTCAATTCTAATGCTTCTCAAAAGATCAGAACCAAAGATAAGTCCTTTCAGGGAAAGGAAAAACATAAGCTTTTCCCACAAGTAAATTTGTGGAACTTTCGCTTTCGTTTGGAAGCCGAAATGTTCTGGGCTTCTTATTACCACATCATCAAAGATGAAAGGTGGTTTTGGTGTTGTAAATAAAACTGGAATGTTGTTATAATAAGCGTAAAGGAGAGTTGATAGACAACCGCCTACAACCATTTTTGGGTGGTTATAAAGGTGCCTATCAAGTTTCATCCCTTACCCTGACCGCGATAACGCTTACGATAGCCCTTTGGAACAGAGCCACCTGAACCCCTCTTCTTAAACTTGGAATGTTTACCATTACCAATAGAGGTCTTCTTTTTTGTGGGGTTATACTCTTTACCGTTGCGTCGTCCTGCCGTCATTCCTCAACTCCTAATGTTTGTGCGAGGGTTCCTTCTCTATCTAACTTCTCAATGTCGGTGAAGCCACCGATAAACCTGTCTTCAACCCAAATTTGGGGAACGGTTCTACAACCGGATAAGCTTGTAATAGAAAATCTTGTTTGTTCATCGTTGGTTACGTCAATAACGGAGAAGGAAACGCCCCGCGAAACCAATAGATCAACTGCCTTTTTACACCAAGGGCAATAACTTGCTGTGAAAACTCTAATCATTACTCAAATCTCTTGTGTGCTTATTGATTGCCTGCTCGTAAAGCATTCGGTCCTGTGCTGACAAAGAACGTGAGGACAACCAACCTAAAACAATCTTGTTCCATTGGTTAAAAGTCATTTCAAGTTCTAGTTCTTTGCCGTCAAAAATCCAACTCTTGGGTTCTATCCCAAGATAAATGTGTTCGTCGTCAAAGCATTCTTCAAAAAGGTGATAAGTTTCGTCATAACTAATCGTTGCTTTCGTACTCATTTCTTTTCCTCTCATTCATTATAACCTCTAACCGTTTCTGTGTCTAGTCTTTTTATCTTCTATTTCTTGCTGGGTTGATAAAACTGCGATCCCTATGTTTAGCACGGTTGCTCCAAGCATAGGTAGCAGATTTACATAAGATCCTTCGTAAAGGAGAAATAAATCCACTAAAAGGCAATTGACGACAGCGTTGTAAGCATAAATCTTGATCCAATAGTTATTATTCATCTTCTTTTTCCTCTTTTTGTTCTGCGACCGCTTCCCTTATTAGAGAATAAAGACCTTCTTCCAGTTTTAGCATCATTGCGGTAAAATGAAGGCTATTTTCTATCTGCCTTTCTCTGTTGGAAAGGCGACCGATGTAGAAAGCATTTTCCAGCTCTTCTATTACTTTCTTCTTATCCATAGTTTATTCCTTGTTTGGTGGCGAGCATTCTTCACAAATAGAAATGCCCACTAAATTTGAGTTCTTTATAACATTTACTTCTGTTTCGCGTCCACAGGCATCACAAATTCCTTTCATTCTTCTTCACCTTCGTTTAGTGTAGGTGGGCTGTAAACAACTTCATTTCCAAAACTATCCCAGTTTGGACGATAGTTCCTGGCGAACATTTCCAAATAAGGACCATCCGATCTAGCTTCTATTAGATCATAGGTTTCTTTTGGCTTCTTGCTATGTCGTTGCGCCGAGATTGGCTTTCCACCGATAAGAGATGAAAGAGAGTTATTGTTCTTCTTGGAAGCAAACCCATTTCCCTTTACAGCAAATAAGCAGATTTCGTGCTGGCCTCTAAAATATTGGCCCAATCCGATCTTTGATTTGGCCCAAACAATGTTGGTGATGTAGCGGAAACCAAGATTTTCTATGATCCTCAAAGCCTCTGGAAGATGGTTGTTAGCAACCCACATGTAAAGGTGGGCGTCATCCTCAACTTTACCATCAAGAAAGTTCTTCATTACGGTAAGGATTTCGTTTTCTTTGAGAAGAGGATAATGACGATCCGCTCCTCTCTTGATCTTACCGCCGCCTGTTTGGTTCCAAGGCGGATCAGCATAGATGGTTCTGTATTTTCTCATTCTCGTTCCAAAAGACTTTTCAACATTATCTTCTACCTCTTTATCGGACATTTGCGAAATGTCTTTCGCTAAATGTTCGGCTGTTTCAAAAGCACCGCAATCGCATCTATGCCAATCTTGGTGCCAAGGACAAGTTGGCGAATGTTCGTTCATTCCCGGTTCTTCCTGAATGCTCCGACCGCTTCCGGCCAAAGATCAGTTGCGATTTCCAAACAAGCCTCGGCAACCTTTTGGATTTCCCATTGTGCCCCTTCGTGAGTTCGTAGGTCAATAAATTTTAGAAGGTTAGATAAGTTTACAGTTCCGTAATATTCTGTGTAAAGGTTCTGTGGTAAGACGCCTCTTGCTTGCTCGCGGCAAACACCGGCTTCAATAAGATTATCGTAGAGTTTTACTGACTTTTCGTGCCAGTCCCTTACTACTTGGTGTGCTGGACCACGAAGACCAGCCGCCGTGTAAGGAAGCATTATCATAGGATCAACAAGGTCATCTACGTTTGATGCTTGTCGGTTTGAGTTGTGTTGTGTCCTGAACTGTTGTGGTTCGTAGAAGCGTAGGTTTTCTTCCGTGTAGCGGCGTGAAATTTCGTTGTAAGACCATGTGCGATGCCTGTGATGCTGAGAGCGCACAAAGAGAGGAACAACAAACCTAAAAGTGGCAACATTATGCTCAAAAGTAGAGGTGTGCTTATGATCAACAAGATAACGAATGAGTTTTCTGTCTTTTTCATCTAACTCCTCCTTATGCTTGCCGAAACTGACCCTTGCGCTATTCACTATTGTAAGGTCTGTTCCCATGTGGGAAACGTATTCTACCTTACCAATGCCGTCGCCGTAGAGTTCAATTGTTTTTTGTTGTGGTGTGTTCATTAATTAGCCTTAGTCCTTCGGTTATTGCTTCAAATTTTGTTTTGAGAATTGGGTTATGTGTAATTCCATAACTTTCTGGCGTCAATAGTTCGTAATGTGTGGGCCATTGGAAGAATTCGTCTGCTGAACTGAAAAGAGGGAAAAGAAAAATTCCTTTCTCTGCTAAAATTCTATTCTCAATAACTCCGATTGTTGCTGGGTCGTTGAGAACAGGGAAAACATCCTTTCTTTTGTTTAGTAAGCCCGCTTGTAGGTCATCACAAACTCTGTTGATGTAGCCAGTTGCTCCGTTATGCTCTGGAACTTTAACATAAAGCATTCCTGGAAGCCACTCAAAACACGAATAATTTACAACCTCTTTTCCCATTTCATCAAGGTCAAACAAATCTGTTTCTTTCATCCTTCGCTCCTATCAAACTGGGTAGGGCGGCTGTCTTTGCGCTTTTGATCGCAAGTAGAACAGACGTTTCGGATCCAACCTTTGGTCCTAATTTCGGCAACATTACCACAATATTCGCAAGTTCTGGCGCTAATAGATGTGGCAAGATCGATGATAGAGTCAGTTCTTTCATCACCGCCGTCAAAGTAAATGCGAAGCTCACCGTACTTTTCCTTTACTTGGGAAAACTGAACGGGAGGCATTTTCCTATGTTCCACGCTGTGTTCTATGGTAGAACAAACACTATCAATAATGTTGAACCAACCATCACCGGCTTCAATTCCCCAGCACATAGCAGAATGAGTTCTGGGAAGATCCTTCTGGACGAAGAGATTAGGGTATTTATCAAACAGTTTTTGTTGTAGTTCCGGGTTCATTGTGTTTTCCTTCTAGATGGTCTATGTAGCGTTGTAAATACCACGCTGCTTTCTTCAAGTCTTCTAACATTCTGTCGTGCTTCTTGCCTGCTCTTGAAATGTATTTTACAACATTCCCAAGATGAAAACCTAAATTCCAGGCTTCAATAACCTTGATCGCTTCATAAGTGTTGGTTTTTCCTCCATAATGTGAAGGATGCTCAACTACGTCAGCCATTATTCAGCCCACGCAGCGATAATGTGGCTTTCAAGAATAAAACAATATTCATAACCACGAAGTTCTACCTTCTCTAATAGATGAGTTGGGAAGACAACTTTCGTCAAAGCATCAAACTTACGAACGCAGTCGTGCGAGCAATGAATAACTGTCGCGATAGTGTGTTCTCGCAAAGTTTCTTTTGAGGTCTTGAAGTCCTCTGGAAGAAGAATGAGAGAAGGTTGTTCTTCTTGTCCTGGGGAACTATGTTCCAACTCCACAAGAATTCGTCTGTTGTGTGGTTCAATAAAAGACATCAATACTCCATAAATTTATTCATTTCAATAGCGCGTTCAAACAAACGGAACTTTTCAGTACTCAAAAGTTGGTCGTGAGTTTTCTTACAACGCTTACAGATAAAGCGAACGAAGACCTCGCCTCCGTGCTTTGTCTCAATTTCGTTTGTTGAAAGCCAGTTGTGCTTTTTTAAGCCGGTTGGAGAAGCGGGACAATTTTCATCTTGGTTCTCCCCGGCGATAATGTGGTTTAAATTCATAACGCCCTCCTTCACCTACATAATAGCGCGGCGAAGAGAGGGCGTCAAGAGGTTAGAGGAAAATAATCAGACCTTCGCTCTTTGTTGTAGAAGATAGAGGAAAGTTTCCAACTCGTTTGCTTGGGCGGCAAGCAAGTCATTTAGACCAAGGGGCAATTCGCCTGCTTCGTCAAGTCTGCTGAAAACATCAGATAGAAGGTCGTGATGACCTTGTAGAACTGTTAGACCTTCGCGAACTATTTGATCGGCTGGCTTATCAGTTAGACATTCCATTTGACCGAGAATTTCGGCTGCGGCTTGTGTAATGTGAACGGGGCAACCAAGTTCTTCTACTCCGGTGTTTCCAATAGCCTTCTCAACAAGACCGTCAAACTGTGCTTCAAGGGCAGGATAAATGCCCCCAAAGAGGGTTGTGTGGTCGCCAGCAAAACCTACACCTTTGGTAAGGTTGTGAGCGCCGTGGAACCAAAGTTGAGCAGCACGAACCGAGGGAATCAACTGACCCATAGCCTCAACAAGCATAGAACTTTCTTCTACTACTGGTTCTTGGACCATAGCGGCTTCTACTTCTTCTTTGATAATTCTACGCAATTGTGATGCTGTAAGTTTCATTTGTTTCCCCTTAACACAAATAAATAGTCCTTTCTACCCAAAATAGATAGAAAGGACACATTTATCACTTAACTTCGCAACCACCAGCGCCGCAAGCCACTTCGCCGGATAGATCGGTGTTATCGTCTACTTCGTGAACGTAGTTGAGGTCAATGGAGGTAAGCGTCTTCATTAGCCTTTCGTAAGTTTCTTCATCGCAGTCCTCAAATGGCGCTTGCTTGTAAGTGTGTTCAAACGCTGGAAGAACAGACAGACCGTTATAGAATGCTCTGTTTTCCCACATCCACTCACCAACAACATCCCATTCATCACTCTTGATCGAAACAGTAGCAGAAACGTTGTGGGTGTTTTGACCCTTGCGGTGTCCTGCTTTGATCCAGCTTTGGCTTACCTTCTTTACTCTTGCGAGCAGATCAAGTGCGCTTTCTCCTCTTGTAATAGCTCCTTCTGGTGCCTTTTGAGGAACAGAAATAACGGCTGTGTCGTGAGGGCGGAAGAATTCATCTTCAATAAGTTCTGGATGACTTTGTGAAAGGTAAGAATAAATGGCTTCATTCTTTCCAACACGAATGCGACGTAGGTAAGTGTCGCTGTGCCAAGCGTGAATGCCCGAAGAAGTTCCAAGAACAAGCGAGGTTGTGCCGGAAGGCTTGACGCAAGTGGTTCTTGCTGCTGGGTTGATCCCCAAAAGAGCCGCAACGCGGACATTTTCTTCTTTTACGACCTGTGCTGCCTTTTCCATGTCCAAAGAAAGGACTTTTCCAGAAGCAATTCCGGTCATTCCCACACCTATTAGAGCGTCCTTCTCGGTGGTTCTTTGCCAAACAGGGCGTAGGTAGTGGAAGTCGGTGTAGGACGCCTGTAAAGTGCCAATAAACGCGGCTGCGCGCACTCTATCTTCGTATTCTTCCTGGCTTTCCACATCGCTTACGTTCACTTCTGTTAGGTTGCAGAACTGGTAAGGGCGAAGGGCAATTTCGCAGTTGTGAACCAACAACTCATTAGCAAAAAAGTTATGGTTCTTTTTTACTTGAATGTCATAAACGTCTCTATTCTTTTCAATAGTTATACGCTTGATCTTGGTTCTTGTAATATTCGTAGTCGTTTCCATTCTAATATCTCCTTATTATAGGTGGTGGTTATATATGGTCCTATATCTCTTATTAGGACTATTTCTATATCCAGTCTTTTTGATAGTTCTTCTGTTTTTACTATCCCTCTATCCCAAAACCCTTTGATTTCAACTATTTTCATCAAAGTTCCTTCTTCGTAGATAAAAAAGTCTGGTCTATACGTTGTTTTCTCAAGTTGGAAAGTTTGCTGTTCTACGTCCCATTCTATCGCATGAGAGTCAAGCCACTTGGCATATATATATTCATATGTGCTACGAAGCCAAACAAACTTATTTCTTGTTCTGTTGAAGTAGTATCCCTGAATGCCTCGCGAGGTCTTATTAGTCTTTCTATGAAAGGTCTTAAACCAACCTGCTCTATTGTTATACAACGACTTCAGGTTTTCACTTCTTATTTCTTTTGTTTTGTTATATACTATATTTTTGCCTTTATTTATCTCTATACCAAGTATTGAAAAAAGAGTTCTTACTCTCGTTGGTGTCAAGTCTATCTTTTTGCCTATTGTTTTCAAACCATACCCTTCACTATAAAGAGAAGATATAAAACTTTTAGCAAAACAATATTCGCTTGGATATATCCTACTAATATTGTTGATAATAAAACTTCTTTTGTTGCTTGCGCGGGCGGTATTGCCAAGTTCAGCGACTCTATTAGAAGCGTATATTTTGTACTCTTCTGCGAAGTCTTCTGGTATAAGTACGACTTTTCCTTTTTCGTGGTTGAGATATATTGTTCTTATCGCTTCTTCTATTTTCATGTTTGCGGGCTCCAACCCTTACATTATAAATAGTTTATTGGAGCCCGCAAAGATACTCATTCAATAGAAAGTAGTATATCTTCTTCTGTCAAGTGTGCTGCTTCAACATATCCCCTATTCTCTGTGAATACTCTATGGTCGGGAGTTAGAATGAGGACTTGGCCGCTTTCTGTTTCGATCCTGATAACATCAGCGTCTTCTCTCGTCATGGCTGCTTCTTCTACTGGTTGTAGTTCAAGACTACAAGTTGTTTCATCGTAAGAAAGCACGCTGATCGATTCGCCACTCTCAACCCTTTCAACCAACTCACGCATAGTCATTTGACCAACGTTTGTTGTAATGAGGGTGTCTCCGTCAACGCAACATGGGTTCGTTCCCCAGTCCTTATCATTGTTTAGATAAATGCCTGGCTCTCCTGAACCGCTCTCACGAATGCGGGTCCAAAGGTCCATAAAGTAAGCCTTATCGATCTTGTGGCGAAGAAGAACGGCAGAGTTGTTAGCACGACCGCGTTGTGGGTTGGTTTCCCACCAGTTGCCCGACTTACAAGCGATCATTTCATCGTCGTCAGCAGAGAACAAAGAAATAAGAGCAGCGCGGCGAATGCCGCCAGCAAGCACGGCATCTGCGATGTGGCACATAATGTCGTGTGACTCAATAGGAGTTAGTTTCTCTCCGTCCTTCTTTGTGTTTAGAATTCCGTCAATCTTGACCAAGCACTCAATAAGAGGCTGTGGTCCTGGTGCTTTACCGCCTGACGTAACCAAACGGGCACCCTTGGGGCGAATGTCCGAGAAGTCAAAGCGAACGCGGCTTGAACCTCTGAAATAGGACTGAATAAGAATGCGAACAGCATCAGCCCAGCCTTCAATAGAATCGCCAACAAGGAAACGCTTTTCACGACCAGAAGGACGGCGGATCTCTGGTAGTTTCTCAACGTGATGCTTTTGGACCGAGAAACCTACGCCAGTTCCACCAAGAAGCAAGAACATTGCTTCGGAGAAAGAACGCAGATCATCAATAGGCATGTAAGCGCAGTTGAAAATGCGGTTTGGTGCGATCTCAATTGGCTTGCCGCCAAACTGCATAGAACGCATAGATGGAAGAACCTTGCGATCAAAGACGGCTTGATAGGCTCCTCTGATCTGTTCTTCAAGGTGAGGATAACGCTTAACGTGCATTTGGACGTTTCGCTCTGTAATTTCCTCAAATGTTTCGCGACGGTACTCTTCTGGGAGGTAGCGCGCATATTTCATGTGAGTTGTGATATCCGATAGGATCTTAGATGCTAGGTTCATTTTGTGAGTTCTCCGTTGTTTTTGCTCTGATAGATTGTCTAAACTTTTTGTATTTTTCTTTGATTCGCAACGCTTGGTCTTTCGCTGTTAGGTTGGTAGTTCCACCAAGTGAAAGAGGGTCTTGGCTTGTGTTGGGTGGCCTCATAGTGATACTCACATTTCTTGTGTGCATATTCACAGGGAATACAAGACCGTCAGGACCAAACCGATTTTTAGCGACAAAGATTCTGCCTGTATTGTTTTGCTTGTCTTCAACCGTTCTGGAAACAGTCAAAATCAAATCTGCGACGAAGCACTTTGAGAAGGCTTCGGAAATTGATTCAATCGTGATTACCTCGGCGTTCAAGCCGGAACGGTTAGTTTGTGAAGCAGTCCAAACGGGACAATGGAATTCTTGTGCTAAACCTCTTAGACCTTCATAAATGGATTCAAGTTCGTTTCTCTTCTCTTTCTCTCTGGTAACTGGTTTTAGTAGGTCACCGTAATCAACCACAACCATATCAACTTTTGTTCCCTTCGCTCGCAACCTTTCAAGGTGAGAATGAAGTGTGTTTACGCTGGCTGACTTGGTGGGGTATTCTTTGATAATTAGTGCCCCCTTTACGTCTTCAACCGTTTCACGAATCAAATCTTTATGATCCATAAGTTCTGAAAGTGGGATCTGGGTAATACAACTGTCGTATCTTTGAGCGATGGTTGTGTCCGAAAGTTCCAAAGTGTAGTGAACTACTGTCTTTCCTTGCTTTACAGCCTCGGATCCCAAGTGAACGAGAACCATTGACTTACCGGCACCTGTTGGAGCAATAACTACGCCCAACTCTCCATTACCAACACCGCCTCCGGTGATCTGGTCGATCTCACCCCAGGCAGTACTAACAGGGTTTCTTGCTTTCAATTCAAAGCGACGTTCAAAGTCTTTTAGATAGTCATAGCCAAAATCGCTGGAAGCACCAAGACGAATTGCATCACTAATCAACTTTGAGATTTCATCAAAAGAAGAAGAATTGATTAGTTTAGCGGACTTGATCATAACTTCTTTTAGTTTCTGCTTTTTACAGAAATCAAGCGAAGTGTCTTTGATAAACTCTGCACCTTCAATCTCTTCTTTGGCAAATACTCTTGCGACGAAATCTACAACTTGTCTCTTGGTTGCGTCGTTCTCTTCGTTTAGACCAGACTTGATAATAGTCACCATAGTCTTACGACTTGGGTGAATTTTGTATTTCGTTCTATGCTCAACGATCTTCTCAACAAAAACGCGAAGATACTTCAATTCCAAAAAGTTTGGATCGAATACTTCAAGAATTTGATCTGCGAATGGACGATCATCAAGAATCAAGCTGCATAGGTCTTCTTGGAAACTTTTGCCGTATTGTGCGAAGTTTACCTGTTTCTGTTCCAACATCAGCTTACCTTCTCTTTGTGGACTATCATAATAACCTCGTCACTCTTGTCCGTCAACCACTTTCTTATTGCTTGTTGAGATGCGACGGAGGCTGGAAGTAATGTCCGACCAGTCAAAGGCCGGGAATCCGTTCTTGTAAGAAAGAGTTTTCAAGTTTGTAATGTTGAGGTCAAACTCAAAGTTCTCAAAAACATAATCGATCTTACTGCGACCTTGCGGTGAAATGGAAGGAGGAGTAAGGTTCATAATCTTATAGTTATCTCTCACAAGGTCAGCATTAGAGACAATGTTCTTATAAGTAGCTTGCTTTTGGTCTGCTTCCTCACAATAACGAATAACGTCTTCCAGATAATGCTCTTGGTCTTCCTTCAAGAAAGAAAGACGCTTTGCGATGGTTGGAAGGCCGATTCCAGAGACACCTGGGAGACTATCGGACTTATCGCCAGCAATAGCGCGAGCAACGGCAAAGTTCTTGGGAGAAATGCCGAACTCTTCAATAACATTCTTGCTTGTGTGAATTTGCTTCTGGATAGGACGGAAAAGAACCGTTTCATTATCCAGAAGTTGGAGGAAGTCCTTATCAGAAGAAACAATAACCTTCTGCCACCCAGCATAATAGGAATGCTTTGCGACGTAAGAAATAATGTCGTCTGCCTCAACAGAGTCAAGAACAAACTGCATAATAGGCATTTCGTTTAGAATTTCAAGCAAAAGAGAATGCTGCCAAACCTTATTTTGCTTTTCGGTTTGCTCGTCCATTCCGTCAACTTGGAAGTTCTTCTTGATCGGCTTACGACCTGACTTGTACTCCTTGATAAGTTCGCGGCGTCGTTGAGAACCGCCGGGACCGTCCCAACAAATAACGACCTGGGTAGGCTTCATTTCGCGGAACAACTTGTTTAGCATTCCAATAAACCCGACAACTCCACCAACAGGGTTTCCGTTGCTGGTCATAGAGGGGTTCACGATGTAGGCTCGGAGATACATATTCAGACCATCGATAATCAGAACACGCTTGTTTTCATCAGTCATTAGCAGTTTCCTTCTTTTGGGGTTGGCGGGTTTGGTAGAAAAGGTCTTCTTCGGTAAGTCCAGTATTGAGCTTGATAGTAGCAACGTGTTCGTCGTCAATGGTATAAACAACCTTCTTGATCCCAACGTGTTCCATAACGCGGAGACACATAGGACAAGGCTTGGAAAGCCGGAACTCGCTCTTCTTACCAACGCGAGCAACATACATAACGGCTCCGTCAGTAACGTCGCGAGCAATTCCAAGAACAGCACCAACCTCGGCGTGCTGCGTGGCGTGACCGCATTGATGGTTCCTGAAACGATTCGCCCACCAAACGGAACGTAGATCATTACAGGAAGTGTTGATGATAGAACCGCCCTTCACAAGAACGGCTCCGTGCCGGTAATCCGGCGAATCGGAACTAACCGCAATTCGCTTGGCAAGTTCCAAGTAACGCTTCTGTCGCTTCGTCAAACTCATAAAGACTAAAACCCTCTTACGCTTCTATAATAGCGCAGGAGGGCTTTAGTGGCAACCGGAAAGTTGTCAAGACGCTGTTTCGTCTTCTTCCAGATCAACATCGTAATATGCTTTCGGATCTCCCTCACGGGATTCAAACTTCAAGATTACTTCCTCTTCCATAAGTTGCAAAACTCGATCTCTGAACTTTGCGTCTTGTAGTTTCTCGGACCAATGCGCTCCCTGGAACTTCTCTTTTGAGCCGTCTTCGTAGACGAGAGAATACCAAGCGCCGCTTTGTTCTAAGTGCTTTGAGGACTTGACTGCGTTGAACCAACTTTCTTCATCTTGGATCTTTGATGATCCGCCAGCCCAAAGAATCTTGAAAGTACATTCACGGTTCAAAGAACCGAAACGGGACTTCTTGATCTTGGCCTTAACCTCTGAACCAACTTGATAACCTCTTTCGTCAAGAATAAAAGAGTCCTTTGCTTTACGACCTGTTAGCCAAATGCGTAGTGAATAAGCATAAGCGGGTGCTTTACCACCTGGGGTAAAGTAAGGATCGGTCAGTAGTTCTGCTCTATTAGACGTAATGTTGGTCTTTAACTGATTGAGGATGAGTAGAGTTGATTGTGTGTTCGCAATCGGAATAGTGAGTTTTGAGAATGCCCTTGATAGGATTCTTGGTTTCATAGCCATAGACGACATAGGATCAAATGAACCTTCTACGTCCGCTGCTGCTGGTGTGTTAGCCAGCGAATCCCAGATAAAGAACATAGAGCCGTTATTAGCGGTCAATAGTTCCTCAATAGTTTCCAAAACAAACTCTGTTGTTGTTGCCTGAATGTAAAGTAGTTTTGATAAGTCACAACCGGTCGATTCCAAGAAGTCTGGATCTACTGCTGATTCCGAATCAAAATAAACTACGTCCATTCCCTTTGCCATAGCATTAGCGGCGATCTGTGCCGCCATGTAGGACTTGCCGGTTCCTTCCAAACCAGCGATCTCTGTGATTTTACCAACCGGAATTCCAGCTAACTTACCACGACAAATAATAGAATCAAGCCAACGAGAACCAGTTGAGATCCAATCGGTTACTTCTGTTGGGTTATCTTTTGTTAGGTCGTGTGCTACTTCCTGTCCGTATTTCTTATTGACGAGGTTTCGCATATCAGCGATGGATAGTTTGCCCGGTTTGGTTTCATTTTTTCGGGCCATTAAAACTCCATTTAGTTTTTTACAAATGCGTTTGCTCTGGAATGAGAAAGGTCTGCAACATAAACAGAACCAAGATGAACTACGGGTTCTGTTTTCTTTTCTAATGTTTTTACTGGTGAATCAATGAAGGGAGACAGTAGCCATAGCACCATCACCCAAGAAACACTAGAAACTATTACAGCCTTACTCATTTCAGGCAAACTATTAAAACGTTCAAACATCCTATTCACCCCTTTATGGGATAAATAGTTTGTGAATCACTTACCGTTGATCTCTCGGAAAGCAGCACTCAAAAGGTCGTCGGAATCACCTGACGAATTGAACTTCTGAATTTCTGGTCCTGCTCCATTCTGATCGCTAAGGAACTCGTCAAGGAGGTTAGCGACCTGTTGAGAAGTCAGACGCTCAAAGAGAGATTCAAATTCTGGCATGGAGTCAAGAAGTTCGGCGCAACGTGCAGCGCCACCGATTGCCTTGGAGCAAAGAGCAGAAGTCTTGCGGCGTGGTGCCACATCTGTCTCTGCGAAAAGCCGACCTGTCTTCGTAGAGTACGAAATAGTAAGGTCAGTTCCTTCCTCGGTGTCGGTAATGTCACCGTAGTCAGGGTTGAGAACAAGGCTCAAAAGCTTCTTGTAAACTGTGGTCCCGTAACCCCAAACACGAATGCCTGTGGATTCCTCACCACGAACAAGGACAGGAGAGAAATAACGCTCCTTGACGAACAGAGACTTTGCAAGCTTCTTGTCTTCGTCGTCGTTGTTGGCGACACCATCACGCCAAGTCTGTGAGGCAAACTCACAAATAGGGCATTGCTCGCCGTAGTTCTTCTTCAAGCAAAGAACGGTCTTACGCTTGCCGCCAACCTCTAGATAGTGGAAGTGGAAGTCGCGGAATGGATCGCCGTCCGATGGACTAACGATGCGAATGTCTTGCTCGCCCTCAACGGGCTTCCAGAAAACGGAGGTCTTGGATCCACCACCCTCGCTCTTATTCTCAATTGCGGAAAGCTTTGCCTTCATCTTGCTGATATCAATAGCCATTTTGTTTTGTTCCTTTATTTATGGTTAGTTGTGGGACTTGCCCTATAGTCAATAAGGAGATTTATCCTTACCGCTGTTCTTGTACGAATGAAGTATGTTCTACAACATACGCTATGTCTCTATCATACTTTGTTGCATAGATAGAGAAAGAAACGGTTTTTAGTTCCGTTGCTTTTGACTTTACTTCTTCTTTTATTCGCTTCAACGAATCGCTTGACTGTTTTAGTCGTTCCTCGTTGATGACATAAATATAATTCACTTCGCGGGTGCCGTCAAGGGGATAGAACATCTTTTCTTCGCCTGAATTGATTTCTTTTAGCCCTATGGTAGAAATGCGGTTTGTAAGACCAGGCTCTTCAATATTCCCCATAATGGGCGCGTTATTCTGATAAACGTTAAGCATGTGAATAGTGTTGGAGATAAAGTTGTTTATTTGTTCCCAATAACCTATTACCGGCAAGTCGCCAGCAATTTGATCTATTCTTTGGTTATCAACCAAATAAATTCTCTCAAACTTACCTGATCTTGTTAGGTGTTGGAGAACATTCCTGACGATCTTTTCATTCAGGATCTTCTTATGGTTCAATAACGATGTGTCTGGAATAACGTAAACAATTCTTATTTGCTTTTCCTTGATGCTTTCAAGGATGCGTAGTGAAAGTGCGGAGATAAGAGAACCGCCACACACAAACATTATAACCTCGTCGGCAGTCAAACAGCCACGCAATAATGTTAAATCGATGTTAGACGCTTCGTAGGCTTCGGGGTCGTTCTGTTTCTTAACAAGAATGGTCCTTTCTACCTGCGGTTCGTGATCGACGCAGATAACGTTGTATTGAGGAAACTTCTCAAACTGTTTTGCGATTCGGCTTCCAACGCCGCCAATGCCAAGGATGTTCATAGGTCAATCACTTTTAGGTTCTCAAAATCTTTTCCAGCCTTCAAGGTTGCTACGAACCCTTCCTTACGGACTATCTCCATAATAGAGAATAGAAGGCTTCTTTCGGACCAGTCAAAGTCAATCACGATAGAGTCGTGGATAGAGAAAGCAACATAAGACTTCTTTCCTTTCAAGAGAGAGAAAAGAGCAATAAGTTTTCTACCAACGTAATCTGCGGTTGTACTTTGAATAAGATATGAAATAGCGTGTTCTTCATCACACTTGACTTTACGACCAAATGGGTTCTCAATTTCTTCACCATTCCAATGCTTCCTTATTAAGTAATCACGACCATAAACTTTTTCAAGCCTATCGTCTCTTTTATTTAGATCATAAAGCCAACCAAAAATCATTTTCTTTGCTAAATCACGATCAGTTTTGGGTCCAAAGACATTCTGGATATTCCAGTCGTGAATGTCGATCTTTGGTTGTTCTTTACCTCTCACAAGGAACAGCGAACGCAAGTCCGCTGCGTTATAGTCAATCTCCAAGAACATATCGTTATTTGGCTTGATAAACCTACGAAGGTCTTTATCAAAGCGAAGAATGGGAAATGAATCTTTCTCCGTGCCAAGTCGTCCGGTCTTTGACGAGAACAAGTCATAAACGATCTTACGAGGATAAGTTTTTAGTTTCTCTTCAAACTCACGCACCTTTCTCTTTGTTCTTTCTTGCCGGATAGCAGCGTCATCGATATTCAACTTACGGGTTGAAATGTCGTGAAGAACAGAGTATAATTCAACAAGATAGTCGTGGTTCGCAGGACGTTCAACGTTCCTGAAAACCCAATCACACACCTTGTTCTTTACTCGGGCATACTCGGTCAAGAAACCTTTATTTACAATATCATAAAAGCAAACATCATTCAAGTTGATCTTCGCCAAGATGAACGAACGATATAAGGCTTTGAGTTTATTTTCAGCACGCTCCAGTTCTTCTTTATAAGCCTCTGGACAAACTTGCGTTAGTTCCCTGCCACCAACATAAACCTTCGCATAGTCAATCCCAGAAGGCAAATAAGAGGCCCAGGACCACGTTTGTTTAGCAGTAGTGAAGTCAACCGAGTCAACCGCGACGAGTTTATCGTCGTGATAGACAGCGGCACATTCACCTTTCGTATCAAATGTCTGGAATAGCACTCTTCCCTCACACCACAAGAATAGCCCATCGCCTTTTGGGAGTCAAGATCATTTGGAAAAGAAAAATCTTTTCTCAATAGTCATAGCGAGAAAGTCTGATAAGTCCGAGTGCTTCATCAAGGGAGAAATTTTCTGTGTTGACAAAGTTCTTTTTATCGGGCATAAATGGTTCAAGGGCAAGACGAAGTTTCTCGTTGATGTATTTCAGCGAATCATTTATACCATATGTATCATATATTATCTTTGAGGTTCTATCAAACCTTTCAAGAGAAGAGTTATCATACTTGATTCTTATTTCTGAATTCTTCAGCCTAATATATAATGAAATCAAAAATGAATCTGTTAGGCTTGTATAAACTAAGTCTGACTGATCCGAGAACCTGGTAACTCTTTTTGAATGCATATGACCATCGTAGAAGTTATTGATTCTTTCAACTGCGAAGTTATCTAAGAACGAAGAGTAAGCTATTACAAATAAAGTTCTCAGATATTCAATATCATAAAGATAAGCAGGTTCATAATAGTAGTTTACTATGTCTTCAGAAGAAGCCAAACTACTATTGATGCCGTTGAGATGTTCCCTATCACAAGCACAAATAGAAGCTTTCATCTTAGAAGAATTTATATTTGCTATTAGCTTAGATGGGTATTCTTTACAAACAAGGAAGCCAAATGACTTAGCGGTGTTTAGGTAATATGTGAAGTTAGGATCCATAATAACATTTCTAACTTTATCAGAATCAAATTCATAACTAACGTTTGCTATATCTAAGCATAGACCGTTGAAGTTTATATCAATTTTATCAGTAAGAAGAAACGAAGAATAAGTTGCGAAGAAATTCTTGGAATTAGATAAAAGGAAATTAGTGAAATAGTTTATGAAATTTTGTGGAGTTATTATCTTTTTGCGGTTTTGATGGTCTATCTTAGCAAAATTGATAAATTGATTTATTATATTTTCAAAGTTTTCTTGCAATGCTTTTTGGCCGTCTTCTCTAGCTTTTACAAGTTCCATTTCGGAAAGTGCAGAACCACCACTCAAACCACCACCTTCCGAGACACCTTGGATATAAGAATTCTTCATATTGATATAAGCATTGATAACGAAGTCTAGACCAGAAAAACCTCCATTATTACCGCCATAATAAGAAAGGTATTGTTTTTTTGGCTGCAATGCGATAATATTCTTATCAACTGTCCCAAACAAAGGTAGATAAGTATCATTGAATATTTTATATATTTGATCTAATTCATATACTTCTTTTGATGGATCTGCTAAATTATCTATTCCTTCATAGTAATAAGCTTCTTCATCATATAAGGTTTTAGCAGCAAAGCTATTTTTTGCTCCAAGG
>Ga0315903_10001533_pt1 | contig 35112 bp, 28 predicted proteins | sample LakEriMetagenome_7_FD_203524 | JGI IMG/M metagenome (GOLD analysis project Ga0315903, IMG submission 203524) | Freshwater fungal communities from buoy surface, Lake Erie, Ohio, United States - Buoy 2 MA119 | ecosystem: Environmental > Aquatic > Freshwater > Lake | place: USA: Lake Erie, Ohio...
CTGATAAATGCTTAAAACCTTTTAGTAAAATATCATTATTAACAGTAGTATGTGATTTTACAAGATTTTTAATAGTTATAGTTTTTTCAAGAAAATCTTTATAAAATTCCCCTGATATTTCTATATTAATATCATTATAAATATCTTGTTTATTACTAAGAAACATTTGTAAATTATTTAGAAATGAATGATTACCACCACTCATACTAGATATACTATTAGGTTGTGAATTACTATTATGTAGTGATTTATTAGTGTAAGTTAGTCTAAAAACATTTTTACTATATTTTGAATCTTTACTGGCTATTCGTTGTTTGCTAATTTTTACTCTTCGTAATCCTAGATCTTTATATTTATCATTAGTATCCATATCGTGATTTTTTGATATAAATATATTAAAATCATCAAATTTAGTGGCATAGAAATATAAGTCGATTTTCTCTGACAAATCAATAAAAAATGTAAATTCACTATGCGTCACATTATGTCTTTCATTAATAGCACCTTTATTTACAAATCTTAATTGTGAGTTTAATAAAAAATATTTTTCAATTACACCTGTAATATAACTAGATCTATCTACAGCATCTCTTAATGTTGATTCTTCTTCAATTAGATTATTTTTGAATAAATATAACACCCATACACGATATGATTTCGTTTGTTCATGATAATATTTAATAGTAATTAAACCTTTAAAATCTGCGGCGAATGTGTTTTTCTTGTTATCATTAGTTTTAGATTTAGATATTCTAGAAAATATTTTATTTAATGCCATCTTATCCCGTATTTGCACATCATTATATTTATTACCTTTGTTATCAACCCCAGTTCTAAGTAGTGATTTATCAGTAAATGGAACTATAAAACGAACTGGAAAATCTATATCGGAATTTGCTAATGCACATCTACAATAAAATAAATTTAATAATAAACACCAATTAACAAGATAATCACACGATATTTTTCTATGTATTGATATTAACATACCACCTGCTTCAAATAAAAAAGGTTTCATAGCACGTATTCGCTGAAATAATGGTATGGAACTATAACTAAATACAAATTGTCGATATGTTCTATCATTTTGTAATAATAACATATTGAATAGACCATCATCACCATCTATTTTAATTTGTAATTTAGTTGGATTGTGGGTATCGTAATAAAAATATTCAGGTGGTAAAAATGTTTTAGCAAATTCAATTTCATTAGGTTCTTCATTAAAAAATGATATAAGTAGATCTTTTACTTCTTTTTGATAACTAGTATCTTGTAATAATCTATTTGCTTTTTCAAAATTATCCCAACTATAATGAATTGTTTTACATTGTTCTTTAATCTTATCTTTAGGTGTTAAATCTTTTGTTTCTAATTCACTCATTTTTCTTGTTTCTATATCTTTTTCTAATTTTAAGTATTCACGACTTTTTAGATATTGACCATCAGGATTTGAATAACATTTTTCTAATCCTTTAATACGAAGTTTCATTGTTTCAAGAAATTCATCATCATTTTGATCAATAATTTGTTTTATTCCTAATTCTCTTTCTAATTCTTCATATGGTTTATGGTTTTGATTAAGTAAATCTTCAACATAATTTGGATATAGATTATTTGGAGAAGTAGATGTAGATTTATGAGTTTTTGATTCTAACCCTGTTAAATATAATCTTTGATACTTTTGCTTTAATGCTTCCAATTCTTTATTATCTTCTTCAGTATTAGTATGAAATGGATATATTGTAATAATATCACCAATATTTGAATCTAGTTCAGTTCCCACTATTTGTAATTTTTGAATTATAAAATCTCTACATAAACGATAATAATCTAAATTAAAATCTAGATCTTCTTCAGGCGTTTTCTTAAAATAAGATTCTAGATTAAATATATTTTTTTCAGATAAGTCTTGTTCTAATGTATCAATAAAATGTTTAATACCATTTGAAGGTTTAAGTAATAATCCCTGGTTAAACATGTATCCCTTAAACGATTATTCTATAGTTTACTCTGAAAAAATATTAAAAATAATTCTAGCGATTGTTTACTGTGTACAGCTAACACCTTTTCTAATAAATTACTGCTAGTTATAAAACTTGGAAAGAAAAAGCAAAATAGATAGATAAATATAAAAAGATTGTATACATCTAAATATAAATTGAAAAATGCCAAAATATTTATTTCCGGAAAGGAATGAATATCTAGATAAGTATCTTTTTCCTTTTGAAAAAGGAGAAGAACTAGAGTTAACTGGAACCTACTTTTTTGAATTATATATTTCTGTTAATAAATTTATTGCAGATGAATCATATATATATAAAATCAAAATACCACCAAATATAAAATATTGTATTTTAAATATAGATTTTTGTGAAAATACTACATCTACAACAAATTTAACATCAAATAAAAAATTAAAAATTATAAATAAAATAAATACAATTATCCCTAATATATTACCTATCACACAAATCGAATATTTATATTGTAATGAATTATTCATTAAAAAAATATCAAAATATACAAACTTAAAAACATTAATTCTAGACTCATCTCATTTTCCTTGTGATTTAGAAAAAAAACCAAAATTTACATTGGATATGTTACCATCATCGCTTATTCGTTTAGAAATAAATGTGATGTTTTTTTCATGCACTCTAGATAATTTACCACCAAACCTGAAAGTATTAAAAATTAATACAAATCGGTGTAATACAAATCCAATTAATAAGTATTGTTATGATGATGTTTATTATGATGATTGTTGTTTTGGTTATCCGCATTCATTAGATAACTTACCTAGTGGACTAGAAATTCTTTATTTTCCTACAACGAGTTCATGGACTGATGATATGGATCCAGAATATGATAATAATTATCAGGGTAATTTAGACTACTTACCTAGCGGATTAAAATATCTTTGTTTGCAAAAAGAATTTTCCAAGTCTATTGATTTTAATTTAATTCCAGATTCTGTAGAAGTAATTGAAATATCTAATGTTTTTGATATTAATGATATTAGTAATATTTTTATAAAAATGACTAAATATCCGGCATCATTAAAAAAAATTTATAGTAATTATAAATATCATTCATTCCTAAATAATGCAGTAGTAAAGAATTGTTTTTATAATGAAAATATTAGTAAATATGAAATACATATAGATACTGACATAGCTAAATATTACTAAACATAATTGATCATATCCAACAAAAATAGTTTTAAAAATAAAAAAATATATAAAATTGATTTTTTCATTTATTTTTGTAATTATTAGTTTCCCGTTGCATCTTTTTGCATCTTTTTGCATCTTTTTGCATCTTTTACGTTAGCTTATAAGAAATGGCAACACTTACTGAAGATGATCATGTTGAATTGAATGAAATTGAATTTGGAGAATTGGATGATAGTTTATTTCCCACATTAAAAGATGTGCGTTCTATTAGCCATAAAGAGTGCATACCTTTGCGTGTGAATATTAAGGAAATGGATTTAGGTGTATATACACAAAAGGTTCGTTATTCACATGGCAAGACAAAGCGTTATTGCCCAACAGGATTTATTTCTGCTGATCGTGTGCAGATTTACCAGAATCTTAATTGCAAGCTTACAGAACTTTTAGTAAAGCAAGAAGCCATTCCTCATCCTTCCAGCAAGGTGAAATATGAACAATTGATGCGTTTTATCATCTATGATGAAAAAAATAACAATTATTTGCCATTTACTTATTCTGATTATCGTATTATGCGTTTTAGTTATGATATGGAAATGGTAAAACACAATCAAAATCTTCAAGAATACACTTCACAAATTGCATCATTATCTAAGTATGTTGTTGAAGAAAAGGCACGCATTACCAAGATTGCAGAATTACGTGGGAATACACCTACATTTCCACCTAATGTGATAAATGCAGAAAGTAATATTAAGCAACTTGAAAAGAACATCAAAATATGCACACAAAAGTGTCCTGAAAAGCCAGAAATTCTTGTATGTTTTCCTACTTATTCTGCATATGAAATTATTTGGAATAAGTTTAGTAAGTCATTGCAAGTTTATGAAAGGGCAAAAGCTGTTTTACAACCAGATATTGATCTTATTAGGGAACTAATGCTTATGGAAATTTGGCGTAAGCCATATTCTCGATATGCACGTGAACATAATATTGATGTCGATGAAAACAGTGATGAACTATTCATAGAATGTAATTCAGATCATTTTGATTATTTGCATAATCTGTGTGATTGTGAATTAAATGAATTTGAAAATAGACATGTTGGTGGAACACTAGGATTTATTCTAGCTGATAATTTAGATTCTTATGATAGTTTCTAAAGATAACAGATATTCCTTGTTCTAGAGTATCCATTTACTTTCTAGTTTCCTTGGTCTGTATCTGTTTTAACACAAATATAAATATTTTTTTGGCCTATCCTTTTGAAGGTTTTATCCTTTAAATGGTTATTTGTGTTATCCCTTAAACGACTAAAGGTGTCAAAACACCTAGGAGTTGAGGGATGCAATACAGTGTGAAACCGTAGGTTTTGCACGCTATCCGCATAACCAAGACCTAAGGATTTTTTAAAATCCTGGTCGGTTAAAGGATAACACCGGCTTGCAAGCAAGCCGATTGTTAAAACAGCGAGGATTGCGTGCAATCCTCTATGTTATAACACAAATATAAATATTTTTTTGGCCTATCCTTTTGGAGGTTTTATATCAGATTGTTAAAACACTTGTGTTTTAACACTAATAACAAAACCGGTAAAAGGATAGTAGATTGTTAAAATACTTGTGTTTTAACACAAATAACAAAACCGGTAAAAGGATAACCGAGACCTAAGGATTTTTTTAAATCCTGGTCGGTTAAAGGATAGCTATCAGGCCATAAATTTTGGCATAAAATCGTTTTTAATTTTGTTATAAACGTTCGCTAATGGTTAAAACCTGTGCCACAAATTCCACATACTTAATACATACACCTTATAAAATTAAGGGGTTATCATTAATGATAACCCCTCTAGAAAAAAAAAATATTTGTTAAGTATAATAAAATGGCATTAGAAGGAAAATTAGTAAAATTTTATGATAATATATTATCAAGTTGATAAATTACAAGCAGATACAAAAGAATTATTAAAGACAGTTCAACCAAAACTAAAAATGATAAATGAATCTGGATTATTAGTTTTACTTAATCGTTCTAATAAATCTCTTGCAAAAGATTTAACAGAAGAATTATTATCAGATGTTCTTCCAGAATTACGTAAAAAAGGAAAATATATATTAAATTCAATTGAACAAAAACATATGAAATCGATAACTAAAAAAATACAACTATATCAACAAGAAATAAAACTCACTAAAAAACTATCACATACCGATAAAACAGGTAAAGGTTTTATATATGTCCTCAAAGTTAAAACTATTCAAGATGGTAAAAATAAGAATTGTTATCCCTTAAACGACTAAAGGTGTTATAACACCTTTGGTGTTAGGGATGCAATACAGTGCAAAATCTTTGATTTTGCACGCTATCCGCATAACCAAGACCTAAGGATTTTTTAAAATCCTGGTCGGTTAAAGGATACTGCTAATTTAGAAAAACGGCTTGCAACATATAGAACCGGCAATCCAGATATAGAACTAGCACATCAAGAGAATTTGAAATGTAATAAAAAACAATTGGAATCCTGTATTATGAATTTGAATATTCTTAAACGATTGAAAAATAAGAGAGAGGTTATATGTGATGTGCCTCTAGAAAAAATTAAAGAAGAAATCGAAGATTGCAAAAAGCTACTAAAAAACATTCCAGTTCATAATTTATTTAGATACATTCTAGAGTATCCATTTATTCTCTAATTTCCTTGGCCGATATCTTGATATCCAATCCTCATTCTTTTCCTCTATATATTTTTCAATATGTTTCCGGTATTCTTCACCTAGGGACTCATAATTATCCATATAATAAATAATTCGTTCAATTGAATTAGTATAATTTTGTGATAAACGTTCACTGATAGTTAGGACTTGTGATACAAATTCTTCTGGATATGTATCCCTAAAAAGGTCTAGAGTCTCTAGCCACGGTGCTTTATATTCCCGTGATTCTAACCGTGACCATCGTTGAACTATACCTAGCAACTTGTCTATAACCGATTCCTGTGTGCCTAAATAATCCTTCGCAATTATATAGAATTCCCGTGATTGTGAATTTTGCACTGGTTTGAAAAATGCAAGTTCCTTAAAATTGGTAAATGTTATATAAATCAAATTCCATATCAATGGCAAATCAATCGGTGATAGAATCTTATAAACCATTGTTCCGCCTTTTGGTAGAATGGCTAGAATTGCTACATAGGATGCAAATGCCACTAATTCATACTTCGAGTCACCCCAGGCTAGACCACAATCACTTGTCATTAAGTTTATACCTGATGGAAACCGTTGTTTGGCTAACTTGGCATAATACCGGATATTTGCTACTTGTGTAATATCACCTGTTCCATCAGCACCCCAACCCCATCTTTCACTATGCCGTTTTATAAGTCCATATGTATCCTTAATATCTGCTAGTCGTGGGTGTAGTGATTGTGCCATCCAATCAAAATCAGTGTAGTTAGTTTTAGTGCGAATATAATTATTCAAAGCATTTATAAATGTTCCAGGTGCTTCACACAGATGAAAACTACGGAATGTCCCTTTCTGTGTGCGTGGTACTAAGTCGCATTCTGTTATAATTTCATACATTTTAAGCCATGCTTGGGAAATACTACGATCACCTAACCGTTCTTGTACTAGTGTATCTAGATTTGGTACCTCTCGCTTTGAACCTTTACCTTTATAATATCTTAGTTGTTCTTTGAGTTTATCATACAACCACGTTTGTGGGTCGTATTTCATTCCAGCTTTTATTGCAGGTTTAGAGAAATCCCGCCGGGAATCTATAAGTCGGCCTACCTGAACTAATTGATTGTTGGAAGTAAATAATGGTTCTAGAAGAGATATATTTACTCGTTTCAAAGTAGAATATCTTTTAGATATAGGTTTATCGCTGGGTTTATCGATGGATTTAGATCGGGAATTATTGCTAATTTGCATTATATCTTTAAGAAAGAAAGCTAATGATTGGGCATTACTTAATCGTGTTTTAGTTTTTTTATCTAGATGTCTTGAAATTCTGGTTATAGGTTTATTTTTTTTAGTTGATAGAATACTAGCAGATGAAGAAGATAATTTAGAAAACCGGGGATTTAATATTATTTTATCGGCAATATGAACTTTATATGGTGTTTTGAAGTAATAAAGAATTGGTTCAGTTAATCCATACATTTCCGATAGTATATTACGAGATATATACGAATCTATTTTAGCAGTATGAAATTTATTGAAATATTGAATATCATATTTTTTACAATAGAGGATACTAGAAGTTATTTGTTCAGATGTGGGTGTTTTTATTGTTTTTGTTAGTTCGGGATTATGTAAAAAATAAATAACTTTTTGAACAAATAATAATTTTTTAATGTAAATACTATTATTGAAATCAATAATCTCTTTATAAACGTCCATTTTTTTATTTTCTGGTATATCTAGAAACCCACTAATATATTTAATTGGTTTAGTAAATCCATTTTCATTTGTGGTTAATAGTTCAGTAATATTATATTTATCACGTAATTCTTTATCGAAAACTTCAAAATCTTGTGTATTATTAGGATATATAGATTGTAGATCATTTAGAATATTTTCTAATTCTTGTAATTCATTAGATGGTATACCTTTAAAATCTTTGAATATTCCCATAATTCCACTATTTTTAATCAAATTAGATATTTCGGGATAATATAAATCGGCCGTTTTAAAATATTTTTTAAGAATTAAAAAAATATCTGCAGTTTGTTGAAAAACAACGTTGCCAAAATGCATTATAAATGTTCCATTATGATTAGTATATTTTAAACCACATAATGCACCAATAAACAGATTAATAGTGTTGTAAAAGTTTTCAAACATATAAATTTCATTTTTAATATAATAAACAGTATATACTACTAGATTAAATTTTCCATAAAAATCAGGATGTAGCTTTGGTAATAAATATGAAGTTCCTTCAAAATATTCTAAATGAAATTTATAAATAGATGAAATATTACTAATCATATCTTTCCACTTTTTAGATACATTAGAATAATAATTTTCACGACTATTTGGTATAATACAAAATATATCATTAACTTGATAATTTGATAATTGAATAACTTCTATAGGTGCTAAATTATAACCTATATTTAAAATATTATCACTCTTTTTTAGATTTGTTAAAATATTAGTAGTATATAATACCTCATATAATGAATAATATTTATAATTTACTGGTGAATATAAATTAGTTTCTAGATTAAAATATTTAGTAATTAAAAAACGTTTATTATCAGCATGTAAAAAGCTATAGGATATTTCATTTGGAGATATTAATAAATATGGATAAATTGGTAGTAATGCCTCTGTAGTTAATTTACTACCTTTTAAATGTAATAAATGATATGTATTCATAAAACTAATAAATGTTCCATTATCTAGAGTATTTTCAAATGATAATTTGTTTGTAAATCTAGCATTAACACGATTTATTAAAGAATAAGATAAATTACCACCGGTTTGTAATGTTTTACTAATTCTAAAAGCTCTTTTACTTCTAGCAGTTGTTTGCCCATAGGTATGCATATTTGATAAATATATTTTTTTTAATTTTACAGGATTTAAAAATTCTATTGTATCCAAATTATTATGTTTTGAAATAAAAATGGTTTTATTATCTAATTCTGACAAATATAAATATATTTCACCTTTTTTATAACGTCTTTCAAAATCTTTTAATTCCTCGTATGTAATTGAATCACGTGATAGTATTGATCCATTTATAACTTGTTGTGTTAAATTATCCAATATTACTATATCGGGTATTTCACCGGTTATATATTCAGTAAATTTACTTGTTTTATCATTACTTTCAAAAATAAATAATGTCCAATTACGAAATTCTTTTACATGTTGATGATTGTGAAACATTTTAATATTTATAAATCCAATAAATTTTAATAATGAATCTTTACTAAAACAATCATAATTAGGCTGTGTGCTTCTAATATTTAATTCATATTCACCATTACCATTACCATTACCATTACTATATTTTTTTATAAAATCAGATTCACGACTGGATAAAATAAATCTTACTGGTGAATAAATATCATCATTCATAATTGAACATTTATCATAAAAGAAATTACTAAATAATGTCCAATTTACTAATGGATTACAATTAGGATGTTGTACACCAAAAATTAGGTTATCATATAAATAAAATCTTTTATATGGTTTGTATGCTTTTGTATCTTCACGAAATCCATAAATATATTGTCTGTTTTGTGTATTTAATTTTTCTATAACATCCCATAATGGAGAATCACCATCAAAACATTCTTTTGGTAAAAATGTTTTAAGAAAATATTTTTCATTTGGATTTGTCATAACAAAGCGTTTAAATTCTTCAAAGTTATTAGTATTATGTGTATCATAAAAAAAATCTTCTAATCCCCATTTAATATTTTTACAAAATTCTTTAACTACTTCTTGTTCTGTAATTTCTTTTCTCATATGTTTTGTTTTTAGTTCTTCTAGCATATGTTTTTCATTTTCATATTCTTTTTCATAATATTCTTTTTTGCTCACATCTGTTTCACTGCTAGAACACTTTTTTAATCCTTCTACACGTTTTTCTATAGTGTTTATAAATTCACTATCAGTTTGTTCTTGTATATTTCCTATTCCTAATTGCTTTTCTACTTTTTCAAATTGTATATAACGTGTTTTATAAAGCAAATCCTCCAAAAAATTAGGATATATTTCACCATTATTTGTTTTATATCTACCATCTGAAAGAATAGATTCCAAAAAATTATCCTTATAAACTTTTGCTATATCTTCTAGTTTTTTTGCATATTTATCATCAACCGCATGATATGTTAATACATCACCTTTATTATCACGAAAATCACTATTTATTTTTCTAAATTGTGTGATCATAAATTCTAAAAATTTCATATATTCATGTGTATATGTGTTCAAATTATAAATACTTTTTCGTTCATCAGATAAATCAAATATTAGTTTATTACGTGTTGATAATTTACTAGATCTATGTTTTTCCGATGGTGTATATATTGGTTTTGTTATTAATACATTATGTAATTCTGGTCTAATTTCACGTTGTAATTGTTTTATTCTAAATTCTGGAGTTTCCATTATATTACTTATTCTTAACTAATAATCAGAAAAATAAATCTATGATACTTATAAAATGACACAAACTATCATTGCAAATATCAATTCAGCTAATAGCTGGGTTTCATTTTTAGTTGCATTATTTTTTATAGAAGCTTGTTTGTTAATTTCATTTCGTATATTACCTGGTGCTAGTTTCTGGGGTGCCACTATAAATGAATGGTATGATCAATTTGGACTAGTTGCTATTCTGTTAGATATTACAATTGTTCTTATTGGTTTTTGGCTTACGATGTGGTTTTATCAATTAGTTTGGGGTTCTAAAGATATTGTATTTTGGAAATTTCTAGCATTATTTTTAGTAATACAAATTATTCATGATATAGGATTTTATTTTCTAATTATTAATCCAGTTCCAAAAGGACATAATGCAATTATTGATTTAATGAAACGCTATGGGGAACGTCATGGTGGTCTCACTGTGCTTGGTGATTCTCTAATGGTTATTCTAGCAGTTGTTATCTGGTGGTGTATTTCAGGAGGATTTAATTGGTTTGAAGGTGTAGCATTTGGTGGTTTAATTGGTGTATTGCTAGTTAGTTTATATATGATAGGATATGGACTTTTTACAAAATGGTGATAAGAAATAAATGTAAATACATATTCTTCCAAGTGTATTGTATCTTTTAACCTACCAGAATTTAACACCTTAGTGATAGTTAGTTAAAGGATAGCGTAAAAAAAAATTGATTTATTATTCTAATAATGTTTATAACTATTTTATTGTTTTAGATTTTATATTGAGAAATCTACGTAATAATGGATGAACTAGATTTCAAACTAAGTAACAAAACTACTAAATTAGAAAGTTCTAATACAGTAAGAAAAATGTGGGAATTTATTGCACAACGACCAAGTGAATTTGATATGGAAATAATTGATGCACTTAAATCTACGATTTATTCTACAAATCCTGCTAGTTTAGGATATAATGCATCATTTGATGTTTCTAGTAATTTAGATGTTAAATATGGATGCTATGGTGATAAATTATATTTAATAATTCGTAATAAATTAATAAAATTTAAGACATCAACAGGGAAAAAAGTGAATCTATTAGTAAATCACACTATATTAGAAGAATTAAAAGATTTACAAAAAGTAAGTAATGAAATAATTGAAAGAAAGCAAAAGAAAAAAGATACACTATCTACAAAAGCAGAAATAATATTACAACGTGCAACTATTGATAAACTAAATGAAAGAATAGATAAGATTCTAGAATCATTAAATTATGAAACATATATACAACCTGGTGAAGCGATTTTAAAATCCGATATTCTAGAAATTAGATCAATTGGTTTTATTTATATGTCATGGCATCTTCTGACATATCATTCTAATTATATTGTATCTGATAATGCATTTTTTCCACTTAGTGTTATAGTATCTTTACAACGATTAATTAAAATATGCAACGGATATATAGGCTATAATGTAGCAAATCCACGTTTTAGTATGGAATTTAGCAATTTGCTAGTTACAGATTTACTTTATTTACAAAATAAACTTATTAAGGCATATGATTATAATGGTGTTTCACTTTATACTAAAGCAAGTGAACTTATTCTAGGTTGTCCTCTTGACGTATATCTTCCCAAAAATAAATTACAAACTGGATTTCCACATCAAATAAAAGTAAGTCACACATTACTTACAGCTGAAACCATGAAAAATGGTTTTATAATGTTTTATCGAACAATGACAAATTCCGGTAAAACATCTAGTATTATAAATATGGCTGCCGCTGTAGAATTACTACGTAAAAAATTTCCCAGTATATTTGGAGAATTACAAATTATTGCAACTTGTGATGTCAACCCCGTAATTATGCGATGGGGTCAACTTCTATATCACGCAGGATTTCCATTTGGTATTGGTACAAAACGAAATATACCTACTAATCCTAATACTGCTAAAAAAATATTACAAAAAGCAGAAAAAGAAATGGCTGAAGATCGTGATTGTGTTGATTGTAATATGCGTTTTTCTAATAGTGATACCTGTAAATCCTTAAAAGATAGGATAGTAATCGTATGTTCTACGGATATTGCATTAAAAATTTTACAAAAAGCACCGCATGCTAGCAATAGATTTATACTATTACATGATGAACCAACTATGTATGCTGAATCGGTAGAATCACCACAACTAAAAATTAATATGTCAGTAATAAAATTTGCACCTAAATGGGCTATATTTTCTAGTGCAACATTACCATATGAAATAGATAAATCACAAGTATTTATTAATCATCATCAGTTACGATTTCCTGGTTCTGAATTTATTGATAATACTAGTTCTGAAATATATAGTTGTTGTAATTTACGCAAATTTGATGGTAGTATTATAACACCACATTTAGGTATAAAAACACGAGAACAATTAGAAAGTGCAATTATAAATATTAAAAATAATCCGTTTCTTGGTAAATTATATACACCAATTAGCACTAAAGAACTTTATGAAAGATCATGTGCAATTGGTTATGAAAATAAAGCATTTGTTGAAAAAGTGCCACGGATTATGCGTATTTTCAATGATGTGGATAATTTATTTCCAGATAAGATTAGAATGGTAAGTCTAGACATTTTAACAGCAATGTTAGAATTAAATGATTATGAAATTGAAGAAATTTGTAGTGGAGTGCCAATTGAATATGAATCTGATGATGAATCTAATGATGATTCAAATGTGGAATCAGATATATCAAATAGTAAGATAGGATTATTAAATGATATTGATTTTAGCATGTTAGGAACTAAAGAAGCATGGCGTTTTCCATATCTTAATCTGGTTGCATCAGATACACCAAATATAATGATGAATAAAAGTTATGTAGGATTGCTAGATGATGTTAAAAAGAAGATTATATCTCTTTCTAGATTAAAAGCCGATTATGAACAACGCCTAGATGCTTGGCAAAATATGCGGGATACATTAGAAAAAAAAATTAAAAATCCTGATGAATTATCACGGAAACTTAGTGAACATGCAGAAACCCGACCTAATTTAATTTATCCAGATGAATGTCAAATTAATACACGAGCACATATAAGCAAATATTCTAAAAATGCTTTAATCGGTATGAATTCTTCTAAATTTAGAATTCCTAATACTTTAGATGCTACTATGGTAGATGATTTTCATATTACTGAAGACGAAAAACTAGGATTATTAAGTGGTGTATGTTTTTACGCATCACCAGATAAATTACCTGATGTAGATGATGAATATCTAAACACCTCACTAGAACTAACTAGCCAACGTAATGTTGAAACACTAATTACTGATTCTAGTATTTGCTATGGAACAGATTATCCAATTGGTGGTGTTATTATAACACCTGAATTTTCAAAAAAACATAGTATAAATACACTTTATCAATTAATGAGCCGTGCAGGCCGTGGACGAAAAAGTAGCAATGCAGAAATTTATATTTCTAGCGAATGTGCTGAAAAAATCTTAACAACAGTTCATAGTAAATACAATCATATAAGCGAGGAAACAGAAAATATGATTAAAGTTTTTACTACAATTTAATAGTAAATCTAGAATAAAATTTATTTAAAAGATAAAATAATATATAAATAAATTGTTATATATTTCTTTTTTTTGAATAATATATAAATCGGTAATATATGGTAAATATGGTAGATATGATAGATAATTTATTAGAAGAGGTTACAGAATTAATTAATGATAAGGTAATATTAATTACAGGTGGAACGGGAACTTTTGGAAATAAAATCACCGATATTATATTAAATAAATATAGGCCAAGGAAATTAATAATATTTTCCCGTGATGAATATAAACAACATAACATGAAACAATTTTTTCCAGATAGTAAATATTCTAGTATTAGATATTTTATAGGTGATGTTAGAGATTATGAACGTTTAGTAGTGGCTACAAAAAATGTTAATATTATATTTCATGCTGCTGCAATGAAACAAGTAGATACTATTGAATATAATCCACACGAAGCAATTAAAACAAATATTATAGGAACAGAAAATGTAATTAAAGCAGCTATACATAATGGAATAGATAAGGTAATTGCAATAAGCACTGATAAATGTGTTAATCCTATTAATCTTTATGGTGCTACAAAATTATGTTTAGAAAAATTAATTATACACGCTAATTTGATGGCAGGTTCAAATAGAACTAAATTTAGTGTTTTAAGATATGGCAATGTGCTAAATAGTAGAGGAAGTGTTATACCTCTATTTCAATCACAAAATAATAGTGAAAATAGTGATTTTTTTACTATTACAGATAAGAGTATGACTAGATTTACATTAACTATAGAACAAGCAATAAATTTTGTTCTTAATAGTGCTAGTATTATGATTGGTGGAGAAATATTTGTTCCCAAAATAAATAGTTATAATATATTACAAATAACTGAATGTATAAATCCAAATAAAAAGATTAAAATAATAGGTAAACGACCTGGTGAAAAATTACACGAAGTTATGATATCTAGTGATGAAAGTTATAGAACATTAATTAAAGACTCATTTTTTATCATTGTACCCGAAATTAAGATAAATTATGATTATAATCAATATTATGGTAATAATTATTTACCTGAAAATAAACCATATTCTAGTGATAATAATGAATTAATTAATTTATTTCAATTAAAAAATCTTATCAAAAAAATAAATTAAGTTTATAAGTTTATAAGTTTATAAGTTTATAAGTTTATAAGTTTATAAGTTTATTTTTTCTTATTTTTTATTGTATTACAATATTAAGAATATACTATGAATTTATTAAACAATAATATTATTGAAACTAGTATAAATATTGAATATTGTATTAATAAATTAAAATATCAAAAAAGTTTTAAAATACATAAGGAAATATGGTATCCATTTATATTTGAATATGAAAATAATGTAATGATTTATTTTAGAGAAGATATATCAACAATAAAAAATCCAGATAATGAAGTAATTAAGCGTTTTAAAGTAATTATAGATACTAATGGTAATATTGATTTATTATTAGATTCATTATTTGAATTAAAAATAGGTAATGCTTCGCATAATTTTAGATTATTTAATTTAGATCAATTAAATTTAAATCAATTAAAATATGAAGAGAATAGTTTGAATAATACATTTAAAATAATTGGAATTGGTGGTCAATCACAAGGTATAATTGAATATATTAAAAATGTTAAATCAGATAATCCTAAATATTACGAGTATAATACTAATAAAAGTAATAAAAATTTAATAAATCCAGAAATAACAATATATATACCGGGATATAATCAAGTTATTAATCATCAAATTACATGTCCTTATTTTAGTAATGGTTTACATTTATTTAATATACTAAATTTAGATTGTAATTATATTGTTGAAAATGAAGGATTACCAATTATAACAGGATTTCATAAAGGACGACGTGATGGTCATTATGGTAATAAAAATATTTATGAAAATAATAATGGTTTTTCTGTTTTTGATAGTAATACTAATCTTTTATTTGATAAAACAAAAAAAAAATATTATTTATATCAACGTGCTAATTTAGGTACAGGAATTAGAAATATTCAATATTCCACATCACTAGATTTAATTCATTGGAGTGAATTTAATTTAATAAATTTACATCCAAAAAATGATTTATCAAAAACTAATATTTATTATTGCAATTTATTTAGTTTATCTAATTTATCACATTTTATTGGTATAATTCCATATACTGAAAAAATTAATAGCGATTATAATGATATTTCAAAAATAGAATCATATAAATTATATTATTCATATAATTGTGTAGATTGGTATTTTATAGGTATTTTAGATAACCATAATTATTATGAAAAATGGATGATTTGTGGTAAACCGATTATTATTAACAATATTTATAATTTTTTTATGGTAAATATCAAAAATAATTCAATTGAACAATATATTATAGAATCAAATAGAATGAGTTATATAACTGCTATCAAAACAGAAGTTATTAGTAAATGTAAGTTTAAATGGTGCATATTTATAGATAAACCATCAGATGAAACAGAAATACAACATAAAAATACACAAAATACACAACAAATACAACAAATACGAACAATATATAAAACAATTATAATTAATTACGAAATTAAAAATGACGGATATCTTAAATTTCAAATACTAGATAAAAATAACAATATTATAGATAATTATAGTTTTCAAAATTTTAATATTTTACAAGGTAACCAAGATGAAAAAAATAAAAAACTTATGTGGAATAATAGTGAAGATATAACAATAAATGAAGGAATTATAGAACTAGAAGGAGAAAATTTTAGTTTGTATGCTATTAGTGGTCAATTTATCTTATAAAATATTACAATAACTATTTTATCTAAATACAGGATAATGTAAAAGAATTAATCATCTCATATACGTATTTAATTTCATTATCCTTAAGTAAAGGAAAGATAGGAATCGATAGTATTTGTTCGTAAACATTTTCTGCTATTGGACAAATACCTTTTTTATATCCTAACTTCTCGTAATATGGATGATAATAAATAGGTATATAATGAACATTTACATTTATACCGGCATCTTTGCATTTCTTAAATATTTCATCTCTGTTTAAAGTTTTATTCAATTTAATAATATATAAATGATAAGTTGAAAAATTATTATATTTTAATTGTAACGGTTGTAAATTTTTGTTATTTTTAAATTGTTCATTATAAATATTTGCTATTTCATTACGTTTTTTAATAAATAAATCAATTCTTGTTAATTGTTCACTTCCTAAAGCACATAATACATCTGGAATTCGATAATTAAATCCTAATTCGTGCATTTCATAATAATGACTTTGTAAATTTTGTCTCTCTTTGAAATCTCGATTTATACCATGTGAACGAAATAATTTTGCTCGTTGATAGAATATTTCATTGTTAGTTATCATCATTCCACCTTCACAAGTAGTTATATTTTTAACGGGATGGAATGAAAAACATGTAATATCAGCATAAGAACCAACTTTATGTATTCCCTTATATAATGAACCTAGAGAATGTGCAGCATCTTGTATTACTATTAAATTATATTTTTTAGCTATTTTTTTTATTTCATCAAAATTACAAGGTTGACCGCACATATCAACCATAATAATCGCTTTAGTTTTAGGTGTTATTAATTCTTCTATCTTAGTTGTATCAATACATAATGTATCAGGGTCTATATCACAAAATACTGGGTTTCCAGATTGATAGAGAATACAATTTGCAGAAGCTATAAAACTTATTGCAGGAACTATAACTTCATCATCTTTATTAATACCTATAGCAAACATTGCTAAATGTAATGCCGCAGTTCCAGAATTTACTGCAACAGCAAATTTACAACCAACATAATTTTTTATATCTTCTTCAAACTTATCTATATACCTACCACATGTTAACATATCATTTTCATGAAAAACATGAATGATTGCATTTATATCACTATATGTAATTGTTTGTTTACTATATGGTATATTCATTATTAGTGTATAATTAATTTTATTAAATAATGTAATAAGATATCTTTTATATAAAAATATTAAAAATATTAAAAATATTAAAAATATTAAAAATATTAAAAATATTAAAAATATTAATTAAATTCTATTAGTATGAAGTGTTTAATAAGGTGTGATAGTAGTAATATAATAGGAACAGGACATCTTATTAGATGTATGAATTATTGTGAATATTATCCAAATTATGATATAACATTTGTATGTAGAAATTTTAAATATAATATATCCCATAAAGTAGTTTCTAAATATAAATTAATTTTATTAGATTATAATATTGAACCTGTATTAGATAATTATGATACATGGATAGGAAAAGAATACAATGATGAACAATTAGATATTCTAGATATTCTAAAAAATGATAAATATGACATATTTATTATTGATCATTATGGTATAGATCATATATTAGAAAATAAAGCTAAGGAATATTGTCATAAAATAATTGTGATCACAGATCTATTTCATAAAATTCACTATTGTGATATATTTATAAATTATAATAAAATAAATAATAATGAAAATATAAATATGGTTAAAAATATATTAACGTCAGAACATACAGAAATTAGACTTGGTATTGAAAATATTATAATTAATCCATTATTTCTAAATCATCATAAGTCAATATATAATGACAAAATTAATAAAATAGTTATAAATATGGGTGGTGCAGATCCAAATAATTTCATATTACAAATATTAATGATTTGTAAAAATTTTATATTGACAAATAATATTACTATAGATATTATTATAGGTTATTCAAATATAAATATGGAAAGTATTAGACAATTTATTGATAATTGTAATAAAGAAAATAAAGAAAATTTATTTCATATACATTACAATATATCTTTTGAAACGATTATAAATTTACATTTAGAAGCAGATATTGCAATTGGCTCACTATCAATAACTGCATATGAAAGATTATTTTTAAAGATACCTCAAATAACAATTAAAATTGTAGAAAATCAAACAATAGATGAACTAGATGTATTTAATGTATGTAAAATAAATAATGTAATAGAAAAATTAGTTAATTATAATTTATTATTGAAATCCTTGATTTTGTAAAATAGGTTTGTTATCTTTTTTAATAAGTTTATAATCACTATCTGTTTGAAAAATATTTTTATTAGTGAATGTATCACATATATAATAAAATTCATCCAAGGTTAAACCTATGTCTTCTAGAATATTTTCTAATTTTTTACCTAAATAAGAATTAGGAAATTTGCCATCATGGCGTTTTACTATTTCTAAACCATCTTCTCTAGATAATATACCCCGTCTTATCATATTATTAATAATATCAGTTGCACGACCAAATCCAAACTTCAAATATTTAAAATAATCATGTATACCTACTTGATAATTATCTAAATTTTCATAATTACATGCAGAACCTTCTACAAATTTATTATATGTTTTAAATCCTATAGACTGACTTATTATTGCATTTGATATTCCAGACCAGGGAAAATAATATCCTAGAAATAAACCTGATACACCAACACGTTTTATATCTTCATCTAATGGATATTTATATGGTATTAAATTCATTTCTGTAATTTTATAATCTGATAATAAAACGATATCAGATTGTCTTAATCCAATTAATCCACCAAAATTTTCTAACCAATTCCTATCTAGAACATTATTGTCTACAGAAGAAGCAGGTCCACCATATTCATTTTGTGAATTTTCACCCCATATAATTAATCTTATATTAAATTTTACAGCCATAATAACAGGTATTGTGAATATTGATATATGTTCTGGCCATGATATATCACCTACAGTTTCTAAACCAATTTTATTCAATTGTTTTCTTATTTTCTGATTTGCTGTAAATTCAATAAAATCAACGCCAATTGATTTTAAATTATCAATATTTTCACGTCCTAATGTTGATAAATCACATGTTGTAGATAATACACATAAGGGATTATAACCTAATTGTAATATTTTATAAACTTGATATGTACTATCTTTACCACCACTTACTGGAATAATACAATCCCAATTAGAACCATCTTGAGATTTATACTTGTTTAGAATAGATGTAAATTCTTTTTTTCTTAGAGTCCAATCTATTTCTTTTCTATTTTTGAAATTTATACATGCTGAACAGATACCATCAACAAAAAATAAATCAGGCTTACTATCTGGATATAAACATTCTTTACAATATTTCATTTTAAATAGCTATAAACTATTAGGTAAAAATAAGTATGTAATTATTTTATGCACCTCTTTCTTTTCAAGTTTTATAATTAGATTTAATTTATCGTAAAAAGTGCTAGCTATTGTACTATATACAGTACACTTCGAAAAATATGTGGTTATATTTAGAAAATAGCTTATTACTGTTAATAGAAATCATATTATTAATTAAAATTAAACTAATTATTACTTACTTATAAAAATATAGTATAAAAAACAAAAATATAAATTATATATTAAAAATCTAAAAATCTAAAAATCTAAAAGTTGTAAAAGTGCTAAAATATTTTATTCTAGCATCTATGGAAAATAAAAATAAAATTCGTATTATACCGATTTTTACTTATAAAAATAATGTTCTTGTGAAATCAGTTAATTATAGTAATTATAGAAATGTAAATTCTATTTTACCTGTTATTAGATTGTTTAATAAAAGAAATGTTGATGAGATGATATTTCTTAATCTAGAAGATAAAATAGATTATAATTTATTAGAAAATTTTGTTAACGAAATTGATTATCCAATTACATATGGCGGTTCAATACAAGATATTGAAACAATGAAAAAAATATTTAATATGGGATTCGATAAAATATCCATTAATTCATTATTATATACTAATATAGAATTAGTCAAAAAAGCATCTTCCATATTCGGTAAACAAAGTATTGTTGGATCTATCGATATTCGGAAAATATATATTAAAAATGACACCAATAACATCGATAATAATTTTACATATAAATGTTATTATAATAATGGTAAAATTGATTCTGGCTTAACAATTTATGAACATTTAGAAAATATTATTAAATCTGATTGTTTATCGGAAGTCATTATAACAGTAATAGATAATGAAGGTGCATTTTCAGGCTTTGATACATATTTATATACATCATTAAAAGATTTTAATATACGTATATTAGTTAATGGTGGTGGTAATTACAATGAAGATAACATTTTAAAAACAATAAAAAATAAAAACATTTATGGATTATGTTTTTCAAGCCTATTCTTCTTTAAACAATACACACCTAATAATATAAAACAACTACTCATTAAAAACAAAATTAATTGTGTTAACAAACACCTTTGCTAAAATATTTTTATTCATCATTTAATATCACTAAATCCAAATTAACAGGTGTTCCAAAAACTATATCACATCCCACTTTTTTACCTAATATATCCCAATAATATTTTGTATGGCAACCATTGCTAGGTCTAATTGATTTAATACAAGTCTCATCAATTATATCACCAGCATTCATATTCTTAACGAAAAATAGTGATCTACGAAATGCTTTCATTGATTTTTCCCCAGATACCCCACCATAATGGATATGACCTATAGTTTTTTCTATAATGCGAATTTGTTTAACCATTTCTTTAAATTCATCAGGTTCTAATGAAAACGCATCATCAGGAGAACCAGACTTTCTTGATAATGTAAAATGTTTTTCTATCACTTTAGCACCTAAACAAACTGCAGCAATAGGCACTTCAATACCTAATGTATGATCTGATAAACCACCTATAACATTAAAACTATCTATCATATCTTTAATTGTTAATAAATTTGCATCTTCTATTTTTGCTGGATATTCTGCAGTGCATTTTAACATGCAAATATCAGTTGTTCCATTTTTTCTTAATATATCAACAGATTCCTGCAATTCTTCTTTTGATGCCATTCCAGATGATATAATTACTGGCTTTTTCGTTAATGCTATCTTCCTTAGTAATATATGATCCGTTATCTCACAAGAAGCAACCTTATAACAAGGAACATTTAAATTCTCCAAAAAATCTACAGCTGTTGTATCAAATGGTGATGAAAAAAAATCCATTCCTAATTCTTTCGCACGATTAAACAATATAGGATGCCACTCCCACGGTGTATATGCCTTTTCATATAAATCATATAAATATTGATTATCCCATAAATTTGTACCTTTAATACGAAATAATTCATTCTTACAATCTAATGTAATTGTTTCTGGTTTATACGTTTGTAATTTAATTGCATTAGCACCACTTTCTGCTGCTAGTTCCACTAATTTTATTGCAGTATTTAAATCTTGATTATGATTTGCTGATAATTCAGCAATTATATATATGTTTTCCTTTGTAAAAAAAGAAGACATTTGTAATAAATATTTAATTATTTTAGACAATAATTGTATCGTATTGAAACAACTAAAAAATAATTATATAATTATAGTTATAAAATCTTTATATAAATATATAATTATGGATGATATTTATTTAGATACAATTAATTTTAATAATGAAAAATTATTAAAAAATATATTGGAATGGAGAAATAATTATGAAACAAGACAAAATTCTTTGCATAATTCATATATAACAAACGAAATATTTAATAATATTATTGAAAAATATAAAACATCTGATTATAAACCTTTAATAATTTATCAAATTAATGAACAAAATATTCAGAATAATATTCCAGTAGGTATTATTACTTTTATATATGAAAATAATAATTATTATATTGGTATAAATATAAATCCTAGTTTTAGAAATAAAAATATAGCATCAAAAGCTCTAAATAAATTAATTAATACATCTATAATAAAAGATATTATATATGCAAAAATTAAAAAAAATAATATGTATTCAATAAAATTATTTTCTAAATTCTTTACTTTATCTTATACTGATGATAATTTTATATATTATTATTATGACTTTTCCAATAAAAACCAAGTAATATCATCTAATGGAAAATTAGAATCTCGATGATATACAAAACCATAATCGATTAATTTCAAATCAGAATATTTATCCATTATTTCACCACAAAAATCACGTTTATATAATTTATTTGTATATCCTCTATACACAATTTCTTGAGGTTGTCTAGAATAATATTCAGCAATGAGTATATATTTTTTTGATATCTGATACATTTTATCATAAATTAATGATAATTTATCTTGATTAATATGTATTAATACACCTTTTGAAAATACTAAATCATATTTAGAATCTTCTTTATTTTCTATATTCATATCGGTATCTGGATTAAAATCAAAAATAGACTTATTATATAATTTATTACAAATATTCAATTCTTTCAATATATTATATGCTTTAGTATTAATTTCAATACCATTTAACACCAAATCATTATTTATTTGTTTTAAGGCTATTAAATTTAATCCTCTATTACAACCTATTTCAAATACTGTCTTTATTTGGTTTTCATATTTATTATTCATATCTTCATACATATTTGTATTCATATTCTTTAATATTTTTTCAAATAATTTTACATTATTAGTTATTAATGATGTGTTATTTCTTTCAGTATATTCATTACCAAAATCTTCACACCAAAATTTTTCTTGTTCATCAAAGCTATTCATTTTAATTTAAGTATATAAACAACACTGCTTATTATAACCCACGTTATTTATTTTAAAATAAACTAATTAGATATTAATCACTAATTAATCACTAATTAATCACTTATTAATTTTTAAGATTATAAATTTATGAAATTTAAAACGCATACTAATTGCGAATAATCCTTATTTATCCTTTAAATGGATATTTGTGTTAAAACACAAATATAAATATTTTTTTGGCCTATCCTTTTGGAGGTTTTATAGCAGATTGTTAAAACACTTGTGTTTTAACACTAATAAAAAAACCGGTAAAAGGATAAAAACATATTATTTAGTATTGGTATTGATATTGAGTTTGGTTTTATATTTAGACTGTAAAAAACATAATATATCTAGATAATTAAAATTATAATTCTTAAAATGATTTACTATACATTGTGCTTGTTCATAATCTTCTATTGTATCAATTGATACCTTTATATTTTTCATAATATTATAATCAATAACTTCTTTGCTAGGTAAATAAGAATATCTACCTATTTTAATTACATCATTATATTTAGTTATAACACTTAATAATCCTGTTGCATGTTCTCTAAATTCCATATTATATTCATTAGACCATAAATATTCTAAAGCATTAAAATCTATAATTTCGACACAGGATCCCTCTGGTGTTATGGCATCTTTATTATGATTAATTATATAATTAAATTTATTTACTTCATAAAAATCTATCATACTATTAATTATTTCATTATCAACAAATGGACAATCAGATGTAATACGTATAATTTTAAGTGATTTTTTACATTTTAATTTATCACTATTATCAAAATAATATTTATTACTAATTTGATAATATCTATCTAGTAAATCCATTTCAGAACCCCGATAATATTTAATTTTATTTTCAATAAATAATTTTTCTAAAACATCATTGTCAGTATTTATTGATGTTGCTATAAATACATCATCAACTTTTGTTTTTAAACATCTATCATATGACCATAAAACGATCTCTTTATCTAATAATTTTTTCATTACTTTACCTGGTAATCTAGTAGAACCCATTCTAGCCTGTATAATAATTATATAAACCATTATATAAAGTAATTATCCAGTATTTTACCAATAGATATATACTAAACTTTATTAAAAAAATAAAAATAAAAGTCAAACGTTATTATGATTTAACAAAATTTTCTATTATTCTAATACCTGCAATTCCAGATTTCTCAGGATGAAATTGTAATGCTAGAATATTTTCAGTGCATATAAATGCTATGAATTCTTTATTACCATATATACTTTTACCAATAATCCATTTATCACTTATTTTATAATTATTTTTACTCTCAACTACATATGAATGAACAAAATAAAAATCCACATTTTTAATATCCACATTTTTAAACATATTAGATACATAATAGAATAAATTATTATTTAAATCTATATTACAAAACCCTTTTTCAGTTTCATAACCAATAATATTAATATTGTTCCATCCAATATGTGGTAAAATATCATCACATTCTAGAATATCAGTTTTTGTATTTCCTAATATATTTAATCCATAACATATTTTATTTTTACATTCTTCATTACATTCTTCATTACAACTTTCCGTACCATATTCAGTTAGAATTTGCATTCCAATACATACAGAGAGTATTTGTTTACCATTATTATTATGTTGTTTAATAACTTTATCTAATTGTTTTTGTTTTATATATTCCATAGTGTATTTATAATTACCTATACCTGGAATTATTAATTTATTTATTTCTAATGTATTATAATCATTGTACTCCCTTATAATTTTATATTTACATGTAAACCTTTTCATTAATTTTACAAAGCAATTTATATTATTTGTATTCATATCAATAATTCCTATCATTATAATAAAAACTATAAAGACAACACTTACTTAAATTAAATTTTATGTTATAATTTATTACTTTATTTAAACTTTTTTTATTAACCACATTAAATACATCCAAATTATCGCAGTTATCGCAGTTATCCCATTCAACTAATAAATACTTTTCATTTCCAGTATATTTTTTACTTCTTTTAATACATTTATTATTTAAAATTAATTCTACAGTAATAAAACCATTACTATTTAATACTTCAAAATTAACCCAAATCATATCATTAAATATATCAATCTCATTTGTAATTATCCATCCATCATCTTCTCTACAAATTATTTTATTTAATCGATCAGTTGGAAATGAATAACATTCTACATTATTTACACTATATAAATCATTATTATTTACATACATAAACATTTTATTCTTATCTTCCGATAAAACAATACCACAAACACCCATTTTTTCTTGTTTATCAAATATATTATCACTTAAAACATCCCATTCATCACAATTATTTGATGTAATTAGCACATTACAATGTTTAATACGTTCATTACCTAATGTTGGTATACCAATAAAATAATTACTATTTGGATATTCAAATATACTAGGTGTATAAATATTTTGCCGTGGTAAATTATTAATACTTATTTCTTTACACTTTACAAAATTTTTAAAATCTGCTGTTTTTGTATATTGAATCCATCTATTCCTTTTATCATTATGTCTTAAAAATAAATAATACATACTTTGTTTTTTGTTATAAACTATACAATTATGTGTATCAAAATGATTTATATGACACCAATTACTTAATATTAAATTTTCTGAAATTATACACCCTAATCTATTCCAATGTATACCATCATGTGAATCATGTAAATGCAAACCACCATTTATTAACGAAACACCTGCTATACCATAAAATTTATCTTCTTTTTTTGAATAATATGGAAAAAAATTATGACAATAATTATCCCATTTTAATACACCATTTACTTCTTCTCTAATATATTTATTTCTAACAATATTATAATTTTTTTTTATAAAATTTAAACCATCATCACTCTCTGCTAAACAAAAACATTCATATGGAAGCAATTCATTGTGTTCATAATATTTTGTTTTCTCTGGATTTTTAAATGATGGATGTGCTAAACCACGATAATATAAATAATACTTATTTTTATTTTGGATTATTGTAAAATATGCATTATTTATTCCCTCATAAGGTTCAGTTATTTCTAATACTATTTTTTCTTTCTTCAATTCTGTTAATTCAAATATTATATTATCTGATTTTTTACTAATTACTTTTTTATAAATAAATGGTTCAACAGTTCTAGATATATCTTTATAATCCATTTATCTCTATTTCTAATTTATATTTATATTTATTAAAAAAAAATGTATTTTAAATTTATTATTTATAGATATTTCTAATAATCTTATATCCTTTTACCCGTTTTGAATTTTTTAAAAATCCAAAACGATTATACGGATAACTACTGAAACCATCATGTTTCTATCTTTATTTTATCCCTAATTTATGGCGTTAAAACGCCAATAAACGTTAAAGGGTTAAACAAAAACATATTCTAGTTAGTAATTACTAAATTGACTGTTAAAAAATTGAAATATATAATAGTGTAATATCTCTAGTTAAAAGAAATGATTTTTCAATTAGGTTGTGGTATATGTATTATTGCAATTAGTGTGAATAAGTTTATACAATTAGCAGAAAAGAAAAAAATAGAAAACAACTACAAAAAGAAAAAACATCAAATACAAAAAATGAATTATAAGATCACAAAAGAAGATGTAGATTTAATATTGGAAGGATGGGATTAAATAACTAAAACTAAATGTTTTTATTTTTGCCACGGAAACACCACCGGATATCTTCCACTCGAATATTTCTTTAACGCTATTTGTTCTGCTTTATCTTGCACTAACCAATCACAATGTCCGAACAACGATCTTTCTTCCTGTATATAATGATAAGCCTCATCATAACATTCATCCATATGACAATATTCATAAAGATAACGCATTTCACCCATTCTACGAACTACATATTCTAGATTATCAATCTTACCTTCAATATATAATTGGCATAATCTACTATCCGCTCGTAATTCCAAACCATTATCAATTAGCGACGCTATTAATTTATTACGTCTTGACGCTTCTATTGCATTTCTTTTTTCTTGTATTTTTATCTTCCTTTCTCTAGATTTATTTTGTTTCTCTTGTTTTTTATCATCTAGCACACCAGGTAATGCTTCTAACGTAGTTGAATATCTTTCACACGCCTTTTTCATTACCTCTAATTTATTGTACAAACTAGCATATTGATTGTGACCATAACTAGATTTAACCTGATGTGATTCTAAATCTTCTAAATCTATATCTTTAACAAGATATTCATTTTTAGCATCTGTCTTTGTAATGAATTTATATTTTGGTAGATCACTACACGAAACACATATATAATCTTCAATAAATCTAATAGATTTACCAGGATTATGATTGCATTCTTTACAATTTATTACGTTATTAGACATAATGCTGAATGTTTAATAAATTTGTAATGTTTAGAATAAATCATATATAATTTCTTATCAAAAATTTTTTATATTTTTTATATTTTTTATGTTTATGTTTATGTTTTTTATGTTTATTTATATAAATCTAAATAGGTTTGGGCATCATTCCATGGTGACCAGTTTTTTCCATTGCATCATGTGCATTTCCGCCACGCATTCCAATTGCATCTGATGCATGATGATCGGCCCTTGCCATTAATGCATTAGGTGGTAATGGAGCCTGCATCATGGATGTAGGTGGTTCTACTGGTGGTAAAGGTGGTAAAGGTGGTAAAGATGGTATAGTTTTTACACCTTTGCACATTTAAAACGCCGATTAATTTTTATATCTTTTCAATGTTTTTATTCTATTAGAAACTTTTCTAATATATTTATTTGGTCTATTATATGTATATTCTAATATTTTTTTATAGTATTCTCTAGGTATTTGATTAGTAGCAGTTATTATATTATTTTTTAGTTCATTGTATGTTAATCCTTGTAATTTCCTTAATTTAGATTTAAGAACACTAAAGAATCCCTCAATTGAATTTGTATAATGTTGATAAGGAATTGAATATAATACTTTGTTATCTTGATTAATTAAATTCTTTATTATTTCATTTCTATGAGAACTAGCATTATCTAGAATAATTAATTTATTTCTATATTTATTTAGTATATGTGTTTCTAGAAAAGTCTTTAATCTATTTGTATCTATACCTCCTTTATCATATAATTCAAATCCTTCTATACCTTTACTAGATATTGCAAATATTGCTGTATATTTATTAAATACATCTTGTGATTGAGTTTTTATAATACACCTTTTTCCTATTTTATTATAACAATGATATCTAACTTGTAATCCACTTATACTTGTTTCATCTATACAAATAATATCATCTAAATTATATTTTTTTATTTCATTATAAAATTCTTTTAATTTATTGTTTATTTCAATAGGTTTTCCAAAACGTAAAGTAGATATCACGTTAATAATTCTATTAACGTGATATCTACTAATTTTTAATGCAGGATATTTATCTTTCAATTTACTTAGTAATGCAAATTATACCACCAAATTAAAATAGTCTAAAAATATTAAAAAAATATTAATAACGGTACTAAAAATAGTACCCGTGGTATAATTTGCAGTAAATCATCAATTGTAATAGTTTTATTTTTATTTACTTCATCTAGAATAAATTTAACATGTTCTTTCTTTACTTTGTATGATATTGATTTTCTGTTATATCTTTTTATTGTTTTATCTTTAATGTATCTAGCAGTCCATCTTTTTAGACTTCTAGGAGAACATTCAAAAATTTTACATGCTCTTTCTTGAGTGTTGTTACTGCAAATTATACCACCAAATTAAAATAGTCTAAAAATATTAAAAAATATTAATAACGGTACTAAAAATAGTACCCGTGGTATAATTTGCATTACTTTTCAAATAATATTTAACTGCTGATAGCTTATAATCTTCTGTTTTATGTTTGACCATATCTAAAATAAAAAAATAATAAAAAATAATTACAAATATAATCTATTCTAGAACTTCAAAAATTTTATATTCATCATCCTGACACATAAATATATTTTGAACTTTACTTTCTGTAATGATTTTTTCTATATTTATTTTTAGTTCTTCTAACCATTGATAAGTATCATAATAAACATCTTCTTGTAATAATCTAATGACTGAATAACCGTTATTGTTAGCTTGTTTCATTTTATATTTATCTCGTTCTTGTGTTTTATCAGGATTATCCCAATTTCTAACTTGCTCAAAATGTTGCCGACCATCTAATTCTATTATTATCTTCTGTTCTTCTAAGACATAATCAAATGGTAGATAAGTTATATTTTTACACCAATCAACTTTATATTGTTGTTGTAAATTAGTATATATAGGATTTAATTTATCAAATAATATTTGTTCTGTTTTATTCACACAATATGGACACCATGATTTTTTTATTATATTACTTATCATTTTGCTAAATTTATGTTTTTGTTCACATTCAAAATTATATTTATTGTGTGATGAATTAAATATTTGCCTAGGTAATAAGTTATTATCAATTGACCAGAATTTAGATTTTTCATTTGATGCAAATGATTTATCAAAACATTTTTTGCATGCTTTATCATCACAAAGTTTTTGTGGTGGATTACAACAATAAGGACACCATCTATTCATATTTGTTATTTTACATATCTGTGTTTCAAAAATGTGATCACATATATTACATTTAAATTCATATTTATCATTTGAATATTTAAAAATTTTTCTTATGTTTAAAGTTTTATCTAATAAATAATTTGATTTATCATGAGATTTAAATGATTTTTCAAAACAACTTTTGCATTCATTATCATCACATAGTTTTTTAGTTGGAATACAACAATAAGGACACCATGATTTTTTTGATGTTATAGTAGATATATTCATATCAAATTCATGGTTGCATAAATTACATTTAAATATAAATGCTAATCCAGAACAATAAGTAATATTAATAGGTTTTAATTTATTTTTATCACTCCAATGCTGTGATTTTTCATGACTAGCAAATGATTTATCAAAACAATTTTTACAATTAATATCTCCACATAACTTTTTTATTGGAACACAACAATAAGGGCACCAATTATCACGTCTATTTATTGAATCAATAGTAGTCTCAAATTCATGTCCACATGAACAATTAAAAATATATTTAGTATTAGAATTAATAAATACTTGCCTTGGTAAAATATTATTTTTATCACTCCAATAATGTGCTTTTTCATGACTAGCAAATGATTTTTCTAAACATTTTTTACAATCAATATTATCGCATAATTTTCTAGGAGGATTACTACAATAAGAACACCAACTATTTTTTATTATATTTTGAATAGCACTTTCAAATTCATGACCACAATCACAATTAAATATATATTTTTTATTTGTTCCTTTCATTACATCATTAGGTTTTAACAAATTCTTATCACTCCAATATTTAGATTTTTCATGACTAGCAAATGACTTTTCAAATGGTATAGTTTTTGACATATTCTACTAGATTATTATTTATCATATATAATATTTAAACATTCAATTTTTTATATCATAATACAGAATATAAAAATATCTAGACATTATGCTAGATATAAATTAATAAAATGAATAATATCCAAGATGAAATAATCACATTAAAACAAGAAATAGAAAGACAGAAACAAATTATACAAGATTTAGAAACAAAGTTAAAGAAATATACAACTAATCCTAGCTATAAAAACTATTATGAAGATAATAAAGATAAGGTAAAAGAAAGTCAGAAGAAATATCTACAAAAACTAAAAGATGAAAACCCAGAAAAATTAAAAGAGTATTACCAAAAAGCTAATCAAAGAAAAAAAGAAAAAAGATTATTACAATCTTCTACTACCCAACAAAATTAATTTTATTTTTGCGTTTTTTCTAAATTATTTTATTACTTAATATTAATAATATAAAGACATCCCAAATAACATGTCTAATATCAAGATGCCACGCAAGAAAAAGCTCAAAGATCCGGATAAAGCTCAGGAAACTCCTAATATATCCAAGGGTGTAGATTTTACTAGGCATAAATCCCCTTTCAAAAGTATCAGAACATCTATTAAATCTATTATTAAGGATTCTGCCACGCTGAAGAAGCTCAATGACTTAGTCATTAGAATAAATGATATAGTTATTGATACTTACCAATTTATTAAGTTATACATTCTTAATAAACTTAATAACAATCAATCATTACTAACTATTGATAAGAATTTTATTAAGTATTGTATATCAGCATTAGGAACACGAGATAATCGCGGTAAGAAAAATGCAGAAACACCTCTACTAACTGAAATTCAAGAATTTTATACTAATGAATTTCAACCTATTTACAAACACCAAAAATATCAATTTAATAATCTAAGTTTTACTTTACCTTATGTATATATTTCTATTGAAACATCTATTAAGAATAATATTAAGGAACATTTCATAAAACGCTTATCCAAGTATATTACTATATTTGGTGGTAATTACTATGATGAACATTATGATGGTGTCATTCAAGATAGAAATTCAAAGGAATATACTAAGGCTAAGAAATCAGTTCTATACAAGGTTAGAAAATCTATAATAGAAAATGATATAAATAATTTACCAACCAATCTATTAGAATGGTATAATTCTATTAAGGATAAGATTACACCAAATAATATAGAAAAGAGTATTGCTTATGATTGTAAAACCAAAGAAGGATGGTCAAAATATATAAGTATTAGTTATTACATCAATAATGAATTTGAAAAGTATAATGATTCTATTTACAAAGAGATTGAAACATTACAAAAGAAAGTAGAAAAAGCAAGAAAAGATGATACAAAGAAGAAATACAATGATAAAATAAAGGAATTAAATACTAAAATTATTAAGTTATTCCAAATAATGCCATTACGTAATTCTTGTGTTCCCAAGTATTTATTCATTGACAGTGCTACATTAGTAAATGTCATTGGTGATAAAGGATGTAAGGGTGAATTATTAGAAGATTTGAAAGATAATAGAACTAAGATTTGGAATACATATTTTAACATGAATAAGTCAGTATTCAAGGTTAAAGATTATAACTTTAATTTTACTATGGTTACAGATGGTATAGGTTGTTCATTACATTTCAAACATAAGAACTATAAGGAAAGCAAGAAGGAGAATGAAAAAGAATTTGAAACCAATGAATTATGTTATATTGATGATTTGAGTGATGAACAAATAGAAGAATTCAAGGATAAGAAGATAGTGACAGCAGACCCTGGAAAGAAATACTTGTTATACATGATTGATGATGAAAATAATGTTTTGAAATATAGTTCAGGACAAAGAAGTATGGAAAGTTTAAATACTCGTAATAGAAGAATTAAAGCTACAAATAAATTACAACATCCAGAAATTACCAATGCAGAAACAGAACTAAGTAAATATAATTGTAAAACTAATAATTATGAAAAATTTAAGGAGTATATTAAAGAAAAATATAAGTGTAATAAAATCATTCAGAAATACTATGAAGAGGAAATTAATAGAAAATTAAACTGGAGAACTAAGACCTATAGACAAAGCAGTGAGGATAAATTCCTAAATAACATTGAAAAGACATATGGTAAGAAAAATGATATTCTAGTTTGTATTGGTGATTGGTCAAATAAAAATACTATCAAAGGTTTAGGTTCTACAATGGGAATAGGATTGAAAAGATTAGTATCTAAACTATTTAATACAGTATTAATAGATGAATATAATACTAGTAAGTTATGTTGTAATTGTCATAAAGAAAATGATAATAAAGTTATTAATTCTAAATCCTTATTTAGATTATTAACTTGTAAGCATTGTAATGGTGGAGGTTCTGAAAACCTAAATAATTCACCGTTAAAATGTAGTAAATTCCTAAATCGTGATATGAATAGTTGTTTAAATATGCAATGCATTGTTAATGCATATTTAACAAAAAATAGAAAAAGACCTAAGGAATTTACAAGAACCGAGTAATACTGACATTAGGTTATCAGGCAACCTATGGTAAAAGTCAGTAGATACGTTGTTTTTACTTGATTTCAATATCAAACCTTTATTTGAGTTTAAAATGTCGTGTAAAATCGGCGTTTTAAATGTGCAAAGGTGTAAAATTGCATCTTGTGATAATAATGGTATACTAGGAATTGTATCTATTGTAGATTTAATTGAAGGTATAGATGGAATAAGTAAACTACTAATTGGTTTTTCTATGTTAGATGGTAATAATGGAATACTAGGAATACTAGGAATACTAGGAATACTAGGAATACTAGGAATAGGAAGAGGTTCTGGGCTTAGTGTAGGAATAGGAAGAGGTTCTGGGCTTAGCGTAGGAATAGGTGCCGGAGGAACTGATGATGTTGGGGTTGGAGTAGGTGGATGTGGTGTATGATGACCGCCATTACCCTTATTTCCATAATAATAATTATTAATTATATAATCATAACCACGAGACCACCAATCTGGATATAGCCCATAATCATAATCATATCCATAATCATATCCATAATCATAAACCGGCAAATCAACTAATACAGGTTTTTGACTGGAAGATGTAGTTGATACTGGTTGATTTTTTTTAGGTTTACGAACAAATAGTAAACCTAGCAATACAATTATTACTAATAAAAGAATAACTATTAATTTTTGAGTTGTGTCAGATTTCATCTTCTACAATATACTAAATACAATATACTAAATACAATATACTAAAGTAATATAAGAAAATACTGAAAAATAAAAATTGAAATTATATTTTATAAATTATATTTTATAAATTATTTTACAATTCGCCAATGATGGAAGATAATGATGAATATCTTGAATCTGTTGTTAAAGAATTAAAAGAAAAATGTATTTATGAGAATAAGATGCGAACATTAGATAATAAAACTAAATTTAAATATGGTGAAGAATTTAGACTTATTAACTGGAATATAACTAATATTAATTATGATATTAATTTATGTGATTTGTATTGTGTTTCTCAATATAATTACTATGATTATACAACAGTATATTTATTATGTGATGAATGTAAAAAAATTCTAGATGAAAAAATTAGAATAAAATATAATAAATCTAATGTAGAATTATCAAAAGAAGTTGAAAAATTACAAAACCAAATTGCAGAAATTACAAAACTTTTACAAACTAAAATAACTATTTAAAGAATAGATATTTTGGCACATATCCGGTATGGAATGAAAAAGATGATATTAAGAATCTTTGAACAGTTAAAAGATATTAAAATATCTTAAAAAATAAACTTGACAAATAATTTTTTTCGGTTATTCATTTTATAGTTTATTTATTTGACTCATACATTCATTAACTAAACTATAAATTGCATAAGTTTTTTGTCCGGATCCACTATTAGTTTGAATTCTTTGAAAATATTTATTTTCATTGATGAATTTAAAAATATCAATTTTGCTTGGAAGCTCTATCCCGATATGTGTTTGTTTAATCTCATAAATAATTTTAGTAAAATTTTCTGGT
>Ga0315903_10001535_pt1 | contig 35096 bp, 62 predicted proteins | sample LakEriMetagenome_7_FD_203524 | JGI IMG/M metagenome (GOLD analysis project Ga0315903, IMG submission 203524) | Freshwater fungal communities from buoy surface, Lake Erie, Ohio, United States - Buoy 2 MA119 | ecosystem: Environmental > Aquatic > Freshwater > Lake | place: USA: Lake Erie, Ohio...
TGCCAATCGCAGACAGCCCAGCCTTGACCATGTCGCCTAGGCCGGGCTTCGCTCGCGGGTACGCCGGGTGCGTCTCGTCCACGGTGATCGTGTCGCCGTCCTCGCTGACGATGCACGCACGCACCTCGTGGAGCGTGTAGCCACGCTCCACGCAACGGGACTCAAACGATGAGCGACGCCCAGTGATCATGGGAACTCGTTGCAGACGGGCGTTGGCGAGTCGTAGTACTCAAGCCACTGAGTGCATGCGACCGGATCGCCGATGCAAAACTCTTCGCCCGGACTAGATTCGGGCTCTAGATTGCCCTGCAATGCCCTGTCGGTGACATCAGAGATAGACGCAGGCTGCTCTTCTGTTGGGCAGTTTATGACCATGACCCGATAGCGGTATCTTGTTTTGACAGCAATGAGCAAAGACCCCGGCTGCCCAGGGCAGTTGTCATAGCAACAGCCGATGCTTAGAGAATCCACTACAAGCGCCCAGTTGCATTGCGAGAGAGCGCCAGGAAATCCGTCCTGCCACGTCACGTCCCCAGGAAGAGGCCCGCCTCGATAATAGATGTTCTGCCCTCGCGACGAAGGGCCAGCGAGTCCATCCCCGCACTCAATGTACTCCTCCCCGAACTCAAAACGATCGGCAGGCCACGAGCAGTCATTGCACGGCGTGCATGAGAATGGAGCGCAGCAACACGCCTGCCCGGTGCCCACAGCACCATTGCGCAAGATCGGGCCGCCGTCCCATGCGATGCTGGTCATGTCGTGGCACAGGTCGTGATCGAGTACCACGTCAGCGTTGAGCACGCCGTGCCAGACGTAGCGGCAGCAGAGTGGCCCAGCAGTTGAATGCTGCCGGCGGAGTAGCCAGGCAGGGCGGTCAAATCAACGCCGGCTATTGATGTGAGGCACGTCTGCGATGTCGGCAAGCCTAGCTGAATCTCGACGACGCTATTTGTGCCGCTAGCCTTGCCGAAGATCACATATCGGGTGGAAGTGGTGTTTGCTGTATCAGCGTGGAGAGACGAATTGCACCAGTTGTAGACGCTAGCTGTGTTAGTCGAGCCGTGGATTGTTACCGTCCTGTATTGGCCGGTTGCCCAGTTTCCTGTAAACGTGGCCAGTTTTAGCGGAGAAGCTAAAGAACTCGCTACTCGCTCAAACCGCAGGCCAGATGAAGAGCGGTCGCCGTCCTCAATAGTCCTCACAACCTTTGCGATTCGCTCGGCAGCAGGCCTAGTGAATACCACTCGCTCGGTAACTTGCGCCTTGCCGTCTGGTCGTTGTGCCATGGCTAGCTCACCTGCACGTCGCAGATGCTGAGCGCCGGAGTAGGCGTCGTGGCCGCGATAGCCATATTGATCGTGCCGCTCAAGAGCACCGCCGTGCTCGAAGTGACGGAAGACGAGTAGGCCGTTGCGGGCGTGTGCGATGACAGATGAACGACGTACCTGTACCGTCGCGGCGTTGCCCCAGCGACGTGCTCCACCGAAGTCGCCGCAAACCCTTGGCCAAAGGTCAGCGTGGCAGTGTGCACGTCGCCGGCTGTGTTTGCAGTTGCGGCCAACGTCGCTGCGGTGAAAACGCCAGTGCTAGGCGTAAACCACCGGAGTGGACGATCGGCGGAATAGAAGGTGGTGCCGTCAGACGTAGCGGCAGAAAACACAGGGTACGCCGTCAGGCTGAGCGTGGCAGTATTGGCCGTGCACAGCGTCAGTGTTACCTGTTTGCTGGTGGCTGCAGTGATGACGATGTTTTGCGTTGGCTGCGACATGGCTTAGAACGGCGGAGTGCCGAAGTAAACGGAAAAGTTCGTTTCTGGGTACACACGCCGCACCAGAATGTCTGGTTCCGAGCCATCCGCCTTTAACCCGCCTGACGTGGTGAGCGGCACCGGAGTGGTGCAGGGCACTTTTTCGCCGCTGTCAGGATCTTTCACGTAAGCACGTTTTTTGACTCCGCCTTCGAGGAAGTTGAAGCCGACATCCGGAAGCAGAAGGTTGTGTCCGCTCTGCCTGTAGATGAGCTCAGCAGTGACTTGCCAGTAGCGAACCTCAGCGTCGTTGACTACCTCGCTCGTCTGCTGGCCACTAATGCCTGTGCAAAACCAAGTGTGTGCGGCACCTCCTAAATACGGCGACGAGTTCACGGTGTTGGTCACTGCAGCAGCCAGGCCAAGCGGGAACTGTGCCCGGTTGCTGGAAATGCTGGCTCGCACTTCTGCTTCGTTTACGGTGAGCCCCTCGAAATAATCCTTGGCGGAGTTCTGCAGTGGTTTGCGGGTGCTGTTTCCGGAGCCGTCGAAATACACAAGAGCCGGAACTTGTGCGCCACCAATCGAGAACGTCCACACGTCTGGGCGGGCGAGGGGGTTGGGCTCGTAGTCTTGCCCGCTCTCGCCCATCGGCTTGGGCAGTTCGTACCGAAATGTGATTTCAACGTGCTGGCGGTCAACTTCGCTGAGTGACGCATCAAGCATCCGCAGAAATGAATACTCAGGATGAGAGTCCCCGATGCGGACGCCCACCGCATTGATTACTTCTTGCGTGCTGGTCGGCTCGTCAACAGTGACAACAACTTTCGTCTCCGCAGTTGGCGACTCGCCAAACCGCTGCGAGAAAGTCCTTGGCAAAACCTCGCGCCATTGGATGACAGCCATAGCTATAGGAACTCCACGACGCCGACTTCGCCATTCCGCTTGATCTGACGCAAGACCTCCAGCTGCTCCTTCTGGGCCTTGTTTGGCTCCGCCGATGCGGCTTGCGATTCCATTCTCTGCCGCAGGCTGTCAGACGCTGTGTCGATGGCTGCGTTGAAGTTCGCTTGAAACTTGTTCAGCACGCTGCCGGCGGCTTCTGCTGCAATCTGCGTCTCGAGCTCGCGGATTCTTGCAAGTTGCTCGGGCGTCAGTTCCGCGCCACGCAGCGACTGAGGCACAACGCCGCCCATGCCGCCTCCTGCCGCTCCCGCAGATGCTCGTGCCTGCTGCTCGCGCAGAGTCTCCAACTCTTTCTCAGCCTCAGAGCGAATATCAATACCAAGGACCGGAGCAAACTTGTTTACGAAAGCCTCAATAAACTGAGCGAGCTTAAAAAAGGCGTTGCCGGCCAGCTTGATGAAATCCAGCAGGCCAGACGCCACCTGCTGAGCGATCTGCTGCGGGCCAGCCTGTTTAATGACGCCAAGAAGCTCCTCGGCGATAGTTGCTATTGGCCCTGCTAACTCGCCAAGGATTGCCCCTGCAATGCCCTTGATCGTCGCGTAGACCTTGCCGAAGGCGTCGTTCATGTTGTCGATTGCCTTGACGGCGTCGGCACTGACAACCTGCCCGAGGGCAATAGCCTCTTCACGCATTTTCTCTAAGGCACCTGGCCCAAGCGTGAAGAGTTCGCCGAGTTGAATGCCGCCTTTGCCGAAGAACTTAACAGCAGTGGCCGCACGCTCGGCAGGATCTGCAATGCGGGAAATCGCATCCACGATTTGTTCAAACTGCTGCTCTGGCGTCTGCTCCTTCAGCTCCGAGAACACAATGCCGAGCTCCTCAAACTTCTTTTGCGCTTTTTCGTCTAGCGTCGCTTTTCCAATGTTGAGGGTGAGCGTCTGTATCTGTTTGGCAAAGCCCTCAACGCTAATGCCGGTGTCGGCTGCTGCTCGAGCGTATGCCTGCAACGCCTCAACCCCGACGCCAGTACGGTTCGCCACGTCGTTGAGCGCATCCAGTTCTTGGCCTACGCTTAACGCAAATGACGCAACGCTCGTGACTGCTCCTGTCACTGCGCCGCTCAGATTGATGAAGGCAGTGGTGGCAGCCTGCAAACCGCCAACCGCAAGCTCGCCAATCTTTAGGTTCTTGAGCGTGCCGAGATCATCGGCAGCCTTTTGGCCAGCGGCGGCCATGGAGTCAAGCCGGCTGTTTACGTCAGCGACAGCCTGCGCCAGCTGGGCAGTATTCGCCGTAATCTGCATCGCCAGGCCGAGTGCGGTGCTCATATCATTTGCCGTCCAAGTCCCGTTTCATTTGCTGCAGTACGTCGAGCATTTGCGTGCGGTGCTGCGGCGGCTTTTCCAATGGGATGAAGTCTGCTGGGGACGGCGATTGACCACGTCGTGTGTGAGGAGCCAAAACCACGCTGGCGAGAAGTCCTGTCTGTGCCCACGAGCTATCAAGCGGCTGAAAATACCGTGCATAGGCAAGCCACTCACTCAGCTCGCGGCTGTCCATCTCTCGCTCAATCTGCCCAACAGTCATCCGCAGATGGCTCGCTAGCATGAAGAGAAATCGACGCGACGGCCTCGCGTTAAAGCTCGCCGGCGAGTTCGACTACGTCCGCCTCCGTGAGTTTGTTGTGCCTCTGTGCCACGTCAAACAGTTCTCCCATGACTGCACCATCTAGCGACGCAACTTCGTTGATCTCGTTGTCTTGCCAGATTCGCACGCCATGCTCGTCGCACAAGGTGCGCACCAAGTAGAACGCTCGGAAGTTCTTAAACTTCTCGACGCCTTTGCTGCGAATGTCGATCCACGCGAGCTCCCAATCATCACGCTCGCCGACACTCAACACGCGGACGAAAACATCTATGTTCCACTCACGCACGTGCACCTTGAGAGGCTTTCGCACGCTGGCCGATTTGATCTGCTCGCGTAGTCCCATGGTCTAGGCATCCAATAGCTTGAACGTCACGGTGAAACGAGCCACGCCGTTCACTTCGTTCGCAACGCTCAACGACTCCCATACTGCATAGGAGGTCAAGTTTTGGCCGCCACCAGATATGGTCAGCTGTTTGCGATTGCCGTACTCATCGGAACTGGTATTGGCTGTCCCCAGCGTGGTGACGCTGACTGAGCCAACCTCATCAGTCCACTTGGTGAGCCGCCCTTTAGGCGGGCCGCCGCCGACCTGCCAATCGAGCCCGACAACCTCAGTGAAGGGCGTGCCGCCCCATGACACTGATACGCCTTGGCTGTACGTCGCCACGGATGTCTCCTGTGGCGATTAAGGCACCTGGAATGCGGCTGAACCACGCACGGCGTCATTCACCGTAAGCGTGATGCTTGAGCTCTTGCACGTTGCGCCGACGTTCAGCGAGACGCCGCCGGCAATCGAAAGCGTGCCGTTTGCGCCCTGGGCGATCGGGCCGCCAGACGTGGCGAGATACTCAATCGTGACTTCCTTGCCAGTGTCGCCGGCAGATCCCTTGAGAGGCCGAGCCAACGTCAGCACGGTCTGCCCAGCAGTTTGGCCAAGGTGCGAAACGTCGATCTGATCGGTTGTTGCATTGTCGGTGATGCTGTACGTGATCGACGTGACAGTGTAGGTCGTGCCTGCAAAAGAGAATGTCGTGCCGCTGGAGTCATGGGGCGTGATGGGCATTTTGCTATTCCTCGCTCCACATTACGTCGTATCGCTGCGTGATCTGATACACGGGCGGTAGATCAGTTCCGGCCAGCGTGACAAAGTCATCCGACTCGTCCTGCAGAGCCGTCTGCCGTACCGTTGTATTTTCGAAAAACCCCCCGTATCCATCCAGAACAGCCCGCACCGCGTCGGCGAGACTTCTGGCCTCTTGATACGTCGTGCCGTACATAACGCATTCCACGCTCACTCGTGGCATTCCGGACGGCTGCCCGAGCGTTTGCTCACGCTCAATGCCAACGCGACGCCACGTAATAAACGGCAGGGCGGCCGAAGCTGGCGCGAGCAAGGGATAGACACGAGTGCCGACGAGGATGGCGACAGCCGGGGCTGCGGCAAGAGCGTTGCTCAGCACTGACTCAGGCGATCGAAGCATCAAATCACCCTCGTGGCCTGACGGGGAACTTGGAAGCCAAGTCCTTCTGCGCAGCAATCAGAGACTTTGTCATTTCAACCTGCAGCGCTGATCGCATCGTGCCTAACGACTCACGGTAGGCCGTCCTTACGGGTGGCTGCCCCTTTTTGCCGCCAACAGGCATTTCCCTGAGACTGAGCCGCTCCCCCGCAGAAGCCTTTTTGAAAAACGCTTTTGGGTACTTAGGGGAAGTGTTCACCCTGACTACGCCAGCAAACTTTCCGCGTCGAGCAACTCGAGCAATCTTGAACGCGCCGAGTGTCTTAAAGCTCGACGCAACTGACGCACCGCTGCGAATGGAAGAGGTTTTTATGAATCGCTCTTTCGTGCCGAACTCAACGAATCCGGCATGAAAAGCACGGTCCTTGCCCCGGCGAACAGATCCGCCACCAGCGGACGCGGAGCGTGCACTTCCAGCAGCCACAAATCCCACCAGTCCTACTGCGTTGCCGCTTTTGTAGGTCTTCACCTTGCTGGTGATACCGCGATACAGGTTCCCTGTTGGGCCGCGAGTGACGTTGCTTTTAAGTGCCGTTAGCCCTGGGGCAAGGCTGCGACGAATAGCAGCGCCCATGTGCTTTCTTGCGAGGCTCGGGCGGAAACTGCGGAATGCGTCCCGCAGTTGCTTCATCTCAGGAAACTCAACCTTGATGTCTATTCCGCCAGCCACTACGCCACCTCTTCGCAGATAGCGACGTGCTCAGTGCGGTTGTCGTACTCAAGCAGGCTGACAATATTTAGAGTGCGAGATCGCCAGACAAGCCGCATGTTTTGCGTCATGCCACTTAGGTAACGCATCCGTACTCGATGCGTGATCGTCACGTCTTGCTGCCCAGCGGCAAGTGCCTCTCGGGACGAAACGCCTTCAACGCTCGCCCATCGCTCGGCAAATGTGCTCCACGACAGCATGATTTCGCCGAGGGCGTTGCGAGTCTCCGCAGCCTGCTGCACCGTTACTCGCTCGCGGAGGCGGCCGGCGTCCATGGCTACACCGAGCCTTCGCCAACGAGCAGAACGTCGTAGTCAACGCTTTGCCCTTCACCCTCAGCGATCAACACCAAGGCGCTGCTCGCCCCAGTTGCCCAACCGGCCGCAGTTGGGTTTGTGTGAACAAACACGCCGCCAGCAGGGATAACCAGATTGAATGGAGAAAGCGTAGGATCGAGCGCCGTCCAGCTGTCCACCGTCACGTTCAGCCGATACAAAGCAGACTTGTTGCGAATATAGATTGCCTTCACGGCAGTCATGGACACCGTGCCGCGGTCATCGCTCAGCGCTTGAATGATTAGCTCGTTGGCAGAGCTTCCGCCCGCAGTCGAAGACGATGTCCACGCCACCTGTGCCTGGTTGGCCCCGGTGCCCTCTGTGAGCGGCAGCGCGTAAGTTGCTGCCGCGACACGCAGTTGGCTCGACAGGTTGCTCGTCGACTTGTCGTGAAACAGAACGTCAACATTGATGCGGCCGTCGATGCTCATTGGTACGATCCCCAGCGTTGAGAGTCCAAGAGCGACTTGACGCCAAACGGCACTTCCTGCGGCACTGCTCCAGTTGTCACAGTGGCCTGCCGGGCACCGTCGTACCAGTGCCCAACAAGCATCAAGATGGCGTGCTTTGTTGCGGCGGGGACACTTGAGCCGCTGGCCCCGTACCCGGCCCACCACGTCACTACGACGGCGTCGTTGTCCTCCATGCTCGCCGGCCAGGTGCCGCCGTAGACAGTCGTTACACGGCCCGGCGTCTCAAACCGCTGCACCCGGTACTCTGCCGTCGAGAGCGTGGCAGTGCCGCCCGTCTCGGCGGTGTAGGTGATCGTTACCGCCGTGGCAGTGCCGCTCGACACGACGGGCGGGCGCGGCAAATAAATCGGGTATTGGCTGTCCGTGGGAAACCGATGGAGCCGCAGCCGCCACTGCGTATTCACGAGCGTGCGATCTAGGTACGACTCAACCCATTCACGCGCCGCAGTGACGAGCGTGCCAATGTAGGTATCGTCGTCGCTCGTATCCACCCGCAGGTGAGCCTTGGCCTCTGCGACGGTGACAGGCTCAACGGCCGGCGGCGTCTGGCGAGTCAGGCTTAGGTACTGCACGGCGTCCTCGTTTTCGTGGCGTGGCGTCGGCCGTCTCTGTGGCGTGCTCGATGGCGGCCGTTTCAATCAGCGACTGCTGGTTGTCCTCGACCGCGACACGCTGAGCGATCAGCTGCTGAGCGAGCCCGCCGGGCACGTCTGCCGTCTGGCCCTTGCAATAGCCACGCCACGCTCGGGTGAACTTCAGTTTCGCCATTAGCCGACACTCCATGCAGTTTCGGGGCGTTTGTGGGTTGTCGTGAACTCCGTGGCCCACTGAAACACAGGCGTTCCGAGGTTCTTGCCGGGCCACGTCACGACGTACTCTCCATGGCCCAGCACGACGCGGGGGGAAACAAACACACGGTTGCCGGATTCGCGCCAGTTCTTCCACCACCAGATATCGGGATCGATCCGGCCGTCGTTCCACGAGCCATCGGGATCTGGCTTGCTCCAGAACCATGGCTTTTTGGTTCGCTTGAGTGCCGCCGTGCTGATCACGGTGCAGCCGAAGTGTGCCGTGTCCACCTCCTGCACGGGTTCGGCAAACCACGACGCCGGCAGCTGCGTGTGGCCCTCGTCGGGCGGATTGTCCAGCGTGCCCTTGAGCGTCAGCATTGGGCGGCCGTCTTCTCGCTTGGTTTGCAGCCCCGTGATGGCGTCACATTGAAACGTCATCGCCATGGCAAACAGCGTCTCAATATCCTGCCGCGTGAAGAACGTGTCGTAGTCGATGCAGAGTAGATATTCGGCCGAGTCAATGAACTGTTCCATCACTCGCGTATTGACTTGATCCCAGAACGCCCCGGTGCCCATTGTGGGGCGAATGCCGAGCGGCATGAGTGCTTGAGCCCATGCGAAGTGATTGGCCGTAAACGAGAGCCTAGGCATGCTCAGCACGGCCTCGACTCGGATCTCTACTTCGGTGCCACCGACTTTAACTAGCATGGTGCCCCTGCAAACGAGAGCGGGCGGCCCCGGTTGGAGCCGCCCGCCTAGCGTTGCACAGGTGTCAAGCCGTCAGGCTCAGGCACCCACGAGGCCGATGACCGGGCCAGCGACGGTGTCGCTGCCGAGCGTGTGGTGCGAGATGGCAACTCGGGCCACCGCACGAATCACGCTCTGGTCGCTCAGGAAGTTCACCTGATCGCTCGAAGCAATCTCGATGCCCTGGCGGACACCGTAGATCGACGAGTTCATCAGATCGCCGTACAGAGCCATCACCACGCCGGTCGAGTCCGATCCCGCCGGCAGCTGGTCGGTGAGCACTACCGGCTTGCCGAGGAACGTCAGCCCCATCCCCTGCGACAGGCCCACCGATCCGCCCTGGGCGAGATCGAGGTTCTGCATGCAGGTGGCAAAGAAGAACGGCGAAACAAACCACTTCGCACCCGCCTGGGAGTGCTGGGGCAGAGTCGCCATCATCTTCAGCAGGTTGGCCTTGGTCACCTCGTCGGGAGTGTCGCCGGCAGCCGTCACGAGCGACGCCGCGTAGGTGGCACCAGACGAAGCGTAGAGCCCGCCCGTGTGGCCCGTGGCGATGCCGGCAACAGCCGGGGCATTGCTCGGGTTGCCGTTCCACGCCGCCGTTTCAATGGCGGTGGACAGCGTCAGCGAGAGCTCAGCAGCCAGCCAATCGGCGATGCTCACGATCGAGTCGCGCAGGAGCTCGTTCGCAATCGTCACCGCCCCGGTCACCTTCTTCGCAGTCAGGCTGACCTGCGTGCTGGTCGGATCGCTCGCCGTGATGGCGGTGTTTTCCGAGATCCAGTACGCCGTGGCACCGGCCGTCCGCTTCGGGAACAGCACGTAGTCAGACGCCATGTTGACGTTCATCGCGTTGGCGGCGAACGCCGAATAGTCGTTGACGAGCCGCAGCACGGTGGACTCAAGAACGTCGGGCACGAAGGCCGAGCCGGTGGTCGAGCCGGTCGAGCCCTGGGCACGGCTCTCGACGCCGTGATCCTGGCACCACCGCTTCGCCTCAACGTCGCCGCCCTTGGCCTTGAACCACATGCCGGTTTTGTAGGCGTCCTCTTCCGACTTGAACGCCCGCAGCTTGCCCGCGTAGGGCACGGACGAGATCCGCACCTTGGGCTCATCGGCACGCACCTCGGGAGCCGGCGTGCAGCGATCCACGACGCTGCGGAGGTTCTTCGACGCATCGGCCACCGACTTCTCAAAGTCGATCTTCTTGGCGAGCTTCGCGGCGTCGCTGTTGAGCGTCTCGAGCTCAAGGTCGCGCTCGGCGATCTTGTCGGCGTCGGTGCTCTCGATCGCCCGCACGGCGTCGATCCGGTTGGCGAGGGCGACGGCCTCGTCCTGCAGCTTCTTAAGGTTGTCCACTGTGTGTGATCTCCGCCGGCGGTATTGCCGATGGAGTTCAACTTGCCACTACGGGCGTGGAACCTTGCAGTACCGCAGCGCGGAAAGTGTTGTTTTCACAAACGCAACAGCACGCTGCCCGCACCGTGGGCAACGCAAATACCGCTGCCGCTCGTCGCCGCATTGGCGACTGCTGCGGGTTCGCAACTTCTCGCCGCACGTGCAGCGTGGTTCAGACACGCTTGAGCCTCAGGAGAGCAGACCAGGCGGCGGCGACACCCCGCAGAGCCGAACGCGAATCAACCGCCTGGCCTGCTGGCTCGGGAGTCTCTTGCGATGCCAGCCACGCTGCGTATGAACGCTGGGCCACCGTCACGCTGCTTGCTGGGTAGGCGGGCGTCAGAACAACGCTCACGTCTGCCAGCAGCGACACCTCGCGGATCTCACGCACGGCACCTTGCTCGTCGCTCGTCCACCGCTCGGCGTTTGGGCCGGAAAGCCCGAAAGCGAAAGAACTTCCACGCAAGTCACGCCGACGGACGAGCTCCAGCGTGTCACGCCCCACCTGCGTATCGGGCGGCGTCACCGTGTATCGCAGCCCCTTATCGTCGCTGGAAAGCTCCAGCGTCCCGCTCGACGTGCGGCCGAGAATCAGATTGGCGTCGTGGTTCAGCAGTGCCACAACGTCGCTCTTGCCACGCTGACGGTTCAGGATCTTGTCGAAGGCACCGGGCAAGATGATCTCGCGGAACTGCGAGCCGCCTTCACGCAGCGGAAGACTGAAGCGGTTGTAGACGGCTGCGTATCCCGTCAGCACCTGCGTGCCGTTGGCACGAGTCTCAATCGTCAGTTCGGCTTCGGGGCACTCCTCAAACGCGAGGCAGCGTCGCTCAAGTTCCATCTGGCGTTTCCTCCTGCTCGGCCTGGTCTTCGGCGTCATCCTCTGGGCTGTCTTCGTCTTCCACTGCTGGCGGCTCTGGCGTTGGCTCAGGTGCAGCCGGCTCGCCTGCCTTGTCGAGCGTGGTCATGTTCAACTGAACAAAGTGCTTGTCACCTTCCGGCCCGATCGGGTTGAGGTTCTCCAACTCCCGGATCTCGTTCACGCTCATCCAGCCGTTCTGCAGTGCGGAAACGAAATACGCAGCACGGCTCGCGTGGTCGCCACGCAGCAAGCCCGTCACGCTGTGCTCAGCGAAGTACCGCTCGTCATCCACGATGAGATCCCGCGAGATGGCGGCTTCCCAACGCTTCAGGTGCGGCATAAGGCAATGCTGCACGAACTCCGTGCCTTGCACTTCGATGTTGTTGAACGTCGAACGCTCAAGGCTTTGGATCATGTGCGGCGGAACCCGGAACGCCCGGCAAATCTCAATGACTTGGTACTGCCGCGTTTCCAGAAACTGGGCGGCCTCGTTGCTGCCGCTGAGCTCGTGAGCCTTCACACCATTAGGCAAGACGGCAGTGCGGAAGGCACGATCGCTGCCCCGGTGCATCCGCTCCCACTGCTCCCGCAGACGTTCAGCAGCCTCGGCCGGAATCGGGTTGTCGCTCTCCAGCACGATGCCGGGCCGGGCACCGTTGCCGAAATACGTGCTGCCATGAGCCTCTAGCGCTTGAGCCAGCCCGATGGCGTTTTGAAAAATCCTGTACGTCGGCACCGGCGTCACGCCATCCTCGGTCGTGAATCGCAGGCAGAAAATCTGCTCCTGGCTGTAGATCGTCTCGCGTCCGCTTGGCTCGCGGTACTTGTACCGAACGCTGCCGTTCTCAAGCCGCTCGGGCGTCATCCGGCTGGAGTGCAGCGGCCACAGCTCAGAGACTGCGCCACGAGCACCAGGGCGAATCTCGGCGTAGCTCGCACCGTAGTGCAGATACATGCCGGTCATCCAATCGCGGAACTCTTGGGCCGTCTGCCACGGATTGGGCTGCATGTGCAACAGCCGGTAAATCGGGTGGCTCGTGGCTTTCGCCTTGCCGCCGTTGGCCATCCGCTCAAAGACGTGAAGCGGCAGCGAAGAGACGGCATCCGAGATGACGCGAATGCAGGCCGTGTAGGCCGAGCACGCCATGGAGTTATCGGCCGTGACGCGAATGCCGGAAGGCGTGCGGCTGCTCGACACGTCGGGCCAATCGATGCCGCGAAGCTCAAGCATGCGGTGGTCGGCGAGAACTTCGCTCATAGCGTGATGATGTCCCAGTTTTGTTCTGGTGGCGGAGCCGTTGCCTTCGCGTGAATCCCGAGGGCCATAACCATGGCCACCATCCCGTCAATGCGTTCCGTGCTCTTGGCTTTGCTGAGTTTGCAGTTGTCTTGGTGGTCGGTTTGCAGGGCACAGTTGGCGGCCATCCAACTCAGCACGGGATGGCTCCCATGCCGCATCCGCTCCGACAACACGAGCGCCTCGAGTTGGCGGCAGGGGCTCGTCATGCTGGCGTAGCCCTGCCCGTATCCTTCCACATCGATCCCATCGCCTTGCAGTTGCAGGGATAGTTGCGTCGCGTTCCATCTGTCGATACCCACTTGCCGGATGTTGTATTTCTTCGCCAGTTCGTTGATGTCTCGCCGGATCACGTCATAGTCGGTGACGTTGCCGTCGGTGGCACGGATGTGCCCGTCGCGTATCCAGCCGACGTAGTCCACTTTGTCTCGCAGCGTCCGCTCGGCGGCGTTGGCCTCGGGTACCCAGAAGAACGGAAGCACGTCGAAGGTGCCGTCGCTCGCCTGGCTCACCATGACGAACGCCGAAAGGTCGGTGGTGCTGGCGAGGTCAAGCCCGGCAAACCATTCCCGCTTCTCTAGGTCGGAGTCGAGCGGCTTGCCACACTTCGCCCAGGCGTCAGGCGACAGCCATCGCGTGTCCTGCGTGGTCCAGACGTTGAGCCTGTAACGCAAGAAGGCATTGAGCTTGGAAGGCGATTGCTCGGCCTCGCGGGCATCGGCCTTGAATGACTCCAGCGTGATCGTCTCGCCCAGGCTGGGGTTGGCTTGGTGCCAGACGCTTTCTTCCTTCCACGTCCCATCGGCACCGCACTCGGGCGGGGCGGCGTAGATGCAGCCGAAGAACGCCGGGTCTGTGGTCGGGTCGGCCGTGCACCGCTCGGCGTACTGGTGCTGCTCCCAGCAGATGCTTTTGCGGTCGAAGCCGGCCGTGGTGATGGACAGGATGAGTGGCGATCTGCGAGCCGCACCGCCGTACCGCAAGGCATCCCACAAGCGGCGGTCACGCTGGGCGTGCAGTTCGTCGAAGAGCAGGGCATGAATGTTGAGCCCCTCAGCACGGAACGCGTCAGCCGAGAGCACCCGGTAGAACGAGTTGCTCGCTTTGTGCACGATGGTCTTGCGGCTGTCTATCACCTCGAGGTGCCGAGACAACGCAGGCGACGCCCGCACCATCGACGCCGCCTCGCGGTAGATGATGCCCGCCTGCTCACGGTCACAGGCCGCCCCGTAGACTTCCGCCCCCGGCTCGGAGTCGAAGGCCGTCATGTAAAGAGCGATGCCGGCCAGCGTCGTGGACTTGCCCTGCTTCTTCGGCAGCTCGATATAGCCGACTCTGTGCTGCCGCGTGCCGTCTGGGTTCAGCCGGCCGAAGAGTTCCCGCAGCACATGATGCTGCCACGGCAGCAGCGTGAACGGCTTGCCGGCATTCTGCCCTTTGCTGTGCCGCAGCACCTTCTCAAAGAAGTGCACGACACGCTCGTACTTCGCCTGACCTTCGGGCGTCAGTTCACGCGCCGTGGAGACGGAAGAAGTCTTCGACTTCGTCGGCGGGTTTCTCTTCCTTGCCACCTAGCCTCGTCCTTGACGTTGGCGTCAGTCCAAACTCGCCCATTAGCGACGCCTGCAGGCTGACTAATCCGCGATATAGCGGGCCTGCCGGATTGGGCTTCACGCCACCCAGATCAGTGTGCATCACTGGTCCAGTGGCACGGAGCTCAAGCAGGCAGGCTTGTGCTGCACTATGCACCTCGCACAAAGTCGCTAACGCTTCGCCATCGGCCGTCGTGAGCGTGCCGATGCCCAGGAGGATGGGCACGAACTCGTGCCACTTCTCCACGGCGACCGGGTCCACCATTAGCCGAGCCGGAATCGGCGGCGCACCTGGCGGTGCCGGAAGGTCGGGCCTGATTGGCCGTTTGCCTGGGTTGCCGAGAAGTTTGCGTACCGAAGCAGGCTTTGGCTTGGGACCACGCTTGCCCATCGTCAAAAACCTCGCGGAAACTTGCGGCCGCGCACACGCCACAGGCGACCGGGGTTTTTATTTTGCTTTGACGGAGGGATTTTGCCCGCCCTCCGTCGCAGCCACGGCGACGCCTCGCCCCGGCGACGGCTGCGCCGCGACGGCGACCTGGCTTCCTGCGCGACGCAAAGCCTGCTCGCGTCGCGTTTTCCGTCCGTGGCACGACCTGCACAGCGTCTGTCCGTTTGCTACGTCGTACCTAGCTCCACCTTCGCTGACGGGAACGATGTGGTCAGCGTGAGCTGATTGAGCCACCACGCCGCAGCCCAGGCATTGCCAGGCATCCCGCACAAGCACAGCCTGCCGCCATCGCTTGTGAGCCTTGTCGCAATACCCACGGGCTGCCGCGTTAGGCCTGCCGCTCTCGTCTCGCTGTGGGCGTGACGATCGCAGCCGCAGCGGCCTGTGGGTGGGAATGCGTTGTGGCATCAGCTCTTGAACATCACGACGCCTGCCGTGCCGGTGCTGTTCGTGCTACCCGAGACGATCTTCAGGTACTCGGTGCCAAAGACTTCATCTGGCAGGGCATAGGCTCGCCCGTCCGTGCTCGAGGCAGAAAGCGTGAGATCAGCCACGCTGCCGTCAGACTTATAGAGACGGCGGAACGTACCAGTGGGCGCGGTGCCAACCCACATCTGGAGCGTGCTGGCGTTGGTGCTCATGGTGCCCAGCGTCACAACAGCACCAGCCACATCACGCATGTCTAGCGTGGTGGCCGATGCAGTGGCCGTGAACAATGTGATGTCAATATCCCGGTTCTTGCGGCTGATGATGTTGTCGGCCATGAGTCTCTCCTGTGCGGTCTAGGGTATGGGCTGGGGTGGTTACTCTTGCAGTGACTGCTGCACCGCATCTCGGTACTCGGCCTCGGTGATCTCTGCTGCTGCACCGCTGCCAATCATGTAGCCAAGCATCTCCTCGGCAGCAAGGTAGGAGCAGAACTCATCATTGACGGCCAGGACGATGCGTCCTGCTGCGTCCCGTGGGGCGACGGCGGCTGGGTCAATGCACGTCTGAGTCTTGGTCTCGGCGTTTGGGTGGCCCCATGCAGCATCTAACGCAAGCCTTGCCTGCTCGTACGCCTCGTCGCCAGCATCGCAGCGGAAGTATCGCATCAGTACGACACTCCCCATTTGGACTTTAGGTAGTTCTCAACAGATGTGCATTGCGATGCAGTCAGAAAAGCGTCATACGCGACAATCTCGCAGATGCTGCCGGAAAAGAAATTGCTGTAAGTCCCAGACGCAGGAGTTGTATTCATTGCGCCCAAGTAAACGCCAGTGGCGTAAGCCGCCAGAGCGGGACTTGTGTTGGCGTTGTCGGCTGACCCGTTTGCTCTTCGGACGGTGCTCCCAAAGTTTCCTGCATCAACCTCTGACCTGATCCACTGACATCTGAAGATGGTTGGAGTTGACGTGCTTGCGGATGTATTTACCTGACGAAACGATGCGCCTGCAGTTTCATGCCGTGAGCAAAACACCGGGTAACCGTTAGTGGCGGAGAAACCCATGGTGTCATACCAGCCGTACAGCACAATGTTCTGCTTGCAACCGCAATAGAAGCCCTCAAGTCCCGTCCCTGCACCGCGCACCACAACAGCAAACACAGACCTATTCGCCGGATCGTCGGCCGTGGTGTTCCCAAGCGAATCATTCACGCCGTCAAACAGAATCGCCGTCTTGCCATTAACAGTCGTTGTGGTGGGCCTGTTGTTCGCAGTTGTTTGCGTGAAAGTGCGTGGACTGCTTGAGCCACTCTTTGACGCCCAAGAACTGACGGCACCACTTGCAAGAGTGACGGTACTTGAGTCGTTGGCGTCTAGCCAAAAGGCAAGCCCGCTAATGCTCTTCGGATTGAATCCCGTGGCTCTCGGCCTCAATAGCTTAGGACTCATCGCCATGGCTTAGTTCTCCTGCTGTTCCGTTGCTCGAGGCTGGAGAGCGTAGAGCAGCTTTGTTTGCTCGGTGACGGCCTTGCTGATTTCGCTTTGCGTCTCGCTCAGGCTTCGCACGAAGACGCGGTGTTCTTCAACGAGCGGCAGCAGCACGTCATGCCGCAGCACCCAGCCAACAGCAATGGCAACGAGCGTCGGGAATCCCCATCGTTCGAGCACCGTGTAGAGCGTGTCCTTGGCAGCATCCGTCACAGCATCGCCTCCAGCATCTCGGTGCGATTCTCCAGCCAGCGTCGGATGAGAATCTTGATGATCTCGCTGACGATTGCGGCCAAGATGATCGAGGCGAAGAATCCCATTCCGTACTCGGCACGCTCTTGGCGTTCGATGCTCTTGGCCAGGTGCTCGCCGACAATCACCGTCTGCTGTGCGTCGCACTGATACAGCACGGGCACGGGCCATTTCTTGATGCAGCGGGCCGTGAGCCGATCCACGCGGCGACGGCCGAGCAGGTAGCGGCTCTTAGGTAGCTCGTCCCAGACGGCGGCGATGAGTTGGTCGCGGGTCATTTCTTGCGCTTTCCAGTGCCGTCGCACTCTGGGCATTTCACGAACACTCGCCCGTCACCAACCTTGCCGGTGCCGTTGCAGTTCTCGCACTTGTCGCCGGCTGGAGTCGGAGTCGGTGCCGGCGTGGCCCGCATCTGCACCATGGCTCGTGCTGTCTCTGACGCGAGCTCAGCCGTCAGCGTGGAGTCATCAGCGGGCAGCGTCATCACGCAGCCAACCAGCACCAGCAAGAATGCGATCATGAATCTCACAGTACGTCCCCCGTCCAGTTGGGCAGTTGCTGGGCAGGCCACCCATTCACGCCAGAGAAGGCAATGCAGTAGCGTCCGCTGATGTCCGACCACTTCGCCCAGAACCCACCGTGCGGGATCTCAAGCGTCGTGCCCATCACGGCCCGCGGCCCGGTGTTCCACTTACCCCACGAGTTCTGCACGAGCACCAACGGCTCGCCGTACGCCTTCTTGGTGGCGTCACGGTCATCGACGCCGAGGTACGCCATGGCGTGATACCACGTTGCCGACGAGCGACGGGACACGCCGTTGGAGTCTCGGGTGTTGCCGAACGCCTCGCTGCCGCAGCTGCTGATGCAGTAGCCGTTTGCGATGAGATCCCGCACCTCCTCAAACGTGCGAGCCCTGGTGGCTGTCCGCACAAGGTGCTCGCGGCCGATGTTCAGCACGGCGGCAGGCGGCTTGCTCGAGCCCCACTTGCCGGCGACGTTGCCGCTGTACCGCGTCAGGTCCACGCCGATCGACTCGTACCGGCGACGAGCCCATAGGCCGGATTCCTTCAGCACCACCTCGGCCGCGTGGTCGCAACTCCAGCCGTCGCCGCCGTGCCCGCGAAACCAGTAGATCGCCTCGGTGCTCAGAACGCCGTCACGCCGGGCATCGTCGGACAAATCGGGGGCACCTTCGACGAGGCCAGTGACTTCGTCGGGCTTGCCGGCGGCGATCTCGCAGGCGAGCGTGCCAAGGCAGGCGTTGCGGGTCGAGTGCGAGACGCAGTCGCCACGCGTCTGAGCAGACGCCGGCAGGCAGTCCGGAAACACCCGCTGCATAATCTCAAACGGTGCCCACAGTTTGCCGGCACCGGTGCCCACGAGCCCGTAGCGTCGGCATGTGGTGCCGCCGTCAGGTGCTTGGCCCTGCGTCAGCAGGTACTGCGTGAGCCGCTCAGAGGCAGCAGGATCGGCGTACACGCCGACCAGGCCGCCGAGGTACTCACTCTGGGCATCCCACGGCATCGCTCACCCTCCAGCCATGCCGGCCCATGCGATGCCGCGATACAGTTCGACCACCTTGGCTCGCGTCTCGGCGTCGATTGGTTTGGCTTCCATGCCGAGCGTGTCGCTCATGGCCTTCTCGACGGCCTGCCGCAGCCCCGCATACGTGCCCGGCTTGTGGTCACCGATGCGACGCCAGCCGATGTCCAGGGCCAGCGTCGTAAACATCCGCAGGGCACGGGTGTCGGTGATCACCACTTCGGTGCCGAGCTCGTCGCCGGCCACGACGGTGGCGGCCTTGCTCCAGAGATTCGCCCAGAGCATCCTGTCGCCAACGGGGGCGGACTTCAGCACGTCGGAAATCGGGCGTACGGTGGACTGCATCGCAGATGAAGGCGCGTCGATCGTGACTGCTGGGATGGCTGGGGCAGACGGCAGCGACGGCAGCGGGATCTTTCCCCACGCCGCCACGAGGATCAGTGCGGCGGCTGCGATGCGGCCGATGGTTGCACCGTGCTGCTTGGCGGCTTCGGCGGCCTGAGCGGCGTACTGAGCGAGCTGCTGCCGGTACGGCGCAGCGAGCAGAGCAACTGCCGCCACGACGGCGACGGTGCGTATGATCTCGTCATGGCTCACCGAACAGCCTCCGCCTGCTTCATCACCCAGCGAACCAGATCCTCGCCGGCAGGCGTCTTCAGCACGGCGGCCAACTTCGTTACCAGTTCGTCATCGGCACGAGCCTGCGTCTGCGAGGCGAGCCACTCAACGGCGTCCGCAACGATCAGCGAACGCTTGTACGGATCTGCCTCGGCCATGAAACGCTGGCCGTAGCCGATGAGCGGTGCCCATCGCTGCAGCAGCATGAGGCTCTGCCACAAGTTCAGGCCGTTGCCGTACTGCTCGAGCTCGCTGGGCGTGGCACCGTAGTCAGGCATTTTCAGTCCTCCGAATCTGATTCTGACTCGTCATCCTCGTCTCCTTGCAGTGGCGGGGTGACGTTGACGATTTCGTTAATCCAGTCGTAGGTGCTGTCGTAGGTGTCTTTGGCTTCGTCGAAAGCATCCTTGCGGTCGAGTCGAAACGGCTGCTTGAAAACCTCTTCGTCGAGAATCTTGCCGTTGCCGTCAGTCATGTAGATGTAGACGTAAAGCTGCCCATACTCCACGACGATCCGCCGTAGCACGTCTTCCTTGCCACGAGGTGCAAGCGTCATCGGTTGGCCTCCCATAGATCGGCGTCGCCGTCGTAATCGCCGGCCGCTCGCCTCGTCTCGTCATCCAGCGGGATGCGTTTGAGTGCAACGTGCTGCGTCTTGATCACTCGACGCAACTCGCGGACCTCGTCGCTCCAAGTCGCCTGGATCTCCATGCACCGGGTCTGTATCTCGGTTGTCGTGGGATCGACGGCCCTCTTGGGCTTGGCTCGCAGTTTGCGGTCGTGTCTGGGCGGCAGATCCCAGTGATGTTTCAGCCGGATGACTTGATCACGGGAAACGGTGTACCGCTCGCACAGTGCCCGCATGGGCATGTGCGTCAGCCAATCAGCACGAAACGCCGTCAGGCTGATGGTTGCGGTGTTGCCTCGCATGGCTCCGGTATCCAGCTCATGAGCATCCGTTGCGACGGGTTGAGATACAGATGCTGTCCAGTGGCCTCGGCGATGCTGCGATGAAACGGCACGTGCTCGCAGTCTGCGGTGCCGTCGTACGTGCCAGCCAGATACGCATCCGTGCGGTAGATCGTCATGCCGCCGAATGCACTGGCGACGAGGGCGGGCGGCGAGCCGACAGGTGGCAGCCATGAGAAGCCGAAACCGCCATAGCCGTTCTGGTAGGCGTCGAAATAGCAATCGTGCTGGCCCAACCCACGCAGTGCCCAGAGATCGTAATGGCACCACTGCGGGCCTTGGCCGAAGTCGTACTGAAAGAGCGACGTGCTCGCCATGCCGTAGGCACCCGGCATCTCAACGAGCCACCCAAACCCGTTCAGCACGCCTTGCTGGTTCCATCCGCCCCAGGCGTCGAAGTCGATGACAACCACGTAGTCACAATCGCCAGCACACGAGCGAACCCAACGCTGGCAGGCGTCTCGGTACTCGGCCAGGGCAATCGTGCGGCGGCCGGCGAACTCGCCTGGGTGATGCGCCCGGCCGAGAACTGCGTAGTGGAATGTGGCGTGGGGCTTGTCGCGGCAGAATCCTGCCAGCACGTTAAGCGTCTCGTCTTCGCAGTCGTTGCTCTCGACGTGCAGCCGCCAGCCTTTGCAGAGCTCGCCCAGGTGCTCGACGAGGCCAAGATTATGGGCGAGCCTCACGGCACAGTTGCGGGCCAGCCCCACAAAAGCGACGCGAGAGTGCCGCAGTCGCTCAGTGCCCTCGGCTACACGCTCGGCGTATGGCATCGCAAACGGCTCGTGTGGAAACCAAAGCCGGCTCGGGATGTCAGGCATGCACGCCTCGCTTTCGGCAGATGGCCGTGGCAACGTCATTCGGCACCTGGGCACGTTTCAAGAATGCCCAGACCTCGATCATGTAGCGTGCGGAGTCGGGCCCGCTGCGTCGTGTTGCCCCATAGCCGGCATCGTCCTCGGTGAAGATCGCGCCGATTTCGTGCGTGTAGACGCACCCGGCCATAGCGGCGACGCTGGCATACCCAACGGCGTCAGCCCACGGCCCCATTCGCCAATACTCATGCTTGCACAGCCAGGCCAGCCAATCGTGCCGGATCGCAGATCCGATGCCCGTCTCGCACGGCAAGGCATCGCTGGCCAAGTGCCGCTGCGCCTCGCCGGCAGTCATCGAGACGATGCCGCGAAACGGCACGGGCACGCCTCCGTGAACGTCTTGCCCCGGCTTGCGAACCATGTAGGCATGAAACACAACGGCGGCCTGCGGATGCCGCATGACGCTCTGCACGACGCCGGGGTGCAACTCGTCATCGGCACTGAGCCCGATGATGTGCGAGCCGCTTAGGTAGGCGAACTGCTTAGCCGCTGCCTGCTCCCAGCAATCAGACTTTGTGACGTTGTGCTGCACCCATACGCAGTCGTACGCCATCGCAGCAGCGTCGGCCACGGCCACGCTGTTGTCGGTGCTGGCGTCATCGATCACTGCCACCTCGAGAGGCTGCTGCCGAACCGCCGAATAGATCGCCGCCCCAAGCGTTGCAGCGTGGTTCCGATTCGGGATGTAGACGCTCACGCCGAACTTCAAGAAACACGCACGGTTGTCCGTGCCTCCGTGCCGTAGCTCTTTTCCACCACTAGGCGAGCAACCAGCGAGTCATCCCCCATCACGTCCTGCAGTGCGTCGAGCACGGCCTTGGCGATGTTGTCCACGTCGGGCCGTGGCAGCCTCGGGGCGTCTGGCCTCAAGACGCTCTTTCGCAGATGCGATTTCGGACGCACGAAGACGGCGTCAATCACGACGTTCAGCGGCTCGCCCGTCGTGCCGAGCCCGGCGTCACGGGCAGCAGCTGCGAGCGATGCACGGTAGTCGTGCACCGGGTGCGTGCTCGGCACGTACGCACGAGCGAAGCCGCCACGAGTCGAGACTCGCGGCCTCGGCTGCGGCACGGGGTCGCCCGGCACGGTGAACGTGATTGCCATGCACGCAGCATGGCAACGGAGTCAAGCCGGACGGGTTCGGCGTACTACGCAGCACCCGCTCGCGTCTCGCGGCCGTGCGGCGTGGATTTGACCACCGATAACGCCGCTATGAGGTTCCGCATAATCACTGGTTCTCACTTTGTCCGTTCAAGAAGCGCGAGCAGTGCCGCCTTGTCCTCTGCAATGCCAGGAAAATCATCGTCCTCTTTGAGGTAGACGATGGCCGTCTTGATGGCGATCCTCTCAGCGTCTGTCAGCGCGGGCCAGCACACCGGAACAACACGTTCGCTCGCTGTCGCCACCCGCCGTGCATCTTCGTTCGTCAGGCCAAGGAAGCGAGTTCCTCCACTGGGATTCACAACTGCCCACGCCACAACAACGCCGTGAGAACCAGCGGATGCAGGAGACATCGCTGCCGAGTCATGCGGTTTCGTTTCGTCACTCATGCGATGCTCCTGATCCTGCGCGTTCTCCATCACTTCGCCGCGTTCGACCGCTCCCACTCGTCCCTCGGAACCAGAACCCACTCCTTCGTCTCCAACTCGCCAGCCAGCCTTTCCAGTTGGTCGCCAGTGACGTACTGCTCCGTAACGATTGCAACCACGCTGTTCAGTTCCATGCTAAGACGCAACGAACGAACGTACTTGAGCCCCAGCGCGTCAACGATCCTTCCAACTGCGTTGCCTTGTGATGTTGCTATCGCCATTAAGAAATCTCCTATGGAGAACCAGCGGATGCAGCGGACTCGCGATTCCGTCTGCGGGTGTAGTTTCGTCAGCGGTCGCGAGCCGCTGATCCTGCGTGTTCTGCGTCCTACGCCAGCCGATCCAGCAGCGAGCGAAGTGTGGCGGCTGTCTTCGCTGCTTCCGGCACGGATTCGGCGTAGCGGTCGGCAGCGTCTGCAACAGCAGACCGCTCAGCGTCTGTGAGCGTGGCAACGTCGCCGCTGCGGATCACGTTGTCGGTGAACCGCAATCGATGCCGCAGTCGCTCAATCTCGCTCGCCGCCTCGTCCATGATGTCGCTGGCTGGCACCGCTTTGATGTCGTGGCACCACGCTCGTAGCTGTTCCACGATGTCACGCCTTGTCATGGTGCGCCCCTCTCGGCGTATTTGCTCCTCGCCGCCACGCAGCGGCCTTGCTGCGGGCGCACTCCGCTGGCTCACTGCGTCGCTCAAGATAGTGCCGCTCGCGCACCACCTTGGCTCGCTCCTCAACCCACGGCGACAGTGCCAGCCCTGCCAGCGACGCTGCGTCATCCTCTGGCGTCGGGGCCGGTGCGTCGCAGTGCGACGGGTGGAGACGCTTCGGCAGCTTGTACCGCTGAGCCCACTTGCTGATCGTGCTGTTGGTGACGCCAAACCGCTCAGCCATCTCGGGGATCGTGGCACCTGCTGCCCACAGTTGGAACAGCAGGGCCACGTCCGCACGGCGGTGAGTTTTGGCAACTTCGCTCGCCCTCATGCGTCCTCCGCCAATGGCATGATCACGCCACGGTACTCGCCGCAGACGAGCGTGACGGCACCGCCAGGCCCAGTGGTGTGCACGAGCACGTTGGGCTCTTCGTCAGCCGGCAAGCCCGTCAGGTAGTCCCTGACGAAGTGCGGGTCCATCTTCACGCGGCACGCCGTCCCGGACTCGACGAGCTCGCACCGCACCTTGCTCTCGCCGTACTCGCTCGACTTCGCCGACAGCGTCAGCGACGAGCCGAAGTCGTACAGCACGCCCTTGCTCTGCTCGCTGGCCACGACGGCCGCCGCCCTGGTCGCCGCCAGCAGCTCGCCACGATCGACGGCGTGCGGCTCATTGGCGGGCTCAGGGAACACGTCACGCCACTTTGGAAAGCGGCCGTCCACGAGCCGGGCCGTCAGCACGCCACCGTCAAAACTGAAGACCACGTCGCTGGCCGTCGCCTCAATCTGCACGCTGCCTTCGCTCCGCTCACTCAGCGTTGCTGCGAAGAGAGCGGCCACCACGGGCACGAGCGTAAGTGAACTGTCTGTGTCCTGGTCGTTTGACGTAGCAACAGCAGACAGCCGCCTCCCGTCCGTGCCAACAAACGTCGGATCCTCTCCACGCACAACCTCGATTAGCACTGCGCCCAGTGCGTACCTGCTCGACTCGCGGTCACAGGCGTATGCCACGGATCGCACGGCACGCACGAACTGATCCGCCGGCAGCCGGCAGACCGGCTTGGCGTCCGTAGACTCCCACGTCGGGAACTCAGCAACGTCTTCGCACGGCAGCGTCCACGAGCCACGCCCGCACTTCACCTTGACGCTGGCGCCGCTCGGCGTGAGCGTCACCGTGTCATCGTGCTTGCACGCCCGCAGAATCGCCAGCAGCCGATCCGCCGGCAGCAGAAACGGCTCGCAGTGCTCGCCAATCTCGCGGTCAATGCGGATCTCCAGATTGGTGCCCGTGATGAGCCCGGCGCCGATGCGGACGTTGCCGAGAATCGGCTTCGGCCCACGGCTGCTCACCACCCTCGTCACGTCCATCATCGCCGCCAGCAGTTCGCCGGCAGCCATGCTCAAGCCCGTCCGCTCCTTCGTTGCCACATTCATCGTTGCGTCTCCTTACGCTTCATCGTCGCGCCGACGAGGAGGCCGAGCCCAAACGTAAGGGCCAGCAGAATCTCCCCGGCAGCCACCATCACCAAGTCTCGAATGCTCATAGTGCAGCCCCCGGATCGTCATCGTCGGGCTCGAGCAGCGGCCACGTCTTCGGTGACAAAGCCGCCTCAAACTGCTCGAACCAGCACGCCTGACGCACAAGCCGCTCTCGCAGCTGCTGGCACTCGGCGTCGGCCTTGAGCAACGAGTCGCACGCCTCCAGCAGCACCGTGGCCTGCATCGTGAGCCGAGCCCGGCTGACACGGCCGGTGTCATCGGCTGCGGCAACGGTGGTTGTCGCCTCGGCCAGGCCACGCAGGTACTCGACGATTTCGTGCGTAGTCATGCGATCACCTCAATGTTACGGCTGCGGCCTGGGATGCGACGCACGAAGCCCTTTCGCTCTAACGCTTTCAGGTGCACGGTTACGGCGTGCGGCGAACGAAAGTTGAAGTGCCTTGCAATCTCCCGACTCGTCGGAGAAGCGGCCTGCGTGTTGGCCTTGATGAACTCAAGCACGGCGGCCTGCTTGGATGTCAGATGTGGTGTCTGCGTCTCGGTCATGTGCCCTCCTTGGCGGCTGCAAGTTTTCTACGTGTGCGGTCAAACGCTTCGGCTACGTCGCCGGTAAATGCTCGTGGCGGTGCAGGTGCGTCCGCGAAGTCACGGCCAGATTGCTTGCCGGGCGCATCGTCAAACGAGCCAGCCAGAACCTTGTCCACGAAGCCGGGCGAGAACAGCTGCAGCATCGTGGCCGGCGTCTTGAAGAACCGGCACTTTGGCAGACGCTCAATGGCAGCCAGGGCATCGCGGCACCAGTCTGGATCGTCCGCCAGGTGGGCGTTCTGCTTTGGCGGGCGTTCCAGTTTCCATGGCTTTAGCCCACTGGCTTCCCATGCTTTCTGGATTTCCTGCCAAGTCACTCGCGTGGATGAGGATGAATTTCTCTTCTCTTCTCCTCTTAATTCTGGGGCGCACGAGCGCCCAGGGTCCGACGCATCAGCGCCCTCACCCTGGGCGCATGAGCGCCGCACCTCCCTGTCCTTGGCATGACGGACGGCAGCCTGCACCCGAGCCTTGGCCGAAGAAGAGAACCGACGCTCCCATCCTGGGATCGCCACAGTTCCCGTAGCCTCGTCCACATCGAGCCAGCCGACACGCTGGACGCCCGCCCAGAACGTGTCACTGCCACCAATCAGCCGGGCAAGACGCCGCACTGTCATGCGGGCCGTGCCATCCTCAGAGTTCATTGCGGCCCACAGCCACAGTTGCACAACGCGGCCAATCACCGCGTCTTGCGGCTCGCCTGTCTCGTCCACGAGCTCAAGCACTTCGGGCTTCGTGGCGAGGTTGCAGTCAATGGGAATCCATTCACCGGCCATGCACAGTCTCCTTACTTGACCGATACGGAGTTGGCTTCGGCCGCTAGGCAGTCGCCGTGGCACCGCTGCGGATAGCAGTGGCACACGAGAACCTTTCCGGTGAGCTCGCCGGCGTCTATGCGTTCCGTAATGGAAGGCTTTCGGACGATGTAGTGCCTCTCGTACGAGTCGCACACGGCGTCCCTGTCGCCGTCTTCTTCAAGAATGAACGGGTTTCCGTAACGGGTGCCCCGGTCAATCCTGACGGCAAGCCCTTGACGCTCAGCCCAGCAAATGAGGTTCTTGTCGGCCGCTGCGTTGGCTACTACGGTGATTCCGTCCTTCACCTGGGCCTGTCGGTCGCGCTCGTCTTGCCGCCAATCGTCTGTCGGCTTCTTCGCCACCTCACGCTTGGCATCCTGTAGCGTGATCTTTCCAGCCTTCAGTCGCTCAAACACCTCTGGAGCTTCGGTCTTTACCTTCTTGGCGTCGGAGACGTAGCGGTCATTTACGCCGACTGACTTGGCAGCTTCCTCGCGGGCCTTTGCCTTTTCAATAGGTGGAAGTTTTTCCACCTTCTGAGCCTGTGGCTGGTTGCGCTTCGCCTGCTCTGCCTGCCTGCGCTTTGCGTCAGCCGCGAAGTGCGGCTCGAGCTCGGCGGCCACGGCCGCGAGCGAGCCCTTGTTCATGTGCCGACGCCGATCATTCAGCGACACGGCGAACGCGGTAGGCTCGTCGCCTGTGTATTCCTTGGTCTTCGGTTCGACGCCTGCGATCTTGCAGGCGGCCCACCGATTGCGGCCGTCAAGAATCTTGCCCTCGTACAGCCACACTGGCACCAGCTGGCCATTCTTCTGAATGTCTTCCGCTAGTTCGTGGAGTTTGGCCTCGTCCATCATTGGCCATACGTCAGCAATAGGATGATTCTTCATCTGCGGTGAATCCTTTCATGACAGGGTCGGCAAACAAGCAGGTAGTCAGAGTCCTCGTACTCCCAAGGCTCCAGATCGGCGTCGTATCTCAAGTGGTGAACAACAGTTGCTGCCCCGTTGAGGCGACACGCCTCGCACGCAGTTCCTCGAGCGGCAAATAAGGCCAGCCGCCTGGCTTGCCATCGGCGATCGAGCAGCCTTCGAGCGTAGGTTGCGCGGTCGTTTTTTTTAGACGGTGGACGTGAACTACTACCCAAGTCGTGCGGTGCTGGCTCGTATTTCCAACCAACAGCCACTTGGTGTAGTCGATGTCCTCGATGCGCATGTTGGCCCACAACTGAGATGCTTTTGACGGCTCATTTCTCAACCATTCGTATGCGCCGTGCTCGCACAGTTGATGCTCGTGTTTCTTGCCAGCCTCGCTCCTCCACCAGATGTACGGCTTCTGCGGAGTCTCGCACTGGGCCATTACCCAATCTGGAGACTCCTTGAAGTCTCTGACTTCCATGCCGTATCCGATTCCAGTAGCAGACTGTCGAATGATCGCAATACTGCGACGCATGCGATTCAAATAATCGATTGGATCCTCGTTACCGCAACTCAAAGCGCAGGCGTCAAGAATCAGACGCTTCTCGCTTGATGACTCAACCTTGCCAACAACGTCAACTTCGTCGAGCCTCAGACTCTCCTCCCTGCTGTCCTTACTTGTGAAGTGTGCCGCACACGACACGCGATCCCACACGCTCACTTTCGCCATCATTGGTCCGAAGTCTGCGTAGATCCTGCACAGTCCGTGATCGTCTGCGAGAACGATTGCGCACTGGACAGCGCGTCCGTCCTTGCTCCTGTTTGGAGCACCAACACCCAGCACAACACCTGTGATCACGTCGCTCTTCATGATTTCCTCCAAATCACCGCCATCCGTCCGCTGCTCGTCCGCCTGGTCCCGTCCTGCACGACGAGCCCTCGCCGTGCCAACTCGATCCGCCGTGGCCGCTCGGTGCTCGGATTCATGCCAAGCCCCGTGGCAATCTCCTCGTCAGTGCTCGGCCCGTGCTCTTCGAGGTACGCCAGCACGCGCCGCTGCATGGCGTTGAGCGTGTTGCCGTCGAGCGAGTCGGCCGCAGCGGCAGACGTGATCGAGCCGTGGACGCTGGGGGCACGGGCCGCGAACAGCGGCAGATCAGCCATCCCGCGGCCGATGTCGATGGCGGGGTTGAAGTCGGTCATCGACGCCTCCTCGCGCGAATCCAGAACACGCCGGAATAGTCCTTTGGCTGAGACTCTTGCTGGCGACTCTCCCGCTTTCGCCGCCACGCATCAGTGCGCGCGCTGCAGTCGCCTCGCCTGTGCGGTTTGTGCTGCTTTCGCTGCGTGTAGAACGCAATCAGCCACCGCTGTTTCGGGTCTTTCTTGCGGGCCAGTTCAAACATCATTGTGTTTGCTTGTGCCAGCGACCCCTTTGATCCATCTACGTTTATCTCAATCAGTTCGTGGCACTTATGGCACAACGGAGCAAGATGAAGGCGATGCACTCCAAGCAAAGTGGCTGAGTCGTACTTGACGTGATGCACGACCTGCGGCTTGCTGTCGCAGCAAATACATTCGCTGTAGTCAGCAAACACTTGCGACCTAAGTGCACGCCACTCATCGGACTTTAGGTATTGCTTGTAGGTGCGATACCCAAACGAGCGAAGTAGTTCGTTCCTAACGTCGTAGACAAATGCGTGCTTTTCTTTCATCGCCAGACTCCTTTCTGCTTCGCCCATGGCGGGGCTTAGTCGCTGTTCCTTCCTCGTGCCACGTGATCCGGCGGCCTCCAGATCGGATGCACCTTTGAACGCAGTGCGTTGAACTGGCGCACTGCGTCCTCCGCAGCGGCTCGGTTCGCAGCCTCGCTCCGCTTGAGTGCATCGATCGTCGCTGCCATGCCGGGCTGCTCTTCGTGACGCAGCCACTCAATGACATCGTCCACAGTTGGGAACCTCCTCATCGCTTTGGCCTCCTCTTGGCCTTCTTTTGCGTCTTGGCCTCAGCCTTGCGCTTGATCCGCTGCGACTCCTCCAACGCCGCAGCGCATATCCTGCTGCCTTCGTCGCTGACGCCAACCAATGCGGCACCCAGCATCATCAGTCTCATTTCTGTGTCGCTGAGCTTCATGTGGCACGCTCCTTGATTGACTTTAAGACCGACACGTAGTCGCGGAGGTACGGCACCGCTTCTCGAAGCAGGCACATCAACGCACCTGCGCGAGCCTCGTCGTAGCCACGATCCAGCTCTTTACTGGCGAGCGTCAGGACGGCTTCGATGTGCTTGATCTCCATGCTCACGACACGGCCTCCGTGCTGGCGTGCTCGAACTCGGTGCCGGTGTCATCGCCGATCAGCATCTCGACCCGGTGGTGCAGCAGCTGCACGAGCGTGTCGTGCTGGGCCTGCGTAAAGATCCCGTCCGCCAGCCGCTGGACCATGAGCGTCCGCAGCTTCTCGGCACCAGCAATGCTGTCGCACTTGCTCACCGCCAGGCGGGCCTTGCCAACCGGATCGTCGGCGGGCTTGGCGGGCTCCGGCTTGAGCTTGACAACCGTGGGCTCGTCGAACTTCGGCCGCACCACCACGGGCTCGGGCTGCGTCGGGTAGTCCTGCGCCTCCTCGGCAGTCACGAGCCCCTTGAGCACGTCGGGGAAGGCGTCACGCAGGGCGAATCCTCGGGCACGCAGCTGCAGCATCCGCTTGGGGTACTGCGTCCACGGGCCACTCTTGCCCCACAGCCCGGCCTTCTTGGCGTCAGCCACCGAGAACCGTGCCACGGTCGGCGTTTCGTAGCCACGCCGCTTGGCGGTGCAGGTCGCCACCATCTGCTCGCCGTCGCCCTCGATGGACTCGCGGACGTACTCGCAGACCGGGCTGGCCATCGCCACAGCCAAGGCAGCATCACCCCAGATCGCCGGGCGGCCGTTGATGCAGGCGATGTTCTGCAGGCTCTGCATCGGGCTCAGGCCGATCTCGCTGCCGTGCTGGATCGCCAGCAGGCAGCTCTCGGGCTTGCCCTTGAAGTCCTTGGGGGCGAAGTCGCTCTTCGCCACCATCTGGGCGAACGCCATGGCCTCGCCCATCGTCTGCAGTGCCAGCCCCCTGGCCGGCGTCGTGTTGGTGCTGATCTCCGTGCTCATCTCGTGTCCTTTCGTTTTCTGGAAACTGGAAAACCGGCTGGCGTCCTGCTCACCGGCTCGTTGGTGCGTCCTTGCTGCTCGGGCTCCGCCCGCTCCTTCTCCGGTCTGGTTCCACCGAACCGGAGTCCTTTTCCTTTCAGTGCGTAGCGATTGAATCCCTCAAGCGATGCTCCCTCGTGCGAGCCCCCACAATCAGCGGCGATGAAAATAAGCGGGGTGGGGGGGGCAACCCCCGTGCCAAAACCCCCGTGATTTTCAGTGCGTCACGTCCTTTGCGGACACAGCGAGCCAGCCGCCGTCGATCTCGATGCTGAGCCGATCGCCGTCGATGTCCCAAATCCGGCCCTGCCACCGCAAGCCGCCGCTGGTGCCGCTGACGAAGTCGCCAATGGCGTACACGCGCGGGCTCGGCGTCTGCTCGGGCAGGCCGCTCACGGCGGCGAGGTACTCGTTTTCGTGCGGGCTGCTGTCGTTCGTGGCAATCATGGGGGGCTCTCCTTCGTGTGGGTGGCGTAATGTACGCCCGTTCAGTCGTTCGTCAAATCGGATTTATGTGCGTGGCGCACGGGGAAAACGTCGATGAGGGGAGTCGAAAGTTTGTATAGGGGTCGGTGGCGGTAGAGGTAGTTCGGCTACTTATAGCGGTAGTTCGGCTAACGTGCAACCAAGCCAGCCACGCTGGCCAGCAGTTCCAGCAGATCGTGCAGGGCTCGAGAGGCTGGCGAGTCGGTGCCAAGCTCTTGGCCGATGCGGATCAACACCAAGGCCGGCAGCAGGTTGTCGAGCGTTCGTCGCATTGCGTGGCCCCCCTTGGCCAGAGAATCCGTTGTGCGCCTGTCAGGCAATCGCGGTAGCGGTCAGGTGGCGATACAGACGCTCATCACGCTGGTACGAGTCGATGCCAGCCCAGTCTGCCCAGTACGACGCCAAGCACTGCAGTGCGGTTGCCTTGGCTTCGTCGCTGTACTCCCGCTGGCAGAAGACGTAGTCGGCACCGCCTGGGCGGCCGTCGTTGGCGTACTCGTAGCAGTCGATCATGCCGTCGAACGTGCCGTTGGTGTACTTGCAAGTGATTTCTGCGACCTGCTTCTGAGTCGGGCCGTTGGTCCAAGTGACGTTGATGGAGCAGCTGTGGCTGCGAACGCTGAACCTAACACCGGGGAAAGCCACCTTGAGATCAGAGCGAATGGCCTTAGCGGCGGCGGTCGTGGTCAGGCGGGGCATGGTCGTTTCCTTGCGTTGCTGGTCGCGGCGAGTCTCATTTGCTCGCCACGCCCATACTGTAGGGTATCGGTAGTTAGGCGTCAACGGCATGAGAAAAGATTTTTTTGGGTAGCGTTTCGCCGGGGAAAACGCTACTTCCGGCGGGCGGCGGCCTTCTTGGGCTTTTTCCGCTTGGCGGCTGGCCGCTTGGCGAGGTGCTTTTTGCCGACTGACCGGGTGCTGAGGTTGTCCTTTGCCTCGCGGGCGGCGGCGGCCGGGATTACCCAGACACGCTGGCCGATGCGACGAGCGCCAGCAATCTTGCCGTCTCGCAGCAGCATCCGCACCCAGCCCTCGCTGCAGCCCATTACGGCCGTGGCTTCAGCCACGGTGAGGTATTCGCCGCCCTCGATGTTGTGCGCCATGCAAACCATGCCCCCAATACTACATGCCTGCGGTAGTTGGTCAAACCAGCGTCCCGCGATCCACTGACGCCGCCGGAATCCGGCAGGTTGCCCTGCCAGACCCGGTCGGCGTACAGTGGTGTACGAGGACTCTAGTGGAGGCGAGGGGAGTCGAGGGGTTGTATAGTAGTCCCGAGGCATGGACAGCCGTTCACCTGCCGGGGATCATCAGCCATGGCCATGACGTTGCGAGATTTGGTTGAGCGTTACGCCCTGTTACGGGGGCTCAAGGGGAAGACCGTCGCCCTGTACGGGATGCTCGTGGACAGGCTCGAGCGGTTCCTTGGGCACGAGCCCACCGTCAAGGATCTCGACGATCTGGTCATTGCCCGCTACCTACGGTGGCGAGCCGAGACACCTGGGTGGCGTGGCAAACTGCCGAGCCCGGCATCGGTTCGCAAAGACAAGGTGATGATTCAGGCCTGCTGGACCTATGCTGCCCGTAAGCGGCTGGCCGCCGAGTTCCCAGAGTTGCCCACCATCAAGGTGCCCAAGAGGCTACCCACCGGCCGAGCCTACACAGCCGAAGACGTTTCCGCCTTGGTGCGGCAGGCTCGGCACCGCAATGGCTACATCGACGGGCTGCCTGCCGCATGGTGGTGGGGCACGCTGATCTACACCATCTACTGCACCGGGGAGCGCTATGAGGCCACCACGTCGCTCAGGTGGGGCGATGTTGACCTAGCCGGCCGTCGGGTCATCTTTCGCGGAGAAACCCGTAAGGGCTCAACCAGGGACATCGAGCGGCAGATAACGCCAGACCTCGCCGCCATGCTGGCCCAGCACCGGCGCGAGGATAGCCAGTTGGTCTGGCCGTGGGACCGGAAAAGCCGCAGCCAGTGGACGAGCCTGAAACTCCTGTGCAAGTCGGCCGGCGTCAAATACAGGGGCTTTCACGGCCTGAGACGCACGGCTGCCTCATATGCCGCCCTCGCCGGTGGACGGGCCGCAGCCACGCAGCTGCTCGATCACAGCGACCCCAACCTGCAGCGTGTCTACGTGGATCCGGTCATTTGCCCGAACGACAGCGACTCGACGGCAGCACTGCCGCCGCTGGACCTGAACGGGCCGGGCAAGCCGAGGTAGCCGAGCAAGCGGGGAGGCGTCGGGGAAAGGAGTACCCGCCGCCTCAACCCGCCGCCCGGCTCACGCATCTACTCGTCTGGCTCGCTCAACGGCGGCCTCGCCCTTAATCCGGCTGAGCTCCTTGAGCAACCGCAGCACGTCCGCTGCCAGCGTGCCAGAGGTGCCGGTGTACGCACCGCTGAACTTGCGGGCACGCATCTCGCACTCAAGCAGGTAGGCGTCGGTGAGCGGCTCAGGCATTACGCCCCTCGTCGAACAGCACGATAGCCAGAAGGCTATATGCAGCGAGATCCAGAAGCGTGTCACGCACACCTTCGTGGACGAGCCGACCGGTGCGGCAGTACGTCTTTAGTCGCTGCACCTTGTCGGCCACTCGCACCAAGCACCCACGCCATGGCTCGATGCCGACGAACTCGGCACCTTGGCGGATGTTGGCGAGCGGGTCGCTCTCGCTCCCGTAGTCCTGCGACTTGCTCAGGTGCAGAGTCCGCAACTCCTCGAGCAACTCAAGAAACGGCAGCGAGCCTGGCCGCTGCTCGTGCGAGATGCCGTCACCACGCAGCCGCTCAATGGCCTCGTCAAGCTCGTCTTGCGTCAGGCCCGCCCGGTGCAGGTGGTGCTCGTGAATGTCCTGCTGATACGAAACCTCTGCCTCATGTCGCTGGGGCAGAGGTTTTGTAACAGGTTGAAACGAATCTGTTTCACTTGGTGACACGTACCACGCCTCGTGCGGCTTGCCGGCGGCCTGGGCCTCGCGGCGGATCTCAACGGCCTGGCGTAGTGCGGCGTTTGCGTCTGCGATTGATGGGCTCATCGGCGTCCTTTCGTTTGGCGTGCAGTAGGCAGGTTTCGCCAATCCAAAACACCGTAGCGGTGCCCCAGAAAAACCCGCGTCCGTGGTGATTGTCCAACACAGGGCAAGTGCAACCGGCCTTAATCGCGGCGTCGCTGCCGGGCGTTGGTTTGCTCATGCCGATCGCACCGTGCCGTCGCCCATGACTCGGTAGTTGTGCACGTCGAACGCCCCACGCTCGTGAACGGTGCACACGGCGAATCCCCAGTTCCAAGCATTTACCCGCGAATACTCAGGCGTGAGATCGCAGAGACAGCCGACAGACCAGTTGGCAGTTTCACGGTGCCGCCAATCGCTCTCGGCGTGATTGCTTGTGCGGTGATGGTGACCGACGAGGCCCGTGCCCTTCATTCGCATCCACACGCCACGAGCGACGTTCACCGGGGCAGCCATGCCACGCGGCAACTCGTGGCCGTGGAACACGGGCAACTGCCCAAGCATGATGGGCCGCTGGTCTTCAACGAGCGTCACGTCGTGCTTGTCTAGATCCAGCCACGCCCCAAGGCTCATGCGTGGATCGTCGCTGATCTCAGCGGCGTGCTGCCACAGCCAGTGCGTCCAACGCTCTTCGTGGTTGCCGAGCTTGTAAGCGATTGGGATGTCGGGAAACTCTTGCCGCACGTAGGCAATGAACGCACGCACCGCCTCAAGCTCGCCCTTGAAGTCTCGCTGCGTCGGATCCTTCATGTAGCGACTGATTGCATAGAAGTCTGCGATGTCTCCGTTGAGCAGCAGAGCCGATAGGTTCTGCTCCTTGAGAAACCCGATGGCAGCGGCCACGGCGATCTCAGAGTGATACGGAACGTGCACGTCGGAGATGATGCCTACCGGCCCCAGCACCTTCATGACGTGCGGCGTCCACGATTCGGCCATGCTCTTAGGCATTGAGATCACTTCGCCAGCCTTACGGCCGGCACGTGGTGCGACGGCCCGAACGTTCTTTCGTGAGTGCTTTCCCTGCACGCCGAACTGCCGAGAGATCCGCAGGTTGGCCTGCTTCAAAGTGATGGCGTTGTTGCACTCTCGCACCAGGCGGCGAGCCAGCGTGCGTGCAGGTGCGTCCGGGTGCAGCCTGCACAGCCGACGGGCCATCTCAGTGATTGCGTCAGCTCCCGCCATCCTGCACCTCCCGGTATCCGAGGCTGTAGAGCACCTTGGCAATGTCTTTGCCCGCCTGCTCCGTGTGCTCCTCGCTGGCCGTTGGGTACAAAGCGTGGAGCAACTCGTGCACGATGATCGTGAGCTTGTGCCGCCCCTTGAGCCCGTTGTGGATCAAGATGCGTGGCCGCTTCGCCTTCTGCGAGAACGTGTAGCCGTACGCCTGGCCCTTAAGATCAGTGAAACGGATCAGCCACCGCTCGTCACCGTTGAGCGTAAAGACGTGATCCTCGGCCACGGGCAGACTCCTTTCGCCAGACTATGGCAGGGGCGTCAACCAATGCCGATCTTGCGGCCTAGTGCGTTCAGCGACTCAGCCCGCTTTGAGCAACCACACGGGCGGCCAATGGCCTTGCTGATTCGCTCTTCGGTAATGCCAATCGCAGACAGCCCAGCCTTGACCATGTCGCCTAGGCCGGGCTTCGCTCGCGGGTACGCCGGGTGCGTCTCGTCCACGGTGATCGTGTCGCCGTCCTCGCTGACGATGCACGCACGCACCTC
>Ga0315903_10001536_pt1 | contig 35086 bp, 30 predicted proteins | sample LakEriMetagenome_7_FD_203524 | JGI IMG/M metagenome (GOLD analysis project Ga0315903, IMG submission 203524) | Freshwater fungal communities from buoy surface, Lake Erie, Ohio, United States - Buoy 2 MA119 | ecosystem: Environmental > Aquatic > Freshwater > Lake | place: USA: Lake Erie, Ohio...
GCTTTAGAGGCCACGTAACGCTTGAACTATCAAATGTTGCAACACTGCCAATCAAACTATGGCCAGGTATGAAGATCGGTCAGCTCTGCTTCTTCCAACTATCTAGTGCCAGTGAAACACCTTACGGCAGCGCCAAATACAACAGCAGATACCAGGGCCAAAGAGGACCAACCGCATCGCGCTCATTCCTCAACTTCTATAAAACAGACGTTGGCGATGAGCCGCTAGAGGGCAGCAACTAGATAACTAGCCCGAATTTCAGTGGGGGACCTCGACGAGACGGGGTTCCTTATGAGAATGTTTAGATTCGATCACCAAGGCTGAATATTGTCGCCATATGGGAATATAAGGTGTATTTTAGGGAATATATCTATCTATGGAGCAAACATGTCTCGTGCCGCGCGCATTTTTATCGCACCTTTGATCGTCTTCGGATTCCTATCAGCCAACTCGAGCCTGATATCTCCAGCTAACGCTGAAACAGAATGTATCGCCTGGACAATAGATGATGATGGAGAATTCCAATGCACCGAGTGGGCCAATACTGACGGAGAAGGTGACCCAGACACAGCCGAAAAGCCAACGGGTTTATCTATTACGTCAAGAAATACTTCGTCTCTTCGATTTTCTTGGGACGCCTATGAAGGTGCTACCGGTTGGGTAATTAGCTTCAGTAACGATAATGCTGAAACCTGGAAAGAACTTGTAGTTCAAAACCCTAATGCTTATCAGGGGGTTAACCTAAATGATTTGAAAATGGCGACAGCCATGTGGGTGAGAATTGCAGCGCTTACTCCAAACAAAACCCCATTCAGCGATGCGATTTTTGCAACGACTAAAGGTGCAAAACCAGCCAGAGCAACAGTTGTTGATGCCAACGGTAACCCCGTCAAAGGAGGCAAGATTACCTGGCGCATGGTTGACAACTCAGCCTGGTCATCACGGACCTATGGTCTAACCGACGATGGAGTCAACGATTTTCCAGCTGTGCCAGCAGGCCAGGTTGATGTCACGCTAAAAGATGCCCTTACTGCAGATGGCGCTTTAGTATCAGGATCTTGGAGGACAACCCTTGGGTTTGAAAAAACAATTCTTCGGCTTCCAAGTAGTGAGATTAGTGCGCACACAATTCGAGTAGTCCTTCCAAATGGTCTTCCCGTAATTGGAGCAAAGGTTTCGATTCCTGAACCAGAGCCCATCTATGGTGAGTATGGCTGTATAGAAACAAAGATCACCAGGGTTTGGGTTAATACAAGCTATATAAATGAGTGGGGTGAATACATCACCCAAGGGGAATACCAAGATCGGGAAACTTGTAAGAAGTACGGAATACCGATAATCGGGTATGAAGGCGGAGTTGAGATTGACTCAGCCAAGGTTGTGAACGGCTTCTCATTTGTATCTCAGGTCGGGCCTTATTCAGGAACTACGGACATAAACGGTAACTTCACTATTTATGGTTTTCTGCCAGATGATGTAGAAGCAACGGTCATCTACGACGACTCTATTATCACCCAACAGCAAATAGTAAGCATCGACAGTAAATTGGAGCGGGTAGAACTTGAATACATGCCTTGGGTAAACGTCGGGACTCCTGTGGTCACGGTTAACCCGAACCAACTAGTGCCTATTGATCTGAGTGTTGCAGATGCAGAAATCGGCGGAGCCTTTTTTAGAGCATCGCCTGCTAAGTCTCCAGTACGGGTAACAATAGTCCCACCAAAGGGTGCACCAAAAGCAAGTTGCAAGCAGACCCTTACCGGTACTACTAACTCCAAAGGCAAGGTCACACTCAAGCTCTGTGCAACTAAATCAGGTATTTATACTCTGAAATCCGCAGGGGCTGCATCTGTCAAGACCATTAGGGTTCAGGTAAAGAACGCCGCCCCTATGCCAGTGACATCGGTAACCGGTAAGTCGCCAGCTAGAGGGCAAGCCAAGATCAGCTGGGGTGTGCCTCTGTTTGACGGTAAGTCAGCAATAAAGACCTACACAATCACAGCTAAAGCAACGGGCAAGAAAACAATTACTAAAACCATTACAGCTAAGAACCGGAGCATAGTTTTTTCGGGTCTAGCCAACGCAACTACCTACCAAATTTCAATTGTGGCAACTAACGCTAAAGGAACTTCTGAAGCCGTGACCGTAAAAGTACCAGTCGCATAAAAAGAAAGAAAAAACCATGCAAGCTAAAAAGTACCTTCCTACACTTCTGGCAACTTTATCTTTGCTGCTCGGTGGGTTACCGGTCATAGTGACTGCAACACCAGCGACGGCTGCAGTCACAACGATTCCAAATCTGCCAGCCAAATGGAAGACGATTACATCTCCTGCGTCTGGAACTACTTGTGCAGTAGCGCTAAATGGAACTTTATGGTGTTGGGGTAAGGCCGAAGGCACAAGAGGAGTGACCTGGAATGTTGCAAACGGCGATCCAGAAGCCGGAAACCCGGTTGGACCTAAACAGGTTGGTGCGGCAACCAACTGGGTATCTGTTGAAGGTTCAACGACACACGTATGTGCCAGAAACACGTTGAGTGAAATTTGGTGCTGGGGTGAAAACGCAAATGGGCAGCTTGGAGACGGAACAACAAATAAATCTCAAGTTCCCGTAAAAGTTAAGGGTCCAATAGGTAAAGCATGGTATTCGTTCAGCGTTAACTACCAAACAAGTTGCGGTATCCAAGCGACTGGACTCTGGTGCTGGGGAAATAATTCAAGCGGAGCCATTCTTCCTGACTCTTCTAAAGACGCAGTAATTAACATCCCAAGACAATACACTGCTGCGACACCTGTAATAGATAGCAGTGCTGAGGTTCAAATCGGGGCAACACAGGCGGTCAAAATTGGTGGGAAAATATATGTAAATAAAGGTGGCTTAACTCTCGAGGAATTTACTGCACCGTTAGGTAAAGTTTGGAATAGTTTCAGCGTGAGGCAGACATTCGCCTATGGATCCGATTTAGGTTCATTCAAGGACTTTAGCGATTACGCATCAATTTGTGCTATTTCATCCGATGGTATCGCACTCTGTGAATCAACGTTTAGCATGAGTGACTCTAGACAGATGCGATTGGGTGCCTACACTGATTGGCAGAATATCAGCCTGAGACAAGTCGATCCGAGAGAACCGATTTGTGGGATTAGAGGTACCAACCCTAAATCTATTTCATGCTTCTCGGCCTATGCTGCAGGTAATGTAACTTACGTAGGTACCTGTGTGGACGTGGACATTAGAAAATATATGGGGGAAAAATACAACTCGAACTTAACCAATGGAACCAAATTAGTGCCGAGCTCTGAGTGGTGCGGTTATGGGGGCATCCAGCGAGTTACGCATCCTTTCTTTGATGGCACCTTGCCTGATTCAAAGTCACTGGATTTGGTGTTACCAGATGCATCCTCTGTTGCCAGCATTTATGGAGGTTTCTATCAAGGTTCGGTTGCAGGTGAAACTTGGTATAACACTTGGGGTCGCTTGTTCGCTCTTACTGATTCAGGTTTGCTCTACGTAATTGGTGACGGAAAATATGGAGAACGCCAAGACGGTTTGTCAAACTCGCTAGTAACAGATACCTGGGCTCAGGCTCTCACACAATCCCCGACCATAGCTTCGGTTAGCAGAACCATGATACCGAAGACAGGCGGAGCAACAGTTACTCTGAACGGTTCCTTCTTGGTAGGCCTGACTTCTCTGACAGTTGGATCTACTTCGATTTCAACATGGACTGAGAGCAACGATGGCACTTCATTAACTTTCACAAGCCCGACATCAGCCACTTCAGCAACTGTATCTGTTACTGCCGTGACAGCGGGTGGAACCGCAACTCTAGATAATGCATTGACTTTTGGGGACTCGCCTACAGCTCCTTCCATTACGGGGCTAAGCGCCAACGACCAGTCTGTTACGGTCAACTGGTCTGCTCCGGCTTCTGTTGGGACAAGCCCGATTAATAGTTACATCGTCACTCTTTCTCCGGGAGGGTCAACTTGTACCTGGACCTTAGGTCCCCTGAGCTGTACAGTCACGGGGCTAACTAACGGAGTTACTTATAGGGCAACTGTGAGAGCATTTAGCAATGTTGGACCAGGACTCGTTAGTGCCAGCTCAGCCTCGTTTGTTCCTTATAAATCACCTGATGCGCCTCAGATTGTCTCTATTGCACCCGGTGATGGACAGATTACAGTTACCTGGTCTGCTGCTTCTAACAATGGATCTGCGATTACTGCGTATGAAGTAGTGACTCAACCTGGAGGTAACTCTTGTTCTACTTCTGGGACTGGAACTTCTTGCACCATCTCGCCTTTGACAAACGGTACTGCTTATTCGGTATCTATTTATGCAACTAACGATGCAGGGGGCGGAGAAGTATCAACTTCCGAGACTCTAATAACCCCTAGGACACTTGCTGGAGCTCCAACAAGCGTTTCTATAACACCAGGAGATAGACAGCTCAGTGTTGGCTGGAGAGCACCTAGCAGCAATGGTGGATCTCCCGTTACTTCTTATACGGTTACTGCTCAGCCTGGAAGTGTGACATGCACAGCTATTGCACCATCTACCAGCTGTAATCTTTTAGGTTTGAGCAACGGAAGCGTTTACAGCATTACTGTCGTTGCAACCAACCCCGCCGGTGATTCTGTTGCTAGTTCAACTGTTACAGGGTCGCCAGTTACGATTCCGGGTAAGCCAACCATCAGTGCAACAGAACCCGGCTCTAACAGCGTTTTAGTTAGATGGCGCGCGCCTTCGGCTACTGGTGGAGCATCTGTAACCAGTTATACCGTCGTTGCCTCTCCTGGCGGTAACTCCTGTAGCACCTCTGGGGCTGTGCTGTTCTGTACCGTCACAGGATTGGATAACGGAACCACTTATTCATTTACTGTAACCGCTACAAATACAGCGGGAACTGGCTCTGCATCGGCCTCTTACAATGGTGTGCCAGCAACGATTGCAAGTGCTCCTAGAAATATCGCTGTCACGCCAATTGATGCAGGTATAACTGCTTCTTGGGCTGTGCCTTTATATGATGGCGGAACAGCAATCACGGGTTACATAGCAACTGTTAGATCAACAGGCGACACCTGTACAACTAATGCTTCGACGAGAACCTGTACTTTCAGTGGTTTGGTCAACGGGTCTGCATACATAGTGGATGTTGTTGCAACTAATAACGCTGGAAATTCTGAGGCCGCTTCTTCCTCGAACGTGACACCGAGAACAGTTCCTTCGAAGCCTCTTCAAGTCACGTTAACGCCAGGTGCTTCAACAATCAGAGTTAGCTGGGCGGCTCCACTTTCAGATGGTGGATCTTCAATTACTTCATATTTGGCTACTGCAACTCCAGGCGCTGGTATTACTTGCACCAGCACTGGAACATACTGTGACTTTTTGAACTTAACTCCAGGAACTAACTACAGCGTTACTGTTGTTGCGGTCAACGCGGCAGGAACAGGCGCGTCAAGTTCGAGTATATCTTCTATGCCATTCACAAATCCTGGTGCACCTACATCTGTAGCTGCAGTTGCAGACGATGGGCAGATTCTAGTGTCTTGGGCGGCGCCAACTTCCAATGGCGGCTCTGACATTACTGGTTATGTCGCTACTGCAACATTGAGTACAAATGTGTTCAGTTGTTCAGCTCCATCTACAGCAACAAGCTGCTTGATTAAGGGGCTCACCAACGGATCGAAATATTCAATAAAGGTATCTGCGTCAAACGGAGCAGGTCCTGGACCTGAATCATCTGTAGCTGGTACAACAACTCCTAGGGGTGTGCCAAATGCCCCAACCTTGGTATCAGTAGATCCACAAAATCAGAGCCTGGTTGTGAAGTGGCGTGCGATTTCGACAAATGCTGACAACAATGGTTCAGCAATCATACGTTACATAGCGAAGGCTATGCCGTCAGGCCAAACCTGTCAGGTTGATGGGTTCACAACTGTTAACGGATCTTCTGTTGCTAATACAACCTGTACGATTACAGGCTTAACCAATGGCGCTATTCAGGCGGTCACTGTGACTGCTGTTAATGAAGCGGGTACTTCGGCTTCCTCAAATGCAATTTCAACTACTCCTAGGTCGGCCCCTGGTGCGCCTGTTGGGGTCAGATTAACGCCGCTAAACGGAGGAGTTTCTGTTACGTGGAATGCTCCCGTTGATTCAGGTGGCGCAACTATTACGAAGTACACCGTTAGTGCTTCACCTACAGGTACAGCAGGATCGGTCATTACCTGCATTCAGAACAGCGGTGATTCTAGAAGTTGTTTGATTAGCGGACTCTCGAATGGAACTTCGTACACAGTTACAGTAGTTGCGACAAACGGTGTCGGCGATGGGCCAGCTTCAGCTGCTCAGAACGTAATTCCTGCTAACGTGCCTACTGCTCCAACGGCTGTGATTCCTACAGTGAGCAATGGCTCAATCAGCATAAAGTGGAAAGCCAGCCAAGATAATGGTTCTCCTATTCTTAGCTATCGGGTGGATTTAGCTCCAGGTGATTACAGCTGTGAAGTTACTGATTTGAGTTTCTTGGGCTGCACCATAGCTGATTTGGATAATGGTGTTCCCTATTCTGTTTCGGTTTACGCAACCAACGCAGTAGGTGATTCTCCATCAGCTTCGGTGAACGGAACTGTGACACCAAGAGCAATACCGAGCCCAGTGCAGTCTGTCCTGGTAAGTGCTGCAGCAGGAAAAGCTACCGTTTCTTGGATCCCCGGTTTTAATGGTGGAACCCCTATCCAGCAGTACAAGGTAGTTTCTACTCCTGGCGGAACGATATGTACGGCCAATGCGCCTAGCACTCAGTGTGTGATTGAGAATCTAAAGAACGGATCCAATTACACATTTAGCGTCATCGCGATAAATGAGGCTGGAAGTAGCCAGCCTACGTTATCGACATCAACCCTGATTGCTGGCACCCCAAGCGCACCTGTGGCGCTAAAGGTAAAGCCGGGCGACGGAATGATAACCGTTACTTTCGTGCCTCCTGCAGTGGCACTAAATGGTGGAACGCCAATAATCAATTACACAGTTTATGTAAATGACGAAGTGGCCTGTACCGTCGTACCGGCAAAGCTTCTGAGTTGTGTAGTAAATGATTTGGAGAACGGGACACCTCAAATTGTGAGAGTCACTTCAAACAATTTGATTGGGCCGAGTGTGTCTACCCCTGAGGTTGTTGCAACCCCAGGGCGTGTAGCATCACCAGTCACGGACGTGGTAGCCACGCAGGGCGTAGGTATTCTGACAATTAGCTGGACGGAGCCGGAAGATGACGGAGGATCTCCAATAACTGGTTACGCTGTAACCCTTACTCCTGGTGGAAAAACATGCAAAGTGGGCCAAGACGAAACCAGTTGTGATATTGCTGGTCTAACCATCGGCACAACCTATGTTGCAAAAGTTGTCGCAATAAATGGCGTCGGTACATCTCTCGCAGCAACCAGCCCGTCAGTTAAGGTTGTAGGTCCGCCAACTGCTGTTCGAAATCTAGCAGCAACCGCCTTAGTAAAAAGCGCAAAAGTCTTTTTCGCTCCACCAGCCAATAACGGAGGGTCTTCTCTTTCTAACTATTACTTCTCCGTAACTGGCCCTGGCGGGTTCACTTGGGAGTCAGGCCCGGTGGCGGCAAGCTCGATAAGAGGTTCATACACAATCTCCGGACTAACTAAAGGTGCAACCTACACAATTACAGTGACTGCGGACAACGAGTACGGAATGAGTGCTGAGGTAAAAACCACAGTCAAGAGTAAGTAATGCTTCAAGACATTGAAGGTTGGGGCTCTCTCGCTGCCATTATCGGATTACTTCTATCGACGGTCGCTCTTGCTCTTGTGTTTGTCCAGATTAGACAATTCACAAGGGCAGAGAGATCCACAAGTCGTGCTTACGTATCGGCACGTGTTGTCACTGGTGAAACCAGGGGAAACCCTTCTCTTTTCCTAGTCCTGAAGAATCATGGTAGATCCCCTGCCAAAGATGTTTTTATAAATTTTGATCATGAAAACAACTGGCACTATGTTGCACGTCCTGATCGGTTCCCCTTCGCGCAGGGTAACAAGATTCTTCAAATCCTGCCTGACGAGGAGATCAAGTTCTTCTTAGGTCAAATGCTTGGTGAGAGCAGGCTGCTTCAGCTTAGGACGGGCCAGGCAACCGGAACTTTGGTATACAGCGACCAGTTTGCTTCAAATCGTAAAGAACCGGTTATCTTGACTCTGCTGGATAGGGTCTTTGTCGCTAGTTAGGGCTAGTCAATAACCTTTGGGTTTGGATGCACTCTTAGCAGTAGGAATAATCCAACTGTGAGGATAAGAACGATTCCCCAGATGCCATAGACAGTTGTGTTTCCGCTTACTCCAAACCGGATTGCAGTTGCAATACTAAGTGCCCATAGTGAACCAGACAAGAACGAGACTGCTCTACCGGTGAATTGGTATAGACCGAATACTTCACCTTCGCGACCGGTCGGTGTGAATCTAGAAACAAATGTTCTAGATGATGCTTGGGCAGGACCCACGAATAGCGACAGCGTTAGACCGAAGATCCAGTAAGCGATTGGGCCCATGTAGCTGAATATAAAGACGCAGCTTCCAGAGATGATAAGACCAATAAGTGAACCAACAATTACTGCTCTAGAACCGATTCTGTCATCTAGCACTCCACCAACAGCTGCACCGATACCGGCAACAATATTTGCTGCAACACCGTAGAAAATAATTGATTGTTGATCAAAACCAAATGCGAGTGTTCCAAGAACTGCACCGAAGGTAAAGACACCGGCTAGTCCATCTCGATAGATAGCACTTGAAATCAAAAACTTTAGTGTTTCTGGTGCTTGGGCACGAAGAGTTTTTAGCTGAGCCCAAAGTTTTCCATAAGATTCAGCGATTGACTCTTTTTGTGCATTTGCTTTTTTAGGAATCTCAGGAACAAAAAGTAACAGGGGAATTGAGAACACTAAGGTCCAAATTGCACAGAACACAAATATGGCTCTAATGTTTAGCGAATCGTCTGTTGGAATTACAGGATTGTCTGGGAGGACAAAGGCAAGCAACGAAACCATGAGCAATACGATTCCACCGACATAACCTAACGCCCAGGCAAAACCAGAAATCTTTCCGATGTTTGATTCGTTGGTAACACCTTTGAGCATCGCGTAGTAATTAATGAAAGCTGACTCTTGAATAACTGAACCCAAGGCGTAGAGGACTAAGCCGAATAGGAAGAACTCCGCTTTCGGTTCGACAAAGAAAGAGGCGAGCATGATTGCCACCAGCATGTAGGTGTTGATTACCAGCCAGAACTTTCTTCGACCATTCTCATCAGATCTGCGACCAAGCACCGGTGCTATAAGAGCTAGGACAACACCTGCTATTGCTGTTGCCCAACCAATTGCTTGATCAGGGTTTTGTGCTGAGGTTGCCACAGCACTTGCAAGATAGACCGGGAATATGAAGGTCTGCATGATTGTGGGGTAGGGCTGCTCTGCCCAGTCCCAAAGCATCCATGAAAAGGCTCTGAATTTCGAATTTGATTTCGTCATAGCCCCTAGTTTGGCGGGTAAAAAGACCCATTTGGCGGATATTTAGGCAACAATTCACTACCAGTTAGCCTTGAGCGAACTTGAGTCAGGATGACTCAAGATTACTTGACATGGTTGTTGATTTAAGTGAAACTTGAGTCAACAAGGCTCAAGTTTGAGTCTTTGATTGCGGCCCAGAATGGGCGGATCTATAAAGGAGAACAAATAAATGGCACGAGCAGTAGGAATTGACCTAGGTACCACCAACAGCGCGGTGAGCGTTCTAGAAGGTGGCGAACCAACAGTTATTGCCAACGCAGAAGGCTTTAGAACCACCCCATCGATAGTGGCTTTCACTAAGGATGGTCAGGTTTTGGTTGGTGAGACCGCTAAGCGTCAGGCAGTAACCAACGTTGATCGAACAATTTCATCGGTAAAGCGTCACATGGGTACCACTTGGAACTTTGACGTTGATGGCAAGAAATACACAGCACAGGAGATCTCTTCTCGTATTTTGCAGAAGCTAAAGCGCGATGCAGAAACTTACCTGGGCGAACCAGTGACCGACGCGGTTATCACCGTACCGGCATATTTCAATGACGCAGAGCGTCAAGCTACCAAGGAAGCTGGTGAGATCGCAGGTCTAAACGTTTTGCGTATCATCAACGAGCCAACCGCAGCAGCACTTGCTTATGGTTTGGACAAGGGTAAGGAAGACGAACTTATTTTGGTATTCGACCTTGGTGGTGGAACCTTCGACGTATCACTTCTAGAAGTTGGTAAGGACGATGGCTTTTCAACTATTCAGGTAAAAGCAACTTCTGGAGATAACCGTCTTGGTGGTGATGACTGGGATGCCAGAGTGGTTGAACATCTAGCAAAGAAGTTCAAAGAGACAACCGGTGTTGATGTTTCGAAAGACAAGATCGCACTTCAGCGTCTAAAGGAAGCTGCGGAGCAAGCAAAGAAGGAATTATCACAGTCGATGTCAACCGCAGTTCAGCTACCGTACCTGTCTTTGACAGAGAATGGCCCAGCTAACTTGGATGAGACAATCACCAGAGCACAGTTTGAGCAGATGACTGCTGATCTACTTGAGCGCACCAAGAAGCCTTTCAACGATGTGATTAAGGAAGCCGGCATCAAGCTTGCTGATATCGATCACGTAGTTCTAGTTGGTGGATCAACTCGCATGCCGCAGGTTGCTGAATTAGTAAAGACACTAACCGGCGGTAAGGAACCTAACAAGGGTGTTAACCCTGATGAGGTTGTTGCTGTTGGTGCTTCTCTTCAAGCTGGTGTATTAAAGGGTGAGCGTAAAGACGTTCTGTTGATTGACGTGACCCCGCTATCGCTTGGTATCGAAACCAAGGGTGGCATTATGACTAAGTTGATTGAGCGCAACACTGCAATCCCAACTAAGCGATCAGAAGTTTTCACAACTGCTGATGATAACCAACCTGCAGTTAGCATTCAGGTCTTCCAAGGTGAGCGTGAGTTCACTCGTGATAACAAATCACTTGGAAACTTTGAGCTAACCGGAATTGCACCTGCACCTAGAGGCATCCCACAAATCGAAGTGACATTTGATATTGATGCCAACGGTATTGTGCACGTGTCTGCTAAAGACAAGGGAACTAACAAGGAACAGTCGATGACTATCACCGGTGGTTCATCACTATCTAAGGAAGACATCGAGAGAATGGTTCGCGATGCCGAGGAGCACGCCGCTGAAGACAAGAAGCGTCGTGAAGAGGCAGACACTCGTAACCAGGCCGAAGGACTTGTCTACCAGATCGAGAAGTTGATCAAAGATAATGACCAGAAGCTATCCGAAGAGGTTAAAGCAGAAGTTCAAGCTGATGTTGATGCCTTGAAGAGCGCTCTTGCCGGTGAGGATATCGAGGCCGTAACAAGCGCTTACGAGAAGCTAAACCAGTCGCAAACCAAGCTAGGTGAAGCCATCTACGCCGCTTCCTCTCAAGAGGCTGAAGCACAACCAGAGTCCAGTGAAGACGTGGTTGACGCCGAGGTTGTTGAGGAAGAGGAAACTAAGTAATGTCGGACGAGTTTGAGTCGGCACCCGATGGTGCCGACTCTAGCCCGGATCCGATTGACCAGGAACTTGCTGATCTGGTTGATGAGGTTGGGCCGATAAGTAAAGAGGCTGAACTTCTAGCCGACCTGCAACGGCTCCAAGCAGAGTTTGTGAACTATAAGGCTCGAGTTGAGCGCGATAAAGATGTATCACGCAATGCGGCGATAGCTGAGGTTTTTCGTTCGCTGCTTCCAGCGCTAGATGATCTTGCTTTAGCTGAATCGCACGGGGATCTGGAAGGCTCACCATTCGCGGCCGTGCTAACCAAAATCCGCAGTGCGGCAGAGAAGTTTGATTTAGTTTCCTTTGGGGTCAGTGGAGAAAAGTTTGACCCGGCACTGCATAATGCTTTAGTGCAGACACCCAATGCAGCGGTAACCGAAACTGTGATTGCCGATGTAATTTCACTTGGCTATAAGCTCGGTGATCGAATTATCCGTCCAGCGATGGTTGCAGTTTTCATTCCTGAAGAGAAGTGATCTAGATGGCAAGTCAAGATTGGTTAGAAAAAGATTTCTATAAAGTCCTTGGCGTAGCTAAAGATGTAACGGATGCGGAACTAAAAAAGGTTTATCGAAAGCTCGCTAGAAAGTATCACCCGGATTCGAATGCGGGGGATGCTAAGGCTGAAGCTAAGTTTAAAGAAATCAGTGAAGCCTACTCGGTCTTATCTGATGCCGAACAGCGCAAAGAATACGATGCGTTTAGAGCTATGGGCGGCGGCGCAAGATTCACTTCTCCCGGTGGATCAACTGGTCAATCATCTGCAGGTTTTGAAGATGTATTTGCAAACCTATTCGGTGGTCGCGGCTTTGGCGGCTTCGGTGGCCCGGTGCCGGGTAATGACCTTACTGCAACAACCACCATTGCGTTTATCGATTCGGTCAATGGCACAACCATCAAGCTGAACTACGAAGGACTAGCTCCAATCAATGCAAAAATTCCTGCTGGTGTTTTGGATGGGCAGAAGATTAAACTGCGCGGTAAGGGACAACCTTCACCTAATGGCGGAGCGCACGGTGATTTGATTATTACTGTTTCGGTGAGACCGCATCCGGTATTTTCCAGAGACGGTAATAACCTTCGCTTAACCGTCCCGATTACTTTTGCCGAAGCAGTTTTAGGAGCAACCATTACTGTTCCAACTTTGGGCGGTGAGCCGGTAAAACTAAAGGTGGCAGCGAACACCCCAAACGGTAGAGTGCTAAGAGTTAAAGGCAAAGGTGTGCCAGCTGCTAAAGGCACCGGCGATCTGTTGGCTACGGTAGAAGTTTTGGTACCGGCCCATGTTTCAGATAAGGCAGAAAAGGCCTTGAGAGAGTTTGATGAATTATTGCCGAAAGAAGATCCGAGAGCGGATCTAATTAACCGAGCAGGACTACTCTGATGAACGATATCGACCCAGACTTCCCGTTTCTGACTATCGCCGCAGCTGCCGATCTAGCCAGAATGCACCCGCAGACGCTAAGACAGTATGACCGGATGGGCTTAGTTAAGCCTTCTAGAACTGTTGGGCAGTCCCGCCGCTATACCCTGCGCAATGTCGCACAGTTAGCTGAAGTGGCAAGGTTATCTCAAGAGGGGGTATCGCTTGTGGCCATCAAGCGAATTCTTGAACTAGAGAATAAGGTTTTGGATCTCAAAACCGAATTACAAGAAATGCAACTAATTGTCGATCGGTTGATGGCAAGCCAACCAGGTGCCCGAGTCTTTGCTGTCGGTGATGCCGAGACGGTAATTCTGCCCTCTGGTAAAAGGCCGAGACGGTCTAACGCAATCGTGCTTTGGCGCGGGCGCTAGTTCTTTCTAGCGAACTAATCTAAATCCTGCTCAAAACTGCTCGGTAAAATGGATAACTATGTCCAGTGAAAATGAACGCAGTTACGGTCAAGGTGCTCAAGGTGAGCCAGAGCCAGCTAAACCAGTCAAAGCAACCCTGAGAGCAAAACTTCGCTATAGCTTTGATAACTCCATAGCCAGAAGCGGGATGTTCGTCACCTGGATGCTGATCTTGATGATCGTCTTCTCGATTCTTCTAGTCTTACTCCGAGCGATACTGATCTTCATTCCGGGCTTTGCGCCGGAGGGCTCTTCTGTAGTTTTTGATTTCAACACCTTCTGGAAATCTTTCGCATCTATCTTTGGTAGGGGCGGCGAAGATTTCTGGATCGATCGCATAATGAACTTCTTAACCTGGGCGATAACTGTTGCCCTAGCCGGTAGCGTCACCGGTTTTATTGTCGGTGTTATAACCAGAACCTTTGATCGTTTGCGCAAGGGCAAGAGCCCAATCATTGACAATGGACACACCCTGATTCTTGGTTGGTCAAACCGGATTTATCCAATCCTGAAAGAACTAGCAATTGCTAACCAGAATGTTAGAAAAGCTAAAGTAGTTATTTTCTCCGAGCACACCAGAGATTTCATGGAAGATGAAATTGATGCAAGGGCAACAGAACTTGGCAAGCTGAAAGTTGTTACCAGAACCGGTGATGTTTCCAATCCGGAGGATCTAAAACGTAGCAATATCGCCGGCGCTAAATCAATCATCGTCTTAGATAGCGATGAAGCAGGAGATGCCAATGTGGTTAGTACTGTGCTGGCGATCAAATCGGTTAATCCAAATCCGAAGATAAGAATTGTTGCCGAGATAGATGACGCCAACACCGGTGAGGCACTGACTACCGCTACCAACGGTCAAGTCATCACAGTCCGTTCGCACGAAATCATCGCCCGGGTAACAGCACAGGCAAGTCGTCGCCCAGGGCTGGCTGCGGTCATTCTAGATCTATTGGATTTTGCTGGAGATGAAATTTACTTTGCTACAGTTCCAGCACTGGCGGGCAAAACTTATGCCGATGCGATCTTGGCATTTAACGAAGCGGCGGTAATCGGTATTCAACAAAATGGTGTTACCAAGCTAAACCCGACGATGGATACTGTTCTTAGTGCCGATACAAAAATAATTGCCGTAGCAGAAGATGATGACAAAGTCATCTATACCGGTGTTCGCGAGGACATCGCTAAAACCCAGGTAGTTAAGGCTGTTAGGGAAGCCGACAGAGCTGAAAGTCTTTTGATTATTGGCTGGTCGTCGATGGGTAGAACTGTGTTGAATGAATTGGCAGAGTTCCTTCCGGCAGGCTCTAACGTTCACATTGTGGCTCAGGAGCGATTCGTTGACCCAGCCCAATTGGCGGACCTTAGTTTTGGAGATATAGCGGTTAGCTACGCAACTGTGAGCGGGGATATTGATGATCTAATTGCCGCAGCCAAGGATAAGCGTTACGACGAGATTATTGTGCTTGGATACCGTAATGCGATTACTGAATCCGAGGCTGATGCTCAGACGATGTTGACCATGTTGCAGATGAACCAGCTTTTCAACCAAGAAGGAAATGGTGTTGAACCAACCAGGTTGGTAGCGGAAATCCTAGATTCCAGAAAGATTGAGTTAGCCAGAGTCGCTGCGGTGGATGATCTGGTGGTTAGCGATTCCCTTGCCGCCTTGGTTATAGCGCAGATAAGCGAGAACCCATCATTGGCTCCGGTATTTGCTGATCTGTTTGATGCAGAGGGTGCCACTATGAATGTTCGAAGCATTACCGATTACGCACCGGTGGGTAAGTCAGTTAGCTTTGCTGAATTAGCCGCAACAGCCAGAAACTTTGGTGAATCAGCAATCGGCTACCGAAGTGCCAGCCGTGCAGTTGGTGATTCGGTAACTGGCGTTTTACTAAACCCAGCGAAGACTATGGAGTTTACTCCAGCAACCGGAGATGCACTAGTTGTGGTTGGAAACTTGTAATTGTTAAAAGCAATTCAGCAAGAGTTAGCTAGCTTAGTTAGTCCAAGTAGGGCAATAAAATCCGCACATTATTTTCGAACTGGAACACAATTAGCTGGGACGGTTGATATCTATCGCGGCGTTGCAGTTCCCGAGATTAGAAGAGTAGCTAAGGCCAATAAAGAGATTTCAATAAACGATTTGGCTAAGTTGGCTAAATCAAAATTCCACGATGAACGACTCTGCGCTTTGATTATTTTGAATCACAAATTTGATAAAGCAACCAGCGATGTTGAGCGCATCGATTACTTTGAGTTCTGGCTTGACCTACTTAGATCAAACAGGGTCAATAACTGGGATTTGATTGACACCAGCGCACCGGTGATGGGCAAAATCCTAGCTCGGCATCTAGGTTATAACGCCGAGTTTTTGCACGGTTTAGCTAAATCAGAAGTGCTCTGGGAGCGAAGAGCAGCCATACTGCTAACTTTTGCGCTCATCAGAATAAATAAATTTGGTCCGACGCTGGCCATAGCCAGAGATTTACTAAACGACAAAGAAGATTTAATTCATAAAGCCGTTGGCTGGATGTTACGTGAAGTCGGTAATCGTGATCGAGAGAAGCTAACCGAGTTTCTAAATAAATACAAGACTCAAATGCCTCGCACTATGCTTCGCTACGCCATTGAGAAATACAGCCCCAAACAGCGCGCAGCCTTTATGGCTCGTTAGTTTTGGCAGGTGCAGAGATCTGCTTCGGCAACACCGGATAGGGCTTGCTCAACATGTTCGCCACAGCCTTCCCAGGTAATCTTCCCGCAGGCTTCGCAATTGACCGGACTACACATAAATATTTCTCCTAAACTAAATCTATGAAGACGATAAGAATACTACTTGCTGCCATGTTCGCCGTGTCTATGGTTGCGGGTCTAACTGCTTGCACAACTGAAAATTCAGCAAAGGTAGCGGCGGGGATAATTCTGGACGTCAGAACAGCCGAAGAGTATTTGGCTGGGCACCTGGAAGGCGCCGTAAACATCGACGTTGAGTCTGAAGATTTCGAGCAGTTAGTTTCGCAGCTAGATCCAGCTGGCGAATATCAGCTCTATTGCCGGTCCGGTAGGCGCTCTGCAATCGCCAAGCAAAAGATGCTTGATCTCGGCTTTGCAAATGTAACCGATTTAGGTTCGCTCGAAGAAGCGTCTGAAGCAACTGGAATTACTGTAATCCCGTAATTCTTACTTCACCTTGACTGCCGCCGACGCCTTACTTGCCGCGGTATAACCGAGAGCAGTCTGCTTGACTAGAACGCTTAGCTTCTTGCCAACTTGAGTTGCCAGAATCTTGTATTGGTTTTTGGTTGCGCCTTTGATTGGCTTTCCATCGAGTAGCCAGGAGTAGCTAATTTTTGCACCTGGCACCCAAGGCACTGAAGCAACAGTTACGGTTTTGCCTTTGGCAATTACACCGGTGATTTTCGGAGCTTTAGTTGCCATTGCGCCGAGGCCAACTAAAGCTTGAAGCGATGTTTTGGTTTTTGAAACCCCGCCGGTACCGGTACCGGTCACCCGCACGCTGACACCTTTTTTGTAATCTGCTGGGGCTAGGCTATAGGTCCTTGTCGTTGCGCCTGTAATCTGGAAGCCGTTTCGATACCACTGGTAGCTAAGTGTCACGCCAACATCCCAGTTTCCGGCAATCGCAGTTAATTTAGACCCGACTCTGGCTAGCCCCACCGCTTTAGGAGTTGGACTAAGAAATATTGTTCCCTTGATGCTTCCGTCGGCGAAACTAAAGTTCTGGGGCAGACCCGAAGGTGTCCCAGTGACATTGCCGGTTATCACATTTAGCAAATTGGCGCCGGTCAGATTAGTATCTTGCATACTTGCCCCGGTTAATTTTGTGCCACGAAGATCAGCGCCAGTCAAATCAGCTGAAGCCATAAAAGCCCCGGTGAGATCCAAATTCCTCAAATCAAGACCGCGCAAGTCAGCACTGCTTAGGTTTGCTTTTGGCCCCAACAGCAGACCTTCAAGGAACCGCCAGTTGCTTGGAACGTTGATTGGTGTTCCAACTATCTCCCGACCGATCACTTCAAAGAGCGTTGCTCCAGTTAGGTTAGTGCCTTCAAGTATCGCGCCTGTTAAATTTACTCCGGTTAGATTTACGCCAGTCAAATCAACATCAGTTAGGTCGACGCCGCTTAGATTCGCAAACACAAAATTGACTCCGACTAGATTCACTCCGGTGAGATCTAGATTTGAGAAATCGACCGACGTTAAATTTGCTCCCGGCCCAATCAAATAGCCATAAACATACTGCCACTGCGGATCTAGTCCAATAGGTGTTCCTGAAACTCTAGGCGCAATAAGACCTCTTAGGCTAACCCCGGTCAGGTTGGTTTGCTCTATGTTAGCCTCGGTGAGATTAGCGTCTTGAATGACAGTTTCCCGAAGATCAACACCAGCGAGGTTTGCATTAGTTAGATTAGCCGCAGCTAAGGAAGCGCCGGCTAGGTTGGTGCCGGAAAGATTAACGTTGCTGAGATTCAGTGTGGAGAGATTTGCCTTTGGGCCAATCAAAAAGCCGCTTCTTAACTTCCATTCCGGCGGCAAAGCGGATGGTATTCCGATAACTCCATATGCACGCAGACCCTCAAGGTCATTCTGACTCAGGTCTGCTCCTTCAAGACTGCTCTGCGACATTGTTGTGAATTTCAGCGAAACAGTAGAGAAATCAACACCATTAAAATTCGACCCGCTGATATTCGCGTAGCTAAGACTGGCCCCCGATATGTTCATCGTTCGAAAATCTAGATTGATTAGATCATTACCTGTGAGGGTTGCTTTGGGTCCAATGAGGAACCCCTCGGCTTCTACCCAATCTGTCGGAAGTACAGAGGGGTCACCGCTATTACCTGAAGTGTATAGGTTGTCCATCACGGCATCCCTAAATATTGCTTCAGAGATGTTGCTAAATGAAATACCTGCGCCACCCAAAGTAGCTCTGGTCAAATTTGCCCCGGTTAGATTCGATTGTGATACTTGCGCAAGCCCCAGATTTGCTTCGGTTAGATTTGCGTTATTCAGATTCAGGTTGGATAAATTAGTCGCCGTCAGTTGAGCGCCAGTTAGGTTGACATTGCTGAGATTTAGATTGCTGAGCCGAGCGCCGTGCAGGTTCGCTCCTGGACCAAACAGATAGCCACCAATCAACATCCAATCTTCAGGCAGCTGGCTTGGAACACCTTTGATGCCTCCGGATTTTACTCCAGTTAGGTCAACATCAGACAAGTTTGTGTTTGTCAGATCCGTATCACTCAAGTCGGTGTAACTGAGGTCGTATCCGCTCAGGTCAATTCCAACGAAGGCGCAACCGCTCAGGTTGGTCGAGGGCTGGGGGTTATAACAGTTGACTGCCAGTGCGGGAGAGATTGGTGTAAGCAGAAGTGCTGCTGCAACGAGGATTACTTTAGTATTTTTTATCATCTAGACATCCTTAGCTTCTAAGGCAATCTTGACACAATCATTCCGATTTAGCCGAGTTCAACTACCACCGGTACGTGATCCGATGGCCCTTCGCCTTTACGCTCATCGCGGTGAATTTCAGCATTGGTTACCCGTTCGGCAAAGCCTTCATTACCCAGAATAAAGTCAATTCGCATTCCTTCATTCTTCGGAAAGCGCAGTTGCTGGTAATCCCAATATGTATAGCCTTCTGGAACTAGCGGCCTAACCACATCCTGCATACCAATTTGCTCAAAGGCTTCAAAGGCCATCCGCTCCGCTTCAGATACGTGCGTTTGACCGATAAATGCATCCATGTCCCAGACATCTGTGTCTAAAGGTGCAATGTTGAAATCTCCCATTAAAGCTAGCGGGCCCTCATCTTCAATCCATTCACTGGTGACCGCAGCCAAGCGATCCAGCCATTCGAGTTTGTAGGTGTAGTGCGGGTCATCGAGGGTTCTACCGTTGGGCACATAAAGAGACCACAGTCTGACCCCGTTGAAGGTGGCCCCGATTGCTCTAGCTTCTTGAGCTAGCTCTGGGCCAAATCCTGGCATGCCAGCAAAGCCAATCTCAACATCATCGGGTTGCATCTTGCTGGCGAAGGCCACCCCGTTCCACTGGTTTAGCCCGTGCAGAACAACATGGTAGCCGGCATCTTCGAAGGCTTGTAACGGGAATTGTTCCGGCTTGCACTTAATCTCCTGCATAGCCAGCACGTCAATGTCTGCTCTTTGCAGCCAATCGACAACACGGCCGACACGGGTTCGAATTGAGTTAACGTTATGAGTTGCTATGCGCACTACTTAAACTTAAGGCATGACCTTTACTTCCCCCAGCAAGCCCCGCCTCGTTGAACTCATCAAAGAACTTGCCGTGGTGCATGGCAGAGTAACCCTATCCAGCGGCATCGAAGCTGACTACTACGTCGATCTCAGAAGAGCAACACTGCACAACGAAGCAGCACCGTTGATTGGCCAGGTCATGCTTGATCTTTTAGATCAAAACGGCATCACTGATTTTGATGCCATCGGTGGACTAACTATGGGAGCAGACCCGGTGGCAACAGCAGTGTTGCATCAGGCAAATGCTCGAGGAAGAAACATCGATGCTTTTGTTGTTCGCAAACAAGCTAAAGCCCACGGCATGGGAAGACAGGTTGAAGGTCCAGATGTCTCGGGAAGAAAAGTTGTTGTAGTGGAAGACACTTCAACAACCGGCGGCTCTCCGCTAACTGCATGTAAAGCGTTGGAAGAGGCAGGCGCAATTATTGTTGCGGTGGCAACTGTAGTTGATAGAGATACCGGCGCACAAAAAGTTATTGAGGATGCCGGTTACAAGTACTTAACCGCAGTAACGCTAGATGATCTAGGTTTGCGTTAGTACCTAATCAGGGTGCCTTTACCTCGGTAGGTTGTGTATCTAATCCAGTCAACGTTTAGTGATGCCTTCTGAATTGATTCATCAAGTGCTCCACCGTCGAAGTTACCACCGGTAGCAAGATTCAGTATCAAATAAAACTCCGCATTGAAAACCCAGGACTTAGGTGCAACTGAAGTTTTGGTGTGAGCTCCGACTAAATTGCCGTCCACATAAAACTTAATACTGTTCGGCAACCAGTCGACTCGGTAAATGTGATATCCGGCAGTAAGTGGAGTGTTTCCTGAGAAGTAGTAATCGCTCAGTGCGTTACCACCGGAATAATCAGGACCGTGCAAGCTGGCCACCGAGTGATACTCTTGCGATCCTCTTGCTTCAACAATGTCAATTTCACCGCAGGATGGCCAGCCATCACAGGTTGATCTAGGGACACCTAGCATCCAGAAAGCAGGCCACATTCCTGTTCCTGGTGGAGTTTGAATTCTGGCGGAAATGGTTCCGTATTTGAATCCCAGCTTGCCGCGGGTAACAATCTTGGCGCTCGAATAGCGGCAGTCACCACACCAGTTAGTGATGTATTGATCTCTCGGATTATCTGGGTTCAGCTTTATGGCATTGATCACTAGGCGACCCTTGCCGTCCATCGCTATGTTGGCGCTCTTGCTGGTGTAATACTGTTGTTCCAGGTTTCCCCAGCCCATACCGTTACCCATGTCGTAGGACCAGAAACGCTCATCGACCTTGGTGCCGGCTTTCTTGTCAAAACTTTGCAGCCATAGAGTCTTTTCGGCTGGGGTGGAAACCGCTTGGGCGGCAGCGTTAAAAGAGGTACTCGCCAGGCCTAAAATGGCCAAAATTACAACAATTCGCAGAGCTTTTTTCACGGCAACCTCTAATTCCTAGTATGCGTTACCAAAGATTACTTTTTGGTAACAGTTGACCTGATTTCGGCTTCTCGAATTGCTAAGAAACCGCTTTCACGCTTGACTTATCTTACTGTGAAACCGCTTTCGCAGTTTACTACAAACCTTACTCGTGAGGAAGTAGGCCTCCCCAATTTACCGTCGCACAACGGTAACTGGGGAGGCAAACCCTCGTCATAGGAGATCAAATGCTACGCACACGATTCAGCTTGAAGTCTGTTTCGGTAATTTCGGCCGCAGCTTTAGCTGTTGGACTATTAGGCGCTATTTCGCCAGCAAAAGCAGTAGTTGACTGCACTAACGCGACACAGAACACAGATGACTGTACTGTGCTGACGATCAATACTTTCGGTGACGTGATTCTTCCCGCTCTAGTTAGCGATTACAAAAGATTGCGCCCAGACATCAAATTGAGCATCAAGAAATCTGACCTTGATGCGCTAAACGGAACCGGCCTATATACACAGTGTGCTGCTGGTGGTGCTGGTAACCCAGATATCGCAGCTGTTGAAATCTCTTATTCAGGTTTCTGGAGACAATACCCACAGTGTTTCACCGACCTTAGGACCATGCGCACCACTGTTGGTAACAAGAGCGCAACTGAACTGAAGAAAGATTATCTAGCATGGCGCTGGGCTAACGGTGTTGGCTTTAACGGATCAGTTATTGGTATCCCAACCGACGTCGGAGGCCTAGAAGTTGCCTACCGCTGGGATCTATTCAAACTTGCTGGTCTTCCTTACCAGAGAGATCAGGTAAGTGCTGCTTGGTCAACCTGGGATAAGTTCATCGCTTTTGGAAAACAGTTCCAGGCAAAGATTAAGACACCAGCATTTATTTCTGCTTATAAGCGGGCATTCAAGAAAACCACCGTTGAAACAAAAGGTTTCTTGGACAACGTTGGAACTATCTACCCAGCTGTGATGAACCAAGGTACTGAAAAGTACTACCGCAACAACGGAACAGCTACCGGTGTTTTGATTTACAAGACCAACCCGCAGGTTAAGAAAGCCTTCAACTACACAATTGCAGCTAGCAAGGCAGCCATCGGAACTCGTATCGGTCAGTTCTCTTCTGACTGGAACGTTGGTATGACTAAGGGCACCTTCGCTGTGATGCTTTCTCCTGCTTGGATGATGGAGTACATCAAGGGACAAGCCCCAGAGACCAGTGGTAAGTGGGACATCGCCAACATTCCTGGTGGTGGAGGTAACCAGGGTGGAAGCCAGCTAACCATCCCTAAGGGTGCAAAGAACAAGCAAGAAGCTTGGAACTTCATCGCATGGTACCTAGCTCCAGACCAACAGTTGAAAGCTTTCCGTGTCTACGGTTTGTTCCCATCCACTCCTTCGCTTTATACAGATCCAGATCTAGTTGGCTACAAGGACCCATTCTTTAACAACGCTCCAGTTGGAAAGATTTATGTTGATGGTGTGAAGAAACTAAAGCCAATCTTCGAAGGTAAGCTTCAGCGCTGCATCGATATGGCGATGGGATCAGCAATCTCACTCGTTGCCAACGGCAAAGAGAAAGACTCGAACAAGGCATTTGCCAAAGGAATAGCCGACGCCGGTAAGTGTAAATAGGGATAACTGAATGTCACAAGCAACAGTGGCTAAGCGGAATAACAAGCCGCCATCGCCGTGGAAGAGCGCTAACCCGAATCGCAAGATAAACAACCCGGGAGCAGTGCCCTCACTCAACGGCCGCTGGGGTTATATCTTCACAGCACCATTTTTTGTGATGTTCCTCATCTTTGGTCTTGCACCAATCATTTACTCGATCTACATCGCCTTTTTCAATTGGGATGCCTTAGGTACCCAAGAGTTCATTGGCCTAACTAACTTCAATGAACTGGTAGCCGATACCAGGTTCTGGAACGCTTTGATCAACACTTTCGATATTTGGCTACTGTCAACCATTCCAATGTTGGTGATGAGTATCGGTTTGGCAGCTATTCTGCACAATCCATTCCTCAAGGGCTCGACTTTCTGGCGAACCATTTTGTTGGTACCAAACATCACCTCTGTGCTAGCCATCGCAATCGTTTTCGGTCAGCTTTTCGGTCGCGACTTTGGAATGGTAAACATCGTCATCGGTGCTTTAGGTTTCCAACACGTTGACTTCGTGCAGGGGACCACTTCGAGCCACATCGCCATTGCTTCGATGATTGTTTGGCGTTGGACTGGATATAACGCACTTATCTTCTTGGCTGCGATGCTTGCTATTCCAAATGAGCTTTACGAATCAGCTCAACTAGATGGTGCCGGTAAATGGAAGCAATTTATTTATGTAACATTGCCTTCGCTTCGTAACACCATAACCTTCGTCTTGATTGTTGGAACTATCGGCGGTCTTCAGGTATTCGCCGAGCCGCTAATCCTTGGTGGTTCATTCAACGGTGGTGACTCGGGTCAATTCTCAACTTTGACACTGTTCCTCTTCGAGCAAGCATTCGTTGCTTATAAGTGGGGATATGCAGCCGCAATTGGAATCATGATCACATTGATAGTTGCGATTGTGTCCATCATCAACTTCTTTATCACTAGACGTTTAGCAGGAGCACACAAATGACAGTAATTGCTAAACCAAACAAGCGACCTAAGTGGCAGAAGATGGGTGCCTGGGGATACGTCGCCCTAGTCCTAACAACTCTGTTGTCGATCTTCCCGTTCTACTGGATGTTCATCGTAGCTTCGAACGGAACCGAAGAGATCAGCAAGATTCCACCGACACTTCTTCCAGGCCCGAGATTTTTCACGGTAGTGAACAACGTCTACGAAGCACTTCCGCAATTCAACCAAGCTTTGATAAACACTTTCTACGTTGGAACAGTTGTTGCTTTAGCCCAGGTCTTCTTCTCGGCTATCGCTGGTTTTGCTTTTGCCAAATTGAATTTCCGTGGTCAGAAATTCATGGTGCTCTTCGTTGTGCTAACCATGATGCTACCTAGCCAACTTGGAATCATTCCTTTGTTCATGCTGATGGGCTGGGCTGGGTTAATTGATAGCCTCGGTGCACTTATTGTGCCGGCACTAGTTACCGCATTCGGTGTGTTCTGGATGCGGCAGGTAATTGATGCTCAGGTGCCTAACGAACTTCTGGAATCAGCCAGCATCGATGGTGCTGGAGTATTCCGCGCCTACTGGTCAATTGTTTTGCCAATCATCGCCCAGAGTAGCTTTGTGCTCGGCTTGTTCTCCTTCCTAGCGGTTTGGAACGACTTCCTCTGGCCCCTGCTGGTTCTAAACACCCCGGAGAATTTCACCGCGCAGGTTGCAGTGAACCAGCTAAAGAGTAGTTATGCGATTGACTACGCCTTGAACATGGGTGGAGCATTCCTTTCCACGGTTCCGCTATTGATTTTGTTCGTATTTGTTGGTCGCAGACTTGTCCGCGGAGTTATGGATGGAGCGGTTAAGGGGTAATTATGGGTTTTCCCGAAGATTTCAGCTGGGGTTCAGCAACAGCCTCATACCAGATCGAAGGCGCTTACCAAGACGGCGGCCGTTCGATGAGCATCTGGGATACCTTTAGCCACACCCCTGGCAAGGTATTTCAAGGTCACACCGGAGATGTAGCCTGCGATCACTATCACCGCTACGCCGAAGACATCAAGATCATGAAAGATCTTGGTATTCAGTCTTATCGTTTCTCGCTGGCTTGGCCCAGAATTATTCCTGGCGGTACTGGCGCTAGAGAAATGCACGGTATTGATTTCTATTCACGCCTAATCGATGCACTTCTCGATGCCGGAATTCAACCCACTGCAACTTTGTATCATTGGGATTTACCGCAGGTTCTTCAAGACAAGGGTGGCTGGGCAAACCGCGACATCGTCGGTTGGATTTCTGACTACGCAACTGTAGCGGCTGAAGAATTCGGTGACCGAGTCGCCAACTGGGTGACCATCAATGAACCTTGGTGTGTTACCTGGCTAGGTTATTTCTTCGGAGTACACGCTCCTGGTGTTAAAGACCTTGATCAGGCGATAGCTTCTAGCCACCACACTGCTCTAGCGCATGCTGAGATCACCAGGGCACTACGGGCTGTTCATCCAGAAATCCGTAGCGGTATTTCATTGAACATGACCAGTTACCGTGTCGATGATGAGAGCAACGCAGAATTACTAAAGCTTCGCGATTACCAAGATGCCAACTTGAACCGTTGGTATCTAGATGCCCAAATTAGGGGCGAATACCCAGCCAATCTAGTTGAGTTCTACGGCGATAAGTTGGCAAAGGTCGTCAAGCCAGGGGATATGGAAAAGCTAGTAATTGACAGCGAGTTCCTCGGCATCAACTACTACAGTGATTCTTTTATCGGCACTCCAACCAAGGAGCAGGTAGAGAAAAACGCTGGCTCATTCCTGTTCCCAATTAACTCTGATGGCACTCCGCCAGCTCCACACACCGACATGGGCTGGCCAATCACCCCGCAAGGCCTTGAAGACCTGCTCGTGCGCATTCACAAGGACTGGCCGGAGATCGAAGACATTGCGATCACCGAAAACGGTGCCGCCTACGATGACGGACCAGACGAGAACGGTCAGGTCAACGACGAGCGCCGGGTTGATTACTTGGTAAACCACTTGGATTCGGTTAGCCGGGCAATCGACAAGGGTGTTCCGGTAAAGGCCTACTACTACTGGTCATTGCTGGATAACTTTGAGTGGGCTGAAGGCTATGTGAAACGATTTGGTATCGTTTATGTCAATTTTGAAACATTACAGCGAATCCCGAAACTTTCAGCAAACGTTTACAGTAAAGTTATTGCGACAAACGGCTCTGTCCTAGAAAGCGTTAGGAAGAGCTAACACTTTACCTCCAGGAGGAACGAAGTTGGCCCCGATCGCAAGACCTACCTACGCGGTGATTGCAAGGACCGCAAACGTCTCAGAAGCTACGGTTTCCCGTGTTCTAAACGGTGACGATAGCGTTCACCCAGAGCGGGCCAGAAGAGTTCACGAGGCAGTTGAAAAGCTCGGCTACAAGAAAAACCGCGTTGCTTCCGCTCTAGCCTCTGGCCGCACCGGCTTGATTGCAGTGGTCATCGATGATGATCTTTCGGTCTTCGCCGACCCATTCTGGGGCACGGTGACTTCCGGGGTGAGCCGAGTGCTAATGGAGAATGGATTACAGACCGTTCTTATGGTTTCACCAGTTGGCTCAGCTGATGGCGGTGTTGCCCAGTATCTAAAATCCGGTGAGGTAGACGGGGCTATCTTCTTCGCGCTACACAGCGATGCCCTGGTCACTAAATTACAAAAACAAGGCTTACCGCTGGTTATCACCGGCACCCCGCATTCAAGCAATGATGTTGCCTTCGTCGACACCGATAACTTTGGCGGCGGCTACGCTGCTACCAGGCACCTGATGAATCAGGGGGCTAAGAAGGTAGCGATTATTACTGGGGATATTGGTACTACAGCCGCAAAGCAGCGCTTAGACGGCTACCTGCAGGTATACCGTGAGAGCGGCCACGTCCCGGCTAAAGGATTGATCTGCGAAGGTGACTACTCTTTTGAATCAGGCCAGCAGCACGCTAAGAAACTAATTGCAGCTCATCCAGATGTTGATGGAATCTTCGCAAGCAACGACCTGATGGCTATGGGGGCGATGAGCGTCTTGCAGGACATGGGCATTGATGTTCCAGGCAAGGTCAGGGTGGTTGGCTTTGACGATTCTTTGATCGCCCAGACAGCCCGTCCAGCATTGACCACTATTCGTCAGGACGTGGTGGCCCTAGGTGAGGCAGCCGGAACACTTATGATCGCTCAGTTGAATGGCCAGGATGTTGAGCCGGTAATTCTTCCCACAGACCTTGTAGTCAGGGCTAGCGCCTAGATAACAAATTGGTAAAGACCCGCGAAACCGCTTTCACGGGCTTATTTCCTAAATTAGTCTGATTTTAGGAAGTGTGTGCGCGCTCCGATAGAACGTGAAGTTAACGCGCAACCCGCTTAAATTTCGTCCTTCGAACGCTCCTTCCTAAATTAGACGAAGGAAATTTTCGATGAAACTAAATACCAAGAAATTTGGTGCTTTCGCAGCAACCCTGGCCCTAACACTACTTAGCGTCGGTGTTATTTCCACTCCAGCAAGAGCTGCCGACTGTCCTTATCCAGTGACAGATCAAACTTCAAATGACAACCCGAAAGCAAATATTCGATTGGTTAGCCCGGTACTTACCGACAGCAACTCAATCCGTCGCTACGATTTCGAAGGTCAGTTCACTCTGGACTGTGACTGGTTCGGTGTCGGTATGCGCTTCAACCAGGTTTATGTTCCATTCGGTTTGAATACAACTTTAACTTTCCAAGCTACATCTCCAGCTGGAGCGCCACTGGCAAACCAGAAGGTAACCCTTCGTGCGAACAAGGGATACTCCAGTTCGAATGCAAACATCCGAGTAAACGGAATCAAGGCTAGACCTGCCCCATCGACTGCGGCTGACGGTGCAAGCGTTTTTGGTAACACCGATTCGAATGGAATGATTTCCTTCCACATCACTTCTCCAGATGACTGTGAAGCTTACGGTGGTGTCTTGCCTGCAGCTCCAACCAGGCTCGATGCAGACACACCAAATGACAGAAACCAGAGCCCAATGACTGACTGCTACAGCCAGTTACTACCTTCAATCAACGGCGAGAAATTAGACTCAGCAGATTTCGTTGAGCTGCACTACTTCGACTCTTCGGCTCTAACTTACGGAACTGAAGAAGCCGAAATCAAACTTCTAGCCCCATTACTGGATGATTCAAACTCAATTGCAGGTGACGGAGTCGTTCAGGCCTATGTTCCTGTTACTACAAAGCAGGTAGTTGCTTTCCAAGCACTAAAGCCAGATGGTAGCTGGGCTAGAAATGTGGACGTTAGAGTTCGAGTCAACCTTGCTGATTCAGGAGCAACCGCTAAAGTTTCTGCAGGTATCGTTGGTAACTCTGCTAATGGCTCTGCAACAGTGCTTACAGCAGCAGATCAGCTGAAGACAGCCGAAGATCAACTGGTGCTCAGTGGAAAGACCGATGCTTTTGGTATCGTGACTTTCTACCTGAACAACCTAGATACTTTGGCACCAGCTCCACCGGCTACTAAGACCACACCGGTTCCGACCGAAGGCGCGAAGTTTGCCAGAGTGTTTGCTGAGGTTCTAAATAAGACCAGCATTGGTTCAGCACTTGAGCTGCACTACTACAAGCCGGTCCCGCCAACCTCAATCACGATTACCGCATCTGGTCGCAAGATCACTGTTGTAATCAACAACGCAATTGGTAAGACTTCAACAGTTAGCATTACCGGAAAGGCCAAGGTTACCCTGAAGCCAACCAGCTCCAAGAAGGTGCTTACTTACTCAGTGACTAAGGGTGTGAAGAAGATCACTGTTACCGCTAATGGTAAGACTGTGACTAAGACCTTTACCATCAAGTAATTAGTTCAAGGATTTAGCCGGCTATGAAAGTAGCCGGCTTTTTCTTTTAAAGTAGGTCGGCGATGGAGTTTAGAATCTCGTTTGGTCTAAACGGATACTTGTTTATTTCCGCATCATCGGCAATACCGGTGAGCACCAAGACTGTGTGAAGGCCGGCTTCAATACCGGCGACGATATCGGTATCCATGCGATCGCCAATCATCCCGGTGGTTTCGGAGTGAGCATTAATTTTGTTCATCGCTGATCTAAACATCATCGGGTTAGGCTTACCAACCACATACGGATCTTTACCGGTTGCCTTGGTAATAAGAGCTGCTACCGATCCGGCAGCAGGCAGCGGGCCCTCGGCTGAAGGTCCAGTGGCGTCAGGGTTAGTTGCGATAAATCTAGCGCCGTTATTTATAAGCCTGATTGCCTTAGTAAGTGAATCAAAGTTAAAGCTTCTGGTTTCACCTAAAACAACATAGTCAGGGTTCACATCGGTCATGATGTATCCGATTTCATGCATGGCGGTAGTTAGACCGGCTTCGCCTAATACGTAGGCGGAGCCTTTTGGTTTTTGTGAAGCGATGAAATCTGCTGTGGCTAGAGCGGAAGTCCAAATTGAATCTGAAGGGATGTCTAGGCCGGTGGCTTTTAGTCTGGCTGCCAAATCTCTCGGCGTATACATCGAGTTGTTGGTGAGCACTAAGAATCGAAGGCCCTGGTCTCGCCAGGATTTGATGACATCGGCTGCTCCCGGCAGGGCTTGCCCTTCGTGGACCAAAACCCCGTCCATGTCAGTTAGCCAACACTCTATTTTTCTTTTTTCAGCCATAACTCAATGTTACCTGCAACAAAGTTAGGCTTTAGGTGATGTCCGGTAAAGAACAAGAAAACAATCCAAGTCATGAACTCTCAACTTGGGGTGTTGGCCCGTGGCAAGGTGATTGGCCTGATCTAACTGACTCTGTTTACGATGAAGAGCTGCTAGCAAACGGTGATACCAGAAACGTTGTTGATAAGTATCGCTATTGGAAGATGGAAGCGATAGTCAAAGACTTAGACAGCAAAAGACATGAGTTTCACGTCGCTATTGAGAACTGGCAGCATGATCTAAATATCGGCTCAATCGTAAGAAACGCTAACGCCTTCCTAGCCAAAGAAGTTCACATCATCGGCAATAAGCGTTGGAATAGGCGTGGTGCTATGGTGACTGACCGCTACCAACACATCCGCCATCACAACACGGTAGGAGAGTTCATCAGCTGGGCAAAGAAAGAAAACCTTCCAATTATTGCCATAGACAATGTTGAGGGCTGTAAGAAGATCGAAGAATATGACCTTCCTGAAAGCTGTGTATTCCTCTTCGGGCAGGAAGGCCCTGGGCTAAGCGACGAGGCCATCAAGGCCAGCGATGTAGTGCTTGAAATAACCCAGTTCGGCTCTACCAGAAGCATCAACGCCTCGGCGGCAGCTGCTATCACCATGCACGCATGGGTTCAGCAACATGTCTTCGGGTAAACTTGTCCTGTGCCCTTTGGCCCAACGCCCCTGAATTAGAAAAGAGAATGCTATGCCTGCTTTCGTGATTGTAGGAGCACAGTGGGGAGATGAAGGCAAGGGCAAAGCCACTGATTTGTTGGCTGAACACATCCAATACGTTGTGAAGTTCAATGGTGGTAACAACGCAGGTCACACTGTAGTTATCGGTGATGAAAAGTATGCACTGCATCTTCTGCCATCTGGAATTTTGACACCAGGAGTTATTCCAGTAATTGCAAACGGCGTGGTAATTGATCTGCAAGTTCTGTTTGAAGAAATTGACGCTTTGAATGCTAGAGGCATCGACACCAGCCGTTTACGAGTATCAGCTAACGCTCATGTCATTACTCCTTATCACGTATCTCTAGATAAGACTGCTGAACGCTTTTTAGGTAAGCGCGCTATCGGAACTACCGGTAGAGGCATTGGTCCAACCTATGCAGATAAGATCAACCGCGTAGGAATTCGAATCCAGGACCTCTTCGATGAATCTATTCTTCGCCAAAAAGTTGAAGCAGCGCTAGTTCAGAAGAACCAGCTGCTAACCAAGGTTTTCAATAGAGCTGCAATCCGCGCTGAAGAAGTTGTAAGCGAACTACTGAGCTACACCGAACGACTTCGTCCATTAGTTGCAGACACTGCACTCGAACTACATCAAGCAATCGAAGCAGGTAAGAACGTATTGTTTGAAGGCGGTCAGGCAACCATGTTGGATGTTGACCACGGAACCTATCCGTTTGTTACTTCATCCAATGCAACTGCTGGAGGCGCTGCTACCGGATCTGGAATTGGCCCTGGTTTATTTCAGAATGTAATTGGAATTGTTAAGGCATACACAACACGTGTTGGTGCTGGACCATTCCCAACTGAGTTATTTGACGAGTGGGGTGAACTACTTCGTAAGACCGGTCACGAATTTGGAACAACAACTGGCCGCCCTCGTCGCTGTGGCTGGTATGACGCACCAATTGCTCGTTACTCAGCTCGCATCAACGGTCTCACTGATTTTGTGCTGACTAAGCTCGATGTCTTAACTGGCATTAAAGAGATTCCAGTTTGTGTTGCCTACGATGTTGATGGGGTCAGGCACGATGAGTTGCCGGTGTCACAGAGTGATTTCCACCATGCTAAGCCAATCTATGAAAACTTCCCAGGTTGGGAAGAGGACATCACCGGTTGCAAGAAATTTGAAGAACTACCCGTCAATGCGCAAAACTATGTCCGAGCGCTAGAGAAGATGAGCAACTGTCGTATCTCAGCTATCGGTGTTGGACCAGATCGCGATGCGATTATTGTCCTGCACAACATGCTTGGCTAAGGCTGACAGGTCTTATCCGAAACCTTCTTACCTGAGACGAAGTAATCAACCAGCACCTTATTCAGGCACTCGCTGCTATAGCTAGCCAGTGGTGCATGCTCGGCCCCATTGACTGAGATCAGTGGAGATTTCAGTAGTATGGCGGTTTCTTTGGAGAATGCGTAAGGGGTAACCGACTCTCTCATCGAACCAACTACTAGCAGCTCTTTACCGGAGGTATTGACCCTAGCCAACGGCTCAGTTGGTGGGTCTGGGATTTCTGGGTCTGCTAGTGCTATCTTCTTCCAGTCCAGCCCAAGTGGCTCACCGAAGTATTCATAACCTGAAGAATCGTTATTTAGTTTCCACCATCTCGGTGCAACTTTCTTTACCTCAGCCGCAAGTGTCTTCTGTTCGGCAACACTTAGCTCAGCTGGGGAGTAATCCATGGAATTAACTATGGTCATGACCTCAAAGGAGTTATCTCTAACCAGGTTCTTTTCTTCAAGGCTGGATCCTTCTAGCGAATTAGGGTCGTAGCCATCCAGCGTGAAGCCGTACCATTCAAAACTATCGTTATAGCCTTGGGCTAACTCACCCATCGCCTGAACGAAAGCCTTATTGGCATCTTCCTCCGGTAGATAATTCATCGTGGTGATTCCTCTAATCAACATTGATTCAGAGCTAATCATTTTGCCAGGGACATCGGAACTCGGTTCTATTCCAGCAAAGCCAACTAGTTTGTTGTCATCGGCAAGTTGTCGGTATTCCAAGAGTTCTGCAAAAGCGGCATCAATACTTATGCCAGCTTGCTCCGCATAGTATTTCAAAAGCCTGTTCAACATCGCTTCTTGAGCTTTGTAATCTTCTAAAGCTGAAGCAATTAGATCGTCACGTGAAGAGGTCGGACTATCCAGCACAATTTTGCCGACTGATTCAGGGTAGGTAGAAACGTATAGGCCTGCAATTGTTGTTCCATAACTTGAACCGATGAAGTTCAACGGCTCGTCCTCTAGTAATACCTCACGCATGATTTCAAGATCGGTAACCACATTCTCGGTTGAAAGCGTCCACCAGTAGGGGTTTCGATCGACACAGTCTTGGAAGTATTCATCATTCAGTTTCAATGAGTCTTTATATTCACTGAGCGATGCAGGGGAGCCTTCGCCTTCGAAGTAGGTGCGGAAATCTAAGGTGTCAGAACATTTGATTTCTGTTCCATCACTGAAATCAGAGTCACCAACACCTCTTGGGTCAAAACCAACGATGTTGTAATACTTGGTTAGCTCTTCCGGGAAGTTGGACCACTGAAGTTGCTCAATACCTGATGCCCCTGGGCCGCCCGGGTTAATAAATATTGTGCCCATGTAGTTTTCTGCAGAGGCTGTATTTAGCCGCATCATCTTGATTAGAAACTTCGGGCTATCGGAAATGTTTTCGTAATCCGCTGGCACTAAAACAGATGCACAATCAACAGTTTCTGTTGAGCTGAATAATTCACTTTGGCGACTGGTCTCAAGATTCAGCTCGGCATCGCATTTTTCCCAGGAGACATTTTGTGCCTTGAAATCTTCGATGGTGTCTAGAGCGGAATCATTACCCAGTGAACAGGAAGACAATGGGCTTATTAGCAGAGCGCCGACAGCCAGACTGATTAGGATTTTTGGTAGTTTCATGCTGCCCCACATTTCATTGAAGTTATTTTGAGTCTAATTAGTAATTAGCGGTGATGCTCATCTTCATCATCGGAGCCGAATCCCGGGTAGCCGTAATTGTGGTGCCTGATGTCATCCTCAAGGCTGTCGTAGGGGTCAGAAAAGTCGGTATCTTGGGCTTTAGTTGTTGTCGATTGGCTAGTCCCTTGATTGTTCCATAAGCTCCAGCCAGCAAATAACACTCCACCTACTATCGGTAATACCAATAGCCAGGGGTTGAAGACTATTAGAGCTAGTAGGGAAGCCAAGGCAACTACTAGAGCCCCAATTTTCAACTTAGATTTCACACCAACTCCTATGATTTGAAACAAAGATAGCCTAAACCTAGGACAATTGACTCATGCAAGATTTTGAGGATTGGGAAGCAGACACCGATCAGGTGCGCACCGAACCGCCCGGTGGCCGACAAACACTCACGGCTATCTTGTATTACCCAGATATTTTGGATCTAAGACTCGCAGGCTATGAGTTAGAACGTTTCGAGAGCCTGTTATTTGCTCTAGATAGTGCAAGCTACAGAAAAGCCTTGAGAGTATCCAGCATGCTAAATCGATCTGATGCCTCCCCTATTTGGAATAGGCACCGAGCCAATCAGATCGAGTTATTGGTTCTAGATTCAATCCATGAGTATGGCTTAGCCCAGGTTCCGCAACTTCTGCGAATGATTCTGGGCAGGGTCTATGAAGGTTCCTTGCAGAGCTATCTAACTATTGACCTAGCTGAAGTCTTTTACTGGGCCTGCCTAGCCGAGGTGGCCAGAGATTATGCCTGGAGAGATCCAAGACTAAGTGAGTGGGCTGATTATCTAACTTATCCAGTCAGGAATGTTTTTCACCTCTAAACGGTATTTAACTAGTGTCTGGGGTTCGCCCTAGTATCGAAGTGTTAGAGGTGGTTACGGCAAATTTCGAAAATGTATTCCATGATCCATATCTAGGCCCTGATTGGTTTCCGATTGCCTACACGGCCCTAGCTGTCCTGATTGATAATGGAACTCTCCCTTTGCACTGCTGTTATCTCGGCAGTACTTGTATTGAATATCACAAAGGACCTCGACTACTAATTCAAGCTCTTTCAGATGGAAGAATACTGATCCGTGTTACAGCAAATGAAGGGCTTAGTCAGAAGCTGATCAAAAGCGACTATGAAAAGATGGAGTTTCTGGGTTTCATCCCTCCGCGCACCGATAACGGTGAGTATGCGCTAAAAAAGGGAACGACTTCGGCGCAATATGACAAGCATTTTGTCCGAATCTTTGAGCCTGGTAGCACCAAAGAGGATGCAATTACAGTTGCCCTAAATGTTCTTAGCTATGTCTATAAGTGCAAGCCGCAGCACCGATGGCACTTCGGTAGCAGAACGGAATTGGCCGAATCGGCTCGACTGGCAGCTCAGATGGAAACCTGCGATCACAAGCGGCCCTATGCGCCGTTCTTCTTTCTCAAAGGTAAGCACCCTTGCAAGGTTTCAAGACTAGATGGAAGCGAGATCATGCCAAATGGACAGTAGAACCGGGACAACAGTGCTTGAAAAAGTAGTTGTTGATAATAATCAAGACGATGCACCTCGATGTGAGTGGAATGATTGTCGTGACACAGCAACTCACTGGTTGATATGTCCCGTTTGCGCAGCCAGGGAATATCAGTGCACGCCACACTCCGATGGAGTGAAGAACTCATCGATCGGATCGACGATTTTGTTTAACTGCACTTGCCAACACACAGTGCTGGCCGCTAGTTGTGGAATTGAGCCGCTTTAGTCACCCGCGGTGTAGTTTTTACCTCTGACCTCACCCAGGCGATCCATCACAGCAAATAGCACACCGGATACCACGAAGGTTAGATGCAGGACAATTCGCCAAATGGTGCCCTGGCCAACCTCTGCATCATTGC
>Ga0315903_10001537_pt1 | contig 35053 bp, 30 predicted proteins | sample LakEriMetagenome_7_FD_203524 | JGI IMG/M metagenome (GOLD analysis project Ga0315903, IMG submission 203524) | Freshwater fungal communities from buoy surface, Lake Erie, Ohio, United States - Buoy 2 MA119 | ecosystem: Environmental > Aquatic > Freshwater > Lake | place: USA: Lake Erie, Ohio...
CATGAGTAACAACTACAATGCACGCCCCCGTCCGGCAGAGGTTCTGATACTGGACGGAGAGGCACATCTGATCCGCGAAAGCGAAAAGCCGGCAGATTTGAACAGGAATGTGGTCCATTTGCCTTCTTTCGGGTGAGCGTATCACCCGGCTTTATTACTTTTGCGCCCGGAAAAACTACCAACCGCCATGGCCCAAAAGAAATCATCAGGAATCAGATACAGGAGAATTTTACTCAAACTCAGTGGTGAATCACTGATGGGAAACAAGCAGTTTGGAATCGACAATGACGTATTGGTGCAGTACTCCAAAGAGATCAAAGCTGTGGTTGATAAAGGCGTTGAGGTGGCCATTGTGATCGGAGGAGGAAATATTTTCCGGGGGTTGCAGGCTTCCGAAGGCGGTATGGACCGGGTCCAGGGCGATTATATGGGGATGCTGGCCACCGTCATCAACAGTATGGCGCTGCAGTCGGCACTCGAAGAAATGGGGGTTTATACACGGCTGCAGTCGGCCATTAAAATGGAAGCAATCTGCGAACCATTCATCAGACGCCGTGCGGTCAGGCATCTGGAAAAGGGCAGGGTGGTCATTTTTGGCGCAGGAACCGGTAATCCGTATTTCACAACTGATACAGCTGCCTCTCTCAGGGCAATCGAAATCGAAGCAGATGTAATTCTCAAAGGCACACGGGTAGACGGAATCTACACTGCCGATCCGGAGAAAAATCCCAAAGCCAAAAAGTTTGATAAAATCACCTTCAACGAAGTTTACAAAAGAGACCTGAAGGTGATGGACATGACTGCCTTTACACTGTGCCAGGAGAACAAATTACCAATCATTGTTTTTGACATGAATCGCAAAGGCAACCTCATGAAGGTGGTCACCGGTCAGAAAGTCGGTACTCTGGTAGATTCAAAGTAGGCATGATATTTTATAAATTTGTCATTACAACATCTCAATTTTAATCCCATGACTGACGAGATCAAGAAAATATTCAGCGATTCTGAAGGTATGATGGCCAAAGCACTTGATCATCTTGAAGTGGAACTTGCCAAAATCAGAGCTGGTCGCGCCAATCCCGCAATGCTTGATGGGATTCACGTCGATTATTATGGCAACAGCACCCCGCTTAACCAGGTAGCCAATGTGAACACTCCCGATGCCAGAACCATTGTGATTCAGCCATGGGAGAAAAGCATGCTTTCGGTTATTGAGAAAGCCATTCAGGCTGCCAATTTGGGATTCAATCCTCAGAATGACGGAGTCATCATCAGAATTGTAGTGCCACCTCTGACGGAAGACCGCAGAAAGGACCTCGTGAAGCGAACCAAGGCGGAAGGTGAACACGCCAAGGTAACCATCAGGAATATCCGCCGTGATGCGATTGAAAATGTGAAAAAGGAAGTGAAAAAAGGCCTTCCCGAAGACGTTCAGAAAGACGCAGAAGCCAAAATCCAGCAAATAACAGATTCATTTATTACCAAAGTGGATAAGCACCTTGATGTAAAGGAAAAGGAGATTATGACTGTGTAGAATGATGAATGTCCTTTAGAAGACAAAAACATATTCATTCAATATTCAACATTCAACACTCAAAATTGCTTCGGGGTGTAGCGCAGCCCGGTTAGCGCGCGTCGTTCGGGACGACGAGGCCGGAGGTTCGAATCCTCTCACCCCGACCATATTAAGAGATATATTCATGGTGCTGTCAATCAGTTGATTGGGTCGTAGAATCAGAACACGGTCTCATAAAGTTCTTTTTCCCGGACTATTACCCTCATCACTTCACCCGCTTCACGCCTGTTTTCTTTACCGTTTCTTCACCATAACTTTTCATGAAATGCCGCGTATCAACTCTTTATGACCGAAATTTGCATTAATTTTATACATTGAAATTGTCGAACTCCCTTGTGTCCTTACTGAATAGTCATGACTGAAGAAAACAAAATGAATCCTGAATCCGGCAGCGATCAGGATGTCAACCCCTCAACCGAATCTCCCGCTACTCCGCAACCTAAGGCTGAATTGTCTGAAAGTGGAAATGAACCCCGTCCTGAAAAAGCTCCGGTTTCCGTACCCATGACGGAGGAACAGTTCATGGAATCGGTTCCTGCCGCTGTTTCTGACGAATCGCAAGATGACGAAGCAGCTGATCAGGAACTGGCAGAACCGGAAGATTTATCATCCTATTCAAGAGAGGATCTAATTAAACTGCTGGAACAGTATGTCAGCGAAGTGGAGGTACCTCGCTTCAAGTCGATGATTGCAGGCATCAGGGATTATCTCAGCCATGCTTTCGCAGACGATAAGAACTCCCTGCTGGAAAAGTTCATTGAAGAAGGCGGCAACAAAGATGATTTTGCTCCTATACCTGATCCGCTGGAAGACCGCTTTTATCAGGCTATTAAAAAGTTTAACAAGAAACGCGCTGAATACCACGAGCAGCTGGAGAAACAGCGCCAGCATAACCTCACTGCCAAGAATGAAATTCTTTCTCACCTGAAAGATTTGATTCAGAACGAGGAGAACATGAATAAAGCCTTTGAACGTTTTCATGAACTCCAGGCACAGTGGCGTGCCATTGGTCCTGTAGCCTCTGCCGAAGTAAGTCATCTGCAACTCACCTATAAATTTCTGGTCGATAAGTTTTATGACTTTATCAAGATCAATCGTGAATTGCAGGATCTGGATCAAAGGCGGAACCTCGAGACCAAGATACAGTTGTGTGAACAGGCAGATGAATTGTTGCTTGAACCTTCTTTGAATACCGCTATCCGTAAGTTGCATCAATTGCAGGATAAATGGCGCGAAACAGGCCCTGTTCCCCGTGAACAGAAAAATGAAATATGGGACAGATTCAAGTCCACTTGCGACAAGCTTTTTGATAAGAGAAAAAATTTTATTTCTGAATCAGAGGAACGTCGAAAGAAAAATTACGATGCCAAGCAACAGTTGTGTGATGCCGCGTCGTCCATTAAACATGAAGATTCCTGGATGCATCGTGAATGGCAGGAAGCCACTCAGAAGTTGACTGAAGTTCAGGAACAATGGAGAAAGATCGGCCCTGCTGAGAAAAAACTCAATGATGAAATATGGGATCGCTTTCGCGGGATTTGTGACGCGTTTTTCAAAGCGAAAAATGATTTTTATCACCGCAGAAAACAGGAACTGGCAGCCAATCTTCAGAAAAAAACCGAGTTGTGCATTCAGGCTGAAGCATTGCAAAACAGCTCCGACTGGAAATCCACCACGGCTGAATTGAAAAGATTACAGGATGAATGGAAAGCCAGTGGACCTGTACCGGAAAAACATTCCGATAAAATCTGGAAGAGATTCCGTACGGCCTGTGACGCATTCTTCAGTCAAAAATCGGAGCATTTTTCTTCCCGCGATAAAGAGCATGAAGAAAATCTTGCCAAAAAAATGACTCTGATTGAGCAAATTGAATCTTATGCGCCCGGTGCTGATTCACGCACAGCCTTTGAAGAACTAAAAGCTTTCCAGCGCCAGTGGTCTGAGCTCGGCATGGTGCCCTTGAATAAAAAGGAGGAAATCAATTCGCGATATAAAAAAGCAATCGATGCGCATTTCGATAAACTGAAAATTTCCGGCTTCGAAAGGCAGAAAGTACGTTATCAGGAAAAACTGGAGCACCTTCGTCATTCTGATGATCCGAAGAAAATGGATCACGAAAGAAGGCATTTGATGAATAAAATCTCTGAATTGAAAAATGAAGTTCAGGTTTGGGAAAACAACATCGGTTTCTTTGCAAAATCTAAAAATGCAGAAGCCCTGAAATCGGAGTTTGAGCAAAAGATCAAAAAGGCGAAAGAAGAAATTGAAAGTCTTAAAGTGAAGCTCGATTTGGCTAAAGAGTCCTGACAATCAATGAAATATGCTTTAAAAAAGGCCGGCACTGTCATTCAGTGCCGGCCTTTTTAACAATTATATAACATTGGAATGCATCATAAATAATATTGGCTTAAGTTTTTTGCGTAATTAAATTAAGAAACATGAAAAACATCCTAATCACACTGGTACTGATTGTAATTTCAATGCAGGTAATTGCACAGGGACCTCCTTCAAATGCAGTCAATGCCGATTCTCTGGCCAAGCAGATCGAGAAAAATTCCTCTGATATAGCCGGACTTAAAAGAGTCAAAGTATCCGGTTACATCCAGGCACAGTATCAGCTCGCTGATTCGATGGGACAGCCTTCGTTTGCCGGCGGTAATTTTGCCTCAGGGGTCGATAACCGGTTTATGATCCGAAGAGGACGTATCAAGTTTCAATATAACTCTGCGCCAAACAAAAAGGGCATCAATATTTCAGAATACATGCTGCAATTTGATGTGACCGAAAGGGGTGTAACTATCAAAGATGCGGTGGTGCGTCTAACCGATCCGGTGACCGGTTGGTTTTCGGTTTCCGCCGGAATGTTCAACAATCCGTTTGGTTATGAGATCACTTATTCATCATCCAGACGTGAGTCGCCTGAGAGAGGAAGAATGTCGCAGACTCTTTTCCCCAACGAAAGAGAAGTGGGAGGAATGCTGACAGTACAGGGGCCCTCAAAATCGAAATGGAACTGGATCACCCTGCATGCCGGATTTTTTAACGGTAACAGCGCACCAGGTTTCGGAGTCGATGTATCGGATTTCGATAGCAAAAAAGACTTCAGCGGAAGACTTGGAATAGAGAGATCCACAAAATCTGATAAAGTCAGTTATGGCGCTGCCGTGTCGTATTATGCCGGCGGATTCCGGATTGATTCTGTCACAGTTTATAAATCTGCAACTGATGAGAATGGAGTCAAAGGGTTTGTCATTGATTCAAAAGCCATTGATAACGGCCCTATTGATATCGAAAAGAGAGAATTTACCAAAAGAAACTACATCGGAGCCGACGCACGGGTGTCAATTAAATGGAAAGCCGGTACCACAACTTTAAGAGGTGAGTTTATTGCAGGTGATCAACCCGGATCCTCCTCTTCAACAAGAAGCCCCAATGACAAAAATCCAATCACCAGGGATATCTATCAGCGAAGCTTCAACGGCGCTTACTTTTATTTTGTGCAGGACATCTTGAAAACACCGTTCCAGCTGGTGGTGAAGTATGACTGGTATGATCCGAACACGGATGTTAAAGGCGATGAGGTAGGTAAATCTGTCAGTGCTTCATCACGGGCGACAGGGGAAGCGGATCTTCGTTATGATACTTATGGGTTCGGTTTAAACTATCACTTTGATAAAAACATCAGGGTCATGGCTTATTACGACTTTGTGAAAAATGAGACGACTGCAAACCTGAACAATTTCAACAATGACAGGCCTGATAACGTTTTCACGCTACGACTTCAGGCCCGGTTCTGATTAGACGGGATCAGAACTGAAAGTAAATAAAGGGAATGAAGTCGGCAGATATCGTTTGCCAGATTAGAACCACGGTCAGCAGAACAATCAGCACTTTCATCACCGGATTCGATTTGATGAACCATTTCCGGTAATGACGTTTGAAAGGAGTTGGAAGCCAGTGGATGATCATTCCCGTAAGGAAAAGAGTAAAGACCATACTGAAGTTAGAAAGCACATCAGGCGCCACCGACCAGTTGATCTTTCCCAGTTGACTGACCACTGTATCAGCTGTTTCTTTATCTGGAGAGCGAAACCAGATACGTGTAAATGAGATGAAGGAGAAGGTGAGGGCTATCCGGAAGGCCCTCACATACCATTGTTTCAAATGGCCGTACGGGCTGATCTTTTTCCAGTATTTATAAAAAATCAGACCAATCCCGTTGAGCCCGCCCCAGGTAATAAAATTCCAGGAGGAACCATGCCATAACCCTCCCAAAAGCATGGTGATCATCAGGTTGATATTGGTGTCGATGGTGTTTCTGATTTTAGGTGACCATGCACAGATAAAAACAATTACAGATGCAATTAACCCTGCTTTCCAGAACAGACTGTAATCTCCTGAGAGCATAATGAGAATAAAGGAGATGAATAAGGTAAGGATATAAGATGCCATGCTTCCTCCCTTGTTTCCACCCAAAGGAATATACAGATAATCCCTGAGCCAGGTGGAAAGACTGATGTGCCACCTTTTCCAGAATTCCTCAACGCTGGTTGCTTTATACGGTGAATTGAAATTGATATTGAATCTGAATCCCATTAGCAAGGCGACCCCGATTGCGATATCGGTGTATCCTGAAAAGTCGAGATAGACCTGCAGGGAATAGGCCAGCACGGCCATCAGGTTTTCGAAACCGGTAAAGATGATTGGATTTGCGAAAATTTTATCGATGAACTGAACGGCCATATAATCGGCAAAAACCATCTTTTTAATCAGTCCGTTCAGAATCATAAAAACTGCCAGTCCGAACTGATATCCCGACAAATGAAAGGTCCGGTGTATTTGCGGAATGAATTCGGAGGCTCTTACAATTGGTCCTGCAACCAGCTGCGGAAAGAACGATACAAAGAATCCGAAGTCGAAGATATTCTTTAACGGTTCTATTTTTCTTCTGTAGATATCGGTGGTATAACTGATGGCCTGAAACGTATAAAATGATATCCCAACGGGCAGTATGATTCTGTCCATAATGGATCCTTCTCCCGTAAAGGTGCTTTTAAAGGCGGCAAAATAATTGTACACCTCTATTTCTTTTCCGAAAACAGCATGAAACGAATCAGCGAAGAAATAGGCGTACTTGAAATAGCAAAGTATCAGCAGGTTGATGGAAATGCTGGTGGTTACCAGTAGTTTTCTTAAACTGTTATTGGTTGTCGCATGCATCAAGCGGCCAATAGAGTAGTCAGAACAGATGGTAAAGAGCAGGAGGGTAAAATAAATGCCGCTCGTTTTGTAGTAAAAGAACACACTCACCACAAAAAGAAAAAGATTTCGAATTGTAATTCTTTTGTGGATGATGGAAAATACAATAAATGTAAGACTGAAAAATCCCCAGAAATAAAGTCCGGTAAAAATCATGGGGTCGCCGGGGTGATAAGTCAGCAACCTTGCAATATATTCCATGATCATCGGATCCATCATCTGAATTAAGGCTGAGTGGCGGGATTGCGAAGCGACTGGATTAACGCGTCAAACATCAGGTCGCCGGTCAGCAGATATCCCTTTCTGCTGAGATGTATGAGGTCGCGGCTGGCCAGTCCGTTTCTTTTCCAGGTAGCGATGGAGCCGAATCCGCCCATCACTTCAAAAAGATCCCATACTGCTCCGCCGTGTTCCCTGGCCAGGTTAAACATGGCGGATTGCACTTCTTTACCTTTAGGGTTTTTATAAAACTTCTTTCTGTATTTTTTGTAGCTGTCGGTATTGGTCACAAAAAGAAGTGTCGCGTTTGGACAGGTGGTTTTAATCCGGCGAATGAGTTCAGAGTAGGATGCTTCAAATGCGGACTGCGTAAAATCTTTGCCGAATGAATCGTTGATGCCAATAGAAAAAATGATAAGATCCGGCTGCAGAAAAGCCAGTTGATTTTCAAAGAGCATACAGTTGAGGTAAGATCCTACTGAAGCGCCGTTAACACCTATAGAGTGATAAGTTACAGAAGGCTGATCCAATATGGTCTGGATACCATGTAATACGAACTCCTGTTGAGCCGTATCGGTTTTGTGTACGGTAATTCTGAATTGGTTGTGTAGGTCAGGGAAAGAAAATTCTGAGCAATAACAGGTGTCGTGGTAAACCGGATAATAGGTACTGTCCTGAATGGAAAGCGTAAACGAAAATATGCTGTCACCTGCTTCATGGAATATTCTGAGCCTGTTGAATACAAACCTGCTCACCGTATCGCCTTTCAGTGTAATATCAATGTATTGACCACTGTCGCGCGCTGTGGCTTTCCAGCCCATCAGTCCAATCCTGTCGGGCTGAAGCAATCTTACATTACGAAGTCCTTCCCAGTGCTTGTTGTAACTGACATCATACTGCAAAGCGCCATTCGTTTTAATGGCCTTGTAGGGAAAGATGATTCCTCTGCTTGATTCAGGCTGCACAAAAAAACGATTGAGATTTTCGCGCATTCTTGAAGTCCATATGTCGGCCTGAACATGTGAGCCGCCGATCTGAACAATATTAATTTGACCGGCATGTGTTTCAAACTGAGTGTTCAGTTTTTCGGTCAGACGGAGATAAGCAGCGGAGTCACCGGGTATGTGTATCTGATTGAGATGATATCTGACAAACGGATATCTGACAAGATGCACATCAGGTTCCTGTGCACAAACCAATGTGTGCAGCAGGAGGAAAGTGAACAGCAGCGAAAGGTGCTTCATAATATTACTGCTTACCGCCATTCAACTTCTTCTTTTTTCTGTAAATTTCATATTCCCTGTCGATCGATTCCATCAGTATCTGTGCGATCTTTTCCGAACCTCTTTGAGTGAAGTGTATGTAATCAGGAGCCGCCAGTGCAGGATATTCACCGACCCATTTGGTCATACTGTTTTTACCGCCCATGGCATGATACATACTCCAAAAGGCTGCGCCGGATTCAAGACAGGCTTTCCGCATTTTCTCGACCAGGCTTTCAATTACAGGATAGGAAACCATCTCACCCTTATCATTGAATGACATATCGCCAGGACCAATCACCAGAATTTTCAGTGTTGAGTCAACCGATCTGATGTGTTTGATTTGTCTGGTAAATGATTTGATATAATGGTCAACACCGGCCTCATTTTTAAAATAGGGGACACTGTTTCCGCCAAACTGCATGATGACCATTCGTGCATCCAGCATTTTATAGGTGTTGTATAGCGATGATCTGCTGATGCTGGTGAAGGTCAGGCCGGATGATCCCCTCCAGGGAATATTGTCCATCACAATGCCTGCCCGGCTGTCGAGTGCTATACCCAAAACCGGAGACAGGGAGTCGCCCGAAAAGGAAATGCTTACATTTTTTTGTTTACCCGTCCAGTCCCATAACAGCATTTGCTCGTTTGCTGAAGGTGGGGCTTCAACGGAGTTGCTGTAATTTTTTGTGAAAACAGACACCTTTACCGGTTGATTCAATCGTCCCGTAATTACTTTCACCTGATCAAAACTGCGCAACAATGAATCGTTTTTCACCCTTGCGGTGATGTAAGTTTGGGCATTACCGGAATCGAATGGGAAAATCATTCCCAGCGGACCGTAATGGTTATTCAGATATCTGTCGGCTGATACTCCGTATGAAATATACCTTTTCCACGAAAGTGAGGCTTTTTGCGAAATGGTATAGGCAGGTATCAGTTGCAAAGGCGGAACAAGACCCGGTCCGCCACCTCCGAACCTTTTCTGCAGTCCGGTTCTCACCACAGCCGTGATGCGGTCCATTTCAATCTGGGAATCTCCGTAATGCAGAATCCGGTAAAGTTTTTTTCTCGCGCGAAGCGATTCCCATTCCTTGAAAATGTCATCCCAGAACTTTCTGTCAGATCCCGGCACGCTGATGACAGCAGGGTTTTTATTGGCAACGGAGGTCAGGAAACGCAGTGAATCTTCTGCAGTGCTGATGGCTTTTACCAGCTGCTCTGTTTCCGCCTTTTCAATAGCTTTTTCAGTGGCCTGAGACTCCTGTTCGGCTGACAACTGTTTGAATTTTTGATAACCGATTATTTCATCCAGGGTGAAAAACCGGATGCAGGGAATCTTACCGGATGAACTCAGGCAAATTTCACCCTCAGGGCCAAATGCTTTTTCGCACATCCATGAAAATGTCGCGCAGGCGGTCAGGCAGGAAATGACAAACAGGAAGACCCTGGATGGCGTAAGACTCATGGCCGCAAAAATAGTCTAATCTGCCGTAGTCTGCCGTTCTGACAAAAATCGTCAGTAAAATGAATTCACATTACTTGGCAATTACCACCTGAGAGTAGTTATGATCTTTGAAATTCAAAGATACCATATAGTTGCCCGGCTTAAGATATTCCCGGTTTTTGAGCAGCTTAACGCCATAGGAGGTGGATTCCACTTTGATTTCGCGAAGCATATGCAATTTTCCGTCAGCGCGGTTGATGATCAGTTTACCGGTTTGACCGATCAGTTGCGGGTCGAGGTTGGCGAAGAGTTCACCTGTTGACGGATTCGGATAAATCTGAAATACATGAAGCGAGTTCCAATTCACCGCCAGTGTACCCGATAAGTTAGATTGTCCATCGAAATCAACCTGACGCAGTCTGTAGTATTGCAAGCCCTCAAATGGATTTTTATCTGTTACCAGATATGAACTCAAGTGAGTGGTGGTGCCAGCTCCGGCCAGTGTTGTAAGTTCTTCAAAGTGAACCCCGTCTTTGCCCTTTTCAATGACATAATGACTGTTACTCACTTCTGATAGTGTTATCCACGACAAGGTAATGCCGTCCGATTCAGGTCTCACTGAAAAGTACGCCAGTTCCACCGGGAGCGGATTGAATTGCAGTACTACCGGACCCGGAAGATCGCCCTGAGCAGCATTCCAGACGGTTGCATTGCAAATGTCGATCAGGTTTGAATGGCCTCCGCCGCTTCCGCCGGTAATCAGTCCGCCGCTTTCAATGGTCACGCTGCTGTTACAGGGCAGTCGCAGTTTTTTTCCGGTCTGGAATGTCAGTGTTCCCCTGATTTTTATATGAAGGGGAGTAGCACAAAGACTGAAATCAAGTGTGGAGGAGATTTCAACGGTGGTTTCGGCATTGATAATAATAGAATCACCGCAAGCCGGCAACTTTCCGCCCGACCATCTGGATGTTTGCTCCCAGCGACCAGAGCTTAAGGCATTACGATTGGCTGAATGTGCGGCTTCCGTTAAGGTGAGCAATACGACTAACCACAATATCTTTGGCAGAATTTGCATGGCTATTCTGATTTTGGAATAAAAGAAACAGGTAATCCTGACTGCACGGAAATCAACAGCCGGGAATCTCCAAACGGATAAGCCGCAAAAAAGTTACCTTTTGATTACTTCAGTACCTCAAGTTCCTTTCCCACCTTAGCGAACGCTGCAATAGCCTTGTCAATATGGTGCATTTCATGTCCTGCAGAGATCTGAACCCTGATCCGCGCATTTCCTTTGGCTACAACAGGATAAAAGAAACCGATAACATAAATGCCTTCATCCAGTAATCGGGCTGCAAACTCCTGCGCCAGTTTGGCTTCGTAAAGCATGATGGGAACGATTGGGTGCGTACCAGGCTTGATGTCGAAACCTGCTTCCGTCATTTTCTTACGGAAGTAAGCAGTGTTGTTCCACAGTTTATCACGCAGATCAGTAGTGGAACTGAGTAAGTCCAGAACTGCAATGGAAGCCCCCACAATGGATGGCGCCAGTGAATTGGAGAAAAGGTAAGGACGTGAGCGCTGACGAAGCATATCAATAATCTCTTTTCTTCCGGAAGTGAAACCACCCAAAGCACCACCCAAAGCTTTGCCAAGAGTACCTGTGATGATGTCGATACGACCCATCATACCATGATGCTCATGTGTGCCCCGGCCGGTTTTTCCCATGAATCCTGAAGCATGGCATTCATCAACCATTATCAAAGCCTTATAGCGGTCAGCAAGCTCGCAGATTTTGTCCAGTTGGGCAATGGTTCCATCCATTGAAAATACACCATCGGTAACAATCATCCGGTGACGCAGGTGCATGGTTTCCTGAAGCTGCTTCTCAAGGTCTGCCATATCATTGTGCTTATAGCGGAAGCGGTTGGCTTTGCACAAACGCACTCCGTCGATAATGGAGGCGTGATTGAGTTCATCGGAAATAATGGCATCCTGTTCATTTAGCAAGGGCTCAAACACACCACCGTTGGCATCGAATGCGGCAGCATATAAAATCGTGTCTTCAGTACCCAGGAAATCGGCGATCTTTTGCTCAAGCTGCTTGTGGATGTCCTGTGTTCCGCAAATAAATCTGACGCTCGACATCCCGTAACCATGAGTGTCGATTGCGTGTTTAGCCGCTTCCACTACTTTCGGGTGTGATGATAATCCGAGGTAATTGTTGGCACAGAAATTAATCACCTCTCGACCGTCTGCCAGACGGATGTCTGCTCCCTGAGGAGTGGTGATGATACGCTCTTTTTTGAATAAGCCGGCTTCTTCTATTTCTTTCAGTTCTTTCTGAAGTACAGGTTGCAGTGTGGAATACATCTTTGAATTATGAATTATGAATTTTGAATGATAGAATTTTCTGGTGAATTTACTGATCAGCCGGGCACAGTGAGCTTTCTCTTATACATCTGAATGGTGTTTTCCATTCCGAAGTAAAGAGCATCTGAAATCAGGGCGTGGCCGATGGATACTTCCAGCAGATGAGGTACCTTACGGGCAAACCACCCGAGATTTTCAAGGCTGAGATCATGACCTGCGTTTACTCCCAGGCCGTTAGCGTGTGCAATGATTGCTGATTGGGCGAATGGTGCAACGGCCTCATCACGGTTAACCGGATATTGAATGGCATATGATTCGGTATACAATTCCACACGATCGGTGCCGCATCTGGCTGCATGTTCAATCATCTTGCTGTCGGTTTCAATAAAAACGGAGGTTCTGATACCGGCAGATTTTAAACGTGAAATGATTTCCTGAAGCAAACTTTGGTGGTTTACCGTATCCCAACCGGCATTGGAAGTAAGCACTCCGGGGGGGTCCGGAACCAGTGTTACCTGTTCCGGCCTGACTGACAAAACCAGCTTCATGAAATCTTCCGAAGGGTATCCTTCAATATTAAATTCGGTAGTCACCACTTTTTTAAGATCCGTTACATCATGGTAACGGATGTGTCTTTCATCGGGCCGGGGATGAACAGTTATGCCATCGGCTCCAAATCTTTCACAGTCGATCGCCCACCTGACCACATCGGGCACATTTCCGCCCCGGGCATTTCTCAGTGTGGCGATTTTGTTGATATTGACCGATAGTTTTGTCATGCCGTTTTTTACCGGAAGATGGTTTATTAAGATGGGATCATGTCCAATGACTAATGACTGATGCCTAATGACTGTTGACTTACGTTCAACTCCCCCACTTCCGTCACGCAAATGTATTATGTTTGCCCCGATACAACCATTTTGGCCCGATATTCGTTATAAGAGCAGTATGTTGCTGAGAAACTATATAAAAGACGCACTTCCTCCGCTGAAGACTTCCGATTCGGCAGCCACTGCTTTGCGCTGGATGGCGGTTTTCAGGCAAACACACCTGCCTGTTCTCAGTGATTCAGGTTATGCGGGCATGGTCAATGAAAAGGACTTGCTTAAAGTGGATAATATCAATGCACCGTTGAGCAGCCTTTCTATACCGTTCTCCAGGCTTTATCTCAATGAATATCAGCATATTTTCGATTCAATCAAATTTGCCGCCAGCCATGAAGTCACCATCGTTCCGATACTGAACGATCAGGAGCACTACCTGGGACTGATCACCGTAATGGATATCATCCGGGCGCTGGCAGATGCCAATTCGGTTCAGAATCCGGGTGGAATCGTTGTTTTGGAAGTGAGGAAATCAGATTATTCATTAAGCGGCATTACCCGCATTGTTGAAGCTGAAGGCGCCCAAATCCTGAGTTCCAATGCTGTAGTGACGGTAAATCCTGATATTGTGGAAGTTACACTTAAAATTAATAAGGTTGACCTGACCAGAATACTGGCCGGTTTTTACCGTAATAATTTCGAAGTGAAGGCATCATACCATCAGAGCGAATTTCAGGATGACATGCAATCTCGTTACGATGCATTCATGAACTATCTCAAAATGTAACTTTGTGGCATTCCACTGATGATGCCACAAGCCAGACTACTGTTTTTCCTTTTTTTATCGATTTGTTTTTCTGTTAAACCTCTTCACGGACAGTCAGTTGATGCCGATTCTTTACCATCCCCTGTCATAGTCTCAAAAGTCATTATCACAGGTAATCACGTGACGAAACTGTCGGTCATTACCCGTGAATTACTGATTTATGAAGGTGATACCCTGACTACCCAGGTGTTTGAAAGGGTGGTTGAAAGGACCAGGGAGAACCTGATGAACACCGGTCTTTTCAATTTTGTGAATATCTCGCACCAAACCATCACCGGCAATCAGCTGGCAGTGATCATCAACCTGACAGAACGGTGGTATATTTTTCCGGTACCCGTTTTTGAACTGGTTGACAGAAATTTCAATGAGTGGATCAAATCCGGTGAATGGGACAGGGTCAACTACGGAGCGTATCTTAACTGGGATAACTTCAGAGGCCGTAACGAATCGCTCAGGTTCCTATTCAGGTGGGGATATTCTCAGCGCATTGGCATTTCTTATCAGATACCCTACATTAACAAAAATCAGGACGAAGGAATGTCGTTTGGATTTGCCTACAGCCGTAACCGTGAGTCGGGCTACGGAGTGCGAAACAGCGAGCAGTTGCTTTATCAGGATTTCGATAATTATGTCAGAAAAGAGATCAGTGCCGGATTCAGGTATACCAGAAGAGACGGATTTTATAACACCGGTACGTTTTTCATTGACTACCGGTACAACAGTCTTGCCGATACCATAGCCAGACTGAATCCTGAATTCCTGGGCGACGGAAGAAGTTCACAGGAACTGGTGACGATCGGATGGCAGTTCAGACGCGACCGAAGAGATTATAAAGTTTATCCGCTCAAAGGATATCTTTTTGATTTTGATGCCGTGAAGAATGGGATTGGACAATTGAAAAATGAACCTGATCTGATGTATCTTCAGACACACATCAAATATTTTCACAAATTCAATGACAAGTGGTTTGTTGCTTCCTCTCTGAAGGGAAAGTTATCCGGAAAAAGCAATACCCCGTATTTTAACCAAAGAGCATTTGGTTTTCAAAATGATTTTGTTCGTGGATACGAGTACTACGTTATTCCCGGACAGAACTTTATCCTGAACCGAAACAGTTTCAAGTTTGCGCTTCTCCCGACAAGGGTCATCAATTTGCCTTTCTCCTTTTTGGAAAAATTCAGATCCATCCCTTATGCATTTTATCTGAATGCCAATTTTGATGTAGGTTATGTGCGCGACCGGCAGTTTAAGGAATCAAATCCTTTGGGAAATACCTGGTTATATGGATATGGTGTTGGAATCGACTATGTTACCTACTACAATCTCGTGTTTCGACTGGAATATTCATTCAATAAATTGGGTGAAAACGGATTTTTTGTTCACTTTACAGCACCAATCTGATTCAGTTCAGGCAAACACACAAACATGAATGTTGCAATTTACGGCAGGTCAGGATCGGCATCGGTGGTGCCCTTCATGGATATTCTGCTGACAGAACTTTCCAGAGTCGGAGCAGGTGTTAAGATCTACCAGCCATTTTTAAATTACCTGAAACATCACTCCGGTGTAAAAACAAATTATCCTACTTTTTCGACGCATGATGAAATCAGGGAAGGGACAGACTTTCTTTTTACCCTGGGAGGCGACGGAACCCTGCTCGATACCGTTTCTCTGGTGAGAGACAGTAAGATACCCATTGTGGGAATCAACACCGGAAGGCTCGGGTTTCTGGCCAGCATTTCGAAGGAAAGCATTGCCGGTTGTGTGGATTGCCTGATTCAGGGCCGGTATGATCTGGATCCGCGTTCTTTGATCAGGCTCGAAACCAGCAAATCCCTGTTCGGCGAAGTGAATTATGCCCTTAATGAAATCACTATTCATAAAAAGGACAGTTCGTCCATGATCATTATTCATACCTACCTGAACGGGGAGTACCTGAACAGTTATTGGGCTGACGGACTGATCATTGCAACACCAACCGGATCAACGGGATACTCTCTGAGTTGCGGCGGACCCATCATCGTTCCGCAATCGGAAAATTTTGTCATTACCCCCATTGCTCCTCATAACCTTAATGTCCGACCCATCGTAGTATCAGATAAATATGTGATTTCACTTGAAGTGGAAGGCAGAAGCCAGTATTTCCTGGCTTCACTCGACTCCCGGTCGGTCACCATAGATTCATCTATCCAATTGGCAGCCAGGAAAGAAGACTTCATGGCCTACATAGTCAGGCTGCACAATGAAAACTTCCTGGGGACGTTGAGAAACAAGCTGATGTGGGGTCTGGATGTAAGAAATTAGTAACTAATTCGTGTTAATAACTTTTTACTCTGATTTCAATTGTATATTTTTGTCGGTAAACAGAATTGCGGGAATATGAAAAAACTTTACACGCTGGTATTCACTTTGGTCATCTTGGCGCCACAATTCGCTGATGCACAGCGCTATAAGCAAAGGTGGAAGGCTTACCGTTCTGAAGTGCACATTGGAGCAGGAGCTACCAACTTTTTAGGTGAACTCGGCGGTGCCGATCAGATCGGAACCGATTATTTCAAAGATCTCGAATTGAATCAGACCAGGCTTGCGATTTCTGCCGGACTTCGTTACAAGTTATCGCAGATGTTTGCCATGAACACACATTTGAGTTATGGAAAAATTTCCGGAGATGACGATCTGACCAAAGAGTTCTTCCGTAACTACCGAAACCTGAATTTTAAATCCAACATATATGAACTCAACACCAATCTTGAATTCTCCTTCATCCGGGAGCAGGTTGGTGCAAGGTACCGTCTCAAGGGTGTTCGTGGTCAAAGAGCTTTTGAAATGTCGGCTTACGGTTTCGTAGGGGTTGGTTTGTTTTATTTTGATCCCAAAGGTGAAATTGACGGCGAGTGGATAAAACTTCGTCCTCTAAACACTGAAGGTCAGGGGCTGACTTCAACCAGAAAAAAATACAGCAATTTCCAGTTTGCCATCCCTGTTGGTATTGGTTTCAAATACAGTTTCGACCGTCGCTGGGGAATTGGACTCGAATACGGCATTCGTAAAACCTTCACCGATTATATAGATGATGCCAGTAAAACTTATTACGACAACGGTGAATTGTTCCTTCAAAAGGGAGCCCTTTCAGCTGCCATGGCTGATAAGTCCACTAAAGATTTTCCCTATATCACCGCCCCGGGAGAACAAAGGGGAGATCCCAGAGACAAGGATTCTTACATGTTTGCCATCATCAGTATCAACTACAAGCTGCGCACCGGCAGGTCTGCTTTCCCGATGTTTTGATGCAGTGCTGTACTATTTGACCGGCTCAGGCGTTTTTAATATTGTTTCACAGGCATGAAGCTGAATCTCTTTCTTTTACCAGCGTTACTGCTGGTACTTATTTTTGTTTCTGAATCACGTTCCCAAAGCTCTGAAGCCGGTATCATGTTTGGTACCGTTACATACAAAGGAGAGCTTAATAAGTCGCTTTTTACCCCCAGGTTTCTGCGACCTTCCGTTGGTATACACTACCGGAAAAACATGAACAATCACTGGGCCCACCGTTTGGGCGCATCCTATGGCGTTATTGAAGCTGATGACGCTTCAGCCGAAGATGATTACCAGAAAAGAAGGAATCTTTCTTTCCGTTCACCAATCATTGACTTTCACTACCTGCTTGAATTCAATTTTTTTCCTTACCAGATTGCCAATCCCAAGAGTTCCTTTTCACCCTTTCTTTTTGTCGGAATTAATGGTTTTATATTTGATCCCCAGGCTGAATTGAACGGTGAATGGGTTCGTCTTCAGCCTCTTGGCACTGAAGGGCAAGGTACGAATGCCTATCCCGACCGAAAAAAATACAACCGGTTTCAGATCGGAATTCCTTTCGGAGGCGGGGTGAAATTCAAGCTCTCCAGACGATTCGGAATGTCTGTGGAAGCAGGTGTCCGCAGACTTTACACCGACTATCTCGATGATGTGAGCACCACTTATGCCGACAAGGCTGTCCTTTTGGCTGCCTCTGGGGAAGAGGCGGTTCTTTTGTCAGACAGGAGTGTGGACGGACAATCGCTCGACAACACCGACAGACAACGGGGAAATGCCGCTGACCGGGACTGGTACATGTTCACCGGATTTACGCTGAATTATTCGCTTTCCAAGAGATACAACGACAACTGTACACCATTCAAGGGCAAGCTCAGATAATCCCCGAAAGGGAGTGCTTTTAATTGTTAAATTTGCACCCTCTTTAACATGAGCTACAAAGACCAGATAGATCCAGCCAATTTACCAGAGCATGTTTGCATCATCATGGATGGAAACGGGCGCTGGGCTAAGAAGCAGGGCAAGATCCGTACGTTCGGACATCAGAATGGTGTGCTGGCTGTTCGCGATACCGTTGAAGGTGCCGCAGAACTGGGCATCAGATTCCTGTCGCTTTATGCATTTTCCACTGAAAACTGGAAGCGTCCCCGCTGGGAAGTGGATGCGCTGATGGAGCTGCTGATCTCTACCATCCATAAAGAGACAAAAACCCTGATGGATAACAATATCAGCCTTCAGGCAATCGGTGATATTGAAAGTCTTCCATCCAAATGCAGGAAACAGCTCCAGGAAACCATCAGTAAAACATCGGTTAACACAAGAATGACACTGATTCTTGCGTTAAGCTACAGCTCTCGCTGGGAGATGGTTCAGGCGGTAAAGGCCATTGCCGAAAAGGTCCGAAACGGTTCCATGCAGGTGAGTGACATCAATGACCAGGTGGTTTCCGCTCATCTTAATACCTCATTTTGTCCCGACCCCGAGCTGATGATCAGAACCAGCGGAGAACACAGGATCAGTAACTTCATGTTATGGCAGCTCGCCTATACTGAACTTTATTTTACCGAAAAGCTTTGGCCTGACTTCAGGCGTGAAGATTTTTATCAAGCAATTGCTGACTATCAGAAGCGCGAAAGACGCTATGGAATGGTCAGTGAACAACAACCTGAAAACCCAAATGCTTAAATCACCGAAGGCACTGTTACCGGCATTGCTGATTCTCCTTTTGATGTTCGAAGGAACATCATCATTTTCACAGGTTGTTGTAGGCAGCTCCGGTGAAGAACTGCTTGACTATTCAAACCCCCGTGAATTTGAAATTGGTGGTGTTACGGTCAGCGGCATCAAACATCTGGATGAAAAGGTGCTCGCCACATTATCCGGTCTAACAGTAGGTGATAAGATCCGGGTGCCCGGAGATAAAATTTCCAAGGCAATTGAAAATCTCTGGAAACAGGGATTGCTTTCTGATATTAAAATCGTGGCAACCAGAATACAGGGAAATAAAATTTTTCTTGAATTGCGTTTGCAGGAACGTCCGCGACTGTCGCGATTTTCATTTACCGGTGTGAAAAAGTCTGAGGCTGATAAACTGCGCGAAGAGATTAAGCTTGTTTCAGGAAAAATCATCACGGAAAATCTCATTCAGACTACCACCAACCAGGTGAAGAAGTATTTCGTTGACAAAGGATTTTTAAATGCGGATGTCAATATCGAAGTCAAGGATGAAGCCAATATCGCCAACAGCCAGTTGCTGGTGATCAACGTTGACAAAAAGAATAAAGTCAAAATTAATTCCATCACTTTTGAGGGCGTTACTCAGATCAAGGAAGCGAAACTGAAAAGGAAGATGAAAGACACGAAGGAGAAAAAGATTTATCGTCTTTTCTCAACCTCAAAGTTCATTGAAGAAAATTATGAGACCGACAAAAAAACCATTGTAGCGGAATACCTTAAAAAAGGACTTCGTGATGCAAGAGTGGTGTTTGATACAGTCACCAGAAGAAGCGATAAAACAGTTGATATTGTCATAAAAATTGAAGAAGGTCCGAAATACTTCTTCCGTGATGTTCGCTGGATCGGAAACACGAAGTATTCCGCAAATGATCTGTCCAGAATTCTCAATATCAGCAAAGGTGAGGTCTACAATCAGAAAAAACTCGATGAAGGCTTGTTTGCCAGTCCGTCAGGTCGTGATATCACCTCACTTTACATGGATAACGGCTATCTGTTCTTCTCTGTTTCACCGGTTGAAGTTAAGGTGGAGAACGATTCCATTGATTATGAAATGAGAATTTACGAAGGCAAACAGGCTGTTGTGAACCGTGTGACCATTGTGGGTAATACCAAGACAAATGACAAGGTGATTATGCGCGAAATCAGAACGCAGCCCGGTCAGTTGTTTTCCAGAGCTGATATCATCCGTACACAGCGTGAACTGGCCCAGCTGGGTTATTTCGATCAGGAAAAGTTGGGTGTTAACCCCAAGCCTAATCCGGTTGAAGGAACGGTTGACATTGAGTATACTGTTGAGGAGCGTCCTTCAGACCAGATTGAACTTTCAGGAGGTTATGGAGCCGGACAAATTGTTGGTACCCTCGGTTTGACATTCAGTAACTTCTCCGGAAGGAGTCTTTTCAAAAAAGGGGCATGGACTCCGTTGCCTTCCGGCGACGGACAAAGACTTTCGCTACGCGCCCAGACCAACGGAAAATATTATCAATCCTACAGTGCTTCCTTTACTGAACCCTGGCTTGGTGGCAAGAAGCCCAATTCACTGAGCGTTTCCGTATTCAGGTCACTGCAAACCAATGGCCGTAAGAAATCTGACGAGAACCGCCAGGCGATTGCCATCACCGGAGTGTCGGCAGGGATCGGCCAACGTTTGAAGGTGCCTGATGATTATTTCAGTTTGTATCATGAGGCCAGTTATCAGTATTACGAGCTGAGTAATTACGGATCCACTTTCCTTTTCAGCGATGGCTACTCCAATAACATCAGTTTTCAGGAAACCATTTCCCGGAACTCTATCGATGCACCCATCTATCCGAGAGTAGGATCCCAGTTCTCGTTTACTCTTCAGGCTACCCCTCCTTATTCCTGGTTCAATAACAAGGATTACACCAACAGCACCGAGCAGCAGAAGTATAAATTTATCGAATATCACAAATGGAAGTTCGCAGCATCCTGGTTTGCTCCGGTTGCCTGGAATAAACTGGTGGTGAATGTCAGAGCCAATATGGGATTCCTGGGCTATTATAATCAGACCATCGGACCATCACCTTTTGAAAGGTTTTATCTGGGTGGTGACGGCCTGTCCGGCTTCTCGCTCGACGGTCGTGAAATCATCGCATTGCGCGGATATCCAAACAATTCCATCAACCCGCGCGGGGGTGGCACAATTTATGATAAGTTTTCGTTGGAGTTGAGATATCCCTTGTCGTTGAACCCTGCTGCCACCATCTATATGCTCGGCTTTGTGGAAGGAGGAAATGCATACAGCAGGTTCAAGAACTATAGCCCCTTCAACCTGAAACGCTCGGCAGGAGCCGGTATCAGGATCTTCCTGCCCATGTTCGGATTGCTAGGACTGGACTGGGGATACGGATTCGACAATGTTCCGGGCCTTACCGGTTCCAACGGAGGGGAGTTTCACTTCATGATAGGACAGCAGTTCTGAAAAATTCTTAATATTGCAAACATTTAAAACCAGTTCGTTATGAGAAAGATTTCGATGGCCCTGATGGCAATGGTGGTACTCTTTACCATGAGTGCCAGTGCTCAGAAGTATTGCTATGTTGATACACAATATATCCTCGATAATATCACGGAATATAAAGCCGCACAACAGCAGTTGGATCAGCTTTCTGTTACCTGGCAGCGCGAGATCGAATCCAAATATGCATTCATTGACAAACTATACAAGGACTTTCAGGCTGAGCAGATTTTGCTGACGGATGAAATGAAGCGCAAGCGCGAAAATGAAATCATTGAGAAGGAAAAGGAAGCCAAGGAATTCCAGAAACAGAAATTCGGGTTCGAAGGAGAGCTTTTCAAGAAGAAACAGGAGCTCGTAAAGCCGATTCAGGACAAGATTTACAATGCCATCAAAAAAATGGCTACCGAGCAAAGTTATGCTGTTGTGTTTGATAAATCCAGCGACCTGATCATGCTTTATTCGAACCCTAAGTATGACAAAAGTGATGATATCCTCAATGCTTTAGGATACAAGACCGGAGATAAAGCCAGCGGCGGCAGCGGTGGCGGCAGTGGAGGTGCGAAAACCGGAACAGGTTCACAACCTCCTGTTAAAGAATCTCCGGCAAGAATTGAGAATTCAGATGTAAAGCCACGTTAATTCCGACTTTCAATAACCTTTCTATAACCAATCAAAAACTATGATTAAGACAATTAAAGCCCTGGCAGTAATTATTGCCCTGACGGCAACAGGTGCCATGGCACAAACCCTCAAGTTCGGTCACATCAACTCCACTCAGCTCTTGTCGCTGATGCCTGAAACCAAGGCAGCCGACAGTACGCTCCAGAAATTCGGAGCTTCACTTGAGTCGCAGCTGAAAACCATGACCAATGAATACCAGACTAAAATAAATGACTATCAGGCCAACTCAGGTACCATGGCTGAGCCGGTGAAAGAAGCCCGTGTTCGTGAAATCAATGAAATCGAGCAAAGAATCCAGGACTTCCAGGAAACTGCACAGCAAAGCATGCAGAAGAAAAAGGAAGAAGTGTACACTCCGATCATCAAGAAAGCTGAGGAGGCCATTAAGAAGGTGGCAAAAGACAAAAGCTATTCCTACATCTTTGATACCAGTGCCGGAATGGTGCTGTTCGCTCAGGAGTCAGATGATATCATGCCACTTGTTAAAAGCCAGCTTGGACTTAAGTAATCAACACACGATATTGAAAAAGCCATTCTCATTTCAGAGAATGGCTTTTTTTGTTTGACTATATTTGACAGCACGGATCTGATCATGGATAAGAAAAAAAGCAAACTGCCTTCCAGTCCGATTGGAATTTTTGATTCCGGGATCGGCGGATTGACTGTAGCAAGAGCCATCAATCGCTTGTTGCCTCATGAATCGATTATTTATTTCGGCGATACAGCACATTTGCCTTACGGAGAAAAAGCACCGGAATCCATCAAGCAATACTCGGTGAGAATTGCGGATTTTCTCCTTTCAAGAGGATGTAAAATGATCGTCATCGCCTGCAACACGGCATCCAGCATTGCCTATGAATCGGTCAGAGAACATGTAGGCAACCGGGCGGCTGTAGTGGATGTGATTAACCCCGTTGTTCAGGGAGTCGCTGCGATGAAAAAAGCCAAAAGAGTAGGAGTCATCGGGACACGCGCCACCACCAAGTCGAGAGCTTATCCCAAAAGAATCGTGGCACTAAATCCGGAGCTGAAGGTTTCGTCTCTGGCCACACCGCTGCTGGCCAGTATGATCGAAGAAGGATTTTTCAGCAATAACATCAGCCGTACCATCATTTACGATTACTTGTCGCGCCCCGGTTTGAAAGGTATTGATACACTGATTCTGGCCTGTACTCATTATCCTTTGATCAAAAAAGAAATCACCGATTATTACAACGGACATATTAACATCATCGACTCAGCTGAAATGGTGGCCAAGCATGTCAAATCACTCCTTACCAAAAGTAAATTACTGAACCATTCGAGTAAGCCGCAACATCATTTTTACGTTTCTGACTACACTCGCTCCTTTGAGCAAAGTACCCGTATATTTTTCGACGGCAAGGTGAAGCTCGAACACATTAATCTTTGGAAAGCCTGACACTTTTTACCAGATCAGGAAAATCACAAACATACTCGCAAGCAGGGAGATCATCCCGGCAGTGAAATAAACAATTGAAAGTAAAAAGAGCTTGAGTGTGGTTTTCAACCATGACTGCCGGTAAACTCTTTTCAAAGCGGTGAGGGTATAGGCTATTATGATCCAAAATACCGCAACTAAAGGTTCAGCCATTGTATACTCAGTGATCAGAATGTAGATGCATCCCATCAGGAAAATAAATGAATGAAGATGGAAGGCGAAAATCAGATGATCAATGTAAAGGGTATTGTTCCTGATATAAAAAAGCTTCAGCAATATGGCGAACACCGGCATCAGCATGAAAATGATCCACGGGAGTTTTGAGAAGAGATACTCCTTGAATTCGTTGAAGTCAGAGGCTGCGAATTTTATGAGTTCGGAGTACCAGAAACGGTTCCAGAATGTTTTTTGTTTTCCAAGGGAGTCCAACACCACATCAGTATCGGTAATCCCATTCTTCACCATTGTTTTAATCCTGGGATAATCAGCAGCATCAATTTCAAGATCACTTTCATTATCTTTCCCTTTGGTGCTGTCGGCAGATGATTTCGGCTGCCGGTTGGTGGCAGTCATCACACTGTCGATGATTTCAGTACCGGTGTTTTGCTTTTCGTTGAGTTTAACGCCATCTCCTGAAAAAGGTAAAATGAAATAAACCACCACGATGGTAATGAACATCCTGATCGGATCCAGATACCGGTTTCTTTTACCTTGTATGTATTGAATAGTCAGAAATCCGGGCTTGAATAAAAGTGCCGGCATGGAGTTGGCAAATCTTGAATCGACCGACAAGAAGCCGGTGATCAGGTCGCCCATGACTTTGCCGAATGACTGTCGCTTGTTGTCGTTTTCCTGCCCGCAGTTTGGACAAAAATGATCCGAAGGTCGGAGGCCAAACTGACAGTTCGGGCAGATTTCGGATTTGATGCGGTTCTTTTTCAAGAGAATCCTGAGCTGATAAATGAACTCTTATTTTCCGTTATTCCGGTACCATCCCGAATACATAACATAGTTATTGGAAATTCTCTCGTTGAGTTCCCGAAAGTGCTCGGGAGTCATTTGTTTAACCTTTTTTGCAGGAACGCCAGCCCAGATGCTGCCAGGTTCCACAACGGTGTTCTCAAGCACCACCGCTCCGGCTGCAATCATGGAATTTTCACCGATCACTGCGTGATCCATGACCACGGCTCGCATACCAATGAGGACATTGTCGTGGAGTGTACAGCCATGCACGATTGCGGAATGGCCAATTGAAACATTATTTCCTATGACAGTTTTGGCCTTTTGATAAGTGCAATGAATCACGGCATGATCCTGAATGTTGACCCGATTCCCGATGGTGATGGAGTGCACATCTCCCCTGATGACGGCGTTGAACCATACCGAGCATTCGTCACCCATCACCACTTCGCCCGTAATGGTTGCATTATCAGCCAGATAACAGTCTTTTCCAAAAACCGGGTGGATGCCTTTGACCGGTAATATTAGTGCCATATTTTCGTTATTTCTATCATACGAAGATAAACATCGTCTTTCGATTTCGTAATTTTGGGATGATGATCAATAAAAGGAAAATAGCCGCATTGTTGCTTTTGCTGTCGGCAGGAATGGTAGCCTGCGATGATGATGAGACCTACCCGGTCACTCCGGAAATAGCTTTCAGGAGTCTGGAAAAATTTGTGAGTGTATCACAATCGGATTCCCTGGTGCTGACGTTCTCCTTTACCGATGGCGACGGAGATATCGGATCACCTGAATCGGATCCTGCCCGAAGGGATGTATTTGTAAAGTTGTTTGAGAAAAAGAACGGTGTTTTTGAAGAAGCCATTCTGGCAGCACCTCTCGAATACAGGATACCCTATCTGACACCGCGCGGCAATAATAAATCGCTTAAAGGGGATGTCAGAATCAATATTGATTATAACATTCTGCAGCCTAACGATACCATTTTTTACAAGGTTTATATCAAAGACAGGGCAGACCGTAAGAGTAATGAAATTACCACCGCAACCATCATCACCAGAGTGCAGTGAGTTCGATAAACTCGACGGTTGATTTTTAAAAGATATTGGATGTGATAATAATTCCGGTAAAGGACAGCATCCACTTTTTGAACCAGTGCTGGAAGTTGAATACAGTGTACATACGGTCAAAGCTGGTCATATTACCGGACTGATAGCTTTTGTAAAGTTCCCCGAGTTTACTTGCTGAAAACAAACCCTGATCTTTTATGAATTTTTGATCAAAACATTCATCGAACAGCGGGCGAAGTTTGCCCTGACCCCAGTGACTGATCGGAATGCCGAAACCCATTTTCGGACGGTCCATAATCGACTGAGGAACATATTTGTGAACCACTTCACGCAGTATATATTTTCCTTTGTCACCTTTAAGTTTAAAAGAAGAAGGTAAGGTCGCGGCGAATTCAATGATACGGTGATCAAGCAGTGGTTCTCTTGCTTCGATGCTTGCAAACTTAGTGGCTCGGTCAACCTTTGGCAGGATATCTTCCGAAAGGAAAGTCTGAAAATCGATGGCTATGATCCGGTCAATTTCATCGTTACCCTTCCCCAGCAGGTGATCGTTCATGAATTTGTTGTAAAGCTTACGGGTGCGGGGTTTCATGAACTGGGTTATTTCATATTCTGTGAAGGTCTGATTCACGCGATCGAAAAGTGTAGATACGTCCTTTGCTTCCAAAAAACTCTGCAGGCGGCTGAAGCGGTCGATACGGTAAATTGGCCAGTTGCGAAAATAATTCACCATGCTCATGGCCTTTGCCATGGTAACTCTGACAGGGTAGGGCAGGTTGAAATAACGGTGATATTGCTGTTTAGAATAATGATGCTTGGAATAACCGGCAAATATTTCATCTCCGCCATCAGCACTCAGTACCACTTTTACATGTTCACTTGCTTTGAGTGCAACCAGCATGTTGGAAAGGCCGCCACCGTCGGAAAGCGGTTCATCGTATACAATCGGATATTTATCGACCAGTTCCATAGCATCTTCTTCGGTGCAGTGATAATTATAATGGTCTGTATCCAGATGATCGGCTACTGCGCGGGCATAATGTCCTTCATTGAAAATTTCACTGTCGAAACTGATGGTAAAAGTCTTGAGTTTTACATCGGAATGTTCCTGCAGCAAGGCAGTAACACAGGTGCTGTCATAACCACCACTCAGGAAAACCCCAACAGGAACGTCTGAAATCATCCTGTACCTGAATGCCGACACCATCAGTTTTTCAAGTTCTTCCACCGCTTCCTCAAAATCTATTTTGAGTTTGGGCCGGTTGAATACTTTTATCAAATCCCAGTAGGTAAATTTTTTCAGATTTCTGGATTTAAGGTCGAACTCCATTCTTTGCCCGGGTTCGACCTTGAATGTAAACTTAAAGATACTAAAGGGAGAAGGAATGTATCCATGATGAAAGTAGAGGCGAAGCGAGCTGTAGTCAATAGTTCTGCTGAATCCGGGATGTTTGTGTAAGGCTTTGAGTTCCGATCCAAATAAAAGCAACTTACCGTCCCAGTAATAATAAAGCGGTTTTACACCAGCCCTGTCGCGGAAAAAGTGGACTTTACCTGTAGAAGGACTAAACAGAACAATCGCAAACATACCGATGAACTTTTCAATACAGGCTGTTCCCCATTGATGAAAAGCTTTCAAAACCACCTCTGAATCGGATGTGCTTTTGAACTGATGACCACATTTCAGCAGTTCTTCTCTGATTTCCGCAAAATTGTAAACCTCCCCGTTGAAAACAATCATATCACCATTGTTTTCATTGATCATGGGCTGATGACCACCAGAAGAAAGATCGATGATAGAGAGCCTGCGGAAGCCGAATCCTATTTTGGCGCCCGAATGAAATCTGATTTCGGTGCCTCTGTCATCGGGCCCCCGGTGAATCAGTGAATCGGTCATTTGTTTCAGCACCTCTTCTGAAGTGGAATTGCTGAAGTCAATGAAGCCGGTGAGTCCGCACATAAAGTGTTATGAGTTCGGGTGAATTGGTTTCCCAAATTTATATAGATCCTGAACTTGATACAGTGCAATAGTGATCAATTCATTACAATCGATCAAGATCAGAAAAATTCAAATTTAGGATACCCTTGCGGTTGAAACAAAATCAGTTGCGAATAGTTATTCACACCCCTTATCTGAAACAAAATCCGTTTGGGGCAATGCCGGCCTGCATGGAGTCGATCAAAATGGCGTTTGGAGTGTATCTCAGGACATATCCGCTTGATGTAAAGCCCGGCACATAACCTCCGTATATGGTTCCGTCGTCATGGTCGATGCCCAGTCCGTAAAAATCCCTGTTGATGATCGGTTGGGATGGCAGACTACCATTGATATTCATTTTCATGATTTTCCCGGTATATCCGTCGGAGCCATTCAGAAAATAAAGTTGTGTACCTGTTTTGTCTGTGTGCAGTTTTGAGGGATGTTCTGCGGAGGTAAAATCGAAAATTTCTTCTGTAGCCAGAGTGGACGGATCGATTTTTCGAAGTGACCCTTCGGTATCGTCAGCTGTTCCTCCAATGAAATCAGGGCCCGTAGAGCCACCGCAAAGTACCCAAAGCTTGCCGTTGGCATCCAGTCTGAGACTGTTGGGATTGACCCCGGTTTGCAGGGTGGCTTCGACTGTTTCAGTCTGAAGATTGATCACAGAAACCGTACTGTCTGAGCCAAACCCGCCCACATTGGTCACGAACAGTCTGTTGCCGGCAATCAGCATTTGTTCTGGACCACTGCCGACTACAATGCTGTTGACGATACTGTTTGTGGTGAGGTCCACAACGGCAACACGGTTGGAAAACCAGTCGCTGACATATCCTTTGGATCCTTTTGCGACGAAATGTCTCGGGCTCTGAAATCCGGTGATCGTGGCGGTGCTTTCAAGTGTCAGAGAGTTGATTACTTCAATTTTTTGTGAGTTGTTTACCACAATGTAGCCTTTGCCGTTATGTATCGACATCGATTGGGCCACATCACCAAGCGGAAATCCGTTCACTGTTTGAAATACATCCTGATAGATGTTGTTTGACAGAACATCTATCATTGAAACAGATGAATTGCCTGAGCCAAACGATCCTTCGTTTACCACAAAAACGGCTTTTCCGATTACCGGAGGAGGAGTTACAGTTTTGGGATCATCATCTTTGCAGGATGTGGTGACGGATGCAAGTAAAGCCAGTGCCGGTACAATTGTTTTAAAATTCATGATCGGGATGTATTGGGTTTCATTTTCCATTCATCGGTCCTTACGACAAACGAACTGATATTAAATTAATTTAAATTTTTGTTTTTGAGAAGTCGAAGTTCATTTTAACCCCTGCCGAGAACCATCTTCCGGGCGACGGACGCCATTCCATGACCTCATAGGATTCGTCAAACAGATTCGATATTTTGGCGTAAACCGTCAATTGATATTGATGTTTTCGGATAACAGGCTGGAAGAATATTCTCAGGTCTGTGAGGTGAAATGGATCCAGTGAACGGAGGTTGTCGGCGGTTGTGAATCTCCTTCCGGTATAGTGCCAGGTGACATCCATTCCAACCGATTTCCATGCAGCGGTGAAAAGCAATGACGCCAAATGCTCAGGAGAGTACATCAGCTGCTTTCCAATGATATCTTGTGAATTGTTTTCCGCGGTTTTAATTACTTCGGAACGACTGAGCGAATAACTGAAGTGGTAACTGAACTTCCAGTTTGAAAGAGTTGCTGAATAAGCTGAATTCAACTCCGATCCCCGTGTCTTTACTTCACTTATATTATGCGGGACATAAATTCCTCCGTTCACAGGAATCCATCGTATCCAGTTATCGACGGTTGAGTGAAATACTGTCAAACTCAGTGACGGGTACTTTTTGTTTTCTTTCAAAAACGCTAGTCCCCCTTCAATACTCCAGGCATCTTCCGGAAGCAGGTTGACATTGCCACCAGGGTTCCAGTAGAGGTCATTCATCGATGGCATGCTGTAATGCCGGCCCGCATGAAACAGCAAGCTGATCGCATTTTTGTAAATATTTCCTTCAACACCAATCGACGGACAAACCGGCGGTTCGTTTTGATTGGCAATTTCTGTTCTCAGGTTGAAGTTGAATTTCCATTTGTTGACCGGCTGCCAGATCATGGCCGTATAACCTGACAGAATGTTTCTTTCTTTATCTGAATCATACTCTTCGAATCCCGCCTTGGCGAAATTGCCCTGAGCTCCTGCGCTGATGATCAGTTTTTCATTGCCGTACCATCTGTATTCAGCATCTGCAAACGAATTGTACAGTGAGTATTTCTTATGGATGATGAATTCAGGATCATCATATCGCATATCTTCACGAAAGTGAGCTGCATTGACACGAATCGAAGAGTTGCCAAAAGTCGTTTTGTATCCGGCATGCACCCTGAGAATGCTGTCGCGTTGTTCGGCCCGACTGGATGGATCAGTCATCATCGGTGGTATTTCCCTTCCGGTTACCTGATACCAGGCAGAAGCGGATAATACACCCTTTGTTCCTGCTTTAAAATCGGAGTAATGAATCAGTCCGTAATTATTAATGCCGGCATGCTCCAGTTGCTGAACGGGCTTGTCGCGATGCGCAAGATTGACATAGGAAAAATCATTCTGTGAACGGTCATGGAAAACGGTTGTCTGACTGGACGACCCCGGGTTTGAAAATCTCAAAACGGATTCAAGATGTGAACTGGAGAAGCTGCCCGCTTCAGCTGCTATTCCAACGGAACGGTGGTGGTAAAATTTTGGTTCCGGCCTTGCAAGCAGTATGGTGCTGCCCACCGATGCATTTCCGTTTACGGGCGAGGAACCGCCTCTGATGATATTGATCTTCCCGGAACCCGAAACAGGAATCAGCGACAGATCGGTAAGCCCCATTCCGGGTGTATTGAGGTTGAAGCCGTTCCAAAGCACTGAGTTGTGCCTGGCTTCTGTGCCACGAGATGAAAGTACAGCGGAACTTCCTGCGCCGTATGATTTGACAAAAAGCGATGAATAACTGGTGAGCAGTTCACCGAGATTTGTCCCGGTACCCGAACTGATCACAGATGAGTCCAGTTCAACTGTCGGTTTACCGGTCATGAAAAGTTCGCTTCTGTCCGATTGAATCGTTACTTCCTGAAGCCTGATCGTATCACGCTGCGCCAGACCCGAAAAAGGCATCGCGCCAAGCAAAGTGAAAGAAAATAAAATTAAGGCCAGGTTTCTCATGTTTGCCGGTTCGGCCGGAAGAAAAAAATGAGAAATGTAGGCAGCACTAACGCTACCTAAATACTCATCTCTTTTCCTCCGAAAGATTGAATAGTAATAAATCCGGCAGGTCTTCTGACTTACCCCCTTTTCTTCGGCCTTCCCGCGAATGCATCGCAGTGGCATGGTTGAAGAAAAGATCAAGCAGGGCTTACAGCAGCGGGGACTGTTCCGGACTCACACCGGATTCCCTTTTAATGTCGCGATGTGTGTCGCGACAACCGAATTTTGGGCGAAGATAACTAATATTAAGATTTGGATGATTCCTAAATATCTTCGGTTTCCAGGAATCTTTTCAGAACTGACTGAATGTTTGATGGTTGGGTTCCGATATCTAACTGTGACACCGTATTTTTTTCCGGTAAATCATTCAGTTCATCCTGCTTAACAATCTTCACCCCGTATTTTGTTTTCAACCTTTCAGCTAAATATTCCTGTTCGGTTTGACCCGGGGTCGGTATCAGGATCAGGTTCCGGTGCCGGAGTACTGCAACATCCATCAGGGTCGAGTAGCCTGGACGCGCTATCAGACAGGTTTCAGGGTGGAGTATTTTCCTGAGCAGATCATCGCTGATCGAAGGAACGATTTCGGGATATCCATCGGTCGTGATATGATTTTCTTCCGGTTTGCCTTTAACTAAAAGTGACCTCTTTCCGGTTTTCTTCAAAAGTGGAAGCAATTTGTTTTCAATCATGCTTCTTTGCGGTTCCGGACCTGAAAGCAAGGCGATGTAATCGTATTTTTTTTCACTTACATCAGCAGATGCCTCAAAACGTGAAAGCACGCCAGGATGCCGTACGGGAATGCTGATATGATCATGTCCTGAAAGTTCACCCGAAAGGTTGTCGGCTGAATCAATATCGGGTATCCAAAGCTCATTGAATTTTTCAATCCTCTTTTTGTGAAGATACTTCAGCACAGGCTGTAAAAAATTCAGATGTGCAGGAGTCATAATATTCACCTGGTGACAAATGAAGGCAGTTTTAACCCGTGGTGAAAATAACCCGTAACGGTTGTCGGAAATCACATGCGTGAATCCGAACCGGTCAATGAGCATTTCAAGGTGGTCGTGTTCCCTGCTGATACTCCTCAGTATTCCCGGCATCTGCGCAATCATGCTCAGGGCCATGCTTCCCTTGCGGGGATATTTGATTTCGACACCGGGAATTTCCACAAACCGGAGGTCGGGAAAGTGCTGCTGCAATATTGCCTTACCGCCTCCTTCTGCCGAAAGGGTCACTTCAGCATTTAGTTTCACCAATTCTTTGATAACGGGAATGCATCTGGTGGCATGACCAAGACCCCAGTTGAGACAGGAGAGTAAAATCTGATGCTTGGTTGTGTGCATGGTTCCAAAGGTAGTAATTCAGGTCCGCACCCGGATACTGACGCAGAGATTGTTTGCTCATTGGGTAATTTTACGCGGAGTCGATTTTAGTTAATGTAAAGTTTTTATTCTGATTGAACATTTAAGGCATTTTTCATGCTGCGCCCGGCAAGGTAAATTTGAGCATGATTGATGTTTTTGTGCCGGGCGCCTCACACTTCCACAACTTTTTTAAAGATATTCGACCCCTACAGGGTCGTGAACTTTGGGTGCCGTTTTAACAAAAGCGAGCGCTTTAATTAAAATGACATACGCTGATTCATATCGGAAAATCATTTTTCAAGCACAAGTTTTAAGCGACGATGTAAGTCTTGAAGAGTTGCATTTCTCATTATCTTTGCGCGTCAAATCATTCAATTTTGGGCAAGAACAAACTTTTTCGTTTCGCCGAACTGGAAACCATGCAGCGTGTGTTTCAGCCCGGCACCGGTTTGCCTGATCAGCATTTTTTTCTGAAAGGCAAATGGAATCATGAAGTATTTCATAACAACCATCCTTTAATCATCGAACTCGGCTGCGGAAGAGGAGAATATACCATTGGTCTGGCCGGGATGTTTCCTGATAAAAACTTTATCGGTATCGATAAAAAAGGAGCACGGTTGTGGCGGGGTGCCAAGACTTCTAACGAAGACAATATTCTCAACACCGCCTTTCTCCGCATTCAGGCCACACACCTCGATTATTATTTTGCAGAAGGTGAACTGGATGAAATCTGGATCACTTTTCCCGATCCACAGCCACAGAAATCCCGTGAAAGAGCACGCATGACATCTCCTCGTTTTCTTGAGATGTTCAAACGGCTGTTAAAGCCTAACGGTATCGTGCATCTGAAAACTGATAATTATCCCTTATGGGAGTACAGCGTACAGACAGCAGCAGACTCAGGAGCTGAAATATTGTTCAAGACTTACGATCTCTACGCCGAGCCCTTGCCGGATCAGGTGCTGGATATCAAAACCACTTACGAAAAGAGATTCCTGTCTGAAGGATTTCAAATCTGTTACCTGAAGTACAGATGGAAGGTGGGGTAAAGAGATAAAGCAGATTTATGGTGGTGATGGGAGAGGTCGGGGAGGGGTCAGGAGAGTCAGGAGGGTCAGGAGGGGGCAGGAAGAGTCAGGAGGGGGCAGGAAGAGTCAGGAGGGTCAGGAAGAGTCAGGAGAGTCAGGAGGGTCAGGAGAGTCAGGAGAGTCAGGGGCAGATTGTGTTGCGTTATGCTTTTGGTTAGTGGATTAATCGTTGGCATTTGCCGAAGAAATATTGTAATATGCTGAAATTTAAATAATTAAGAATCATAATCGAACTCCTGATTTTTTGATTTCTCTTACTCCCGAATTTTGAATCAAATCCTTTTTCACCTCTTTTTTTGGCTTAACTTTGCACTCCGATTTACATCTAAGATTTAACATTATAACCCCAGTCATTCATGTCAAACAATATTGATACCCTCGAACGGGTGATCATCAAATTTGCCGGTGACTCCGGTGACGGTATGCAGCTTACCGGAACCCAGTTCACCAACACCGCCGCATTGTTCGGTAACGACATCAGTACCTTCCCCGATTTTCCGGCTGAAATCCGTGCCCCACAGGGAACACTCGCCGGAGTTTCCGGATACCAGCTACACTTTGGAAGCACCAACATCTACTCTCCCGGCGATCGTTGCGACGTGCTGGTGGTGATGAATGCCGCTGCTTTGAAAGCAAATGTCAAACAACTGAAAAATGGCGGTACCGTCATTGTCAATACAGAAGGCTTTGACGCTAAAAACCTTCGTCTGGCCAATATTCCTGAAGCCGATAATCCTCTTGAGAACGGTTCATTGGATAAGTTCAAAGTCATCCGCATCGACGTCACTAAAATGACCCGCGCGGCGCTGAACGATTCAGGTCTCGGCACCAAGGAAATCGACCGTTCGAAGAACATGTTTGTACTTGGTTTCCTTTACTGGATGTACAACCGTTCACTCGATAACAGCATCCGTTTCCTCGAAGAGAAATTCTCTAAGAAACCCGATATCCTCGCCGCCAACATTAAAATCCTGAAGGCAGGTTACTCTTACGGTGATACCACCGAAACCATGATGCCCCGTTACATCGTGAACCCGGCCAAAATGGCTCCCGGTGTTTACCGTAACATCATGGGTAACGAGGCTACCGCCTTCGGCCTTATTGCAGCTTCAAAGAAATCCGGACTTCCCCTTTTCCTGGGATCGTATCCAATTACTCCCGCTTCCGATATTCTCCATGAACTGTCGAAGCACAAGCACTTTGGCGTTCGCACCTTCCAGGCTGAAGATGAAATTGCCGCTATCTGTTCCGTCATCGGTGCTTCTTTTGGCGGTTCACTAGGCGTGACAACCTCTTCCGGTCCGGGTATTGCCCTCAAGGGAGAAGCCATGGGACTAGGCGTGATGCTGGAGATCCCGATGGTCATCATCAACGTTCAGCGTGGCGGTCCTTCAACCGGATTACCCACCAAAACAGAGCAGTCGGATCTACTCCAGGCACTCTACGGACGAAACGGAGAAGCTCCGATGCCGGTGATTGCTGCGCAGTCGCCTACCGATTGTTTCCAGACCGCCTTCGAAGCCTGCAAAATTGCGGTGGAGTTCATGACGCCGGTTATGATGCTGTCCGATGGTTACATTGCCAATGGTGCAGAACCCTGGAGATTCCCTCAGGCTGATGACCTTCATGAAATCAAAGTGACTTTCGCTAAAGAAAAGAATGGCGAAAAATTCCTTCCCTACAAGCGTGATGAAAAACTCTCCCGCCCCTGGGCTGTTCCCGGAACACCCGGACTCGAGCACCGTATTGGCGGAATTGAGAAGCAGCACGAAACCGGTAATATCTCCTACGATGCCGATAACCATGAGTTCATGGTGCATATGAGAGAGAATAAGGTACAGAAAATCGCTGATTTCATTCCCGAGCA
>Ga0315903_10001542_pt1 | contig 35036 bp, 33 predicted proteins | sample LakEriMetagenome_7_FD_203524 | JGI IMG/M metagenome (GOLD analysis project Ga0315903, IMG submission 203524) | Freshwater fungal communities from buoy surface, Lake Erie, Ohio, United States - Buoy 2 MA119 | ecosystem: Environmental > Aquatic > Freshwater > Lake | place: USA: Lake Erie, Ohio...
TGCTCGTCGATGAACACGGCCTCGCCCGGGGCGATGTCGCGCACGCTGCCGAAGCCGAGCATGTCGAGCGCCACCGACTCGGAGGCGAGCATGTATTCGGGGCCCTTGGCGGTGTCGCGCCGGCCGAGCACCAGCGGGCGGATGCCGTGCGGGTCGCGGAAGCCGAGGATGCCGTGACCGACCACCATCGCCACCACGGCATAGCCGCCGCGGCAGCGCCGATAAAGCGCGGTGACCGCCGCGAACACATCGGCGGCGGTGATCCGCGGCGTACCGACGCGCTGCAGCTCGGAGGCGAGCACGTTGAGCAGCACTTCGGAGTCGGAGCTGGTGTTGAGGTGGCGTCGTTCCTCGCGCACCAGCACGTCGGCGAGTTCGGCGGCGTTGGTGAGGTTGCCGTTGTGGCAGAACACGAGGCCATAGGGCGCGTTGACGTAGAACGGCTGCGCCTCCGAAGCGCTGTCGCAGCCGGCCGTCGGATAACGCACATGGCCGATGCCGACATTGCCGCGCAGTTCGAGCATGTCCTGCTGGCCGAACACGTCGCGCACCAGGCCCTGCCCCTTGCGCATGCTGACGAGGCCGTCGGCGACGGTGACGATGCCGGCGGCGTCTTGGCCGCGGTGCTGCAGCACCGTCAGCGCGTCATAGAGCCGTTGGTTGACGGGGGAGCTGCCGACGATGCCTGCGATGCCGCACATGGGGTGTCACTCCGTCCCGGGTATGGATTTCCGGCTCATCTCGCCGAGCAGGCCTTCCGCCTCGCCACGGCCTTCTTCCATCTTCTCTCGAAGTTCCGGATCGAGCCATTTGCCGGAGAGCGACTTGAAGTCGACCACCCGATCGAGCAACTGCGCGGCCTGGTCGCCAGAGTGCTTGAACACCGCCTTGCGCCACCAATCTCTCTGGTCGAGCTTGAACTGCTGGCCGACCAGCACGACGATGCCGATCACCACCACCGCCTGCGCCGCGCCGAGCAGCAGCCCGAGCATGCGGTCGACCGGTGCGATGGCCGAGGACCTCACGGCCTTGGCGAGCAGGTTGCCGAGCACGAGGAAGAAGACGTAGACGACCAGGCTCGCGAAGGTCGAGGCGACCAGCGAGCGCAGCATCGAGTCCTTCATGAACCCGACGAAGAGCGGCTCGGCGAAGTCGCCAAGGCGCATGCCGGCCCAGATCGAGGCGATGAGGCCGATGAGACCGAAGAGCTTGTGGATGAACCCGCTGAGGAATCCGCCCAGCGTGAAGGCGAGCAGGATGCCGAGGAAGTAGAAGTCGAATGAGGTCAAGTCCGGACTCCGGATCGCGCAGCCAAGCGGCACGACGGCGCGAAGTGTAGCCGATTGGCGCCGCGGCGGGTCATCACGGCATGGCCCATCACGGCGCGGGCGGCACGGCGACGATGGCGCGATCGGGCGCCAACGGTCGCAGCCGCGCCTCCAGCGCGACCGCCGCGGCGCGGTCCGCCACGGGACCGACGCGCACCCGGTGGAACTGGCGGGCGCCGGAGGTGGTCTCGTTGATGATCACCTCGAAACCCCGGCGTGCGAGGTCCTTCTGTGCTGCTTCGGCGCGCTCACGGGTCGCGAAGGTGCCGACCTGCACGAAATAGCGGGTCGCACCCGGCGCAGGCGCCGCAGCAGGCGCCGCAGCGGGCGTCGCCGGGACCGCCTCGGGGACCACCGGGGCCCGCGCCGGCTGTCGCGCCGGCTGTTGCAGCGGCTCTGGCACCGGCGCCGGCACCGACTCCTGCACCGACGCCTGCGGCGTGACCTCTGCGGGCGGCTGGGAGACCTCCGGGACGGGCAGTTGCACCGGTCCGGGGGGCGGTTCGGCGTCTTCGGGCGTCTCGGGCAGCGCCGCAGAGGGCGAACCGGCCGGTGCACGGGCACTCCCGGACAGGTCGATCTGCAGGGTCTGCAGGGGGGCGCCTGCCGCATCGCGGGTCGCGCTGCCGTCGGGGGCAGATCGGCCGGCCGCGCCGCCCGACCCGGTGAGCAGTTCGGGCAGCAGCAGTACGGCGATCAGCACCAGGATGATGGCGCCGGTGAGGCGATTGCGAAGGGCGGTGTCCAAGCCGGTCATTATAGACCGGCCTACTGGGCCGGCCTACAGGCCGAGCCAGTCGAGCGCAGGCCCCACGGCGTGGAACGAGCCGAAGACGACGATCCGGTCGCCGCGGCCGGACAGGGCGAGCGCCGTGGCGCAACCGTGCGCGATGTCGGGCGCGAGCGCGACGCTGCGGCAGCTCGGCGGCAGACGCTGCCTCAAGGCCTCGGCGTCGACACCCCGCTCACCGGGCAGCCCGCAGAGCACCCACTCGTCGATCTGGTCGGCCAACACGCGGCCGATGGTCTCGGCGTCCTTGTCAGCGAGGATGCCGACCACGGCGCGGGTCCGTCCGTCGCAGGGCGCGGCGGCCAAAGATTGCGCCAAGGTCCGCGCCGAGTCCTCGTTGTGGGCCACGTCGAGGATCCACTCCGGACCCTCCGCCGAGGCGGCGGGGATGCGCTGGAACCGCCCCCGCAAGCGGGCGCTGCGCAACCCCTCCCCGGCCCAAGCCTCATCGAGCGCGCGACGCTGCGCGAGTGCCGGATGACGACGCACGAGCGCGCGGAAGGCCGTGAGCGCCGCGGCGGCGTTGCCGCGCTGGATGGGTCCTTGCAATGCCGGCTCCGGCAAGCCCGCGAGCACACTCTCGACCTCGTAGCCCCGACCGGGCCAGACCGCCTCGCAACCGAGCTCCGCGATGCGCGCATGCACGCTCTGCGGCATGTCGGCGCTGCCGAGCACGACGGGGTGTCCGGCGCGGAAGATGCCCGATTTCTCGCGGCCGATGTGCTCGCGGGTCGGCCCCAGCCATTCAGTGTGGTCGAGCCCGACCGAGCAGAGCACGGCGACATCCGCATCGACGAGGTTGGTGGCATCGAGCCGCCCACCGAGCCCCACTTCGAGGACGGCGACCTCGACGCCGCGCGCCCGGAACACCCACAACGCAGCGAGGGTGCCGTACTCGAAGAACGTCAGCGGCGTGTCGCCGCGGGCGGCCTCGATGGCCTCGAAGGCCGCCACCAGCGTGTCGTCGTCCACCGGCTCCCCATCGAGGGCGACCCGCTCGTTGTAGCGCTGCAGATGCGGCGAGGTGTAGGTGCCGACGCGCAGCCCTGCGGCGCGCGCGAAGGCGGTGAGGAAGGCGGTGGTGGATCCCTTGCCGTTGGTGCCGCCGACGATCACCGAGGGCAGGGCGTACGGCAGCAAGCCGAGGCGCTGCGCCACCGCACCCACCCGGTCGAGGCCGAGGTCGATGTTGAGCGGGTGCTGCGCCTGCTGGTGCGCGAGCCAGTCAGCCAGCGTTCGCATCAGGCGACGAAGATGCCGTGCCGGCGATGGCCGACGGGCGGCGCATGAGGATGCGCAGCGACTGGGCCAGACGCTCACGCATCTGGCGCCGGTCGACGATCATGTCGATGACGCCGTGGTCCAGCAGGAACTCGCTGCGCTGGAACCCCTCCGGCAAGGTCTCGCGCACGGTCTGCTGGATGACGCGCGGGCCCGCGAAACCGATGAGCGCACGCGGCTCGGCGACGTTGAGGTCGCCCAGCATGGCGAGGCTCGCCGACACGCCGCCGGTCGTGGGATCGGTCAGCACCGAGATGAACGGCAGGCCCTCGGCCGCGAGGTCGGCGAGCGCCGCGCTGGTCTTGGCCATCTGCAGCAGCGAGAGCAGCGCTTCTTGCATGCGCGCGCCACCGCTCGCCGAGAAGCACACCAGCGGGCAGCGCTCGCGGATCGCGTGCTCGGCGGCGCGGCGGAACCGCTCCCCCACCACCGAACCCATCGAGCCGCCGAGGAACTGGAACTCGAACGCGCAGGCGACGATCGGCATGCCCTCGAGCTGCCCCGCCATCACCACCATCGCGTCCTTCTCGCCGGTGCTCTTTTGGGCAGCGACCAGACGGTCCTTGTAGCGCTTGCTGTCGCGGAAACGCAGCGGGTCCTCGGGGCGGATCTCCGCGCCCAGCTCGTCGCCGGTGCCCGGGTCGAGGAAGCGCTGCAGGCGTTCACGGGCGCCGATGCGCATGTGATGGCCGCACTTGGGACAGACGTGCAGGTTCCGCTCGACCTCGGCGCGGTAGAGCGGCGCATCGCAGGACGCGCACTTGATCCACAGGCCCTCGGGCACCGAGCGCGAGCGGCGCTCGGTCTTGATGCGTGAGGGGACGATCTTCTCGAACCAGGCCATGCGCGGGACTATACCGGATGCGGCAGGCGGAACGCCGCCGGGTAGTCGATGGCCCGCAGGCAGAGCCCCTCGGCAGGAGCCGTCGGCGCGTTGGCGCGCCGGTCCCGGCCACGCAGCAACTGCCCGACCGCTTCCGGCGGCCGCACGCCCCGCCCCACCTCGATCAGCAGGCCGGCGATGTTGCGCACCATATGGTGCAGGAAGGCGTTGGCGGCGACGTCGATGTGCACGAGATCGCCCTCACGGCTCACCTGCAGCAGATCCAGGCGGCGCACCGGCGAGCGGGACTGGCACTCGGCGGCACGGAAAGCGCTGAAATCGTGTTCGCCGACGAGGCTCGCGCCGCCCGCTTGCATCGCCGCGACATCGAGCCGCGCCTGCACCCAGGTGACGCGACCCGCCTGCAGCGCGGAGCGTGCGCTGCGGTTGAGCAGGGTGTATCGGTAATGGCGGCGCAGCGCGGTGAACCGCGCATGGAAGAAATCGGGCACCGGCCGCGCCCAGGCCACGCTCAGCCGCTGGCCGAGATGGGCGTTGATGCCGAGCACCCAAGCGCGCGCGGAGCGGACCGCCGCCGTGTCGAAATGGACCACCTGACCGAGCGCATGCACACCGGCATCGGTGCGGCCGCCGCAAATCAAAGAAACGACATGGTCGGCGACATGGCCGACGGCTTCCGCGAGATCGCCCTCCACGGTGCGCAGGCCCGGCTGCTGCTGCCAACCGCAATGGTGGGTGCCGTCGTACTCGACGCCGAGCGCCCAGCGACGGGTCGGTGTCGGCGAGGTCGGCATGGGGCGGTCGGTCAGGCCAGCGAGTCGAGCAGGCGCCGCGCGTCCTCGCGCTGCGCCTCATCTCCGCTCGCGAGCACATGCTCGAGTTCGATGCGGGCGGCCGCCGGATCGCCCATCTCGATGAAGGCGCGGGCGAGGTCGAGCTTGTTGCCGGCCTCGTCAGGCATCGGCGGATCGCCTTCGAGGTCATCGAACAGTTCGGGCGGCAGGGATCGGGCATCAGAGGGCGCTGCCCGGTCCGTGCTGGTCGCAGCGACCGCTGCGGGGGCCGGTACCGGCGCGACCGCCTCGGCGACCCGGTCGTCCATGCCGACCCCTGCGCTCGTGGCCGTCCGGGTGCGCAGATAGGTGTCGAGTTCGGATTCGGCCGAGGCCGCACGACGGCGCGCGGCCATCGCCCACGAGACCAGCGCCCACACCGCCGCCAGCACGAGGAACCACAACCACCAGGCCTTGCCGAGCAAGGCCTGCAAGGGCGCGAACAGGCCCGCGTCCGCCGCTTGGGGCGAGGCGGCCGCGCGCGCCTGCAGCTCGGCGAGCTGCGATTGGGTGACTTCGAGCAGGCGCTGCCGCTCGATGAGTTCGCGCTCGATGCGCGCGAGACGCTGCTCGACGGTCTCGTCGGAGGTCGGGGATGCGCTCTGCCCGGCCTGACCCGCGGCGCCAGACTTGGCGGCGCCCTCGCTGCCCTTGGCCGTGGCATCGCCGCCCGTGCCGACCGAGACCTCGCTCGGCGCCACAAGTCGCAGCCGACCACCCGGATCGGCCACGCGCGTCGGCGCGCCGCTGCGCTGGCGCCAATCGGCGACGGCGCGGTCGACTTCGCGCGCGACGAGCCTCGGTGGCAACGCCTCGAGTTCGGCGACATCGGGGATGCGCAGCACGGCCCCGGTGCGCAGGTCGTTCATGCTTGCACCGAAGGCCTCGGGGTTGGCCTGGTAGAGACCGACCAACGCCTGGGAACGCGTGACGCCGAGATCTTGGGCCACGGCCGCCGCGATGCGACTCAAAGTATCGCCGCGACGCACGTCGATGCTGCCCGCGGAGGATGATCGCGGGCGCGAGGGACCGGGAAGCGTCACGCGCTCCGGCGGGGCCGCCGCTCCGGCGTCCTGCGCTGCTGCGGATGATGGCGTCGCCATCGCCCCCTGCGCGGTGTCGCGTTCGATCGCGCCCTCGCGACCGGCATCGACCACCGGACCCTGCACCTCGACGGGCGGCAGGCCCTCGGCGGTCTCGTTCGGACGGTCGACGATGAGGTTGTATTCGCGCAGCACGCGGCCGCGACCCCAATTGGCCGCGACGAGCACCGTGATGAAGGGCTCGGACACGGCCTGCTGGGTGCGCAGCACCAGCACCGGCGTCCCGTCACCCGAGGTGCGCAAGGTGACCGACGCGGTCGCGAGGAAACCCGGCCAATCGAGCCCGTAGCGCGTGAAGACGTCGCGCCCCGGGATCTCGGCGCGCAGCACGCGCAGCTCCGCGGGCGTGGCTTCGAGCACCGCGATCTCGGCGACCAGCGGCGCATTGAGGCCGGAGGTGACGCGGGCGTCGCCGAGGCTGAGGGCATCGGCCCGGACGGCGCAGAGCGCCATGGCGGACGCGGCCAGCACGGCGAGCGCGGCGCGCGAGACGGACCATGACCGGGACGATGTGGTGCGCACTGGCATCTTCAAAGGTGCTCCCGCACCAGCAGTTCGGCGATCTGGACGCTGTTGGTGGCGGCACCCTTGCGGATGTTGTCGGCGACGATCCAGAGGTCGAGGCCGCGCTCGTGGGAGATGTCCTCGCGGATGCGGCCGACGAACACCTCGTCGTGACCTGCGGCGTGGCCGGCCGCGGTCGGGTAACCACCCGGCTTGCGGGTGTCGACGACCTTGACGCCCGGGGCCTTGGCGAGCAACGAGCGCGCCTCGGCCACCGTGAGCTTGCGCCGGGTCTCGATGTGCACGGCCTCCGAATGCCCGAAGAAGACCGGCACGCGCACCGTGGTGGCGTTCACCCGGATCGAGGGGTCGCCGAGGATCTTCTGGGTCTCCCACACCATCTTCATCTCTTCTTTGGTATACCCGTTGTCGAGGAATTTGTCGATTTGGGGAACGACATTGAAGGCGATCTGGGCGGCGATGACCTTGGGCTTGACCGGCCCCTTGCCGCTCATCAGGGCCACGGCCTGCGCGGCCAGCTCGTCCACGGCTTCCTTGCCGGCGCCGGACACCGATTGGTAGGTGGCGACGTTGATGCGCTCGATGCCGGCGGCATCGTGCAGCGGCTTGAGCGCCACCAGCATCTGGATGGTGGAGCAGTTGGGGTTGGCGATGATGCGGCGCTTGGCGAACTGGGCGATCGCCTCGGGGTTCACTTCCGGCACCACCAACGGGATGTCGTCCTCGTAGCGGAACTCGGAGGTGTTGTCGATGACGACGCAACCGGCCGCCGCGGCCTTCGGGGCGTAGACTTTTGAGACCTCGCCGCCCGCCGAGAACAGGCCGATCTGCGCCTTGGAGAAATCGAAGGTCTCGACGTCGATCACCGGGATGTCGCGGCCGCGGAACTCGACGCCCTTGCCGAGCGAACGGCTGCTGGCGAGCGGGAAGAGCTCGCCCACCGGGAAGTCGCGCTCCTCCAGGACCTTGATGAGGGTCTCGCCGACGAGCCCTGTGGCTCCGAGCACGGCGACATTCCAACGGCGGGACATGATGCGGTTCCTCTAGGGCTTCGGGGCCTGGGCCGGGACCACCGGGGTCGGCGAGCGCACCTCGGCGTTCTGGCCGCGGTGGCGCAGCAGATGGTCGAGCAGCACGATCGCCATCATCGCCTCGGCGATGGGCGTGGCGCGGATGCCGACGCAGGGGTCGTGGCGGCCCGTGGTGACGACCTCGACGGGCTGGCCGGCGACATCGATCGTGCGGCCCGGGACCTGGATGCTGGAGGTGGGCTTGAGCGAGGCATGCACGATGACGTCCTGCCCGCTCGAGATGCCGCCCAGCACGCCACCTGAGTTGTTCGAGAGGAACCCGGCGGGCGTGATCTCGTCGCGGTGCTCGCTGCCACGCTGGCCGACGACCCGCACGCCAGCGCCGATCTCGACCGCCTTCACGGCGTTGATGCCCATCATCGCGTAGGCGAGGTCGGCGTCGAGCCGGTCGAACACCGGCTCGCCGAGTCCGGGCGGCACGCCCTGCGCGACCACGGTGACGCGCGCGCCGACGGAGTCGCCCTGCTCGCGCAGCGACCAGATGAGGTCTTCCAATTCCTGGACCCGCGTCGGGTCCGGGCAGAAGAACGGGTTGTCGTACGCGGTCTCCGGGGCGACCGGCGCGAGCTCGAGGTCGCCGATGCGGCTGAGGTAGCCGTGGATGCGGATGCCCGCGTGCTGCTCCAGCCATTTGCGTGCGATCACGCCCGCCGCGACGCGCACCACGGTCTCGCGCGCCGACGAGCGGCCGCCACCGCGGTAGTCGCGGAAGCCGTACTTCTGCTGGTAGGTGTAGTCCGCGTGGCCGGGACGGAAACGGTCCTTGATCTTGTCGTAGTCGCGCGAGCGCGCGTCGGTGTTCTCGACCAGCAGGCCGATCGACGCGCCGGTGGTGCGACCCTCGAACACGCCGGAGAGGATGCGAACGACATCGGCTTCCTTGCGCTGGCTGACGAATTTCGAGGTGCCGGTGCGGCGGCGGTCGATGTCGCGCGCGAAATCGGCCTCGGTGAGCTCGAGCCCCGGCGGGCACCCGTCCACCACGCAGCCGAGCGCCGGCCCATGGCTCTCGCCGAAGGTCGTCACCTGGAAGAGTCGGCCGATGGTGTTACCGGACATGGGTCGTGAGCTGCTCGCGGGTCAACACAAAAACGCCCCCGCCCCCGCGCTCGAAATCGAGCCACACGAACGGCAGCCGCGGCCAGCGGCGACGGACCCGGGTCTCGGTGTTGCCCACCTCGACGACCAGGATGCCGCCGGGGTTGAGGTGCCGAGCGGCCTCCCGAAGGATGACGCGCACCGAATCGAGGCCGTCCCGGCCCGAGGCCAACGCCAAGCGCGGCTCGTGCCCGTATTCGGGAGGCAGCGAGCGCAGCTCGCGCGCCCCGACATAGGGGGGATTCGAGACGATGATATCGTACCGACGCTCCTCAAGGGCCGAGAAATGGTCGGATTCCGTCAAACGCACCCGTCGCGAAAGGCCGAGCCGCCGGCGGTTCTCGCGCGCGAGCTCGAGCGCGGGACGCGAGATGTCGGTGCCCTCGATGCGCGCGTCCGGCAAGTGGTGCGCGCAGGCGAGCGCGATGCAGCCGCCGCCCGTGCACAGATCGAGCACGCGCCGCACCCGAGCAGGGTCGATCCACGGCCGGAACTGTCGCTCGATGAGCTCCGCGAGCGGTGAGCGCGGCACGAGGGCCCGCGGATCGCTGCGCATCGGCAAGCCCGCGAAGAAGGTCTCGCCTGTGAGGTAGGCGGCCGGCAGGCGCGTCGAGATCCGCAGCTCGAGCAACGCCTCATAGGCCGCACGCTGCGCCGGACGCAGGCGGCGGCGGTAGGCGGCCGCGGTCACCGGCCACGGCAGCCGCAGCACGCTCCAAAGCAAGGCCGCCGCCTCGTCGTCGGGGTTGTCGGTGCCGTGACCGAAGAAGAGCCCAGCCCGGCCGAGCCGCCGCGCGCCGCTGCGCAGCGCCTCGGCGACGGTCGGCAGGGGCTTGCCGGGCGGCCGCGGAGCCTTGTGGGATAATCGGGCCATGGACGCCCATTCTGCCTCGCCCAGCCTCGGCGCGCGCGCCTTCGTCGCCTTGCAGCATGTGCTGCCGCAGCACGGCATCTCGCGCATCGTGCACGCCGCCACGCGCAGCGAGGTGCCCTGGTTCAAGGACCTGCTCATCCGGGGCTTCATGCGCGGCTTCGCGCCCGACCTCTCGGACGCCGTGCGCACCGACCCGCTGGCCTACGCGTCCTTCAACGCTTTCTTCACGCGCGCACTGCAGCCCGGTGCGCGACCGCTGCCCGCGGATCCTGCCGCCCTCGCCTGCCCGGTCGATGGCACGGTGAGCGAGCTCGGTGACATCGACGACGATCGCCTGCTGCAGGCCAAGGGTCGGCACTACACGCTCGGCGCACTGCTCGCCGGCCGCGAGGACTGGGTCGCGCGCTTCCGCGGCGGGCGCTTCGCGACGATCTACCTCGCCCCCTACAACTACCATCGCATCCACATGGCGCTGCCCGGCACGCTGCGCGATGCGTGGTTCGTGCCGGGGCGTCTCTTCAGCGTCAATCGCACCACCGCCGACGGCGTGGCGAACCTGTTCGCGCGCAACGAGCGGGTGAACCTGCTGTTCGAGGACACGGGCAGCGGCGGGCCCGGGATCTCCCCCGGGCTTCACCATGCGCTGCTCTTCATCGGCGCCCTGAACGTCGGCAGCATGGACACGGTGTGGCATGGCGAGGTCGCCCCGCGACGGCCGCGGCGCCTGACGCAGCTGCCCGTGGCGCCCGCGCCGGGTGCCGCGCCCTTCGCCGCCGCGCGCGGCGAGGAAGTCGGCCGCTTCAACATGGGTTCGACGGTGATCCTGCTGTTCCCACCAGGCGCCATCGAATGGCGCGCCGGACTCGCCTCCGGGCAGACGGTGCGCATGGGCGAGCCCATCGGTCGCCGGCTCGATGCCACGACAGGTGCTGCCCCGGGCACCGACCAGACCGCACCGGCATGACGGACTGGCGCCCGGGCGCGACCCGCGAGCGGCTTGCGCAACGCGCCTCGCTGGTCGATACGGTCCGCGGGTTCTTCGGCCACCGCGGCCTGCTCGAGGTCGAGACTCCGATGCTGGTGAACGCCGGTGTCACCGATCGGCATCTCGTCTCGGTGCCCGCCACCGTGGGCGACCGTCCGATGTTCCTGCACACCTCGCCGGAGTACGCCATGAAGCGGCTGCTGGCCGCGGGCAGCGGCGACATCTGGCAGCTGTGCCGCGTCGCGCGGGGCGACGAGCGCAGCCGCCTGCACAACCCCGAGTTCACGCTGCTCGAGTGGTACCGCTGCGGCTGGACGATGGACGCGCTCATCGACGAGGTCGCCGCACTGCTGGATTCTTTGATGACGGCCGCGGGCGGCACGGCCCGCCCGCTGGTGCGTCGCCGCTACCGCGACGCGTTCCGCGACCACTTCGGTCTCGACCCTTTGTCGGCGCCGCTGCCCGCGCTCACGGCCTTGGCCCGCGAAGCCGGATTGATGGATGCCCAGGACGCCGTCGCGCCCGGCGGCGCGCCCGGCGGCGCACCCGGCGACGAGCCCGACCGTGACGCCTTGCTCGACTTCCTCGTCGGCGCGCGCCTCGGTCCCGCGCTCGGCCATGGCGAGTGGTGCGCGCTCACGCATTATCCGGCCTCGCAGGCGGCGCTCGCCCGCCTCGACCCGGACGATCCTTCCGTGGCGCTGCGCTTCGAGGTCTACGCCGACGGCATCGAGCTCGCCAACGGCTTCGAGGAGCTGGGCGACGCGACCGAGCAGTCGTCGCGCTTCGCCGCCGACAACGCGGCGCGTCGCGCAGCGGGGCTGCCGCAGGTCGCGCCCGACGCGCGGCTGCTCGCGGCGCTGGCCGCGGGCCTGCCAGCCTGTTCGGGCGTCGCGGTCGGCTTCGACCGCTGCGTCATGGTGGCGACGGGCGCCAGACACATCGACGAGATCATCGCATTCAGTTCGGAGCAGGCATGAGCAGTCACTTCCCGGTCCCTGATTTCACCGACAAGGCCGCGGGCTACCGCGAACTCGACGCGCAGCTCGCGGCGCTGCTCGCGGGCGAGCACGACCTGATCGCCAACACCGCGAACGCGGCGGCGTTGCTCTATGGCGCGCTGCCGCAGCTCAACTGGGCGGGGTTCTACCTGCTGCGTCCCGCCCCGCAGGGCGGCACGGACGGTGGAGCACAGGAGCTCGTGCTGGGGCCCTTTCAGGGCAAACCGGCTTGCGTACGCATCGCCCTCGGGCGCGGCGTCTGCGGCACGGCGGCCGCGGAGCGGCGTACGCAGCTCGTTCCGGACGTGCATGCCTTCCCCGGCCACATCGCCTGCGATGCGGCCTCGAACTCGGAGATCGTGGTGCCGTTGATCCGCGCAGTAGGCCCGCGCGCGGGAGAGTTGATCGGGGTGCTGGACCTCGACAGCCCGGTGCTCGGCCGATTTGATGCGATCGACCAGGCGGGGCTCGAGAAGATCGCGGCGACGCTGCTCGCGTCGCTCATCTGACGCGAGGACGACTCGCGTCGCTCACCTGACGCGCGCTTACTGCTTCGCGCGCGAGATGTACTCGCCGGTGCGCGTGTCGACCTTGATGACTTCGCCCTGATTGATGAAGAGCGGCACGCGCACGACGGCGCCGGTCTCGAGCTTCGCGGGCTTCTGGCCGCCCGTGGCGGTGTCGCCGCGCACGCCGGGGTCGGTCTCGACGATGGTGGCTTCGATGTGCGGCGGCGGGGTCACGACCAGCGGCACGCCGTTCCAAAGGGTGACGATGCAGGTGACGCCGTCCTTGAGCCACTGCGCGCCGTCGCCGACGGCTTCTTTGCTGGCGGTGTGCTGCTCGAAGTTGTCGGGCACCATGAAGTGGAAGAAGTCGCCGTCCTGGTAGAGGTACTGCATGTCGACGTCCATGACGTCGGCGGCCTCGACGGAGTCGCCCGACTTCCAGGTCTTCTCGACGGTGCGGCCGGTCTTGAGGTTGCGCACGCGCACACGGTTGAAGGCCTGGCCCTTGCCGGGCTTGACCATCTCGTTCTCGACGATGACGAACGGGTCGCCGTCGATGAGGATCTTGAGGCCGGACTTGAATTCGCTGGTGTTGTAGTTGCCCATGGCTTTTGCGTTCCCGACCGCTGAGACCCAGAATAGCCGGGCCGAAAAAAGGTCGCACATGATAGCCGCAAGCCCCCTCACCCGCCAGCCGGACGCCCGGCAGGGCGACGAACCGCCGGATGCCTCGGCTCTGCAGCCGCTTGGCTGGCAGGCGGAGTTCGCCGCCGCCGTCACCGACCCGGCGGAACTCGCGGCGCTGCTCGACCTCGCCCCGGAATGGGTCGCCCCCGCGCGCGAGGCCGCACAAACGTTCCCGCTGCGCGTGCCGCGGAGTTTCATCGCACGGATGCGGCGCGGCGATCCCGCCGACCCGCTGCTGCGGCAGGTCTTGCCGGTCGCCGAGGAACTGGCGGCCGCGCCGGGACGCAGCAGCGACCCGCTGCAGGAATCCGCCGCGCGCCGCGCCGCCGGCCTGCTGCACAAGTACCACGGGCGGGCCTTGCTGGTGGCCACCGGCGCCTGCGCCATGCACTGCCGGTATTGTTTCCGCCGCGAGTTCCCGTACGACGCACAGCAGGGCGACACGGGCCGCTGGCAGGACGCCATCGCCACCCTCGCCGCGGACCCCTCCATCGAGGAGCTGATCCTGAGCGGCGGCGATCCGCTCTCGCTCGGCAACGCGCGATTGCAGTCGCTGTCGCGCGCGCTGGCCGGCATCCCCCACCTGCGTTCGCTGCGCCTGCACACCCGCAACGCCGTCGTGCTGCCGTCGCGGGTCGATGCCGGACTGGTCGAGTGGCTCAAGGACCTGCCCTGGCGCGTCACCGTGGTGCTGCATGTGAACCATGCCCAGGAGCTCGAGGGCGACGCCGTCGAGGCCATCGCCCGCCTGCGTGGCACGGGTGCGTTGCTGCTCAACCAGAGCGTGCTGCTGCGCGGCGTGAACGATGACGCGGCGACGCTGGCGGCGCTCTCGACGCGGCTGCACGCGCTCGGTGTGCTGCCCTATTACCTGCACTTGACGGACGCGGTGAACGGCACCGCCCACTTCGACGTCGACGACGCGCGTGGCCGACAGATCGTCGATGCGCTCGCACGTCGCCTGCCCGGTTACTTGGTGCCGCGCCTGGTGCGCGAAGTGCCGGGCGCGTCGGCCAAGGTCGTTCTCGCGTCGGGTATCGACAAAGACTGACACCCGCCCGGACCCTATAATCCCCCCCATGAATCCCCCCATGAACACCCCCCTCGTGCTCGTCCTGCGCTGCCCCGATGCCAAGGGCATCGTCGCCGCCGTCGCCACCTGCCTCGCCGACCATGACGCCTCGATCGTAGAGTCGGCGCAGTTCAACGATCCCGAGACCGCCATGTTCTACATGCGCGTGGAGTTCGGCGCGGCGGGCCCCAAGTTCCCCGGGCTCGAGGGCCTGCGCGCGGCGCTCCAGCCGGTCGCGGCGCGGTTCGCGATGAAATGGGAACTGCACGACCTCAACCACCGCCCCAAGGTGCTCGTCGCGGTGTCGAAGTTCGGCCACTGCCTCTACGACCTCGTACACCGCTGGCGCGGCGGCCAGTTGCCCGCGGACATCGTCGGCGTGGTCTCCAACCACGACGACATGCGCGAGTTCGCGGAGTTCAATCGCCTGCCCTACCACCACCTGCCGGTGAATTCGGCCAACCGCGTGGCGCAGGAGGGGCAGATCCTGCAGTTGATGCAGGACAGCGGCGCCGAACTGCTGGTGCTCGCGCGCTACATGCAGATCCTCACGCCCGCCTTCAGCGCCCGCATCGCCGGGCGCTGCATCAACATCCACCACTCGTTCCTGCCGAGCTTCAAGGGCGCCAAGCCCTACGCGCAGGCGCATGCGCGCGGCGTGAAGATCATCGGCGCGACCGCGCACTACGTGACGGACGACCTCGACGAAGGTCCGATCATCGAGCAGTCGGTGGAGCGCGTCACGCACGCGCACTCCCCGGCGGCGCTGGAGGCCATCGGCCGGGGCATCGAGAGCGCGGTGCTGTCACGCGCGGTCACCTGGCACGTCGAGCACCGCGTGGTGCTCAACGACAACAAGACCGTCGTCTTCAACTGACCTCGAGCCGCGTCACCGCGCGCCAGCCGCGGGTGAGCACGGCGCCGCGCTGGGCGCGTGCGCCCTGGAATTCCTTGATCTCGGCGGGCGTGTACTCGCGGCTGCGCTCGCCGTTCCAGACGGTCAGCTTGCCGCCCGGCGGCACCACGGCGATGCCCGCCACCACCTCGGCGCGCTCCGACGCCAGCGCCGAGGGGATGTTGAAGAGCTTGTTGCCCTTGCCGCGCGGCATCTCCGGCACCTCGGACACCGGGAAGACGAGCAAGCGGCCGTTCTCGCCGTCGCCGTCGACGACCGCGATGCACACCAGGGACTTCGGGTCGGTGACCGGCACCGGCGGCAGGGCCAGCGCGCCCTCCGGGACGTTGAGCACGGTCTTGCCGGCCTTGCGGTCGGTGACGAGGTCCTCGAGGCGCGCGACGAAACCGTAGGCGGCGTCCGAGGCCAACAGCCAGAGGCCCGACGGCTCGCCCATCATCGCGCCGGCGAACTTCGCGCCGTCAGGCGGGTTGAGGCGTCCGGCCAGCGGTTCGCCGAGACCGCGCGCCGAAGGCAGGGTGTGCGCGGGCAGGCTGTAGGTGCGGCCGGTCGTGTCGAGGAAGGTCGCGAGCTGCAGCGACTGGCCGCGCACGGCGGCCTGGAAGGCATCGCCGGTCTTGTATTGCAGCGAGCGCGGGTCGATCTCGTGGCCCTTGGCGGCGCGCACCCAGCCACCCGAGGAGAGCACTACGGTCACCGGCTCGTTGGCGATGAGCGAGGTCTCGTCGATCGCCTGCGCGGCCTCGCGCTCGACGATCTTGGAGCGCCGCGCATCGCCGTATTTCTCGGCGTCGGCGGCGAGTTCGGTACCGACCATCGCGCGCAGCTTGGCCTCGCTGCCGAGCACCGACCGCAACTGGTCGCGCTCCGCGGCGAGCTCGGCCTGTTCGCCGCGGATCTTCATCTCTTCGAGCTTGGCGAGGTGGCGCAGCTTGGTCTCGAGGATGGCCTCGGCCTGGATCTCGCTCAGCGAGAAGCGCTTCATGAGCACGGGCTTCGGCTCGTCCTCGCGACGGATGATGCGGATCACCTCGTCGAGGTTCAGGAAGGCCGCGAGCAAGCCGTCGAGGATGTGCAGACGACGCTCGACCTTGTCGAGCCGCCACTCGAGGCGGCGCCGCACCGTGGCGATGCGGAACTCCAGCCACTGCGAGAGGATCTCGCGCAGTCCCATCACCTTCGGACGGCCATCGAGCCCGATGACGTTGAGGTTGACGCGGTAGTTGCGCTCGAGGTCGGTGGTGGCGAAGAGATGCGCCATCAACTGCGCGACGTCGACCTTGCGGCCCTTCGGCACGATGACGAGCCGGGTCGGGTTCTCGTGGTCGGACTCGTCGCGCAGGTCCTCGACCATCGGCAGTTTCTTGGCGCGCATCTGCTCGGCGATCTGCTCGAGCACCTTGGAGCCGGAGGTCTGCCAGGGCAGCGCCTCGATGACGATGCAGTCGTCCTCGATGCGGTAGGTCGCCCGGGCGCGGAAGCTGCCCACACCCTTGTCGTAGATCGCGGCGAGGTCGGCGCGCGGCGAGACGATCTCGGCGCCGGTCGGCAGGTCGGGCCCCTTGATGAATTTCATCAGCGCGCGCGAGGACGCGTCGGGCTCGGACAGCAGGTGGGCGCAGGCGGCGGCGACCTCGCGCAGGTTGTGCGGCGGGATGTCGGTGGCCATGCCGACGGCGATGCCCGTGGTGCCGTTGAGCAGCACGTTCGGCAGCCGCGCCGGCAGCACCGCGGGCTCCTCGAGGGTGCCGTCGAAGTTCGGCTGCCAGTCGACCGTGCCCTCGCCGAGCTCGCGCAGCAGCACCTCGGCGTAGCGCGTGAGCTTGGATTCGGTGTAGCGCATGGCGGCGAAGGACTTGGGGTCGTCCTGCGAACCCCAGTTGCCCTGGCCGTCCACCACCGGGTAGCGGTAGGCGAAGGGCTGCGCCATCAGCACCATGGCCTCGTAGCAGGCCGAGTCGCCGTGCGGATGGAACTTGCCGATGACGTCGCCGACGGTACGCGCGGATTTCTTGTGTTTGGAGACGGCCGACAGGCCGAGCTCGCTCATGGCGTAGATGATGCGGCGCTGGACGGGCTTCAGGCCGTCGCCGAGCGCGGGCAACGCGCGATCGAGGATGACGTACATCGAGTACTCGAGGTACGCCTTCTCGGTGAACGTGCGCAGCGGCTGCCGCTCGATGCCCTCGAATGCCAGTTCCTGTCCGCTCATCAGACCGTCACCTGTGCGAGGTTGCCCTTCTCTTCGAGCCACTCGCGCCGGTCGGCGGCGCGCTTCTTGGCGAGCAGCATGTCCATCAGGCTGTCGGCCTGGTCGGCGGCGTCGAGCGTGAGCTGCACGAGGCGCCGGGTGCGCGGGTCCATGGTGGTCTCGCGCAACTGCGAGGGGTTCATCTCGCCCAGCCCCTTGAAGCGGGTGACCTGCGGCTTGGCGCGCACCTTCTCGGCTTCGAGGCGCTTGAGGAAGACGTCGCGCTCGGCGTCGTCGAGCGCGTAGAACACCTGCTTGCCTGCGTCGATGCGGTAGAGCGGCGGCATCGCGACGAACACGTGGCCCTGCGCGACCAGCGGCCGGAAGTGCCGCAGGAAGAGCGCGCAGAGGAGCGTGGCGATGTGCTGCCCGTCGGAGTCGGCGTCGGCGAGGATGCAGACCTTGTGGTAACGCAGGCCGCGTGTGTCGGCGGCGCCGGGGTCGACGCCGATCGCGACGCTGATGTCGTGCACTTCCTGGGAGGATCCGATCTCACCGGGCTCGAGCTCCCAGGTGTTCAGGATCTTGCCGCGCAACGGCATGATGGCCTGGAAATCCTTGTCGCGCGCCTGCTTGGCGGAGCCGCCCGCCGAGTCGCCCTCGACCAGGAACAGCTCCGAGCGCGCCGGGTCGTCGCCCGCGCAATCGGCGAGCTTGCCGGGCAGCGCCGGCCCGCCCGAGACGCGCTTGCGCTGCACTTTTTGTGCGGCCTTGAGGCGGTCCTGGGCGTTCTGGATGGCCAGCTGCGCGATGCGCTCGCCGGCATCCGGATGCTGCATCAGCCAGAGGCCGATCGCATCCTTGGCGTAGCCTTCGACGAGCTGCGCGGCATCGCGCGAGGCGAGGCGCTCCTTGGTCTGGCCCGCGAACTGCGGTTCGCGGATCTTGACGGACAGCACATAGCGCGCGCCGTCCCAGACGTCCTCCGGCGAGAGCTTGACGCCGCGCGGCAGGAGGTTGCGGAACTCGCAGAACTCGCGCACCGCCGCCGCCGCGCCGCTGCGCAGGCCGTTGACGTGCGTGCCGCCCTCGGGCGTGGGGATGAGGTTGACGTAGCTCTCGGCGATGGCGTTCTCGACGCCGGGCGCCCAGCACAGGGCGTACTCCACCGAATCGCTGTCCTGCTCGCGCTTGCCCGTGATGGGCTCGGCGGGGATGCGGTCGGCGCGGCCGAGCTCCTCGGAGAGATAGGCCCCGAGATCGCCTGCGAAGAACCACTCGTCCCTCTCGCCGGTGGCCTCTTGCGTGAAGGTGATGCGCAGCCCCGGGCAGAGCACGGCCTTGGCCTTCAGGGCATGGCGCAGCTGCGGCACCGAGAACTTGTCGGTGTCGAAGAAGGTCGGGTCCGGCCAGAAATGCACCGTGGTGCCGGTGTTGCGCTGGCCGACGCTGCCGACCACGGCGAGCGGCGAGACGAGCTTGCCGGACTGGAACCCGATCGCGTATTCCTTGCCGCCGCGACGCACGCGGCAGTCGAGGCGGCTCGAGAGCGCGTTGACCACCGATACGCCGACGCCGTGCAGGCCGCCGGAGAAGTTGTAGCTCGCGCCGTCGAACTTGCCGCCGGCATGCAGGCGCGTGAGGATCAGCTCGACGCCGCTGACCTTTTCCTTGGGGTGGATGTCCACCGGCATGCCGCGGCCATCGTCGGCGACCGCGACGGAGCCGTCGCGATGCAGCGTGACGTCGATGCACTTGGCGTGACCCGCCAAGGCCTCATCGACGCTGTTGTCGATGACCTCGTGCGCGAGGTGGTTGGGCCGCGAGGTATCGGTGTACATCCCCGGCCGGCGCCGCACCGGCTCGAGCCCGGAGAGCACCTCGATCGCCGAGGCATCGTAATCTTTCGCCATCCGCGGATTGTACCGCGAACGCTCAGGCGAGGTCCGCGATCAACGCCTCGCGCAATCCAGCCGGCAGCGAGTCCGCCGCGTGCGTGTAGTTCGCGTGGTCGATGCCCGCGGAGAGCCGCGCGCCGCCGCGCAGCGCCGCGACCATCGCGTCCGAGAGCTCGAAGCGCAGGAAGTGCACCGACGAGGTCTTCTCCTCGTTCTCGCGCTCGAGGTCCTCGTCGGCGATCGCGAAGACACGCGAGAAATCCGCGACCTGCACCCAGCAGCGGTCCTCGATGCCCTTGAGGCGCGCGAGCGCCGCGGGGCGCGTGGCCGGGTCCGGGAACTCGATCAGCAGCGTGACCTTCCAGTTGCGGCCGTCCGGGATGAGCGGGTTGTAGGCCTCGAGCTCCTCGACGATGCCCTCGTGCTCGAAGATCTTCTCGGTGCGCAGGATCTCCTGCACCTGGTACTGGATGGTGAGGCGGTCCTCGAAGAGCCACGTCGTGTTCGGGCCGACGCCGAGCTTGCGCACTTTTTTATGGGCGATGACGCGGGTGCGGAACGCAGCCCGCTCGCGGGCGTAGCGCTCGAGGGTCATGAGGTCGTCGGGCGTGAGCTTTTGCATGTCAGATCCCGTAGGCGTTGCGCAGGAGTTTGAGGGGATGGGTGGGTTCCTTCGGCTCGGGCAGGCCGGTCTCGATCTGGTGGCCGGCCATCGGGCAGTCGGAGGTGTAGTGGTCGGGGGACGCCTTGGCGACGCGGTTCATGACCGGCTTGCCGATCTTCACCGAGGCCGGACGGAACTCCTTCTTCACGGCGTAGGTGCCGTTGTGGCCCGAGCAGCGCTCGATGACGTCGATGACGGTGTTCGGGACCAGCTGCAGCACATCGCGGGTCTTGAGGCCGATGTTCTGCACGCGCAGGTGGCAGGGCACGTGGTAGCTGACCTTGCCGAGCTCGCCGGCGAAGTCGGTGCGCAGCAGGCCGGCCTTGTGGCGCAGCATCAGGTACTCGAAGGGGTCGAAGATCCGCGCCTTGACGGCCTGCACCGCGGCGTCCTCGGGGAACATCAGCGGCAGCTCCTGCTTGAACATCAGCACGCAGGACGGGATGGGCGCGACGATGTCGTAGCCCTCGTCGATCGCCTGCTTGAGCGCCGGGATGTTGGTCTCCTTGTGGCGCGCGACGGCCTCGAGGTCGCCGAGCTCGAGCTTCGGCATCCCGCAGCACTTCTCCTGCGAGACGATCTTGACCGGGATGCCGTTGTGCTCGAACACCTCGACCAGGTCGACGTTGAGGTCAGGCTCGTTGCGGTTGCCGTAGCAGGTGGTGAAGAGCACCACCTTGCCGCGCGTCTCGGCGGTGGGCGTCGCCGGCACCGCGAGCTCGCGGCCGGCGAGCCGCTTGCGGGCGCTGTTCGAGTGGTAGTCCGGGACCGGCGCGTCGACCGCGACGCCGAGCGTGGCGTCGAGCAGCTTGCGGCCGGTCTCGGTCTTGTTGATGGCGTTGACGGCCTGCGCCACCACCGGGATGCCGGCGATCGAGCCGACCACGTCGGTGGACGCGAGGACCTTGTCACGGAAGCGCACCTCGCCCTTCTTGGCCTTGACGGCCTTGGCGCGCAGCATCAGGTGCGGGAAATCGAGGTTCCAGGGATGCGGCGGGACGTAGGGGCACTTCGTCATGTAGCACATGTCACAGAGGTAACAGTGGTCGACGACGTCCCAGTAGACCTTCTTGTCGACGGTGTCGAGTTCGCCGGACGGCGCCTCGTCGATCGCGTCGAACAGCGTGGGGAAGGAGTTGCAGAGCGAGAAGCAACGGCGGCAGCCGTGGCAGATGTCGAACACGCGCTCCAGTTCCTTGTCGAGCGCGGCTTCGTCGTAGAACGACGGGTCTCGCCAGGCGAGCGGGTGACGGGTCGGCGCCTCGAGCGATCCTTCGCGGCCGGCCGGGATGTGGCTTTGGCTCATGGTCCCTCTCCCTGGGTCGAGCAGATGCGGTATCGGCACCGGCGGCGGTGCCGCAACCCGGACAGGCTGCGGCACCGCGCCGTGGAGCGTCTTAGATCGACTCCAGCGCCTTCGTGAAGCGGTTGGCGTGCGAGCGCTCGGCCTTAGCCAGCGTCTCGAACCAGTCCGCGATCTCGTCGAAGCCCTCGTCGCGGGCCTGCTTGGCCATGCCCGGGTACATGTCGGTGTACTCGTGGGTCTCGCCGGCGATCGACGCCTTGAGGTTCAGCTTGGTGTCGCCGATCGGCAGACCGGTGGCCGGGTCGCCCGAGGCCTCGAGGTACTCGAGGTGGCCATGGGCGTGGCCGGTCTCGCCTTCCGCGGTCGAGCGGAACACGGCCGACACGTCGTTGAAGCCTTCGACGTCCGCCTTGGCTGCGAAGTAGAGGTAGCGACGGTTGGCCTGCGATTCGCCGGCGAACGCGTCCTTCAGGTTCTGCTCGGTCTTGCTGCCCTTCAGCTGCATGCTTGCTCTCCTTGGTGGTGGGCCCCGCCGGGACGACGGGGCATCCTTGTCGTGGAATCGTGGTGGATGGGACCGGACTTGCGATTAGACTAGGTCTAACCGTCTTAGAACTTTACGGTGGCGGCGCGGACAGCGTCAACCCGTACTCGCCGCGACTTCAGCCCCTGTTGTATAAGCACGCCATGACCCGCAGCAAACGCCCCCCCGACTTCGAGAAGTCCTTGTCCGAGCTGGAAGCCCTCGTCGAGCGCCTGGAAGGCGGCGAACTGCCGCTCGAGGAGTCCCTCAAGGCCTTCGAGCGCGGAGTCGCCCTCACCCGCGAGTGCCAGGTCGCCCTGGAGGCCGCCCAGGCCCGGGTGGACATCCTCCTGAAGCGCGATGGCGCCATCGAGGCGCAGCCCTTCCCGGACGAGGGCGACGACGACGCCGGGTCAGGCGAGGATCGCCTCGGCTGATGGGCGCGGCGGGCCACGACTGGCCGGCGCGCATCGAATCGGTGCTCGACCGTGCCCTGCGACTCCCGGAGTCGGGTTCGGCCCGCTTGCGGGAGGCCATGCGCTACAGCGTGCTGGGCGGCGGCAAGCGCCTGCGCCCGACCCTCGTCTACGCCACCGGCACCGCACTCGGCGCCGCGCCCGAGGCCTTGGACGACCCGGCGGCGGCGGTGGAGCTGATCCATGTCTACAGCCTCGTCCATGACGACCTGCCCGCCATGGACGACGACGACCTGCGACGCGGGCGACCGAGCTGCCACCGCGCCTTCGATGAGGCCACGGCCATCCTGGCCGGGGATGCCCTGCAGGCGCTCGCCTTCGAACTCTTGGCCGCGCCCGCAGACCCGGCCGAGGCGACCCGCCGGCTGACCATGGCGCGGCTGCTCGCCCAAGGGATCGGCACCGCCGGCATGGCGGGCGGTCAGGCGATCGACCTCGAGTCGGTCGGCCGTCAGCTCGACCTCACCGCGCTGCAGACCATGCATCGCCTGAAGACCGGCGCGTTGATCGAGACCAGCGTGCTGATGGGGGCCGCCGCGGCAGGTGTGCTCGAGGGGCCCACGCGCGACGCGCTGCGGGAATACGGTGCCGCCATCGGTCTCGCGTTCCAGATCCAGGACGACATCCTGGATGTCACCGGCACCACCGCCTCGATCGGCAAGGTCGCCGGCGCCGATGCCGCCCACGCCAAGCCGACCTATACGAGCCTGATGGGCCTCGACGGCGCGCGCGCTGCGGCCACCGCGCAGCTCGCCCGGGCCCGGACGGCGATCGCGCCGCTCGGTGCGGCCGGCGCCGAACTCGCCCGCATCGCCGACTTCGTGGTCGGCCGCGCGAGCTGACACGCGCTTCTTCGCCCACGCTTTTTTGTAAGATTCGTCCATGAACGCCTCCGCGTCCCGCTGGCCCCTGCTGTCGCGCATCGAGTCGCCGGCGGACCTGCGCGCGCGGGCGCCGGGTGAGCTCGCCCCGGTCTGCGCGGAACTGCGCGATTACCTCATCCACACCGTCGCCACGCGCGGCGGCCATTTCGCGGCGGGCCTCGGCACCGTCGAGCTCGCGGTCGCCCTGCACTACGTCTACGACACGCCGGACGACCGCCTCGTCTGGGACGTCGGCCATCAGGCGTATCCGCACAAGGTGCTCACCGGGCGCCGTGACCAGCTCGGGACGATCAAGCAGAAGGGCGGGCTCGCGCCCTTCCCCACCCGTTCGGAGAGCCCCTACGACACCTTCGGCGTCGGCCACTCGAGCACCTCGATCAGCGCCGCGCTCGGCATGGCCGTCGCGGCGCAGCAGCAAGGCTCGGCGCGGCGCGTGGTGGCGGTGATCGGCGATGGCGCGATGACCGCAGGCCAGGCCTTCGAGGCGCTCAACAACGCCGGCTCCCTGAAGGCCGACCTGCTGGTCGTGCTCAACGACAACGACATGTCGATCTCCGAGAATGTCGGCGCGTTGTCCAACTACTTCGCGCGCATCCTCTCGAGCCGCAAGTACGCCGCGCTGCGCGAGACCGGCAAGAAGGCGCTGCGCCGCATGCCGACCGCTTGGGAGCTCGCGCGCCGCTCCGAGACCTACATGAAGGGCATGGTGCTGCCGGGCGGGCTCTTCGAGGAACTCGGCTTCAACTACATCGGCCCCATCGACGGCCACGACATCGACGCGCTCGTGAAGACGCTGCGCAACCAGCGCCAGTTGAAGGGTCCGCAGTTCCTGCATGTGGTGACGCGCAAAGGCAAGGGCTACGCGCCCGCGGAGGCCGATCCGATCACCTGGCACGGCCCCGGCGCCTTCGACCCGGCGAGCGGCACCATCTTCAAGGAAAAATCCGGCGGACCGACCTTCTCGCAGGTCTTCGGCGACTGGCTCTGCGACATGGCCGAGCGCGACCCGGCGATCGTCGGGATCACCCCTGCGATGCGCGAGGGGTCCGGCCTCGTCGAGTACTCGAAGCGTTTCCCGGACCGTTATTTCGACGTCGCGATCGCGGAGCAGCACGCCGTCACCTTCGCCGCCGGGCTCGCCTGCGAGGGGCTGAAGCCGGTGGTCGCGATCTACTCGACCTTCCTGCAGCGCGGTTACGACCAACTGGTCCACGATGTCGCGCTGCAGGGGCTGCCGGTGGTGTTCGCGCTCGACCGCGCCGGGCTCGTCGGCAGCGACGGCGCCACGCACCAGGGCGCCTACGACATCTCCTTCCTGCGCTGCATCCCCGGCATGACGCTGATGGCGCCGGCCGACGAGGACGAATGCCGGCAGATGCTCTACACCGCGACCACGCTGCCCGGCCCTTCAGCGGTGCGCTACCCGCGCGGCGTCGGTGACGGCACGCCGGTACGCACGGAGATGACCGCGCTGCCGGTGGGCCGCGGCGAGGTCCGCCGCGAAGGCGGCAGCGGCCTGTTGCTGGTGGTGTTCGGCACCCTGCTCGCACCCGCGCTCAAGCTCGCCGAGCGTCTCGACGCCACGGTCGCCAACATGCGCTTCATCAAGCCGCTCGATACGGCGCTGCTGCAGGCGCTCGCGGCGCGGCACACCGCGATCGTCACGATCGAGGAGAACGCCATCGCCGGCGGCGCCGGATCTGCGGTCGCCGAGGCGCTCGCGGAGGCCGGTGTCTCCCGGCCGCTGCACCTCGTCGGCATCCCCGACGAGTTCATCGAACACGGCAGCCGCAACGACTGCCTCGCCGCCGCCGGCCTCGACGCCGCGGGCCTCGCGCGGCGCATCGAACCCTGGTGGCAGGCGCAGGCGGGGACGCCGCGCCGCACCGCCGCACTGTAAGGACCTCCCCGTGACACCACCGCCTCCGCCCGCCGACGCCGGCGCGCCCGCCATCGATGACGTGCAGTCGCGCCGCGACGAGCGTCAGGTCGCCATCGACAAGGCCGGCATCCGCGACCTCGCGCATCCGGTACGCGTGAGCGACCGCTCCCGACGCGAGCAGCACACGGTCGCGCGCGTCAGCATGTCGGTGGAGCTGCCCAAGCACTTCAAGGGCACACACATGTCTCGCTTCATCGAGATCCTGCACCGCGAGCGGGAGGTCTCGGTGGCCGACCTCGGCGCGCTGCTGCAAGAGACCGCAGCGCGGCTCGAGGCGGACGCGGCGCACATCGAGATCGAGTTCCCGTTCTTCGTCATGAAGCGCGCGCCGGTCTCGGGGGTCGAGAGCCTGATGGACTACCGCGTCACCTTGAGCGGCACGCGCCGGGACGGCGTCGACCGGCGCTCGATCCGCGTGGTGGTGCCGGTGACCAGCCTCTGCCCCTGCAGCAAGAAGATCTCCGAACGCGGCGCGCACAACCAGCGCTCGCACGTCACGATCACGGCCCAACTGCGCGGATCGATGTGGATCGAGGACCTGATCGACATCGCCGAGTCGGAGGCCTCGAGCGAGCTCTACGCCATCCTGAAACGCCCCGACGAGAAGTTCGTCACCGAGCGCGCCTACGACAACCCGAAGTTCGTCGAGGACCTGGTGCGCGATGTCGCATTGCGCCTCGACCGCGAGCCGCAGATCGCGGCCTATCGCGTGGAGGTGGAGAACTTCGAGTCGATCCACAACCACTCGGCCTACGCGCTCGTCGAGCGCGGTCCGGACCCCGCCGATCAGCGCGCGAAGTGATCGTAGCCGGCCGGGCCGGCCGGGCCGGCCGCGGACGCCGCGGCGGTCTCGCGACCGGCCTCGCGCAAGCTCACACCCTCGCCCGCGCGTATCTCGCCGATGCGCGTGACGCCCGGCAGGGCGGCCACGGCCGCGACACGCGCGGGCGGCACGGTGAAGAGGAGTTCGTAGTCGTCCCCGCCATGCAGCACGCAGTGCCGCGGTGCCTTGGAGGGCAACGCGTCGACATCGAGCACGGCGGCGCAACCGCTCGCCGCGGCGAGCTTGCCGAGATCGCCCACGAGACCATCCGAGACGTCGATGCAGGCGCTCGCGAGCGGCAGCAAGGCTTGGCCCAAGGCCACCCGAGGCGTCGGGAACAGGAAGCGCGCCTCGAAGGCCGCAGCGTCGGTGGGGGCGTCGGTGCCTGTGCGGTGGTCGGTGCCCTCGCTTCGGCCCATCAGCGAGGCGAGCCCGGCGGCCGCATCGCCCGGCGTGCCCGACACGAAGAGCGCATCGCCCGCCCTCGCACCGCTGCGGCGCAGGCCCTGCCCCGCCGGCACGCTGCCGAGCACCTGCACCCCGATCGTCAGCGGCCCGCGCGTGGTGTCACCGCCCACCAACGCAACGCCGTGCCCGAGCGCGAGATCCCCGAAGCCTGCGGCGAAGGCCTCGAGCCAGGCCTCATCCACTGAGGGCAGCGTCAACGACAACAGCGCCCAGCGCGGGGTGCCACCCATCGCGGCGATGTCGCTGAGATTGACCGCGAGCGCGCGATGACCGACCGAGCGGGGGTCGCTGCCCGACGGGAAGTGCACACCGTCGACCAGCGTGTCGCTGACGGCGACGAGGTCCTCACCGGGTGGCAGGCGCAGCAACGCGCCGTCATCGCCCACGCCGAGCCGGACGTCGGCGCGCTGCGCGCCCCGATCACGGAAGTAGCGGTCGATCAGCGCGAACTCGCCGAGCGCCACGCCGGTCACTCAATGCTCGTGGGGGCGCAACTCGCGCGCGGCGCGATCGAGGACCGCGTTGACGAACTTGTGCGCGTCGGTCGCACCGAAGCGCTTCGTGAGGCGCACAGCCTCGCTGACCACCACACGCCGCGGCGCTTCCGGGCAGTCGCGCAGCTCGAGCAGGCCGATGAGCAGCACCGCATGCTCGACGGGATCCAGCATCGCGGGCGCGCGATCGGTCCAGCCGGCGAGCTGCGTGTCGAGCGCCTCGCGCGACTCGCAGACGCCGCGCACCAGCACCTCGAAGTAGCCGCGGTCGGCGCCCGCCATGTCCGGGTCGGACGCGAACTCGCTGACGAGGTCCTGCCAAGGACCCTCGTTGAGCTGCACGCGATAGATGGCCTGCAGGGCGAGCTTGCGCGCCGCTGCGCGCTCGAGGGAACTGCGGTCGCGGATGCGTCGTTCGGTGGTCATGCGGAACGTCCCTCGCGGATGGCCGCCAGCGTGCGCGCCAGCGTGATCGCCGCTGCCACCGCTTCGCCGCCCTTGTCGAGACGCGCGGGATCGGCCCGCTCTTCGGCCTGCGCCACCGTCTCCACGGTCAGCACGCCGAAGATCACCGGCAGGCCGGAGTCGAGGCCGGCCTGCATCAGGCCGCGTGCGCTCTCGGCGCAGACGTAATCGAAGTGCGGCGTATCGCCGCGGATCACGCAGCCGAAGGCCACCACCGCATCGTGGCGCCCGGACAGCGCCGCCTGCCGGCTGGCGAGCGGCAGCTCGAAGGCCCCCGGGACCCGCCACTCGGTGAGCGCCTCCGGGGCGCCGCCCGCCCGGCTCCACGCCGCGCGCGCGCCCGCGAGCATCTGTTCGACCAGCGCCGCGTTGAATTCGGCGGCGATCACGGCGACGCGCAGGCCGCGGGCATCCAGCCCGGCGCCGAAGGGCGCGGAGCGGTCGGACTCAACGCGCATCGCCGGGCTCCGCAGCGGGTGGGAGGTATTCCTCGACCTCGAGGCCGAACGCCGCGAGACCGAGCATCTGCTTGGGCGAGGACAGCACACGCATGCGCCGCAGGCCGATGTCCTGCAGGATCTGCGCGCCGATGCCGTAGGTGCGCCACACGGGCGCCTCGACGGCCGCCGACGAAACGGCCGGCGCCGCAGCGGCGGACGTCGTCGGGTCGGGGTCGCGCACCGCCTCGGCGAGGTCGCGGGGCGATTCCGGATTGCGCAGCACCACCACCACGCCCGCGCCCTCGAGGGCGACGCGGCGCAGTGCGGCATCCAGCGTCCAGCGTGACGCCGGCTGGACCACGCCCACGAGGTCGCGCAGCGTCTCGGGCAGGTGCACACGCACGAGCGGCGCCGGCCGACCCGGCGCGCCTGATGCGAGGTCGCCACGCACCAGCGCCAGATGCACGTCGCGATGCACATGGTCCTGGTAAGCCAGCATGCGGAACTCGCCGTGCGCCGTCATGACGCTGCGTTCGGCGATGCGCTCGACCGAACGCTCGGTGCGCAGCCGGTAGCGGATGAGATCGGCGATGGTGCCGATGCGCAGGCCATGCTGGCGCGCGAAGCGCAGCAGCTCGGGCTGGCGCGCCATCGTGCCGTCATCGCTCATGATCTCGACGATCACCGCGGCGGGTTCGAGCCCCGCGAGGCGGGCGAGGTCGCAGCCGGCCTCGGTGTGTCCGGCGCGCGTCAGCACCCCGCCCGGCTGCGCCATCAGCGGGAAGATGTGGCCCGGCTGCCGCAGGTGCTCGGGACGTGCGCCCTCGGCGACGGCGGTGCGCACGGTGTGCGCGCGGTCGTGCGCCGAGATGCCGGTGGTCACGCCCTCGGCGGCCTCGATCGACAGCGTGAAATTGGTGCGGTGGTCGCGGTCGGTGTCGCTGACCATCAGCGGCAGGCGCAACTGGCGGCAGCGCTCGGGCGTGAGCGTCAGGCAGATGAGGCCGCGCCCGAACCGGGCCATGAAGTTGATGTCCTCGGGACGCGCCTTCGCGGCGGCCATCAAGAGATCGCCCTCGTTCTCGCGGTCCTCGTCATCGAGGATCACCACCATGCGTCCGGCGGCGAGGTCGGTGAGGATGTCCTCGATGCGGTCGAACTCCGACGCGGCGGGCGCGCTGCCCGCAAGGCCGCCGGGGCTGGGGACGCTGCGCAGGGTCATGTGAGGTCTCCGGTGGCGATCAGGCGCTCGACGTAGCGCGCGATCGGGTCGATCTCGAGGTTCACACGGCGACCGGGCGCGACGCTGCCCAAGGTCGTGACCTCGAAGGTGTGCGGGATGATGTTGACGCCGAACTCGCAGCCCTCGACCTCGTTGACGGTGAGGCTCACGCCGTCGATGGCGATGGACCCCTTGCGCGCGACGTAGCGGGCGAGGGCCGGCGGCGTCTCGAAACGCATCCGCCACGAACGCGCGTCCTGTGCGAGCGAGACGAGGCGCCCGATGCCATCCACATGGCCCGAGACCAGATGCCCGCCGAGCGGATCGCCGGCCCGCAACGAGGGCTCGAGGTTCACGGTCGACCCGTCCTCGAGTTCGCCGAGCGTGGTGAGGGACAGCGTCTCGTTGGAGACATCGGCGCTGAAGGCCCCGGCATCGATATCGAGCACGGTCAGGCACACGCCGCTCACCGCGATGCTGTCGCCGGCGCGTACGCCCGCGAGCGGCAAGCGGTCGACCGCGATCCGCAGGCGCACGTCGCCGCCGCGCGGTGTCCGCGAGACGATGCGTCCGATGTCCTGCACGATGCCGGTGAACACGCTTGGCGCCTCCTCTACAAGTCCTTGCCCGGGCCGGTCAGCCGTCCGGACCGGTCAGCCGTCCGGGCGCAGCATGATACGGATATCCGCACCGATCTGGCGCAGGTCCTTCACCTGCCAGCCGGCGACCTCGGCGAGGCCCGTGGGCGGCGCCAACTGCGCGAGCGGCCGCGCGTCGGGACCGAGCAGCCGCGGCGCCAGATAGACGACGAGTTCATCGACCAGCCCGGCCTGCAGCAGCGCACCGGCGAGCGTCGGCCCCGCCTCGACCCAGGCCTCGTTGATCTGCTCCGCCCCCATCCACGCGAGGGCCGCCGACAAGCACAGGCGCCCGGCGCCGTCGACGGGGATGGCGGCGATGCGCTCCCGGGGACCTGCGTCCCCGGATCCAGGCTCGGCCGCATGCTCGGGCGCGACCAGGCGCACCACCTCGCCCGGCGTCGCGAACACGCGCGCCTGCGCCGGGATGCGGCGTCGCGCATCGAGCAGCACGCGCAGCGGCGGACGCGGCGCGAGACCCGCGGGCGATGCGGCATCGCTCGGGCGTGCGGTCAGTTCGGGGTCGTCGGCGAGCACGGTCGCCGCGGTGCTCAGGATCGCGGCGCTCTCGGCGCGCCAGGTGTGCACGTCGGCGCGCGCCGCCTCGCCCGTGATCCATCGGCTCTCGCCGTCCGCGAGCGCGGTGCGCCCATCGAGGCTCGCCGCGAGTTTCAGGCGCAGCCATGGCCGGCCGCGGCGCATGCGGCTGAAGAACCCGAGGTTGAGCTCCTCGCCCTCCTCGGCCATCAATCCGGTCACGACCTCGATGCCGGCCGCGCGCAACCGCGCCGCGCCGGATCCGTCGACCCGCGGGTTCGGGTCACCGCTCGCGTAGAGCACCCGGCTCACGCCTGCGGCGATCAGCGCCTCGGTGCAGGGCGGCGTGCGGCCATGGTGGTTGCAAGGCTCCAGCGTGACGAACGCCGTCGCACCGCGCGCCGCTTCCCCCGCCTCGCGCAGCGCGAACACCTCGGCATGGGGCTCGCCGGAGCGCTGGTGCCAGCCCTCGCCGACGATGCGTCCGTCACGGGCGATGACGCAACCGACGCGCGGGTTGGGCTGTGTGCTGCGCCGACCGAGCGCGGCCAGCGCGAGCGCGCGCGCCATCGCCTGTCGTTCGAAGGGGCTGAAGACCATGGGGGCGGACGTCCTCTACGCGGCGCGGCGGCTAATGGCTGCGGCGCGGCGGCTTGCCGCCCGGCGCGGCCTCGTCGGGCGTCTTGGCGGTCGCGGGTTTGCCCGCGGCCTCTTGTTCGCCGCCCAGCAGCGACAACTGGCCCGCAAGCGGCTCGCGACGCCGGCGCGTGCGCAGTTTGTCGACCTCGTCGCGGAAGGCCTCGATGTCCTGGAAGCTGCGGTATACGGACGCGAACCGCACGTAGGCGACCTCGTCGAGGTGACGCAGCTCGTCCATGACGAACTCGCCGATCTGCCGCGAACGCACCTCGCGCTCGCCGAGCGCGCGCAGCCGGTGGGTGATGCGCTCGATGGCCGACTCGATCTTCTCCTGCTCGACCGGCCGTTTCTGCAGCGCACGCAGGATGCCGGCGCGCAGTTTCTGTTCGTCGAAGGGCTCGCGGTCGGCGTCGTTCTTGACGACCAAGGGCATCACGAGCTCCGCGGTCTCGAAGGTCGTGAAGCGCTCGCCACAGGCGAGGCATTCGCGGCGACGGCGGATCTGCCGACCCTCGGCAGCGAGCCGCGAGTCGTTCACCTTGGTCTCTTCGTGGCCGCAGAAGGGACAGTGCATGGCGTCGTCCCGTCAGCGCAGCATCCGCCTCAGCGGACCTGCGCCGCGAGGGGGCGGAAGGACTCGTACACCGGGAATCGTCGGCAGAGCGCCGTCACCTTCGCGCGCACGGTCGCGACCGCTTCCGGCGCGCCCTCGGCGTCGAGCACATCGGCGATGAGGTCCGCGACATGCTCCATCTCCGCTTCCTTGAAGCCGCGGGTGGTGGAGGCCGGCGTGCCGATGCGGATGCCGCTCGTCACCATCGGCGGACGCGGATCGTTCGGCACGGCGTTCTTGTTGACCGTGATGTGCGCGGCGCCGAGCGCGGCGTCCGCCTCCTTGCCGTTGATGCGCTTGTCCGAGAGGTCGATGAGGAAGAGATGGTTGTCGGTGCCGCCCGAGACGATGCGATATCCGCGCTGCTGCAGGCGCGCGCACATGGCGCGCGCGTTGGCGACCACCTGTTCCTGGTATTCCTTGAACTCGGGCTGCAGCGCCTCGAGGAAGGCCACGGCCTTGGCGGCGATGACATGCATCAGCGGACCACCCTGCGTGCCCGGGAACACCAGCGAGTTGAACTTCTTGGTGAGCTCGTCGTTGGCGCGCGCGAGGATGATGCCGCCGCGCGGACCGCGCAAGGTCTTGTGCGTGGTGCTGGTGACGACATCCGCGTAGGGCACCGGGTTCGGGTAGACACCGACGGCGGCGAGGCCCGCGAAGTGCGCCATGTCGACATGCAGCAGCGCACCCGCCTTGTCGGCGATGGCGCGGAAGCGCGGGAAATCGAGACGGCGCGAGTAGGCCGAGAAGCCGGCGATGATGAGCTTCGGCCTGACCTCGAGCGCCTGGCGCTCGAGCGCGTCGTAGTCGATCTCGCCGTTGTCGGGACGGATGCCGTACTGCACGGCATTGAAGAGCTTGCCCGAGAAGTTGACCTTGGCGCCGTGCGTGAGGTGGCCGCCGTGGTCGAGGCTCATGCCGAGGATCGTGTCGCCGGGCTTGAGCACGGCGAGATAGACGGCGGCGTTGGCCTGCGAGCCGGAGTGCGGCTGGACGTTGGCGTAGTCGGCGCCGAAGAGCTGCTTGACCCGGTCGATGGCGAGCTGCTCGGCGACATCGACGAACTCGCAACCGCCGTAGTAGCGCTTGCCGGGGTAGCCCTCGGCGTACTTGTTGGTGAGCACCGAGCCTTGGGCCTCGAGCACGCGGGGGCTCGCGTAGTTCTCGGAGGCGATGAGCTCGATGTGGTCTTCCTGGCGCTCCCGCTCGGCCGACATGGCGCCGGCGAGTGCGGGATCGAATCCTTCGATGGTCATGCTCTTCGGGAACATCAGCGGGCCTCGCGCGGGATGACGGGCCATTCTAGCCCATCAAGTCCCGTCCAAGAGACCCTCTACCACCGCGCACCAGCCGGCCGCGATGTTGGCGCGGTTGTACCCGCCACCCCCCATCGCCAGCACCCGTCCGTGGCCGAGCCGCTCGGCGAGCCGCACGAGATCCTGCGCCGCGCGACGGTGCGCGGCGGGCGTGAAGGCGAGGTGCGTCAACGGGTCGCCCGCAAGGCTGTCGGCACCGCATTGCAACAGGATGAACTCGGGGCGCTGCGCCTCGAGGAGTTCGAGCGCCGGCCCCCAAGCGGCATCGAACGCGGCGTCGTCGGCGCCCGGCGGCAGCGGCGCGTTGTACTTCGTGCCGGCCGCAGCGCCCTTGCCTGTCTCCGAGGCGCTGCCGGTCCCCGGATAGAGGTGACGGCCGTCCTCGTGCAGGTCGACGAACGCGACCGCCGGATCGTCCTCGAAGGCGTAGAACACGCCGTCGCCGTGGTGGGCGTCGATGTCGACGTAGGCGATGCGCTGCAGGCCGTGCCGCGCCCGCAGCCACTCGATGGCGACGCCGCAGTCGTTGAGCGCGCAGAAGCCGGCGGCGCCGCGACGGCTCGCGTGGTGCAGGCCGGCGATCGGCACGAACGCCCGGCGCGCCTCGCCGCCCATGATCGCCTCGGCGGCCGTCAACGTGGCGCCGACGACGTCGGCGGCGGCCTCGTAGACCCCATGGAAGGCGGGTGTGTCGCCCCCGTCCAGCCAGCCCTTGCCGCTCGCTGACCGCTCGCGCAGGAAGGCGAGGTGCGCGGGGTCGTGGAACAGGGCGAGCTCTTCCGGGGTCGCCTCGCGCGTCTCGTCGACGACGCAGCGCTGCGGCAGACCGCGGGCCTGGAATTCGCGCCAGAACGCGCCGTGCCGGTCGGTGCCGAAGGGATGACCGGCGCCGAAGCCGTAACGGGCGAGACGCTCGCCCGCGATGACCCGCAGTTCGTCCATGGTGCGGCCGAGCCTAGCACAGGCGATAATGGACCCATGGCTCAGTACATCTACACCATGAACCGGGTGGGCAAGATCGTGCCCCCCAAGCGTCACATCCTGCGCGACATCAGCCTGTCGTTCTTCCCGGGCGCCAAGATCGGCGTGCTCGGCCTCAACGGCTCGGGCAAGTCCACCCTGCTCAAGATCATGGCGGGCCTCGACAACAACATCGAGGGCGAGGCGCGGCCGCAGTCCGGCATCAAGGTCGGCTACCTGCCGCAGGAGCCGGAGCTCGACCCCAAGAAGACCGTGCGCGAAGAGGTCGTGCAGGGCATCGGCGGGCTTTTCGCCAAGCTCGAACGCTTCAACGCCATCAGCGAGCGGTTCGCCGACCCGATGTCGGACGACGAGATGAACGCGCTGCTGGAAGAACAGGCGAAGCTCCAGGACGCGCTCGATTCCGCAGGCGGCTGGGAGCTCGACCGCAAGCTCGAGATCGCCGCCGACGCGCTGCGCCTGCCGCCCTGGGATTCCCTCATCGAGAAGCTCTCGGGCGGCGAGAAGCGCCGCGTGGCGCTCTGCCGGCTGCTGCTGTCGGCGCCGGACATGCTGCTGCTCGACGAGCCGACCAACCACCTCGACGCCGAGTCGATCGCCTGGCTCGAAAAATACCTCGAGGAGTACCCGAGCACCGTCATCGCAGTCACCCACGACCGCTACTTCCTCGACAACGTCGCCGAGTGGATCCTCGAGCTCGACCGCGGGCACGGCATCCCCTACCACGGCAACTACTCGTCGTGGCTCGAACAGAAAGAGAAGCGCCTCGGCCAGGAAGAGCGCGAACGCGAAGCCCTGCGCAAGACCCTCGAGCGCGAGCTCGAGTGGGTGCGCCAGAACCCCAAGGCCCGTCAGGCCAAGAGCAAGGCGCGCATGCAGCGCTACGAGGAGCTGGCGTCGCGCGAGTTCCAGGAGCGCAACGAGACCAACGAGATCTACATCCCGCCCGGTGAGCGGCTCGGCGACCTCGTCATCGAGGCCAAGGGCCTGCGCAAGGCCTTCGGCGACCGCCTGCTCATCGACGACCTCAACTTCAGCCTGCCGAAGGGCGGCATCGTCGGCATCATCGGCCCGAACGGCGCCGGCAAGACCACCCTCTTCCGCATGCTCACCGGCGCCGAGCAGCCGGACGCCGGCGAACTGCGCATCGGATCCTCGGTGAAGCTCGCCTACGTCGACCAATCACGCCAGGCGCTCAACGACAAGAACAGCGTCTGGCAGGAGATCTCGAACGGCCTCGACCTCATCAAGGTCGGCAACTTCGAGACCCCGTCACGCAGCTATGTCGGCCGCTTCAACTTCAAGGGCACGCAGCAGCAGCAGCTGATCGGCGAACTGTCGGGCGGCGAACGCAACCGCGTCCACCTCGCCAAGGTCCTGAAATCGGGCGGCAACGTGCTGCTGCTCGACGAACCCACCAACGACCTCGACGTCGAGACGCTGCGCGCCCTGGAAGAAGGCCTGCTCGCCTACCCGGGCTGCGCGGTGGTCATCTCGCACGACCGCTGGTTCCTCGACCGCATCGCCACCCACATCCTCGCCTTCGAGGGCAACTCGGAGGTGGTGTGGTTCGAGG
>Ga0315903_10001544_pt1 | contig 35008 bp, 33 predicted proteins | sample LakEriMetagenome_7_FD_203524 | JGI IMG/M metagenome (GOLD analysis project Ga0315903, IMG submission 203524) | Freshwater fungal communities from buoy surface, Lake Erie, Ohio, United States - Buoy 2 MA119 | ecosystem: Environmental > Aquatic > Freshwater > Lake | place: USA: Lake Erie, Ohio...
ATCGAAAATTCGCTGCATGGCCGCGTTGCAGACATTCACTTTCTGCTGCCAGAATCGGGCCTGAGCATCATTGCCGAGCATTTTATGAAGATCCGCCATTGCCTCATGGCCAAAACGGCAGATGCCACGCTCAAAACCGCTATGAGCCATCCGCAAGCGCTTGGCCAATGTCGGCATTTTTTACGCGCAAATGGCATTATTCCTGTCGCTTATGCGGATACCGCGGCGGCGGCGGCTTTTGTCGCGGCCAATGAAGACCCGTCGGCTGCGGCCATTGCGCCTGCCATCGCCGCGGATCTTTATGGCCTCGTCGCCATTAACGACGCCGTGCAGGACGATGACAGCAACACCACCCGCTTCGTAGTCCTTTCGCGCGCCCCTGCGAACCGCAGCAGGCTGACCGGTACGTTAATGACCACGCTCATTTTTGAGGTGAAGAACATCCCCGCGGCTTTGTACAAGGCGATGGGCGGCTTTGCGACCAACGGCGTCAATATGACAAAGCTGGAAAGCTATCAAAATGGCGCAAGCTTTGCCGCGACCGAATTCTTCGCCGATATCGAAGGCGCACCCGGTGATCCCGCCGTCGACCGCGCATTGGAGGAACTTCGCTTCCACTGCAACTCGGTCCGCTTGCTTGGGACCTATATGCAAACCCGCGAACGGGGTTGAAACGGGAACAGCGTCAAGGCCTGTCTCCACCCACAAACTTTCCCGTCGTCCCAGCGCAGAGCGGCGCCTTAGTGCGCCGCACCCCAGCTTGGACCCGTGCCGATTTCAATCCCGAGCGGGACTGTAAGCTTCACCAGCGGCTCGGCGGCATTTGCCATAACATGGCGGATAATCTCGCTGGCAGCCGCAACGTCCGCCTCAGGCAATTCGAATACCAGTTCGTCATGCACCTGCAGCAGCATTTTTACATGGCCCAACCCAGCGGCTTCCAACGCGGGGCGCATACGGACCATCGCGCGCTTAATGATGTCGGCGCTTGTGCCTTGGATCGGCGCGTTGATCGCGGCGCGTTCGCTGCCCTGCCGTTCGGCTTGATTGGGCGACGTGATCCGCGGAAACCATGTCTTGCGTCCAAAAAGGGTGGTAGAATGGCCGCATTCGCGGACCGTGGCCATCGTTTCTTGGATATAATTGGATATGCCAGGGAAGCGTTTGAAATAGGCATCGATGAGCGCCTGTGCTTCATCTGCAGAGGACTCCAACCGTTTGGAAAGGCCCCAGCGCGAAATGCCGTAGAGGATGGAGAAGTTGATCGTTTTGGCGCGCCCTCTTGTGTCGCGATTGACTTCACCAAACAGCTCTAGTGCCGTGCGGGCATGGATGTCCTCACCCTTCTCAAACGCATCGCGCAAGGGTTCGACATCGGCAAAATGCGCGGCCAAACGCAGTTCGATCTGGCTATAGTCAGCCGACAAAATGACATTGCCGGGTTCTGCGACAAATGCGTCTCGGATCTGACGCCCCGTCTCGGTGCGGATCGGGATATTCTGCAAATTAGGATCGGTCGACGACAAACGCCCGGTCTGCGCGCCGACAAGACTGTAACTTGTGTGCACGCGGCCGGTTTTGGGGTCTATCTGTTGTTGCAGGCTGTCGGTATAGGTCGATTTCAGCTTCGCCAATTGCCGCCAGTCGAGCACTTTGCGGGCAATCTCTATGCCTTGGCCTGCAAGGTCTTCCAACACCGTCACGTCGGTAGAATATTGCCCAGACTTGCCCTTTTTACCGCCCTTATAGCCCATTTTGCCAAACAGAATTTCGCCTAATTGCTGCGGACTGCCAATGGTAAAGACTTGCCCGGCAAGGCCGTGAATTTCCTTTTCGAGCAATTCCATTTGCGCAGCGAATTCGGACGACAGGCGCGCCAGCACGGCGCGGTCGACCTTGATGCCCAGACATTCCATTTTAGACAGCACGGGCACCAATGGGCGGTCAACCAGTTCATAGACGCTGGTCGCCCTTTCGGGGCTCAGGCGCAATTTCAGATGGTGCCACAGGCGCAACGTCACATCGGCGTCCTCCGCCGCATAACGGGTCGCATCGGACAATGGCACGGCGGCAAAACCAATTTGGCTTTTGCCGGTGCCCGTCACGCTTTTGTAGGAAATGCATTCATGCCCCAGATGTGTCTTGGACAACTCATCCATGCCATGCGCCTGACGCCCGGCATCGAGCGCAAAGCTCATCACCATAGTGTCATCATACGGCGTGATCTGCACGTTGTGACGGGCGAGCACGGACATGTCATATTTCAAATTCTGGCCAATTTTGAGGACTTCTGGATCGCAGAGCAATGGGCGTAACTTGGCCAGCGCGGCTTCCATTGGAATTTGTGTAGGGCGTTCCGCAAACATGTCGGTGCCGCCATGTGCCAAAGGCATATAACATGCCTCACCCGGCGCAACCGCAAGGCTGAGGCCCACAAGGTTGGCACTAGCCGCCTGCAGACTGTCGGTTTCGGTGTCAAAACCCAAGGTGCCGGTCTCTCGCGCGCGGGCAATCCAATGGTCCAGCCGTGCGATATCGGTGACACATTCATAACTGGATGTATCAATTTTCGGCATTGGCGCTGGGGCGGCAGACGCACCAGTTACCGGCGCGCGTTCTGCACCGTCGCCTGCGTTCATCGCCTTGGGATTACCCGCAATTGCTTTATTCGCCGCAGCTGTATCCGCGACATGGCCGATACGCTTCAACAGCGAATTAAACCCGTGATGATTGAGAAATTCGGCCAAAGGTTCTTCGGGTATAGCACCCAGCACCATGTCCTCCATGGCAATGGGCAACGGGCAATCATCTTTCAACGTCACCAGTACCTTGGACAAACGCGCCTTGTCCGCATGTTCGATCAAATTGTCGCGCATCTTGGATGGCTTCATATCGGGCGCTGCCGCCAACACGCTTTCGAGATCGCCAAATTCCTGGATTAGCTTGGTCGCGGTCTTTGGGCCGACGCCCGGAACGCCGGGGACATTATCCACACTGTCACCCATCAACGCGAGCACATCGCCGACCTTGTCGGGGCCGACACCGAATTTTTCAAACACTTCCTCTGAACGGATACGTTCGTTTTTCATGGTATCGAACATGTCGATGGACGGTTCGACAAGCTGCATCAGATCCTTGTCGCTGCTGACGATGGTAACATGCCAGCCGGCGGCGCTCGCCGCCTTGGCATAGCTTGCGATCATGTCGTCGGCTTCGACATCTTCTTCTTCAATCAATGGCAGAGAAAATGCGCGCGTCGCGTCGCGGATCATCGGAAATTGGGGTTTCAGGTCTTCGGGCGGATCGGGACGATGCGCCTTATATTGGTCATAAATCCGGTTGCGGAACGTCTGGCTCGATTTATCCAACACCACGGCCATATGCGTCGGGCCATCGGCCTGATTCAAATCATCTGCCAGCTTCCACAGCATCGTTGTATAGCCATAGACTGCCCCCACAGGTTCACCATGCTTGTTGGTCAGCGGCGGCAGCCGGTGATAGGCACGGAAAATATACGCGGAGCCGTCAACGAGATAGAGATGCTTTTGGTCAGACATGACGCTGCGATAGCAGGCCGTTTTGGCCAAGTCTTTTGCTAATTTACCGCTTTGGCTTTGGTATAAATTTTAACGCGACCCGCGCCACAAGATTAACCCGCTTGCCACGATGATGCCTGCCCCCGCGAGTGACGTCAGGTCAGGCCAATCACCAAATAAAAGGATCCCCAACCCAACGGCTATCAAAAGCTGGACATAAGTCATGGGCGCAATTTCAGCGGCAGACGCGCGCGTCGTTGCCATGAATATCAACCAATGCCCAAAACTTGCGGTGACGGCAACCAACGTGCAGCGGGCGATGATCGTCCAGTCGGGCATCCCGACGTGCAAAGCTTCAACCCCAGAAAAATGACCCATAAAGGCCGCGCTGAGGATGAAGACTGCCGCGACAGATGCCACCAGAAATTGCATGAGCAATGGCGAACCTGCCCCCGCCACGGCGCGGTTACCGATCATCATGAAAGCCATGCTCATCGCAGCCGCCAGCGGCAGTAATGCGACCCATCCAAGCTCCGCAACATTGGGCCGCATGATTAGCAGCACGCCACCAAAGGCCACAAAAATGGCCCTCCATTTCGTGGCATGGATGCGTTCGTGGAGGAAGATAGCGCTAAAAATCGCTGTTATCATGGGGCTGGTAAAGCCGATGGCTGTTGCATCCGCCAAAGGCATCAAAAATATCGAGGAAAAGAAACAGATTGTCGCCATGGCTACCGAAAATCCGCGCAACAACTGCATTTTGGGCATGGGCATAGCAAAACCCTGCCACCCTTCCTTCAGGAACAGCATAGCGCCAAGACCTATGGCGCCAATGGAATAGCGCAATGCCGCCACAACCGTGCCGGGCCACGCCCCTGCGATAGATTTGATGACCGCATCGCCAATCGACAAAAGTGCAAAGCCGCACAGAGCGTATAACAGGCCCGACCGGACCGAGGATGATGTCACAAAATTTCCCCAATAGATGCACCGCCTTAATCCGCTTTATCCGGAATGGAAAGCAACGCGATCGTCGCGCAATATCTGTGCAAAATGACGCCAATTTTCGGCTTTGATCAGCGGCTTTTGCAAACCCGTTTCGATAGGGTCAGGACCGGTTAAAGGCCCTTAATCGCCAGCGCCGCCGACAGCACGGTTGCGAGCACCGAAAAAACGGTAATGGCCGTCCATGGCATGAACCCTACATCGTCAATATTGGCACGGTTATGACGACGGCGATCCGCCAGACTACTGACCAGCACCACCAACGCAGACATCACCGATGAAGCCACCCACAGATGATCTTGCCAGATAGTTTGCGCAAACGCATGCATAGGATTGCCCTTAATCCAGCTTTATTCGGCAATAAAGGGCGAAGGAATGTTCCGCCGGTTTACGTGAACGGGAATCTGTGTTCGCACCCGCTTTATGGTGTCGAGATCGAGATCAACGTAGGCGAGTCCGGGCAAGCTGCCCATATCGAGCAATATGGTGCCCCAAGGATCAACAACAAGCGAATGCCCATAGGTCTGCCGGCCATCTTCATGCACACCGCATTGCGCCGCAGCGATGACGAATGCAGCGCTTTCAATCGCCCGTGCGCGCAAAAGCGTATGCCAATGCGCCTCACCCGTCGGAACCGTGAAGGCAGACGGCAGCGTAATTATATCAACGCCCGATTTGGCATAGGCGCTGAATAGATCAGGAAAGCGCATATCATAGCAAATCGCGAGGCCCATCAGGCCAAGGGGTGTTGGAACCACCACTGGCTGTTCACCGCCGATGTAAGCCGATGACTCGCGCCAAGTTTCGCCCGAGGCCAAATCAACATCAAAGAGATGCATTTTGTCGTAACGGGCCGCAATTGCGCCGTCTGGAGAGATTATGATGCTACGATTGGCTAACTTCTCCGCGCCTTCATCCAAAATGGGCATGGAACCAATATGGACCCATATTCGATGTCGGGCCGCCGCCGAGATGAGACTTTGCAGCGCCACACTATGCGATTCGGTTACTATATGTTTTCGGGCACGCGCGCGGTCACGATCAACCAGCAAGGCCATTTCTGGCGCGAAATACATGAACGCGCCGCTTTCGGCGGCTTTTGCAATAGCGTCTTCCATGTCCGAAGCGTTGCGCATCGGATCAACGCAACTGGTCATCTGATGCAAGGCTATGCGCATAAAAACCTGATGGATATTAACTAAGTGGAAAACAACGTTGCTGGATGTCAATCATTTCACTGGGTAAGCCACATTGCAAGTAATATGCACCGCTACGGAAGTCTTAGCGAGCGGTCGCGCTCAGGAAAGCCAGTTGACGGACATTCAAAAGGCGCAACCGCTGACTTGCGCTTTTGCCGGATGTTTCCCATATCTGGGGCATGGAAACACAATCGCACGCAAATCCGGTGACATGGTACGGCACCACCATTTTATCCGTCCGCAAAAATGGCAAAGTGGTGATCGCTGGCGATGGCCAAGTATCCATGGGCCAGACAGTGATGAAACCCAATGCCAAGAAGGTCCGGCAATTGCACGATGGCTCCGTCATTGGCGGGTTCGCAGGGGCGACTGCCGATGCCTTCACCCTTTTTGAAAGGCTCGAGCGCAAGCTGGAGCAACATCGCGGGCAATTGATGCGCGCGGCGGTCGAATTGGCCAAGGATTGGCGGACCGACAAATATCTGCGCAACTTGGAAGCGATGATGATTGTCGCGGATAAGGATGTGACCTTAATCCTGACGGGCAATGGGGATGTGCTGGAGCCCAATGACGGCATTGCGGCAATTGGCTCAGGCGGGAATTACGCATTGTCGGCCGCCCGTGCGCTTGCCGATTATGAGACGGACGCAGAAAAAATGGCGCGACATGCCATGAAAATTGCTGCCGAAATCTGCGTCTATACCAATGACCATCTGACGGTCGAAACATTGGATAGCGCGCAATAGGCGCACTTCACTTGAACGCTGTTCGCAACTTCCCATGTAGGTCGTAATGAAAAACGCACTGACCCCAAAAGCCATTGTGGCTGCACTCGACGAACATATCATTGGCCAGGCTGATGCCAAGCGGGCCGTTGCGGTTGCGCTGCGCAATCGCTGGCGTCGCCAGAGGCTTGGCGCGGATTTGCGCGATGAGGTGACGCCCAAAAACATATTGATGATTGGCCCCACGGGGTGCGGCAAGACTGAGATTTCGCGCCGTTTAGCAAAGCTAGCCGATGCGCCGTTCATCAAGGTCGAGGCCACAAAATTCACTGAAGTTGGCTATGTCGGTCGCGACGTCGAACAAATTGCCCGTGATTTAGCCGAAGAAGCCGTGCGACTGGAAAAAGAGCGCCGTCGCGAACATGTGCGCGAAGCGGCGGAGACAGCCGCAATGGAGCGCATACTGAAAACGCTGGCTGGCGACACGGCAAGCGAAGCCACGCGCGAAGCATTCCGCCAGCGCATTCGCGAACGGCACATGGACGACGTTGAAATTGAAATCGAAGTGTCTGACAATCCGACGATGCCGATGGAAATACCGGGCATGGGCGGGAATGTCGGGATGATCAATCTTGGCGAGATGATGGGCAAGGCCTTTGGCAAGGACAATCTGAAACGGCGCAAGATGAAGGTTCCCGACGCCTGGAAGAAGCTGGTTGAGGAAGAATCCGAAAAGCGCCTAGACCAAGACGATGTGAACCGCGTCGCGCTTGCCGATGCTGAGGCCAATGGCATCGTGTTCTTAGACGAAATCGACAAAATTGCGGTGTCGGATACGCGGGGCGGCGGATCGGTCAGCCGCGAAGGTGTTCAGCGCGACCTGCTGCCGTTGATTGAAGGGACTACCGTTGCGACCAAATATGGGCCGATGAAAACCGACCATGTATTGTTCATTGCGTCGGGTGCCTTCCACATTTCCAAGCCAAGCGACATGTTACCTGAGTTACAAGGCCGCCTGCCCATCCGCGTCGAGCTGCGTGCACTGGAGCATACTGATTTTGTCCGGATTCTGTCCGAAACCCGTGCCAACCTGCCGATGCAATATCGGGCATTGCTGGCGACCGAAGACGTTACGCTCGAATTCAGCGATGACGCGATTGATGCGATTGCGCGCATTGCGGTGGACGTGAATTCTACTGTCGAAAATATCGGCGCACGGCGGTTGCAGACCGTGATGGAAAAGCTGCTTGAAGACATTAGCTACGATGCTGAGGATCGCAAAGGCGAGACGTTGAAGATTGATGCTGCTTATGTCAGCAAACAACTTTCGGGCATCGCCAAGGACACAGACCTGTCCAAATATGTGCTTTGACGCAGTACTAACTTTTGATATGATTCCAAGTTCTTAACCGGAGTCTGAACATGTCACAGCAAGGTGGGTGCCAATGCGGTGCCGTGCGGTATGAAGTCAGCGGATCGCCCCAGCACGTGGCCTTATGCCATTGCGAAGGATGCCGCAAAAGCGCAGGCGCGCCAGCAATTGCATGGGCAGCCTTTGAAGAGAACGAATTTCAATTGCTGCAAGGCGAACTAACTGACTTCAATTCATCAGGCAGCGCGATGCGCAGCTTTTGTCCAAGTTGCGGCACAGGTATCGCCTATCGCAACGCCGAAATGTTGCCCGGCATCGTCGATATTCAATCGGCGACGCTGGATGACCCGTCCGTATTTCCGTTGCAGTGCCTTATCCAGACAGCCGAGCGGATTGATTGGATGGCGAATGCACACACCCTTCCCGCATTTGAACGCTTCCCCGGATAAGGTTCAGCGTGCGGCAGTTACGGCGCTATCGCCCGATTGCGGGGTAACGACGAGCTTCCACGCCTTGTCTTTGATAAAATAGCGCTGCGCCAGTGCCTGCAAAATGGCCGGCGTTACATCGCTAAAGTCACTATATAGCCTGCCCAATATGACAAAACGTTCGGGGTTATAGGAAGCCCCTTTCATTTGATTCAGCCAAAAAGTGTTGCCCGAGGCCGCACGCTCAATGGCTTGCTTGATCGGTTCCACCGCGCGCTGCAACTCGTCGGCGCTCACGGGATTGGCTATCAAGTCCGCCGCAACGGTATCTGCGAATGCGAAGAAACGGTCCACATTTGTAGGATTAACCTGCGTATAGGCCATCAGATACCCGCCGCTGTTAAAGTTGAGTGGCCAGTTCGCGGCCATGTCGGGGCTATAACTCGCAGCTTGTTCGGCGCGGAATTTTTCGAACAAACGGTCACGGAAGATGGCCGCCAATGTTTCCAGCTGTCGCCCCTCGGTAAAGCCGCTGATGCCGCCGCCGGTTGGCCAAGCTATGACGGCGGCTGCTTGATCACTGGCACCGCGGTGCGTCAGACGAAGTGGCGCGGCCGTTGGCGCGGGGAAGCGCAGTTCGCTTGCCGCTGTTGATACGGGCAATGCGGCGCGCGGCGCCATAGCGCCGAAACTTTTTTCCAATGCCGCGATTGCGTCCGCTTTCTCAAAATCGCCATAAAGCAGAACTTCGATGGGACCCTGCGCCAGCAAAGGCTGCCAATAGGATTCGAACTGCGCGGCATCAATTTTTACCACTTCTGCCGGAGTAGCCGCCTTCCAACGTGCGTCCTTATTGCGCAGCAGATACTCCAAATCACGTTGCAACACCGACATCGGCGACATTTCAAAGCTGGGATAGCCTGACGTCGCCAAGGCCTTGGCACGTTCCACAGGCGCAGGGTCCCAACCGGGATGCTCCATCTTGGTCGCAATCAAGATAAGCTGATCCGCAAGATCATCCGGCCGGGTGTTAGCGCCAAATTGGAAGGCGTCGTCATCGACCGAGAAATTGAGTTCAATACGTCGACCGTTGACCATCTGATCAATTTCGGTGCGTTTGATATTGCCGATACCATTTTCAGGCAAAACCAGCGGCCCTGCCCATAATAGATCGCCTTGGTCTGGGTTTACAGCCTGATATCCACGGCCAAAACGAACCAGCACCCGGATCTGACCACTTTCTGTATTATTAGGATAGAGCAATGCGCGCACGCCATTGGACAGCTCTAGACGCGTCACGTCCCATCGCGACAATATGTCCTCGGCCACCAGCTTACCCGGCGCACCCAATTTGGGCAGCGCGGCGAAACCAATATTGTTTTCGGACAGTCGCGCCGCTGTATTTGCCGCGACCGGCGCATTTAAAGCCGCGAGCGCGCGATTATCCGCGTCGGCTATCGTGACAGGCGACGAAACCATCAACCGGATCACATCGGCGCTAAAAAGCGCCTGTGTGGACTCCAAAAGCCGTTCGGGGGTGAACTTGTCCTTCATGCCTTCATACACTTGAACAACGGTTTTCGGGGCCGCTACGGTTTCGCGTATATCCACAGCGCTGACGATATCATCCGCCTGCTTGGAAGCAGCTTCAAACGGATAGCTATCCAGCATCGTACGCAGCGCATTGGCGAACAATGTCTTTTCCCGATCAATGTCTGCAACTGACGGTGGTGTCGCAACCGCATCGGCGATGATCGCGCGGACATCGCGCGTTGCGGCCTCCCACTGGTCACCGATGGGCGTAAGCGAAACCAGCGTAGTATCGGCGGTACGCGAAATATCCTCCTGCGCGACTTGGGCAAATAGATAATTGCCGCCATTGCGCGCCTGCACCTCAAGCCTGCGGTTAATGATTTGCAGCGCCAAGGCATCAATCAGCAATTGCTCATTATAGGCAATCGTGTCGTTCACTTTGCGCCAGGGCCGCAGATAGGAAATGTTGACCATATGCGGCAATGTCGGCTCAATCAGCACAAGCGCAGGTGTGCCTTGGGGTGTTGGATCGCCAAAATCTGGTTCTGGCCCGCGTAAGCCTTTACCTTTCCAATCGTTGAAATATTTCTGCACCAGATTGGCAAGCTTGGCCGGCTCCATATCACCGGCCATAACGACAACCGCGTTTTCGGGTCTGTACCAGCGGTCATGAAAGGCGCTGAGGCGGACGGCATCTGCCGCCTGCAGCGTTTCCGGCGTTCCAATAGTCGACCGGCTTGCAAGGCGCTGCCCCTGAAATGCATGTTGCCGCAGGGCATCGCTATAGATCATCTGCGCGCCGCGATTCTCGCGCAATTCGGCCAGAACAATCGCGCGTTCTGCATTTAACGTCGTTGGCGAAATCCGCGGGTTACGGATCATACCGGAAATGATTTTCACGGACTCATCGAGCTTTTCCGGCGTCGCATTCGGCAAATCAAGCTTATACACGGTCTGTGTCGGCGTGGTTTGCGCGTTGCTATCGCTACCAAAAGTTACGCCGAACCGTTGCCAAATGCGCTTGGCTTCCCCGTCCGGAACAAAAGTCGATCCACGGAACGACAAATGCTCGATAAGATGGGCAAAGCCTTGCTCATCATTATTTTCATGTAAAGCGCCCGCATCTATCCGCACGCGAATGGAAACTTGCCCCGCTGGCACATCATTTTTCTTCACCGCATAGCGCAGGCCGTTCGGCAAAACGCCAAAAGTCCATGTGTCATCCACAGGGACATCGCTGCCTTCATATAACCAAGGTACCGCAGTCGTCTTGGCGGGCGCGATCGCGGCGGGCGCAGTTTGGGCGTAAGTAGCAGGAGGAAGCAGCAAGGCTGCCAAAGCGAGAGCATAAGAAAATTTGCGCATTACACTCCTCATAACCGGTGTGCAGCTTGACCGCACATGAACGATCGGAAAAACCGATATCACTATCTAACTACAGTCTCGTCATCCCGAACTTGTTTCGGGATAACACACAACGACCTGTTCGTTATCCCGAAACAAGTTCGGGATGACGAGGGTTTTCGGGACAATCCCGCTTAAATTCCACCGTCGACGGTGTCATAACCCAAGCCGCGCAGACCAAGTTGTAACGCCTCGACGCATTCGGCCAATTTATGCGCGTCGGTGGTGCGCACGACGAAGTTTGCACCAACCTTGCCCTCGCGGAAAAACGGGTAGCTGCCGATCTGGCACCCTTCATGATGCTTTTCCGTGTCGCCCAGCAACTTGGCCACTTCGCTTTCGGCAACCCAGCAGCCAATTTGTTGTGACAATAAGGGCGCACCGCCCTCAAGCGTGCCGGTGAGTGCATCCAACATGCCAGCGGTGATGTGCGGGACGCCCGCCATGATGAAGATGTTGCCATGCCGGATACCCGGCGCGCCCGACATTTTGTTGGGGATGAGGTCCGCACCGTCGGGCACCCGCGCCATACGCAAACGGCCCGGATTGATGCCGCCGCGTGTTTCATAATACGCATGGAGGACCGCGCTTGCCTCAGGATGGATCACCACATCTACACCCAAAGCTGCCGCAATGGCGTCAACTGTAATGTCGTCATGCGTTGGGCCAATGCCGCCGGTGGTGAACAGATAATCATTGCGCGCGCGCAAGATGTTCACTGCCTCAATAATCGCATCCATATCATCGGCGACCACGCGCACTTCGCGCAGGCGAATGCCCTGAATGTTAAGCCAAAGCGCAATTTGGCTGACATTTTTGTCCTGTGTGCGGCCAGAAAGGATTTCATCGCCAATAATCACAAGGGCAGCGGTGTAGATGCGAGATTCTGTCATGGGGACTCGATAGCATAAATCACCCCCTCGCAAAGTGCGGATTATTGCCTTATATCGCTTGCATGGAACAATATGTAAGCGTGACGCCGCAAGAGGCGATGCAGGCCCGCGACGGGACCATCAAATTGCACGGAGCCGAGGGCTTTGACGGCATGCGCAAGGCCGGTCTCCTTGCAGCGGAAATCCTCGATGCCTTAGTGCCGCATGTCGTGCCCGGCGTAAGCACGGAAGAACTCGACGATATCGTTCGCGATATGACAATGCGCGGCGGCGCTGTCCCTGCAACCTTGGGCTATCGCGGCTATACACATAGCTGCTGCATTTCGATCAACCATGTCATTTGCCACGGCATTCCGTCGGACAAGAAATTGAAGGATGGCGACATCGTCAACATCGATGTCACGCCGCAACTGGGTGGCTGGCACGGCGACACCAGCCGCATGTTCTTGGTCGGCGACGTGCCGGTGAAGGCCAAGCGTTTGGTCGATGTGACCTATGAATGCCTCATGCTCGGCATCGAAGCCGCCAAGCCCGGCAACCGTGTCGGTGACATTGGCTATGCGATCCAAACCCACGCAGAAAAGCATCGCTATGGCGTGGTCCGCGATTTCTGCGGCCATGGCTTGGGCCAATTATTCCACGACGCCCCCGAAATCGTCCATGTCGGCCGCCCCGGCACGGGTCCAGAGCTGCGGCCCGGCATGATCTTCACGATTGAACCGATGATCAACATCGGCAAGGCCGCAGGCAAAGTGCTCGACGATGGCTGGACGGCGGTAACGCGCGATCGAAGCCTATCAGCGCAATTCGAACATAGCATCGGCATTACCGAAGATGGTTGCGAGATATTTACCAAGAGCCCAAAGGGGTTTGATCAGTCGCCTTATTGAGCGCTGTTGCCAAATAGCGTCATGCTGAACTTGGTTCAGCATCCAACGCGCCACGCGGGCCGTAGGGTGTAGAGCCAAAATGGACCCTGAACCAAGTTCAGGGTGACAGGTTCGCTACAACCGCAACCCAGCGGTCTCGTCCAAACCAGCCATGATATTTAGGTTCTGCACCGCCGCTCCGCTGGCGCCTTTGCCGAGGTTATCCAGCATCGCCAGCAACCGCACTTGCGACCCGTCGGGCGACGCCAGCACATAGAGGTCAAGACGATCGGATGGTGCTTGATCGGCGTGCATCAATAATTCGCTTGGCGCTGCTTCGCTGTGCACCGTCACAACCCTTGATCCTGCATAATGCGCGGCGAGTGCGGCGCGCAACGCCTCCGCGCTGCCCGACCCTGCCATAGCCGATAGCGGCAAGGGCACTTCAACCACCATGCCGCGAAAAGCGCGAACGACGGCGGGTGCGAATATGGGTGGGTGTGTGAGCCCTGCGTGCGTCTGCATTTCGGGCACATGCTTATGCGCCAGATCAAGGCCGTAGCTGCGATAGCCGATATCCCCGCCATCACCTTCGAACCTTTGTATCAACGCCTTGCCGCCGCCCGAATATCCCGACACCGCGTTGACCGTGTAAGGCCAATCGGCGGGGATTACGCCAGCCGCCACCAAGGGCGCGATAAGGCCCAAAAATCCGGTAGGGTAGCAGCCGGGGTTACTGACCAACCGTGCAGACGCAATGCGTTCGCGCTGGCCCATGCGATATTCGGAAAAGCCATAGGCCCAATCTGGGTCGATACGATAGGCCGTGGACGCGTCAATGATGCGCGTCGTGGCAGATGTCGTCATCGCCACCGCCTCTTTTGCGGCGTCGTCTGGTAGGCAAAGGATGACGAAGTCAGCGTCGTTCAACGCTTCGCGCTTTGCGGCCACGTCTTTCCGTTTGGCATCATCTAAAGTTATCAGCATGAACTCGTCGCGGCCCGCCAGCCGATCGGCAATCTCAAGCCCAGTGGTGCCCGCCGCGCCATCGATGAAGATGGATTTGGTCAAAGCGCAACCCGCTTACATGCCAAAATCGCGACCTCATGGTCGGCAAAGCGTGCCGCCACGTCCGACAGAGGTTCCATGCTCACCGCCATTGCGGCACCATTGGCGTGGATGATGTTGTCCGCGTCGGCCATGATACCGACATGGCCGGGAAAGAACACCAAATCGCCGCGTTCTAGCGTTGCGCCATCGGGTAATTCCACCCCAAAGTCGGCCATTTGCATATCTGCATCGCGGGGCGCCATGATGCCTTTCAGGCCAAAGACCAATTGGACAAGGCCCGAACAATCAAGTGCATCGCCGCTGCGTCCGCCCCAGCAATAGGGTGTGCCGATCAGTTGCGCGGCGAGGTCCGCAGGCGATGCATTGACGCATCCAATTTCAGAAATATGCGCGACCGGCACGAAACCATTTTCGCACGCCAGATATTGGCCACATTCGCTCAAGTCACCGCAGAGCAAACGCGCGCCCATCGGATAGCGCGCCAGCACCGGTGCTTTCGTCGATGGTGCCGCCACAAGCAATGTCGCCGACGCGCTGACAATATGTGTTGCGGCAAAATCATCACCCAGTTCGGCAAAGCGCAGATAGCCCAAATAATTGTCGTGCAGGCAATATCCCCATGCCCATTCACCCGCGACATCCAACACCGCAAATTCTTCGCCATGCATCAATGCGCTGACCGGCATCGATGTCGCATGGGCCTCCGCATGGATTTCCGTGACGGGCGCAATACCCGTGCGCAGCATGGGCACGGCATAATGCGGCGCGAAAAGCTTTCCTGCCAGGCTGATATCGGCAAGATCGCCACGGATCGGCGTGGTCCTTTTATCGCCGACAAGGCTGTGCCCGCTTAATGTGAAGATAGGCCGCGCGCCCGCCTGTATCTGACCGTCTGCCAACTTCTTATATCCCCCAAAACCGTCGCCCCAGCGTAGGCTAGGGCCCATTACGTCTCTCGGCTTTGAACGACAGGCGAGATAGGCACCAGCCAGCGCTGGTGCGACGAAAAATTTCTTCTAGTGCCCTTAGCCGACCGGATAAGTTTCCGTCAAATAGCGAAAGACAGCCCGCAATCCAAGCGCCTCTCCGCCCTTTGGCCTGCCGGGCTTGCTCGTGGGCCGCCAAGCGAAAGTGTCCAGATGGACCCAAGGCACATCATCGGGGACGAATTTCTGGAGGAATAACGCCGCCGTGACCGCACCTGCAAAGGCACCGCCGCTATTCGATATGTCGGCGATATCGCTGTCGAGCATCTCCATATATGGCGCCCAAAGCGGCATGCGCCAGAGCGGGTCCGACGCTGCCTTTGATGCCGCCAGCATGGCATGTGCAATCTGTTCGTCGTTGCTGAACATGGCGGGCAAATCAGGGCCAAGCGCTACGCGTGCCGCACCGGTCAGCGTAGCAAAATCAATGATCAGCTCTGCCTTATCCTCTATCGCTTTGGTAAGCGCATCTGCCAACACCAAGCGTCCTTCGGCATCGGTATTGTCGATTTCTACGGTCAGGCCTTTACGGCTTTTGATGATATCACCTGGCCGCATCGCGTCACCTGAGATGCTGTTTTCCGCTGCCGCCACCAACATGTGCAACCGCACAGGCAAATGCGCCGCCATAATTAGCTCTGCCAGTGCCAAGGCATGAGCTGCGCCGCCCATATCTTTCTTCATCAGCCGCATACCGGAGGCGGGTTTGATATCCAGCCCACCACTGTCGAACGTTATGCCCTTGCCCAAAATCGCGATACGCGGGTGGCGAGGGTCGCCCCATTCCATTTCAATCAGGCGCGGCGCATACGCACGCGCGGCGGCTTTTCCGACCGCGTGGATGAGCGGATAACCTGTCTCTAGCGCCTCACCGGCGGTGACAGTGACGTCCGCTTTGTATGACTTTGCGATGCGCTTTGTCTCGGTTTCCAACGCATTTGGACCAAGGTCGCTCGCGGGTCGATTGACAAGATCGCGGACCAAAGCGGTTGCAGCGGCTTGCAGTTCGGTCATCGGGATACGGGCGGGCTCTCGCACCAACAAGACCCGCGGCCCGACAAGTTTCGGTTCGCTCTGATATTCATGGTATCGATATTGCCCTAATATCCAGCCGAGCATGGCGTCGCCCGCATCATAATCGACAAGGCGATAGGTGCCCTCAGGAAGGCTGTCTGCTGCTTTAGCTAAATGCCACACACCCGGCACGGCCGCATCCGATACACCGGCAACGACAGACCATTCCCCCGGTCTATCTCCGGGCAATATGGCTATATCGTTCGCATTTCCTTCGAATTTTTGTGCCTTGATAGCGGTTCGCACCGCATCAGATTGCAACGCAAGCCAGGTTTCAAAACGGCCTTTGTCGGTGATGTGGATGAGGGTGGCGGCCTGTTCATTGTCAGGCTGGATCAGATTGTCGTAGCGCATATACGCAGCGTTAGCCGCAATAGCAGGCGAACGGGAGATATTTCAGAAAGGATACACATTTTTCTTATCTGCATGTGATTACACTGCTACCCCGCGCTCCGCGAAGCCGCAACAATCCGAAATCCGAAATCCGAAAAGCTGACGGGCGCCATCGACGCCCGTCCATCAAAATCATTCCGCAGCGATAAGCGTTTCAGTGTTTTCTGTATGCGACCGGGTAAATTGCGGTTCTGAAAACACCATGACGCCATCATCGACAGGGTCCTGTGTCAGGATTTTCTTCTCTGCCGTGTAATTTTGCAGAACACGCCACGGGTGACGGTCACCATTTTTTGGCAGCGTGTCAAAACTGCGCGCGAAATAGCCAGAACTGAAGTCGGTCACAAATGGCAATTTGGGCATGTCAGGGTCATCCAGAACTGGCGTTGCCACCAGTGCATTTTTGTCATCCATTTTCCACAATAAGCGGCACACATAATCCGCCACAATATCAGTCTTTAGCGTCCAAGATGCGTTGATATAGCCAAATACGCTTGCGAAGTTCGGGATGTCATTGAACATCACGCCCTTGTAATTGAAATGCTCGCCAAAATTAACGGCTTTCCCGTCTACGCTGATCGCTGTTTTACCCATGGTGACAAGGTTCAACCCAGTCGCGGTGATGATAATATCGGAATCGATATGTTTCCCCGACTTCAACTGAATGCCGGTCTTGGTAAAATGGTCTATATGGTCGGTGACAACTTCCGCCTTGCCTTCGGTAATCGCCGTGAACATGTCGCTATCGGGGATGAGGCACAGACGTTGTTCCCATGGGCCATATTTGGGCACAAAATGCGTGTCGACATCCACCGTCTCAGGCAAAGCCTCCCGCGCCATATTGACCAACTTCTCCCCCAGCTTGGCGGGGTTCCGGCGCGCATACCAATATGTGAAACGCTGCATGTTGATATTGCGCCAGCGCGTGAGCGCATAGGCCAGCTTTTCCGGCATGATTTTGCGCACAAATTTCGAGAATGGGTCAATCGCAGGCCGTGAGACCATATAGGTTGGCGAACGTTGCAGCATCGTGACCTGCGCGCCTTGCTGCGCCATTACAGGGACAATCGTCACTGCCGTCGCGCCTGAGCCGATGACCGTTACCTTCTTACCCGCATAATCCAAATCCTTGGGCCAATGCTGCGGATGGATGATTTGACCACTAAAGTCCGCTTCGCCCGCAAAATCGGGCTTATAGCCTTGATCATAATCATAATAGCCAGCGCACATGAACAAAAATCGTGCGGCAAAATGCCGTTCCGCGCCGCCGTCCACAGCCTTGGCCGTTATGTGCCAACGCGCATCGGAACTCGACCAATTGGCCGAGATAACCTTGTGCCCAAAATGGATGTGCGGCGTAATTCCATATTCATCCGCGGTTTCGTGGACATATTCATGAATAGACGGACCATCCGCGATTGTTTTTTCATGCAGCCATGGTTTGAAACGATAACCCAAAGTGTGCATATCTGAGTCCGACCGAATACCGGGATAGCGAAACAAATCCCATGTCCCGCCCATATCGGCGCGCTGTTCCACAATCGCATAGCTTTTGTTCGGGCATTGCATGGTAAGATGCGCCGCAGCGCCAATTCCGGACAGACCGGCACCCACAATCAAAACATCAATAGTCGTCTCAGCCTGCGCCATATGCCTCTCCATTTTACATGAAAATCTTACTGACATCGTTGCAAATTGCAACTGGCTTTCGTGTGAGGGGAAATGCCGCTACGGCAGTGGTGAGCATAAAGGAAATTGGGTCTCATGAGCGACAATATGGACGAAGAATATATCTATGACGAAGTGTCGGGCGAATGGATAAGCGCCGCCGAAGCAAAAGCTGCGACCGCGCAGAATGACACTATCGAAGTCCGCGATGCAGTTGGCAATTTGCTTGTGGACGGCGACCAAGTAACGTTGATTAAGGACTTAACCGTCAAGGGCGCTGGCCAGACGTTGAAACGCGGCACGTTGATCAAATCCATCCGACTGACCGGCGACGCGCAGGAAATTGATTGCCGCTTTGATGGGATCAAGGGCCTAGTGCTGCGCGCCGAGTTCGTGCGAAAGCGCTGACGCACCGAAGCGTGTAATCATCTTGAAATCGCGCCGCACAATTCCCAATTCGGATAATGCGGGCCGGGCCCCTCTGGTCGTTATGTGACGGCGATGTCGGACCGCTTCATGAGTTCAAGAGGAGACCCGAAATGAATGCAGCCGTTGGAATGCCTTGCCCTGTATGCAAGGTACCGTTGGTCATGAGCGACCGCCAAGGTGTCGAAATTGATTATTGCCCGCAATGTCGCGGTGTATGGCTGGATCGCGGTGAGCTGGATAAGATTATCGAACGTAGCGCCGCTGCGGAAATGCCAACGCAACCCGCGCCTACCCCACAAGCACCACCGCCACCCCAAGGCGGCTTTGCCCCACAAAGCTATCCCATGCCGCACCAAGGCTATGGCCATGGCTATCCGTATAAGAAGCGCAGAAAGTCGTTTCTGGAAGAATTGTTCGACTAAACATCAGCGCGCGACACAAAAAAAGGGCCGCCTTTCGGCAGCCCTTTTTTTCGCTTTTTCGGCTGATTAATCAGCTGCGGACAGGTTGATGGCCGAAGCCTTACCGTTGCGGCCGATTTCGACTTCGAAATTCACGCGCTGTTCTTTGTCCAGCGTGTGCATGCCAGCTGCCTGAACAGCTGAGATGTGCACGAAGCTGTCATCACCGCCGCCGTCAGGCGCGATAAAGCCATAGCCTTTGTCTGCATTGAAAAATTTTACGGTGCCTACTGGCATAATATGTTCCTTTCACGAAACAGGTGACCACCGGACAACAGCGCCAGGTGGGTAGCCAAGTCGTGGTAGGGAAAAACGTTGCCCGCTCCGATCTTGTGACCGGTGACGCGCCTCAAAAATCCGTCGCGTTCGACGATAGCGTACCGTGCGTATACGCTTATTTTAGCCGATGTGCAAACTAGAAGCGAAAATAACGACTTATTCCCGCTCACTGCCACTTTCGGGCATCTGCGCGGCAAGCGTGCTACTTAGTCGTTTCCGGTTGGCGACCACGCATTTGGAATAATGCGCGATACTGCCACTGACGATCGCCTCGGGGTTACTGCCCAGCTTTCCCGTCATCAGGTCGCAACCAAGCACAAGGTTCGCCGCGACCTTTTCTGTCACCATGCGATCCGCCTCGCGCAGCGCCGACGGTCCGCCTTGCGCCAGACTGCCCATGCGCATCGCGATCACCATGTTCGATTCCGCGGCAAGCGCCCAGGCGTCCATGCTGATGTCAAACCAATTGGGCTTTTTCGATGTCTCGGTCATACCCCAACCCTAACCCGCGCCGCCAGAATGTCACGTGGCAATAATGCGGCGCGTTGGAAAAGTAAGCGCTGTGCAAGGGCAGTATTGGCTATGCACAGCATGGCGCGCCGTCATGCTGAGAACTAATCCTTCGTTATCCTGAAACAAGTTCAGGATGACAAGAAGATGCGTGTTGCCTTAAATTGAAACTACCGCGACGAGGACATCACCCCTGCCCCACTTTCCATTTCCCAAAACGCATTTACAATCCTAAGCCGCTGCACCTCATATTTGCAAAGTGCCTTATATGTTTGAAGTGGATGCGGTTATCACCTGGGTGGACGGGGCGGATCCTGCGCTAGCGTTGAACCGTGATCATCATCTGGCACAGGCGAATGCGCTGGCGTTAGCAGGAACCACAGCGCCGTTGCATGACAATGGCACCAACCCCCATCGGTGGTTGTGCAGTGACGAGCTGAATTATTGCGTGCGGTCGATTGCGAACAACGCGCCATGGGTGCGGCGCATATGGATTGTGACCGACAACCAGACGCCGGAAATCATGCAGCTTCCCCCAGAAATCGCCGCGAAGCTCCGCATCGTGGACCATACAGAAATTTTTGCTGGATATGCGGATGCATTGCCGACGTTCAATTCGCTGTCCATTGAAACGATGCTGTGGCGCATACAGGGGCTGGCCGAACATTTCCTCTATTTCAACGATGACGTCTTCCTGACCGCGCCCGTGACACCGTCAGATTTCTTTGCCGCCGATGGCCCTGTGCTGCGCGGAAAATGGACCGACCACAGCGACCTTGCCGCAAGCGGCGCAGCCCGTGATGAAGCCAGCCTGCTGAACCATTTTAACCAGATCAACGCCGCACAGATGATTGGCTATTCCGCCGACCATGTATTCGAAAGCGCGCATGTCGTGCATCCGATGCTGCGTTCGGTGATGGCGGCATTATTTGATAATTTCCACGACGCGTTCATCTGCAACGCAAGCTATCGTTTTCGCGATGCGGGGCAGTTCCTGCCGCAAAGCCTGCATAACCATGCCTGCTTGGCCGACGGAAGCGCTGCGATTTTGGACACACGCGATTATCTACACATCGCGGTCGGCGCGACCGATGCGTGGTCGGTAGAAGATATCAGCGGCTATTTACGCGGCAGGGAATGGGACGCGATCAAATTCCTATGCGTCAACGACTTGCCCGAGGTAGAGCGCAGCTTCCCCGATGCACGTGTGTGGATCGAGGAAGCGATTGGCGGTTAGGCGGGGTGTGGCCGTTCAATCATGCTCCCGATCACCAGCGCCCATATATAGCTCGCGGCCGGTTTCGTCATAAACTTTGCTCATATGTGCCATGCCGGCCTCCGCTTCTTCAGCGGCGACGAAATTGTCGGCGGGCTGGTTTTGCAGCTTGGCGAATTCGCGCACTTCCTGGCTGATTTTCATCGAGCAGAATTTTGGTCCGCACATCGAACAGAAATGCGCGGACTTTGCGCCTTCAGCCGGCAGTGTCTGGTCATGATATTGCTCGGCGGTGTCCGGGTCGAGGCTCAGGTTGAACTGGTCGCGCCAGCGGAATTCGAAGCGCGCCTTGCTTAAGGCATCGTCGCGTACCTGCGCCGCGGGGTGGCCCTTGGCCAAGTCGGCGGCATGGGCGGCGAGCTTGTAGGTAACAACGCCAACCTTCACATCGTCACGGTCGGGCAGGCCTAAATGCTCCTTGGGCGTGACATAACACAGCATCGCCGTGCCATACCAACCGATCTGCGCCGCGCCGATGCCGCTGGTGATATGGTCATATCCCGGCGCGATATCGGTAGTGAGCGGTCCAAGCGTGTAGAAGGGCGCCTCGCCGCACGCCTCCAGCTGCTTTTCCATATTTTCTTTGATCTTGTGCATCGGCACATGGCCGGGGCCTTCGATCATCACCTGCACATCTTGCGCCCATGCGCGCTTGGTCAGTTCACCCAGCGTATAGAGTTCAGCAAATTGCGCTTCATCATTGGCGTCGTAAATGCTGCCGGGGCGTAGGCCGTCGCCAAGGCTATAGGCAACGTCATAGGCCTTCATAATCTCGGTGATTTCGTCAAAGCGTTCGTACAGGAAGCTTTCCTTATGATGCGCCAAGCACCATTTCGCCATGATGCTGCCGCCGCGGGACACTATGCCCGTCATGCGCTTTGCCGCCAATGGGACATAAGGCAGGCGCACGCCCGCGTGGATGGTAAAATAATCGACGCCCTGTTCGGCTTGCTCAATCAACGTATCGGCGAAGATTTCCCATGTTAGGTCCTCAGCAACACCGCCGACCTTCTCCAGCGCCTGATAAATGGGCACGGTGCCGATTGGCACGGGGGAGTTGCGGATGATCCATTCGCGCGTGTCGTGGATATTGCGGCCAGTGGACAGGTCCATGACGGTGTCCGCGCCCCAGCGGATCGACCAGACCATCTTGTCGACCTCCGTCGCGACATCAGAAGCCACCGCGCTGTTGCCGATATTGGCGTTGATCTTCACGAGGAAATTGCGGCCAATCGCCATCGGTTCGGATTCAGGGTGGTTGATGTTATTGGGGATGATCGCGCGGCCACGGGCGATTTCGTCGCGGACGAACTCTGGGGTCACATAATCGGGGATCGACGCGCCAAAGCTTTCGCCATCGCGTCTATATTCGGCCAGCCGCGCGCGGCCCAGATTTTCGCGCTCGGCAACATATTCCATTTCAGGGGTGATGATGCCCTTACGCGCATAATGCATCTGACTGACGTTCATGCCGGGCTTTGCACGGAGCACTTGCTTGCGGACATTGGGGAATGGCGCGACGCCGCCGCTGCGGTCGGGGCCAAGCTGACCATTGTCCTCAGGCTTTACTTCGCGCTGTGTGACTTCCATCACATCGCCGCGTGCCATGATCCAAGGGCGACGAATTTCATTCAGGCCAACGCTGATGTCGATGCGCGCGTTGCTGTCGGTGTAAGGGCCGCTCGTGTCATACACGCGCACGGGTGGCTCGCCCGACGATGGCTCCAAATGAATTTCGCGCATCGCGACATTCAATGGGCCAACATGGATTTTCTTGCTGCCGCGAATGGGGCCAGTGGTTACGCCGATTTCGGTGCGCGCGGGGACGTCTGCCATTATCTCTCTCCAATTTATCATAAGGAGAGCGATTGGCGTGAAGACCGGGCTCGGTCCTCGCCAGCCCCTTCGGACTGGCTGCAGTTTCACCTCCCTACGCCCGTGCAAACGGGATCAGGTTCAGCGGGTCGCGGGCATATCAGCACCGCCTCTCAGTCGTTCGACTCCCCGGGGATGGAGTGACGATAGGCGAGAGTGCGCAGCCCGTCCAGTAGATTGCCGATAAACGCGCTCTAGCGTCACGGCTCTAGCGCTGCTTCCTCGTCAAAAGGTATAGCTGACGCCGCCCGCCATGAACCATTGGGTCGCGTCGCCGCGTAGCGATGTGACAGGTGAACGTGCGGCATCATTGATGAGCCGGGCATAGTTTACGAAAGCATAGATACCCCAACCGCCATCGCGCGCGTCACCCGACAAATCAAGCGCGCCGAGTAGACTAGCGCCATAGCTTTTCCAGCCGCCCTTGGCGTCAAATACCGGCAGTCCGCTCGCAATGCTGCCCGCCTGATCGATGCTGAAATAGGTGTCGGCATAGTTCCTATCGACATGCGTTGCCGACAGGCTGAACATAGTAAATATCGCCATCGACAAGGGTGTTGCATAGCTAATGCTTGGGCTGATGATGCGGCCCTTATGTGCGCCCGCGACGTCCCATTGGATGTCCGTTGACATCGACACGCTATCGAAGGGATGCAATATTTTGGAGAATGACACGCCCGCAGTCGCGCCGACCTCAATCGCCACATCTTCCTCGCCCAGCAACCGGACAACGGGGTCCTTGATATCATTGTTGCGATCCATGCGGAAACGCACGAGGGGCCCTGCGAGGAATTTCACATCCTTGCCGCTATTGCCGTCGGCGATAAGGTCAACATATAGCCCCGGGCCACGCGCGCCAAAATCGATACCTTCCACACTGCCTTGAATAAGAGGCGCTGGGAAAAGGTCATATTGGTCGGAGCCATCATAGCTGGGGCTAAAGCCTACACCAAGGCCGACCGTCACCCAGTCGCCTGCAAATACGCTGCGATTGGGTCGTTCGGTCGCTGGCGCTTCACTATCTTGGGCAAAGGCAGGTGCGCACAACGCAACACTGGCAAATAAGGCGGCAGCGCAGCTTTTTAAAAATCTCATAAGATGCCCCTGTTGAACCAGATATGGGAACGCCCCAAATGTTCAATACGTTCCGCCTTACCACAGCAAAGCGGGTTAAAGCATATATTTCATTTTAATCCGCTGGCTGATTTCAGCAGCATCAATGGCAAACGATGCGACTTTGAACTTCGGCGGTCCAGTGCGGATCGCGGGGTTGCGCGAAAAGCCGAAACCTTCTTTTGGAATGAAAACAGCCATGTCCATTTTATCATTGCCATTTTCATCGTGGATCACGGCTATTGCATAAGTGCCTTGCGCAACGCCGCGGAAGGAAACCTGCGCAGAATCGCGCGCGGGCACAGTGGCGCGAAAGCTTTTGGAATCTTTGCTGCAGTCGGGGAAAAAGCGAGGATTTGCGGTAACGCAGACTAGTACTTTGCCCTTCATGCTGCGCAGACCAGAAATATTGACCTCAATCGTTGCAGTGGGTGCTGTTGCCGCAGCCGGGCTAATGAGGGCGGCGACTCCAATCGCCGAGCCCAAGATCCGTGCCGCACATTTTGTCCCAAAACCTGAAATATAAACCATAATTTCCCCGATATGCTTCATGGTGCTTTTGATGATGCGTCGCCGTTATCAACCAGCGTCCCAAACTGCCGTTTACTATGAACTTAGGAAAACATTCCCACCCCATATGGTTGGTCACGCCCATGATCGTCATGATCGCTAACACAGCGCCCAAAGCCCCAACATGAACAGGGATAAGAAACACCAAAACGGGAATGACAAATGCGCCCGACAAGGCCTCCCACGGATGAAACGACATTGCGGCCCATGCGGTGGGCGGGCGGCTATCATGGTGGACGGCATGTGCGGCCTTGAACCAAAATGGTCGATGCATCAGGCGGTGCGTCCAATAAAACCACGTGTCATGCGCAAATAAATACAGGAAAACCGACACCGGCAGATACCACAAAGGAAACGCGTTCACGTCGGTGTAGATCTGCGTCCAGCCCAAGCTATCCCAGCTCCAAGCCACAATGCCCGCAGGAATGCCGTAGATCCCAGCACTGGCGAGGCTCCAGCAAATTTCCCGTTTAATCTGATGGTCGAGGCCACTATAAAGTTCAGGTTCCCGGATTTTGGTCGCCCACGCAAACGCGCCGCTGACAAGTAAATAGCGCGTGCCCACAATCGCCGTCATCGCCACAGCAGACAAAATCACGACATGCACGCTATCCATGTGATGGCCTTCGACCTTTTACCATTAGTTTAGCAAATTGCGCGTTTTGAACGCTTTCGGACCGGATATACTGATAACATCACCATCCCGCATTACCGATATTTTCCCATCATAGTGGTTACCCGCATCACCCAATAACGCAAATTCGAGCGGTTTTGGTAAAGACGGCACAATATGCGTGAAGGCGAGCATGCCAACATCTGCCGATTTGGCAACATCCGCGGCCAGTTCAGGGCTGATATGGTAGTTCTGAATATCGTCAAAAATCTTGGCGCGGTTTGCCATGCCAGCCTTTTGCGCGCTGTTGGCGAGTGCGCCAACGATACGCGGGGACAGCAGCTCGCTCACCAACAGGTCCGACCCCTTGGCCGCAGCCGCAAGCTTTGGGGTAAACGCTGTGTCGCCGGTGATGGTGACGCTTTTGCCCTTATAATCGACGCGATAGCCAAATGCAGGCGTAATCGGGTCATGGTCGACGGCAAATGCCGTGATCCGAACGCCATCGGCGTTATAAACGGTCCCCGGCTGAATAGCCGCCCCTGTCATGCCAAAGCCCGATAGCGGCACAACGGCTTCGCCATGATGCGCAACACGATAGGTGGAATCAATGCGATAGGCCGCGTTCAAGCCTTCCGTGATTTCGGTGACACCTGTCGGACCGGACACCTTCAACGGCGTTTTGGCGGTGGTCCCTGCCCAGCGTTGCAAGGTGAATGGGCCAAGGCCTTCAAAATGGTCGCTGTGTAAATGCGTCAGCCACACGCCTTGCACTTTATCGAGCGGCATCCCCATCAAGGACAATGTTTCGCCCGAACCTTCACCCATGTCGAAAACAAACAATCTGCCATTGGCGATAACCACAGTGCAGGCGGCGGCGCGATCGCGGCTTGGTAAAGGGGAGCCCGTACCACAGAAACCGACATGCAGTTGGTCAGCGGGCAAATCCGTCATAACGTTGCGCGCCATGGCACCATCTGCGGCGCGACTAATAAGCGCCATCGCGATTGTATCGCGCTGCGTATATGCAACCGCACCCGCAAGCCCGACTAATCCAAGCGCCGCAAAAAGCCATTTTTTCCGCATGTTCATTCCCCCCTATGCAGCAGTTTTTGCTACGAGCTGCGGCTCAGTTCTACCCGTCTTGCGCCTGAATAGCATGTAGAAAATATAGCGCGATCTCTTTGCGGATTGAAATGATGGCTTAGAAAGCTGTGCATTACGGTGGCAGGCCCCTTTCCCTTGCAAAATGCCTGCGCTAGGGCGGTGCCGTGACTGTGAAAAACATCAAATGCGACGTTGCCATCGTTGGCGGTGGTCTTGCTGGCGGGCTTATCGCGCTGGCATTGGCCAAGATGCGGCCCGAGTTACATGTTGTTCTCATCGAACAAGGCCAAAGCTTTGGCGGCAATCATATCTGGAGCTACTTCGCGAGCGACATTTTGCCGGAGCATCGCTGGCTGACAGCGCCTTTGGTCACTTATGGTTGGTCGGGCTATGATGTGCAGTTTCCTGCGCACAGCCGGTCACTGGATAACATTTATTACAGTATCGAATCCGAACATTTTGATTGGGTCTTGCGCAAGGAACTTCCCGCATCGTCGCTCATGCTCGGCCGCGAAGTGAAGGCCGTGTCCCCGCGCCTAGTGGTGCTCGACGGTGCGCAGCGGATTAATGCTGGCGGTGTTATCGACGCGCGTGGCCCAGGCGATCTCCATCATCTCGACTGCGGTTGGCAAAAATTCACAGGGCAGTTGTTGCAATTGTCCGAGCCACACAACCTCACCAAGCCCATCGTCATGGACGCCACAGTTGACCAACATGATGGCTATCGTTTCGTTTACGTCCTGCCCTTTGGCATGGACAAGCTGTTTGTCGAAGACACATATTATAGCGACAAGCCGCACCATGACCCACGCATTTTGCGGCAACGGCTCGCGGCCTATGCTGACGAAAAAGGTTGGAAAGTTGAACGCATCCTGCGGGAGGAAAACGGGGTTTTGCCAGTGGTTATGGGCGGCGATCTCGAAAGCTATTGGAATAGCGGCAGTGGCCGGACCGCCAAGGCTGGCGCGCGAGGTGCCTTTTTCCAACCCGTCACCAGCTACTCTCTGCCCGATGCCGTGCGCAATGCTATTTTCATCGCCGAGCAGCCTGACCTAGACGGCGACAAGCTGAACCTTGCGCTGCGGCAACGGGCGGAGAAACATTGGCGTAAGGGCAGATTCTTCCGCATGCTGAACCGCATGCTTTTCCGCGGCGCGGATGGCGCAGATAGGTATAAGATATTGGAACGTTTCTACCGGCTTGACCCCGGCTTGATCGAACGCTTCTACGCTGGAAATACCACGGTCGGCGATATGGCGCGCATCCTCTCCGGAAAACCACCCATTCCTATAGGGCGGGCGATAAAAGCAATCTGGAGCAAGAAAAGGTGACCAAGGTTCCAACCGCTTTCATAATTCCGAACTGGTTTCGGGATAACGCAATAACGTCGCTTGTTATCCTGAAACCAGTTCAGGATGACGATCTTTTGGGGCGATCGCTATGACACAAAAAGCAGTGGTCATCGGCGCCGGCTTCGGCGGCCTTGCACTCGCCATCCGCCTGCAGTCCGCCGGTATATCGACCACAATCGTCGAAGCACGGGACAAGCCCGGTGGCCGCGCTTATTTTTGGGAGAAGGATGGCTTTACCTTTGATGGTGGCCCCACCGTGATCACCGATCCGCCCTGCCTCGAAGAATTATGGGCGCTGTCTGGCCATAAAATGGCGGACGACATCGAATTGATGCCGGTTTTCCCCTTTTACCGCCTCAACTGGCCAGATGGCACGAATTTCGATTACTCCAACGATGCGCCGGGCCTAAAATCCGAGATCGAAAAATTGAACCCCGCAGATGTCGAAGGCTATCGCAAGTTCCTCGAATATTCGAAGGGTGTATATAAACAAGGCTATCAAAAGCTTGGTTCCGTAGCGTTTCTGGACTTTGCCTCAATGATAAAGGCCGCGCCTGCGTTGATGAAATATCAGGCGTGGCGTTCGGTTTATTCGATTGTTTCTTCTTATATCAAAGATGAAAAATTACGCGAGGCGCTGTCGTTTCACACATTGCTCGTCGGCGGCAATCCGATGAGCACTAGCGCAATTTATGCGCTCATCCACACCATAGAAAAAGAAGGCGGCGTATGGTTTGCCAAGGGCGGCACAAACCGCCTCGTCAATGCCATGGTGACACATTTCGAAAGGCTCGGCGGGACCGTTCGTTTGGACGATGCGGTCGAAGAAATTGAAACACGCGGTGACAAGGTCATAGGCGTACGGACAAAGTCCGGTTGGCGCATGGATTGTGATATGGCGGCTTCAAATGGCGATTTGATGCACACCTACAAAGACTTGTTGACTCATAATAAGCGCGGCGAACGGGCAAGCAATGCCTTGCGCCGTAAAAGCTGGTCGCCGTCTTTGTTCGTGCTGCATTTGGGCATTAAGGGCACATGGCCCGGCATCCCGCACCACATGATATTATTCGGCCCGCGCTATAAGGGACTGCTCGACGATATATTCAATCATGGTGTCGTGCCAAAGGACTTCTCGCTTTATTTGCATCACCCGACCGTCACCGACCCAAGCCTTGCGCCCGATGGGTGCTCCACCTTTTACGTGCTCGCGCCCGTTGCCCATTTGGGCAAAGCGCCGCATGATTGGGATGGCGATGTGGCTGAAGCAATGAAGGAACGGATATTGGACGAGCTGGAACGCCGCCTAATCCCCGACATCCGCAGCCGCATCATGACCCAGTTCCATTATACGCCTGCCGATTTTAGCCGCGACTTGTCCGCCCATTTGGGCAGCGCGTTCAGCCTTGAACCTGTATTGTGGCAATCGGCCTACATGCGCGCGCACAACCGCGATGACGCGATATCGAACCTGTATTTTGTCGGCGCAGGCACGCATCCCGGCGCGGGCATTCCCGGTGTTGTGGGGAGCGCAAAAGCAACGGCGGCATTAATGTTAGAGGACGCAAAATCATGAAACGCCTTGCGGTCTATTGCGGGTCAGCGACACCAGAAAATCCCATCTATATCAATGCCGCCCGTGAAGTTGGAAAGGCCTTAGCCAAACGCGGGATTGCTGTTGTCTATGGCGGCGGGCGGCTTGGCCTTATGGGCGCAGTAGCCGATAGCGCGCTGGAAGCTGGCGGCGAAGTCATCGGCATCATCCCCGAGGCTTTGGTCGGCGCAGAAGTGGCGCACAAGGGCTGTACCGAACTGCATGTGGTATCGGGTATGCACGAACGTAAGCAACGATTTACCGACTTGTCCGACGGCTTTATCACTATACCGGGCGGCGTAGGCACAATGGATGAGTTGTGGGAAGCCATTAGCTGGTCGCAGCTTGGCTATCACCAAAAGCCCGTTGGCTTGCTAAACATGGCTGGGTTTTACGACCAGTTGATTGCGTTTAACCAGAATATGATCGACGTTGGTTTCATTCGACCTCAACATGCGGGAATTATGATCGTCGATGATAATCTGGATGTCTTGTTGGACAAGATGGCCGCTTATGTGCCGCACAAAACGATTTTCCAGATGAAAGCAGACGACCTGTGACTCCCCTCCGGCAAGCGGAAGGGGGATAATGGACCGTCCTGCACTCGTCGCCTTTGCGCAAGATAGCATCTCGCGCGGGTCGAAATCCTTTCGCTTTGCCAGCCGCCTGTTCGACCGGACGACCCGCGAACGAGTGTGGCTGTTATATGCATGGTGCCGCAAATGCGATGATATGGCCGATGGGCAAGACCATGGCGGCGCAATGGAAGCGGTCACAGACCCGCAGGCGCGGTTACAGGCAATCCGCGAACTGACCGCGATGGCGCTCGCCGGAACGCCCACAGGCGAGCCAGCCTTTGACTGCTTGGGCGTGGTCGCACGCGAATGTGGCATCACGCAGCGCATGGCAGAGGATGTGATCGAAGGTTTCGCCCTCGACGCCGCCGACTGGCACCCGCGCCACGAAAACGACCTATATCAATATTGCTACCATGTCGCTGGGGCGGTTGGCGTCATGATGGCGGTAGTCATGGGCGTTCCCGCCAATGATGACGCGACGCTCGACAGGGCCTGTGACCTTGGCCTTGCTTTTCAGCTTGCCAATATCGCCCGCGACATTGCGGAAGATAACGCCGCTGGCCGGTGCTATTTGCCCGATGATTGGCTTGCGACACTCGACATCGGGCCTGGCGAACATATGAAGCCGCATAACCGCAATAAACTTGCGCTTATGGGCCGTTGGCTTGCCGATGCGGCGGAACAATATGAGGCATCGGCACGCGTTGGTGCCAAGCATTTACCATTGCGTGCCCGCTGGGCGGTATTGTCAGCCGCGGGAATTTACGGCGAAATCGCACGTAAGGTGCGCGAGTCCGGCGCGCAGGCTTGGGACCAAAGGATTTTCACCAGCCGCCCAGAGAAATTCCGATGGGTCCGCAAGGCGTTCGTCGACGCAGTTGTCAACAAGCCCCGTGATATGCACCGCGATGCCTTATGGACGCGGACGCGGGTTTAGCGCCGTAGGCTCGCTGAATTAGCCTAACGCGCGCAGCCCCAATTCGTCATCCTGAACGTGTTTCATCCCCCCAATTCGTCATCCTGAACTTGTTTCAGGATAACGGGCGACGTTGGTGTGTTATGCTGAAACAAGTTCAGCATGACGAGCTTTGGCGGGCGGACCTTAAACCAACTTCAAACGGACCGATTTAACAGCTGCGCGGCTCTACCCGATAAGCGCTCCACTGCCGCCTGATGAATCCCCGGCGCGCAGCAGATCAGGCCAAAATCCAGCGGCTGGCGTTTGTTATAGCGAATAGGCCGCCCCAAGGCATCGGTCACAACCCCGCCTGCCTCCTGCGCCACCAAATGCGCCGCCGCAATGTCCCATTCATTACCCCATCGCAACGTCGCAACAAGATCCGCGCGGTCGCAAGCGACCATCGTCATGCGCATGGCGATGCTATTGGGTTTGGTCACCGTCGCCAAATCCGCATCCAATTTTGGCAAATCATCCGCAGGCACACGTGATCCGGAGAAGTCTAAGCGCGTGCTGCCTAAAAGCCGCTCGCCATTGCAGGTCACGCCTTCCCCGTGCGCCGCTACCCAGACTTTGCCTTGTGCCGGTGCGGCCATCACCGCGAAGACCGGCAAGCCATCGGCCACTAACGCCACCGATACGCACCATCCACTGAGCCCGCGGACATAATCGCGCGTACCGTCAATGGGGTCGACCAGCCACAGCAGCCTTGCATCCAGCCGGGACGGGTCATCCACCGTTTCTTCCGACAACCACGCGGCCTCGGGCAAAATGGCCCGCAACCGTTTGGTGAGAAAGGCGTCCACCGCCATGTCGATGTCGCTAACGGGATTATTCTTGCCTTTGTCCCACACATTAGTGTCGGCCGCCGCGCCCTCCCGCCAACTGGCAAAGGCCAATGCCGCGGCCTCTTGCGTCGCGGCGACAACGGCGGCGCGGTCAAGCTGCCGTTCAGGCACCTGCTATCATCATGCCGTCGATGCGTAATGTCGGCACGTTCATGCTGCGGGAGAATTCAAGGTCATTGGCCGCAGTCATGGCCGCAAACATGTCCTTTAAATTACCTGCAATGGTGAATTCGCTGACTGGCCCGGCAATTTCGCCGTTGATGATAAGGAAGCCCGCGGCACCGCGGCTGTAATCGCCGGTGACTGGGTTGACGCCTTGCCCTGCCAGTTCATGGATATAGACACCATGCTTGATATCGGCGATCAGTTCGGCAACGCTGACACTGCCGCCCTCCAGATGCACATTGGATGGGCTGACGCCGGGTGCGCCGCTGATCCCGCGACTGGCGTGACCGGTGGGCTCCAGTCCCAATTGCCGCGCCGACGCGCTTTCCATCAACCAACCCGTTAAGACGCCATTTTCAATGATCGAACGACGCGCCGTGGGCAGGCCTTCGCCGTCAAAGGCGCGTGAACCAAGGCCGCGCATCCGATGCGGGTCATCGATAATGGAGATACCGCTGTCGAACAATTGCGCGCCAAGCGATTCTAGTAAGAAGCTTGTTTTGCGTGCGATGGCTGAACCGCTGATACCGCCCAACAAATGGCCGACGAAAGAGCCGCCAACGCGCGGGTCAAATACAACGGGCATCTGGCCGCTCTTGATGGTTCCGGGATTTAGCCGCTTGACCGCGCGTTCGCCTGCGCGGGTGCCAATGCTGGAAGGGCTGTCGAGGTCCGCAAGATGCCGCGCCGATCGCCAGTCATAATCGCGTTCCTTGGCATCGCCATCGCCAGACAGCACGCTGGCCGACAGGCCGTAGCCCGAACCGGATTTGACGCCGGCAAAGCCGTGACTGGTGGTCAGCGCAAAAATACTGCGTCCGGCGCTGGCACCCGCGCCTTCGCTGTTGGTCACGCCCGGCACAGCGCGCGCCGCATCTTCACATTCCAACGCAGCCGCACGCAAAAGGGCTGGGTCCGGGTCAAGGCCATCATCGCCGTCAAAATCTGGAATATCTCCCGTCAGCAAACGGCCCTGCGGTGCGAGGCCAGCATATTGGTCCTCCGGTGCTTCTTTGGCCATATCGATGGCGCGGGTGACGAGCCCTGCCAGAATGTCGGGGTTCATGTTGGATGATGAAATCGTGGCGGAGCGTTGGCCGACAAATACGCGCAGGCCGATATCTTCGCCTTCGGAGCGGGCCACATCTTCCAACTGACCGAGCCGCACTTGGACTTCCGTCGAGGCATCGCAGACATAGACAGCGTCCGCCGCGTCAGCGCCCGCCTTCATAGCTAGGGAAACGAGATTTTGCGCGCGATCAAGCGCGTGTTGTGGTGTCAGCATGATTCCCGCTTAGGCGCGGGCCGTTACAGCGTCAATCAAGCGGCTTTCAAAAAACCGTGAATAGCACCGCCAACACAGCCGGAATGGCAATAGCAGCGACCCACAACTTCAACCGGTCAGCAGAATAATGCGTTTCCAGTGCGTCGTCAGGATGGGCAGTGGCACACAGTGCCTGCCAACGCCGTTCCAGATTTCGGCACAACGGAATGACTGCCGCGACCAAAAGGACCAAGACAAAATACGGAAAAATAGATGTGCCAGTCGATTCAATCGTCGGCGTCACCAAAAATATCAAAGCTAATGTGTAAACAACCAGAGCAAGGGCCACATGGTCAGACATGCGTTTCGAACAGCTTTTATAGGCGCGCAAGTGCGCTTTTTGGGCTTTTGCCATTTTCTCTCTCCTCTTCCCTGTCACAAGACTGTCACTTTCGGGAAAAGGTTACAAGCAAATTTATATGCGCCTAAGGTAGCCCAAGAATCTTGTGGTTTTGCAAGGATAAGCGCCATTTTGGTCGCTCCATAACGAAGCGGGTTGCCTCCGCGACATGGGCGGCATTTACACCTGCGTCGCCTGCATCCATGGGCTGAATGAGGAAATGGGCAAATTGCCATTGTTCCATGGCATCCAGGTCGCTTGTCGGTTGTGGCCACACCAATTTCAACTCATCGCCGCTATGTTGGATGACGTCCGACCCAGCTTTGGGGCTGATGCACACCCAATCAATACCGGGATGCACTGCTATCGTGCCGTTACTTTCAATCGCGATCTGGAAAGCTTGGGCATGAAGCGCGTCGACGATCCCGTCGTCCACCTGCAACATAGGTTCGCCGCCGGTGATCACGACATAGCGATTGTCAGTGCCATCACCCCATAGTTCAGCGACCTTAGCAGCCAATGCCTCGGCATCATAACGTCCACCATTTTCACCGTCCGTGCCGACAAAGTCGGTATCGCAAAACTGGCAAATCGCGCTGGCGCGGTCGGCCTCTCGCCCGCTCCACAAATTGCAGCCGGAAAAGCGCAAGAACACCGCGCGGCGACCCGCATGCACGCCCTCCCCCTGTAAGGTCAGGAAAATCTCTTTAACCGCGTAGCTCATGCGTAAATGGTCGGGTCAGGAAGGCCCGCATCGGCAAAGCCCTTCGCGCGCAGGCGGCAGGCATCGCATTGACCGCAGGCCTTATTGTCCGGACTTGGATCATAGCAGGACCAGCTCATACCCGCATCGAGGCCCAACTTTGCGGCTTCGCGCGCAATGTCCGCCTTGGTCATATTCAACAACGGCGTGTGGATTGTGAAAGGATCGCCCTCAACACCTGCTTTGGTGGCCAAATTGGCCATGCCTTCAAAGGCGCGGATGAATTCCGGGCGGCAGTCTGGATAGCCCGAATAATCAAGCGCATTGACGCCAATCCACAAATCCCGCGCGCCGCGTGCTTCGGCAAGGCCAAGGCATAAGGAGAGGAATATCGTGTTGCGCGCTGGCACATATGTGATCGGGATGGCGTTTTCTTCAACACCCTCTTTGGGAACATCAATGTCCGCCGTCAGCGCCGAGCCGCCAAAGCGTGTCAGATCAAGCGGCAGGACGATATGTTCAATCGCCTCCAAATGCGCGGCGATGGTCGCGGCACTATCAAGCTCAATTCTGTGCCGCTGGTTATAGTCAATGGTCAGCGCGATGACGTCATAGCCTGCCTCGCGCGCCAAGCCGGCAACAACCATTGAATCGAGGCCACCGGACAACAGAACGATGGCAGATTTGGATTTTGCGGTCATTACGAGAGGTCTCTGTATTCAGAGAGAAGAAAAATGGTGCACCCGGAGCGATTCGA
>Ga0315903_10001545_pt1 | contig 34997 bp, 48 predicted proteins | sample LakEriMetagenome_7_FD_203524 | JGI IMG/M metagenome (GOLD analysis project Ga0315903, IMG submission 203524) | Freshwater fungal communities from buoy surface, Lake Erie, Ohio, United States - Buoy 2 MA119 | ecosystem: Environmental > Aquatic > Freshwater > Lake | place: USA: Lake Erie, Ohio...
AACACGCTGATCACGGAACCGGTGAAGCCAGCGATGAGAAGCATCAGTTCGGAACGGTCCATCGGCTACTCCTGCAAAGGGTCTGCATAAATATACACAGCGGTCAAGAGTTCCAGCCCATCGTCGGGAACGCCCCCGCCTTTGTCCGCTCCTCAATGACGCGGAACGCCGCATCGTAGGCCCGCCCCACCGACCGCAATCCGTACAGCCGTCTGGCTCTGGCGCGAACGTCCTTGCGGTTCAAGCTCGCTACCGCGTCGATCGCGTCGAGGTACTGCCGTGTGGTTTGGCACCGGAACCCTGTGCGATCCTGCGCGACCGTCTCGGTGAACGCCCCGAAGCTCGAGGTGATTGCCGGGGTGCCACAGAGGGCCGCTTCCACGACCGTCCCGCAGAACGGTTCGATATAGTGCGATGGGGCAATGATTGCCCGAGCGTTCCCCAAGTACGCCGCCCGCTCCTCGTTGAGCGGCCCGACATACTCCACGTTGGGCGGGATGTCCCCGAACTGGGTAAGGTCGCCTTGCCCAGCCAAGATGAACGGCACGTCAGGCCGAAGCCGCGCCAGTTCCAGAATCAGCGGTAGTCCCTTGCCTTCGGTGAGCCTTCCCAAGAACACGACCGCCTCTCCGCCCGGACCCTCGGGCCACTCGTCTACGTCATACGAGTTCGGCACCACGAACTCCAGACGCGCCGAGGAGCTATGCACCCCAGCCCGCCCCTCCTTCGCCATGCACCCATGCCTGACGGCCTCGGACTCGTAGATCCGCCACGGCAACAGCGTGTCGAAATAGCCGATGCCCGACTCGACCGCCGACGCCCCTGCCTTGAGGTTGGGCAGATCGCGGATGGCTGGCGCGTGGGCATGACCAAAGGGGAGCAGGATGCAGTCGCCCGGCTCAACCCGCGCCTTCAGTTCGTCCCGCGCATAGAGGTTCCATTGGCGGTAGACCTCCGAGTCGGCTTGTGCGTCATTGCCGTAGAAGGCGGTCTTGTCGTGGTTGTAGGGGTGACCGAGGAGGCGCTGGTGTTCCTCCTGCCCCATCACTACCACGTCCTCGGAGGCCCCAGAGTCCGACCCCTCAACGCCGTAGTGAATCACCTCATAGCCCAGCGGCACCATCATGCGCGAGAACTTGTAGACCTTCTGCGTGAACGCGCAATGCGCGAAGTCCTTCGTGGTGACCGTGTGCGGGATGCCAAGCAAGTGCAGGCGCATCAGATTCTCGCGGGATAAGTGTACCAATCGCGGCCCATCGCCAAGCCGTGCAACATTTCCATCGCGTCCGCATACAGCGGCGCCACGGCGGGCAGACTAAACCGTCGCCGCGCCTCGATGCCGATTGCCGTGCGGTTCATCAACGGCGCACGACGGATAGCCTCAACCCAGTCATTCAGCACTCGGCAATGCCAGCCCGTCACGCCGTGCGTGACCGTTTCAAGGAAGCACCCATAGCTCGGCGTGATCACCGGAGTCCCGCAGAGAATCGCCTCGAGCGCGGACGCCCCACCCGGCTCGGCATACTGGCTCGGGTAGAGACAGGCCACCGCGTTGCCAAGATAGGCGGCTCGCTCCGCGCCGTGAATCGGTTCCTTGTATTCGATGTTTGGCGCTACCAAGAACGGCGTCGGGTCACCCTGCCCGCACAAGACGAAGCGCATCTCGGGCATCCGCTTGGCAATCTCGACGATGAGGTGACAGCCCTTCGTCTCGGAGATACGTCCGAGAAACGCGCAGTAGGCCGGCGTGCTAGGCTTTGTGGTGATGGGCCACTCGTCGGCCTCAAAGTAGGGCGGGATTACCCACTCGTAGGCCGTCACGCCACGTCCGAACTTGGCCTGATGGTAATGCATCCACATCGCCGTCTCAAAGATACGGAACGGCAGATAGCTCTGCGGATAGCCAATGCCTAACTCGCAGTCCACACCGTCATGACTGCCAATCGACCCCTGATGGCCTGTGCCAAGCGAGTGTAGCACGACATCGCCCTTGCAAACGTGCTTGGCAAGTTGTTCCCGCAGTCGCGCATTGAACGTGCGATATAGCACCGAATCCGTGCGGGCATCCGCCACGTGCATCCGCTGTTTGTCCTCTAGCCGATGCCCTAGCAAATCGTAGAACTCGTCCTCGGTCATAAGCGTGACATCTTCCGTCGCGCCACTCTGCGAACCTTCCACGCCGTAATGCACGACCTCGTAGCCGAGGCCACGCATCATCGGCCCGAAGTACCGGACCTTGTTCGTGAAAGCGTCATGCGAGAAGCGCGGGTGCGTGATGGTGTGAGGGACACCAAGCAGGTGCAGGCGCATTATGTCGGGTATGGAGGCTGAAGGATTTTAGGCGAGCCGGTCGCCTGATAGACAGTATCAGTCGCAAAGACCAAGCGCAACCGATACCAGTCCGAGCTACTGCCGCTGTAGTTCTGCGGGCTGACCGTCACATCGTAGTCCGCCACGTTCGTATAGGTCGCCCCGCTGTTTGATGACGCATCCAAGTAGATGCGCCAGTCCTGCGGACGGGTTCCCGTGTACGTCCACGATATGACGAGCGTGCCGCCACCCGCATCAAGAATATCGAAGGTGTCCAAGCTCATCGCATTGTCAATGTAGCAAACCTTCCATACCGAGCCGTCGTAGATCCAGCAGTTGAGAACGTTCTTCCACGACCCATCCCAAACGGACAGGTCATTGGTCAGCCGCCAGCTTGCCCCGACGGTACTGCCCTCGGTGATAAAGAACGACCCGTCCTCTTGCAACAGCTTGTCGCCGTCCTCTTTGAGCAACACGCTGTAGGCGTTCGCCCACCAATACATCGGCATCGCTTACGCCACCTGCGCCCAGAGTTGCCCCGTGGTGCCAGTTCCCGAGGGCGCATTGGTCGAGATGGTCGCGTTGACCGGCCCTGTCGGACCCGTCGGACCAGTTGGACCTGTCGCACCAGTAGGCCCAGTCACACCCGTCGGACCTGTCGGACCAGTCTCTCCGATATTTCCCTGTGCGCCTGTCGGACCCGTTGGACCTGTTTCTCCAGTTGGGCCAGCCGGTCCCGGCAAGCCTGTAGTTCCGGCAGGTCCAGTCGGTCCAGTCGCCCCTGTCAACCCATTCGGCCCAGACGGACCTGATGGTCCAGTCTCGCCTGTTGGACCAGTCTCACCGGTTGCACCAGTCGCTCCAATTAGCCCGGTTGCACCAGTCGCGCCAACCTCGGCAAGCAGGTCCCAATAGCTTGACGGCACGGCTGGCGCTTGGTTTGAGTGCGTCTGAATGCAAATCCACGACGACCCGAGATACGACACCGCCTCATCGACGAGATACGTCTGTCCGCTGTTCCACGAACCCTGCCAATCCAAGCCACGCGGACCCGTGGCGCCGCTTGCCCCTGTCGGTCCAGTTGGCCCGGTGACGCCAGTTACTCCAGTAGGTCCAGTTGGGCCAGTCTCTCCGGTTGGGCCGGTCGCACCAGTCGGACCCGTAGGGCCAGTCGGCCCAGTCGGTCCCGTCGCGCCAGACCCGCCTGACCCCGGCCCGACAAATGACTGTCCGAAGGTTGGGGCGACCAACTGCTCCTCAACAAAGTCGGTGTCCTGATATTGCAGATAGTACGCCGACGGCATCGCCGTATCGACGCTAATTTCATACGTCCATTGATCGATAGCCGTGCTGTCCCACGTGGCCTTCCAGCCATCTACCGTCTTGGTCCCGGCGGTTGCCACGTTGGTCGCCGTTGTGCCGCTCTGGTTCTTGACAGACGCCGCAATCACCTGCGTAGTAAATGTCTGCGTGGTGTTATCCTCGCCGTCCTCATCGAGCGTGTTATTGCCACGCTGGAAGAAGAACCGCCACCACACCTCGTACTTGCCGGTGCCGCTATTATAACCCTGCTTTTGAATCTTAATGATGGCGTTGTTGACGCCGTAGTTCTGGGGCCACTCGGTCACGCCAGATCGAATGAATGACAAGTTGCCGTCATTGTCTGCGCCGTAGATGCGCCACTCAACCTGATAGATGTAGGTGTCGTTGGCGATGGTCGCATCGGCCTGCATGAACGTGGTGGTGTTCCACTTATACGACTCACCCGACCACGCGGTCCACGCGCCCCACGTTTGCTTAATACGCTCTCGACTCCGATACTCGTAGTATATGATCCGGTTTTGCGGGTCTACGTAATTGAGCCGCACCAGCAACAACTTGAGAAAAGGCCCTGCCTCGTCATAGAGCGAGGTCGGCGTGATGACTGCCTCGCTCGCGGCTGGACGAATGACATCTGTCGGTATGCCAGTTGCCACGGCTTGCAGTCCGGCATACACCGTGTTGCCTACGTTGACAAACAACCGCTTCGGGATGTAGTCCGAATCAGCCTGCCCATCGCGGCGTTCCTTGATGCGATACCAATACTTCGTGCCATTTCGCGGAAGCGAGTCGATGTAGACCTCGGTGCTGGCTGGCACGATCGCGAGTTCAGCATAGGTGCCGGGGTAATCCACGACCCCAGACACCGCATTGCCAGCCCGTTCGATAACGATATAATCGGCACCAGCGGATGCCCACAGACCCAACGCCACGCCTTGTGGCAGGGTGGCATCGTTGACGCCATCAATGATCGAGAACCCCGCTGGGCGATCGGCAGTCCCGCTCGTCGAGTTTGTGGTCTGGAATGTGGTCGCTGTTGCCATCGTCCCGCGCACCTGCGAGATGGCATCGAAGAACGCCACGCCCACCACGTAGTTCGTCGAAGCGGTCAGGCCAAGCAGGGTCGTGGTCGTGGTCCCCGCAGGCAAGACCGCCCAGCGATACTGTTGCCAGTTTGCCGGGGCCACGGTGCCGGGATAGACGTAGACCTCTACCGTATCCTGCGTGTTGGCCCCCACGTTCCACGACACCACCGCCGACTTGTTCGTAATGCTCCCGACCGTCACCGCTGTCGGAGCCGCCCACGCCGTTAGGCTGACCGTCTCCCAGCCCGTCCACGCGCTCGGGAACAAGCCCGGCTGTTCCGACCGCGCCCGCACGTAGACCGTCGAACCCGGCACCACCGCAGTCAGCGGTACGGCACCCGTCGGGATCTGACCCGGCTCATACCGCGCATACGTCACGCCATTGACGCCAGCCGCAGGAGCCGAGGCGCCCGTCGCCCACTCCACCGCGACCGCGATGTCTGCGTTCGTGTTTAGCGCGGCGGCGTTGGTGATCGTAAACTGCGCCACACGGCGCGGGTCTCGAGTGCTAGCCGAGGCCGTGATGGTCGGGGTCTGGGCGGGCTGAACGTACACCCCCGCATCCACCAACTTGAACGCCACCGACTCGGGCCGCTCGTCCCGCCGCACCACTTGGGCCACGCGAGCGCCAACCGAGGACTCCCCGATCCGATAGTTCTTGTTCGGGTAGAAGCCAGCGTCGAGATAGACCAACTCGCCCACCTGCGCGGCGGCAGGGGCCGTGCCTCGGATGACCTCAACCTCCATCGACGGCGCCCCGCGCCCGAAGCGATCAAAGCCCTCTCGCGCCACCGCCACCGCAAACAACTGCGGCTCTGGCACAAACGAGTCGGCTTCGTGGATCATGCCGGGAATGTCATACGTCACCATCCGCGTCGAGAACGTGGTGGTGTCGCCCGTCACAATCTCATACGGCACCTCGGTCTCCACCAACATATCGGCTGGCGGCTGTTCCGTGGTCTGCTGGTTCTGCACCCATTTCGTGAACTTCTTCTGCTTGATGCTGTAGCCCGTGACCGCCGTGGCCTCGTCCAAGTCGAAGATGGGCGGCGGGCTGTCGCCAACCAAGTCATCGTCGGTAATGGTCAGCGTCGGGGCCGACGTGCCAAGCTCCCGCGTCAGGAAGAACTCAATCTCGCCAGACGCATTGACCCGAGCGGCAAACCCAAACGGCCCGAACAGCGCGGACTCCAAGAACTCCGCCATGTTTTGCGGCTCGGTAATGCGGCACGCCAGATAGGTGTCGGGGCCGATGCCGTCCTTGACCGTATCGGCAGACGCGCTATCGACGGTCAGCCCGATTAACTGGTACAGCTTGGTCGCCACGTCAACTGGATGCTCGTCGAAGTAGAGCGGCGACTGCTCGGTGGTCAGGGCGCTCACCGCCCGCACCCGCACCAGCGTTCCCGGCGTCATTGCAGGCGTGATCGCCCCAAGCGCGGTCACAGAGCTTCCGTCAAGCTGAACGAACAACCGCTTCTCGCCACCCACCTGCGTGAACTGCGTCGAGTAGTTGAGGTTGCTCTGCGGCGTGAACAGGCCACGGATGGTGCCTTCCCACGTATTGCCTGCACTATCCTCAAGCAACGCCCGCACACCGGGGTAGGCATAGACCGGCGAGCGATCGTTCAGCCCCGCCCAGTTCGTCCCGACCGGCACCGCGTCAGGCGTATCGTAGGACACGAACGGCGCGATATTCGCATACAGCTTCTCGAAGTCCGTCTGCGCTAGCACGGTCTTGCGCTCGTAGTTCGGCTGGAGGTACGCCGCCACGAAGTCTAGCGAGACTAACGCAGAGTACGTGCCGTCGCCCGACAGGAAGTTGGTCGCCGTGTCGAGGATGCTGAACTCCCAGCCGCCCGAGTCTGGCGTGAGGTTGGACCCCTCGGACGCGCCGAAGCCGCCGATGACCGGCCCGCCAAACAAGCACCCGCGCTTCGGGAACGCCGTCCGCTCTGCCGTCCGATCCCACGCGAAGATGCGTTGGGTCTGCTCGACCCGCCGCGTGTTGCTGATGGTAAAGGCGTACCGGATGGCATCGACCTGCCGCACACTCGTCAGGTAGCCCGCCTGCCACACCGCCCAATTTGAGCCGCCGTCCGAGGACATCTCCAAGAACGCCTTGCGCGACAGCAGATGCGGACGCCCGAACTCGGCATTGTTCGCCTCTAGCTCAATCGGGTCGCCGTTCTCAAGCAGGATCTTGTCGCCACTTTCGAGCAACAAGAACTCGTCCACGCCGTCGTAAATCTGGCTAGTAACCAGACGCAGAGTGCCGGTGCTGTCGGCTCCCGTCACTACGTCAATGACCTCGACCACATACGCGCCAGTCCGCACCGCGCCGGTCAGCAGGTCCACTTCCTGCCCATCACCGTTCGGGATGCCCGTGATGTACGGGTTGGTGCCGCCACGGATAGACGTGACGGTCAGCGTGTCAGCGTTATCAGCGGCGTTACGGATGCGAAGGCGGTAGGCTTGTGTCGGCATCAGTCGTAGAGGCAGAGCATCGCGGAGGGAGACGCCGCGCCGTTGATCAGCGTGAACGACATAGAGTAGAGCAACAGGTTCTTATCCTGCAACGTGATGGTCACGTCCCCGTCAGGCGCGAGATAGCAGGTCGTGTAGCTTCTGCTTGCCGCGTCCCCCGTGTTGACCGTGACGGCCTCGCCGCGAAGTAACCATTCCTGACAGCGGAGCATCGTCGCCATGCTGGTGTTCGGGATATCCGTCATCGTAAAGCTGGCGCCGTAGTCGGTGCGGAAGCGGAACTGGTACGGACGCCCCGTGCCGAGCGCAGGAACCCGAGGGCCGATTGGACGCTGGAACGGGGTCCAATCCGCGAACCGCGAGCCGACCCCTGTGCTGATGCCCGTCGTGCTGTTATCGAGCGTGGCGGCACCGGTGCCGTCTGTAAACGTGATGGTTGCCATCAGCCCACCCTCCCACGGCTATTCGCCTTCGTCATCAGTTCCTGTATGGCTCGCTGGGCCGAGGGATCGTTCGGGCCAATCACCGTCACGTTCATCGACTGCCGAGGCGTCATGCCAGCCGCCGTGGTTGCCGAGGTCTGCCCAAAGATGAGTTGGGTGGTCGGCATCGCCCCGCCCATGCCACCGCCAAACCCGCCACCGCCGCCACCGAACGAGCCGATGCTGACTGCCGCGCCACCGCCCTGCCCGCCGAACATCCCACGCGCCACACCCTTCAAGGCCGACCCGAAGGCGATCATCGCGATGGATGCCGCCAACGCACCACCCGGCATCAGATTGGACAATGACTCCATAATGGTCGCCATAAACTGCGCGAACGCCGCTGTGGTCGTACCGAAGCGGATCATCGCATCGCCAAGCCCAGCCAACAGCATCGAGCCAAGCGCCCGAAAGCCCTCACCGATACTGCCAGAGGCCACGGCCTGCTCAATGCCCATTGAGATGCCAGCGACGAGCGCCCCGCCAACATTCTGCTGGAAGGTCTGCTGAATGCCATTGGCAAGATCAACTGCGGCCTTCTGTGCATCGGTCAGGATGATGCCAGTCGCCTGCGGGATAGCGGCCTGAATCGCTCCCAAGTCGAATGGCGCCCGACCAGCTCCGGTGACTCCTGCACCGGCACCCGGAAGCGCACCCAATTGGCGCCCCCGAGCTACTGCACCAGCCCCCGCACCAGCACCACCAGCTTCCGTGCCGAAGCGACCCGCCAACTCACGCGCTCGCAACAGCGACCGCTCGGTCGCCTCAAGCGAGCGGATCTGCCGCTCCAACTCCCGCAGGTCCGCGATGCGTTGCTTGTTCGCCGCCATCTCCTGCGCGGTCAGCCGTCGCCCTTCCTGTGCCGCCGTCGTGTTTGCAATGGACTGGCGAAGCTGGTCGTACTGCTTCCGCAAATCGTCGAGGCCACCAGTAAACTCACCAGAAGTCAGGTCGAGCAAGCCGTCTTGCACATCCCGCAACCGCTTGGTGATCTGCGCCACATCGCCAGCCAGCACCATCTCGCGGAGCGCCTTCTGCGTGTCCTCCGCCATCTTCTTCGCTTCGTTGCCAGCCCTGACAAATGACGTAATCGCGGCACTCGCGAATCCAAGCAAGGCCGCAACTGCCAGACCGGATGGGCCGAACATCATCGAAATCTGTGATCCGGCCTCAACAATGCGCGTCCCCATATCTGCCGTGATGGAGCCGGTGCGGGCCAAGCTGTTGCCGACCGCCGCGAAGCCAATCGCCGCCTTTGCCGCTCGGTCCCCTGCGATTTGCGTCTTTGCCGCCGCGCCTTGCATCGCGTTGCCGGTATTCGTCACGGCCTGCGCGGTCACCTTCATGTCATTGGCAACCGCCTGCGTCTCTTTCTTCAGGCGAGCAAGAGCCGCCTGTACCGTCGCGGCTCCTTCTTCTTTGACCAGCATCTCAACGGAAAAGACCCGCATTGCTTACTCCTTTACGACGGCTTGCGCCATCCGTTGAGACAGGGCCGTCAGCCGCTCCCGCGTCTGGTCAAACATCTGCGACAACTGCCCCGCCGCCTTCAGGTACCGCATCTCCATCTTCTGCAAGTCTTGCGGCTGATGGAACGCGATGGCAACCTGCCCTGCCAAGTCCGTCCGCTCCCCCATCCGCTCGACCGTCGCTTCTTTCGCCATCGCTCGCAACTCCGCCCACATCCAAAGCGTTATCGCAAACGATTCCCCCGCTACCACGCGGACGGGTTGCCCCGTGTCCCGCGACACCTCCACCACCACCCGCCGCACAAACTGCTCGGCGTCCCACGGCACGGCGACGGTTGACTGCCCCGCCGCCTCGGTCAGTTTTTTTCCGACCGCTCCGCGAGCATCGCCTCGACCTCGGACACCTGATTGCGGCTCAACTGAATGAGCGCGGCAATCTGATCCACGGTCAAGGCGTCCACCTCATCGGCGGTCAGGTCAGGACAACTCGACCGCACGACTTCTAGCAACGCCCCCAGCATCACATCGCCAGCGCCGTCCTGCGTGGACAGCGCGGCGATCTTGTGAGCCGACGCCCCAGTCAAGGGGCGCACGACAATCTCTCGTCCGAACAGCGTCACACGCGGTAGGCGTGCCGGGTTCACCAACTCGTCGAGGTTAATCATCAGTCCTTATCAGACAGAGGTGAGGTATTCAATGCGGAACGGCGCAGAGCCAATCGCCGTGAAGCCCGAGAGGGTAGGGTCAAGCCGCGCCTCAATCTCTATAGCGATGGCAATCTCCGCCCCGTCCTGTCCGGTGATGTCGTACTTGGTGCAGAGCGCCGACGGGAAGCGAACCTGCACATAGCTCCCAGCCGAAGCCGTGGCCCCGCCGCGTTGCCAGATGGCACGGACATCGGAGAGGTAGTCGCCCGAGGCGAGCAACTGGCCCGCCGACTTGGGAGCGTAGGAGGTCGAGGCCGTCCACGCGCCCGTCACGGCAGTAGCCGCACCCGGCTCGACCTGCCCGACGTTAGTGGTCGAAAGCTGAATCACGGTGCCAGAGATTTTCGGCATCCGCATCGTCACGCGGTCGAGGCCCTTGACAGGCGACCGCTTGCCGTCAAAGTCAGCGGCTCGGTACGTCACGCCGGGGTCAAACTTGATGCCGCCAGCGAAGGCGCCAAACACGGTCGAACTGACGTACAAGACGCCAGAGTCAAGGAGGATGTCGCTCGGGAGAGCAGAGGTGTAGCCAGTCAGCGGAGCAGTCATAGGTCTATCCTACGGAGGGTGGTGGTGGGAATCTAATCAGCCCGCTCGGTCAACACACGGGGCCAGAGAAACATTTCGTAATTGGCGATGACCGCCACGACCGAGGAGTCTGCCGGGTCGGTGAGCATCGGGACCGTCTGCCGCGTCCGCGATCGCCCAACCATCAGCCCAGACCGCGCATCGTTGAACCCCGTCAAGAACTGATCCACGATGTCAATAGCGGACTCAACCATAGCCAACTGCGACTCGGGCTTGCCAATCCCCTGTACTTCGAGGATGGCGGTCTCGCGGTAGCCGTTGTAGGCCGGAAGGCTGGTGCGGTCCAAGCGGAGGGTCAGGTACGGGAACAGCGGCGAGGCGGGAGCCGCCCGAACGTAAGCGCGGGTGCCGATGATGTCCTCAAGCCGACTCCCGCTTGGGCTGACGTACTCGAGCAAGGACTGGCGCAGGGTCGCGTAGATCTGGACCGTGGAGGCCGTGGACGGCAGGGGCAGACTGCCCGGTACAACGTAGGTCGGTAGACTCATCGGACGGCTCTCCCGCGCTCCATGTAGCGGTTCAGGACGCGGTTGTAGGTGTCAATCATCGCCTTCGCGGAGTCAATCGCCACCGGCTTGAAGATTGGCACCCGCTCCCAACGTCGCGTGAAGATGTTGTGATGCCCAATCTCCCATGCCAGCGCAATCTTGCCGACCGTCGTGGGCTTCTTGGGCGGCTTGGCTTTCTTGCCGCGTGGCTTGGCAAGCTCGCCGTCGGGGATACCGACGATGCTAAACCAGCCCCCGCCACGAAACACGGGCGCCTCTCGGCTGATATGCTGGGCCACCTGCGCGGTGGATCGGAAGGCTTGGCTGGTGTAGTAGCCCTGAAAGAACCGCTTCTTCACGTTCCCCTCGTACAATGCCGCCGCCGCATCGAGCGCCATCCGCGAGGCGTCCCGATACTGCTTCAAGAACTGCGGCGAAAGGTCCGTGACTTTGACGCTCATGCCATCTCCGCTTGTAGCTTCCGCAACGCTTCACGCGCCGTGATGCCGGTCGCCGTCTTGCACGGCCCTTCGAGCGAAGTCCAGCGAAGCATGACCGCCGCATCCCCAACCGGAGCCGCTTCGAGCGTCCCGCCGTGCCGCTGGATGAACGCCTCAATCCGCGCCTCGTCGGTAGGCCAGATGCCCGACCGCCGCACGTCCTGTCCGCAGATCAGGCGAGCGTCCATCAGCGGATGAACCCAACCGCAGAGAGCGCCAACGCCACCGCCGTGACCGCCGTCGTGTCGGTCTCGTTGCGGATGTAGACCGAGATGGTGTCGTTCAGCACCGTCGGGATCAGTCCCGTGACGGAAAACCCATAGCCCTCGTTAGAGTCGGCAAGAATCGCAGACACGTGAACATTGGCAAGGGGCGTGCCGTTCTTGGCAATCGTGATGCCGAAGGTCTTGTTGTTTGACGCGCACACTAGCTCAACGTTTGCCGTAACAAGCAAGACCTGATTGACCGCTTTTGTCGCTCGCATTTCGTTGTTAGAAACTTGCGAGAAGCCGTCTTGCCCAAGCGAGGTGTCAAGCGCCGTTGTGCCAGCGAGCTTGACGTAGGTGTCGGTCGTGGCAAACGTGGTCTGGGCTGTTGCCGTCAAGTCGATTTGCCCACGGCTCGGGAACAGACTGACCACCGCATCACGGATGTCCTCTGGCGAGATGAGGCCCGTCGTGTTGTCGGGCAGTTGCGCGAGAAGCGCAGAGAGTACCTTCGGAGTTTCCGCCATTAGCTGTAGCCCTCGTCAAAGCCTGAAGAAAACGCATCCGCCGCTGGGTTGATGAGATGCACCCCGTCTGCCACGCTATCCGGGTCCGACCCTGTGAACAGGCCGTAGGTCGTGGGGTCCACCTCCTCCAACGTCAACTGCTTGCACATCAACTGCCGCAACTCAATCACGCCCCGCACAAAGTAGATCGGCGTCTCATCCTCGTCCTTGACAATACCGAACGGATTCACATCGACGTAATCGGCAACCGTCGCCACTAGCGAGGTGCGGCTGTCAATATGCCCCTGCGGTGAACCGGCAGGTGTGAACTGGTCCGACATCGCGTCAATCCGGCCCCAGTACGTCCCGACCCGCGTGTAGACCGGGCGGGCAAAGCCGTCGGCCCCGTCCTCCGCTCGCGTGAAGAACTGAAGCCGACGATCCAGAAGGCCGGGTGCGATATACATCAGCCAGCCACCGCGAGCTTGAACGTCCGCAACACCTTGAGGACGCGAGCCGCCGTGTCTCTTGACACGTCCCAGCTAATCGAGGTACCAGCCGCCGTCTCGGTCGAGGCGTTCGGGGTCCGCTTTTGATAGAGGTCAGCCGCCAAGTCGATGATGCATTGCGACAGAACCGGCTCTATTTGCGCGTAATCGCCCCGCAGAGACAATCCGCAGGAGGTGGTAATGGTGTAGGGGCCATACGGGAACGAGTACCCCGCGTTGGCGTAAATAACGCCCGAGGACTGGTTGATCGTGTAGTCGGTTGCTGGGACGGTCGTACCTTCCGAATCCACGATGGTCGCTGTGGTGCCAATGGGACGCTTCGGGAAGATGAGCGACAGGCAGGGCTGGGGGTCAATCGTGTCGGCTCGGTCAACCGCCGTGGTATTGACAGCGGTAACCGGCACATCGGTCCAGACTTCCATCTGCGCCTTTGCCCGAGCGAGGAGCGCCGTCAAGAGCGTGTCCTCGGCGGTGGTCTCGATGCGAAGGTAGGACTTCAGATCACTTACGGTAGGGAGGGCCATTGCGCTTTGCCTCGGTCAAGATGTCTGCGTACTTCTGCCCCACTACCGGGTAGTCGTGGTAGGTCCGAACGTACTGATGCACTCGCTCAACTTCTGCCGCATAGAAGCTACGGTCTCGGACCAGTTTCGCCAAGACCTCCCGCAACTGCGGTCCATCGTTCGCCACCGTCCACGGCACCGGAATGCCGAGCTTCACCAGATCGTTCTGCGCCTCGGGGTCGCCCGCGATGACCGCCTTGCCCATCGCCGCGCCCTCCAAGCCTGACCCCTGCATCCCGAGCCAGAAGCTGTCGAACACCGCATCGCAGGACGCCTTGAGCCGCAGGGCCGCGCCGTGTTCCATGTTTTCAATCAGCACCGGCTCGATGTCGATGCCCTGATGCATCTTGAGATAGTCGCACGCATTCAGGAACTCCTGCGTTCCCTTAATCCGCCGCATCGTTGGGCTGTGCGCCACGCGGAAGGTCTTGGACTTAACCGTCTCCTCTTTCGCAATCTGCTGATAGTCCGAGACCGGCATCGGGATCGGGAGCCAATGCTTGATGCCGAGGCGGTGATGATAGGGCCGCGCCCCAAAGCAGATGGCGTCCATCCGGTCATCGTTACCGCCGTCATTCACGCGCACCGACCCCGCCATGTTGCCGGGGTCCACCGACCCGTGGTAGGTCAGCGCCTGCATCAAGCCGTCGCGGGTTCCCTTGCGTAGCTCGTTCCGCAAGACCCAGTAGTCCATGTGGCTATGCACCACATCCGCTGTCTCATACAGCAACTGGATGGTCTGCGCGTCAATCTCCGTATCCCATTGGCGGAGGTCGCAATGCTTGTTCGTATGCCCAAAGCGGACCAGCGCCGACACCACACCCGGTACCACGTTCGCCGCCGAGTGGTAGCGGTAGACCGAGGAGCCGGGATCGTAGGCTGTCAGCTGTAATACCTTGAGCGCGGACGGGTCGTAGGGCGTTGCCGTGTAGTGCGAGGCAATGAGACCCGGAGATAACACCCGGCCCACACTCGCCCACACGCGGTCAATCTGCTCCCGAGACGCCACCACCCCTCCGCTAAATAGCTCCTCGGCTTGTGCCGTAGGGAGCGTCACTTGTTGCCCTTTCTGCCACACCTGTCCGTTGATCAGGGCCTTTACACGGACAGTCACCAGCATCTCTGACGGAAGCGCCGAAGCGGAGGGGGTGATGGCCCCCTCCGCACCGACTGTCCGCTTGGCTCTCGGCTTACGCAGAGGCCGTGTTGTCCAGCACGACGAACGGGCTATGCTCGTCAACCTTGTTGCCCGACGAGTCAATCGCGTAGGCATAGGTCGAGGTCGGGAGCGGGATGCCCCCGGCGCGAGCGACGAACCGGTACGTGGTGATGTCGTTCACGAACTTGTAGTGGATCGAGGACTCGACCGTGAGGGCCTGACGAAGCCCCATCGCGTAGAAGTCGCCGTTCACCAGCGCCACATCGCCCTCGGTCCCGAGCGTCGGGAGAAGGTCCGTGACAATCACAGGCAACCCGAGGAGGGTCATCTGCGGCTTGTCGCGGAGATTCGGGATCCACGTGACCATCGTGTTGTTCGTGGTCTGCATCGCGAACAACTGCGCGAGGACACGGCGGGAGATCATCCACACCGAGTTCGGCCCGTGCGTGTGACGCTCGTACATCTGGAACGCATCACGCGCCTTGAACTCGTTCGCGGTCTGACGCACGACCTTGAGAAGCGCCGTGTTCGAGGTGTTGAACGCGCCGAGCGGCTGGCTCGAGCCGGTGCCGTCGATGGTGATGTCTTCGTTGATCTTGTTGATGACCTGCCCGCCGACGGCGGCAGTCACCTCGGCGGGAAGCTCGCCGGTGAAGTCATCGCCGAGGAGTTCGTCGCCGAACTCCGTCACAGCGGCGTACTTGTACATCGTGAGGAGACGCTGACCGAAGTTCGGGTCACGCTCCGGCTTGGTCGCGCCTTCGCCAACGATGGTGACGTTTGCAATCTTACCCGCCATCGGGCGGTTAAGGGTGGACGTACCCTCGTCCTGCAGAAGATACGGAATTCTCAAACTCCGTCCGGGGACATTGTACCTCCGGGCGTACTGGAACAGACCCGGCTGGGCGTTGCTCACCGAGAAAATCTCGGGAACCTGCGAGAGCGGGAGGAGGAACTCACCACCGTTGGTCGAGCCGGTGATGGTGCGGGTCATCATATCGACCGTGCGAAGCGCCTCGGCCTCCTTCGCGTTGGCAGGCCCCTTCGCCACGGCGCGGACATACGAGCCGATCGAGGGGAACGCCTTGACGAGAACCGAGCGGACCTGCTCGGTCGCGTCCTTCATGCCAGCGAACTCGGTGCGGTCAGCACCGCTCACGTCCATCCGGGTCAGCCCCTCGTCGCCACCCTGACGCGCAATCTCGGCGTCAGCGGTGAACTCGGCGGCAGACTGCGCCCGCATCTCAAGGGCGCGGATGTCGGCAGTACGCTTCTCAACTTCGTCCGCCGTGAAGCTGGCGGTCGGGTCCATCAACTCCGAACGGAGCTTGTGAGCCTGCTCGCGAAACTCGTTCGCGGCACGGTTCTTGGAAACAAGTGGGGCCTTCATGGTAGTCAGTCTCTCTTACTTGGGTAGGACGAACGATGACCGCACCGCCTTGATACGGTCCTCCATCTTGGCGTACCGTGCCGTGCTGTCCGTCGAGGTGGGCGTATCCAACACCACAGGGGCGTCAGACGAAGCCGTCTCGGTCATGGTAGGCGTGGGCTTGTACGTGTCCAGCAATGCCTCTCGCGCCTTGTCGGATAGCGCATCCAACGCGGCACGGGCGGCAAGTAGCAGGAGTTCATCGTCCGTGCGCTCGGGCGACTCCTCCTCCTCCAACTGGTCAATCGGGTTGACCGTCTCCATTTCATCAGCGCGAGCCGCCGCGATTTCAGCGCCCGGCACGGCGGGCATCGGGGTGATGCTGACCTCGCGCAGTTCGATCTCGGTGAAGCGTTCGACGGGCTTGCCGTTGACGGTCACCATCTCCGAGGCACGCGGGATGAACCCGATGCTGAACCCCGTGGAGGCTCCGCTTGCCAAGACCGCCTTGACGTATTCCAACGCGGCCCGTCCGTCAGCCGTGTCAAAGATGTCGGCGGTCATGACCAGCGCGTCCCCCATATCCTGCATCTCGGTGACCACGCCAACGTGCGCCTTTGAGGTGCGTTCGTGATCCATCAGGAGCGGAACCTTGCGGGCCGCGACCTTGTTGTTGATGGTCCGCTTCGCAGACTCGCGGGCGAACATCGTCTGGTAGCTGTCCACCACCTCGTAGGTCAACGCCACGCCCGACACGCGCCCTGCGATACCGGGCGGGAGGTCAGACTCGGCACGGATCTGCGGGGCGGCTTCGGTTAGGTGGTAGCGCGTGGACTTCATCGGGTTACTCCGGGTCGGCCTTTGGCAACTGCTCGGTGAGAACCGCTTCGAGGGCCTGTACGCCTTGTGCAACCTCGGCATACGGGCGGGTCCGCATATAGTTGAGAATGCCAACCGCGAGGGCGGAGGGAATCGTGACGGTCTGCGGGGTCTCGGTCATTGGGCCTCAAGGAAGGGTAAGGGAACTGCCGTGGAAATATAGAGCAGGGTGCGCTTCCGTGCCTAATACGTCATGCCGACATTCGTGGGACCAGAGGGCCGTATTCTCGGCATGGGCCTTCAGCACGACGATCACTCGGCTATGCTTCCAGTACTTGCCCCAATGCGTACTGCCGTCGGGGAAGCGGTCGCCCTGATAGACCCCGTAGCGGAGGCCGCTCGGGTCCGCATACGCCGCCGCCGTGCCACGGCTGGTGACGATGGCGTGTTGGGTCCACCACAAGGCGTCAATCGCCGCACGGTCGGTCACCGGGAACACCGTGACGCCCCAGTTGAGGGGGTCGGCTTTCGGCCCCAGCCCGAAGGCGCGAAGCAGTTGCCGCCCGATGGACGCCAGCCACTTAAGCATTGGCCTTCAGCGCGGCGACTTCGACCTCAAGCGCCTCGATACGGGCCATCGCTTCCTGTAGCGCCTTGATTGCCGCGAAGGTGATGTCCTTCGTGTAGACCGTCTTGAGCGGTTCCTCGCCTTCTGGCGTATCCCCGAACCCATCGGCGTCCACCCACACAGGCTCGACCGTCTCGACCTGTTGGGCGATGACACCGAGGTTCACATCGTCGTGCGTCTGGTCGATGTACTTGTACGCAACAATCTCAAGCGCGGCGACCTTATCCCACATCGACGCGGCTGGCGTGATGTCGGTCTTGGTGCGAATGTCCGAGAGGTCAACGTTGTTAGCCTGATAGTTTGCCAAGCCACCGTTCGAGCGAATGACGGCTCGCGTTGTTCCGTCCGTGCATTGCAAAAATGGGTTTCCCGTGCCATTAGGCGCACCACCGGAAAACACAACATTGACACCAAGCATGCTGCTGGTCGCTTTGTTGTTTGTGTACAGCGCCCAATTACCAGCATTAGTCAAAAACTCGTGATAGGCACCAGCAGAATCGTTGTACGCGCCATCATTCGACGCCTTGAAGTAGCCCCCCGACGTGATGCGGGCGCGTTCGGTGCTATCGGTGCCAAAGACCAACGGATACGCTTGCAATACGTTGACGTAGCCGACGTTGTTCACCATCCCGCCCACCGTGCTACCCGAGTTGTTAAACCCGAGGACCGTGTTGGCAACGCCTGCCGCCGTTGCAAGCACGCGGCTATCGCCAGAAGTGCGCGTGGCGTTGATTGTACCCGCGCCAACCGTCAGATTCCCACTCGCATCCAGCGTCATCGCCTGCGTGAACGAGATAGTTCCACCGGCGGTGCCAGAGGGGGCAACAAACCACTTATGCGCGGCGCTTGGGGATGTAGCCTGCTCATAGTTTGTGGCACCGATGCTCTCTATGTATTTCCAATTGCCATCATAGAAAGCATTGGTAGTGATAACCGTCGCAGCATTAGGGCTTCCATCAGAATACGAAGCAAACGCACTACGCTGACTCTGAAATACCTTGAACGTAGTCCACGCACTCGGCGTCACCCCGAGGCCGAGGTTGCCGGAGGCGTCGAGGCGCATCTTCTCGTTGAAGTCGCCCGACCCGGTGTTCGTGCGCGTCCAGAACGACAGATAGCCGCTCTCGTCTGCCGACTGCGACACGCCATAAATAGCGGCGCGAGATAGGTTGATTTCCCCGCTGGGACGTTCGGCACTAAAGACAATCCCCGTGCCAAGCCCTGCCGCCGCCGTGTTCGTGGTAATGGCAGAGATTCGCAACGTATCAACCAGCGTGTTCGTTACGGTAGTGGTGGTTATCACATCCAGCGTATTGCTCGGACTCGCCGTCCCCACGCCCACGCGGTTGTTCGCCGCGTCCACATAGAGCGTGTTGGTATCGACGGCGAGGTTGCCGGATGACGTAAGATACATCGCTGGCGTGGTATACGTCGTGCCGCCAGCCGATGAGGATGGGTTGAACTCTAACGCGCCAGCCACGTTCCAGTTCGTGCGAATAGCCCAGTTTGTTTGCGTGCTTGACGCCTGAAACTCTAGCGAACTGGCGTCATTGGCACTCGGGGTGGCTTGCCCCAACTGCATAATCTTATTGCCGCTTGCATTGGCGATTCGTGCCGAACCGCTCACCGTCAACGAGGACAGGGTGCCGACCGAGGTAGCCGCCGCCGCTACGCTAGCGCCGTCTATCCGGAAGTTACTTCCAGAGCGGGCCACCACGTACTCGTCGGTCGCCTGTGATGCGCCGCCGTCCGTCAGTTGCGAGATCTTGAGGTCTGCCAATGGTCTACCCTCTTACGCTGGTTCGTCGCTGTACGCCAACACACAGCGGCAGTTGATCACTTCGGACGCCGACCCCGACGGATCGAGCGGGTACATCAGACCGTTCGTGAACGGCGTGTCAATGCGGATGCGACCCTGCGCCATGCACGCGGTGTGGGTCTCGCGGGTCTCGGCATCCGAGAACGCCAGCCACTCCTTGCTCTGATACAGGTCGCCCATCTCCTGCGCCTGATCCCACGACCCCTGCGACAGCGCACCCGCCGACTCCGTGCGGGCAATCGCCGTGGAGCGCGAGGTCACCTTCTCCTCGCCATACACCGCTCGGCTGACCAATCGGGCCGTCTCGGTAACCGTCAGCCCCCCACGCTCGGACGCCTCGATGACTGCCAAGACTTCCTTCGCGGTGGTGTCGCCAATCAGTTGCGAGAGCCGCTGGGTGCGCTTGCGGATCGCCTCACGGACGCTCTGTACCGACCGCCCAGCGAGTCCTGCCTCGACCGTATCGGACGCAAGGTCCGCCCCGACCCCTGCCACCTCGGTCGCGCCGAAGGCGTAGCTCTTGGAGACGAGCGGGGTGAAGGACTCGCGCCAGTTCTCCTCAAGCGCCCCGCCCGGCGTATAGGCCGCACGGACACGCGCACGGGCCTCGGCAAAGCTCGGGGCCGTCGAGATGGACTTGGTGACCTTCGGGCGCTCGGCACGGAACAGCGCCTCGGCGGTCGCCTTGTACGTCTGCTCGGTGCGGTCGAGTTCGGCGTTGGCCCGCTCCCAGATGGCTCGCTTCCGCATCATCGCATCGTCAGGCTCGCTCCGATCCTTGAGCGCGTCCTTTGCCTCGCGGATGACCTTCCGCATATGGTCTAGCCCTCGGTCACCGACCGCGAGCCACTTGATCTGCGCCACGACCCCGGCAAGCTGGAAGTCCCCACGGTGCCGAGCGACCCACGCCTCGCGCAGACGTATGGCGTTCTCCTCGGCCTCACCGTCAGGGACGCCGCCGCGCTTGGCAAGCGGGGCTAGCTTGCGGAACTGCTCGTTGCCCTTGACGTTGCCGCCCTTCGACCAAATCTCGGGGAAGTTCTCCTGCAAGTCCTCCGCCTCACCGACGGGGAACAGGGCGTACTGCGAGTTGCGGAGCGTGACCTTCTTGTCGTTGCCGTCCTCGGGGAAGTTCGTGACCTCCTCGGCGCGGGACTCGTCCTCCTCCTCGTCCTCGTCGCTTTCTTCCTCGTCGGCTTCCTCCTCCTCCATCTCCTCCGACTCGCCTTCCTCCTCCTCGTCCTCCTCGACCTCACCCTCGGTCTCGGGCTTGGACGGCGCCTCTTGGTTCATCGGCTCGTTGTCAGTCGCAGGCGGCTGGTCGAGGATGGTCGAGGGGTCGATCACCGCGACGGCGGCAGGGATGAGGTCGCGCCCCATGACCTTGAGCAAGCTGTCCGTCGGCTCGGGGAGCGGCGAGAGCTTGATGGCCCGGCGGCTCTCCTCCCACGTCCGAAGCCCCGCGTCGAACTCGGCCCGCACGCGGGTCGAGGTCTCGGTGTCGTTTTCAACCAGATCGCGCAGGATGTCGTGGTCGTAGGTCACCCAGACATCGCCAAACTCGGGCGCGAGCCAATGGTTGAGTTCGTCCTCAAAGGCCGAGAACAGCGGCTCAATCGTGTGCTGGACAAGCCGCGCACGGGCTTCCGCATACTGGATGCCAGACAGCCCGCCGTCGCTTGACGCCGAGCCGATACCAATCATGCGAGGGTCCACGCCGAACGCCGCGCAGATGTCCTCACGCGAGACGCGCCGAAGGTCAGGGAACTCGAGGTCGGACAGCGTGAAGCCGAGGGGCTTGATGTCCTTGACCGCGCCGAAGAAGGCAGGGACGCCGCGCTTGCCACGGTCCACCACGCGGGCCGTGTAGCGGTCCTGCATCGCCACCGCATCCTCGGTCGTGGCCTCGTCCGACATGATGACCGCGAAGGTCGGCGTGCCGTCGTTGGTCACCACCTGCCGCACATACGAGGTCGCCTCGTTGTCCGCCAAGATTGAGCCGATCGCGGTCGCGCCACGCGGATACCCAAACACGTCGGCCTCGAACGGACGCCCCATCTCCAAGTCGCGGAAGTGGAGCATATCTTCGGTCAGCACATTGACGATGATGCCCGCCCAGTTCGCGTAGTCGTACCGGCGCGGGTCGCCCTCGGTATCAATCCAGACCTGTTGCATCGACTCGGCATTGACCGGTCGAAGCGCAACCGGCGGACGGTTCTCGCTCGGGCGCTCCATCACGAAGAACGCATTGCCGTAGCCCAAGTAGTCCACCGCGAACTTGGCGCGGAACTGACGGGCTGTGAACCGAGGGCCGGGGTAGTCGAGGAGCTTCTGAAGCGGGTTGTCCTCGGGAACGCGGGACTCGTAGTTGCCCTTCTCCTTCAGCACCACCAGCGGCACGGAGGCCACGATGTCAGCCACTACGCGGATGCACGCATGAACGACGGGGTGCGCGTTGAAGCCCTGCACGCGTATCGTGCGCCCGTCGCGTCGGTATTCGCTCGGGTCCGCTGTACGGACCAACTGCATCTGCTGTATGCCGTTGGGGAAGTTGGGATACGTCACCGGCATGATGGAACGGGTGGACTCACCGCTCCCTGACAAGGCGCGTAGCGCATCGCTCACGCGCAACAGTAAGGACTTGCGATCGGACAAATGATGGCCCCGCGTTAGGAGTCTGCCACGCACAACACTAACGCGAAAGCAAGCAACGGCGCAACCCCTTACACGACAAACACCGACGGCCCCTTCTTGATAAGGGGCGCTAACGCATACCGCACGGCGTCCCAGACGTGATCGTTGCCGCTGACCAGATGCGGCAGAACCTCGTCGGTGCGGGGGTCGGTCTTGTAGCGCCAGAGCCGGGCTTCCTCGATGGCTCGCTTGCAACGCGGGTGGATCACGATGTCGGTGTAGGAGCGGAGGTGCTGGATGCCGTCTTGCACGGACCCCGACCACTTGGGTGCGCCCTCGCATCGGAACCCGCGCTTCTTCATCTCGGCTATGGTCTCGGGCCGCGCCGAGTCCGCCCGAATGACAAAGGCCCGCGCATCAGGTACGCTGTCAAAGGCGCGGACAAGGGCGTCTGTATCCAACTGGATACCGCCCGCTTCGTGGTCGAGGTAGAGCCGGTTGTCGTGCGTGTAGCATTTAATGAGGACGGTCGGGTCGTGCGAGAAGCCCCAGTCCGCACCGAAGTACGGCCCCTGCCAACCCTTATCTGGCGCGAAGTCCATCACCCGCCACTTGCCTGCCAAGACCTGCGCGTCCGACCTAGCCCACGGCTTGCCACCCCAGACGTGCGCGAAGGCTTCGGGATCGGCTTTGAGCAGAGCGTCTGCCTCCTGCTTTAGCACGGCAGGGAACCACGGGTTGTCCGTGTAGCTGACTTTGCGGACGATCGACCGCTCTGGCGTCTTGACGATGTAGCGTTGGTAGGTGCTGTCCGATTCCATCGCCGGGTTGAACGTCACCCAGATCTCGGAGTTGTCCTTGCGGATGGTCGGGATGAGCGTGCGCCAAGACGTATCGCTTACGGCCTCGGCCTCCTCCACCCAGCAGATATCAATGCCTTCGGTCGATTTGATTTGCGCGATGTCTCGCCGCAATCCCTTGAACAGAAACTCCGTGCCATTGGCTCCGAGGATAGCCGACTCTTGCACGGTGTAGAAGTTGTCAAGGCCGAGCCGCGTCACTTGGTCCGCCAAGACCCGATGCACCGAGTCTCGGATGCTCGCTTGGTACTCACGCGCACAGAGGATGCGGAGGGGCTGGGACAGGCCGTGGACGAGCAAGGCACGGGCGAACTGCCACGACTTTGCCGAGCCTCGACCGCCAAAGGCCACGCGGTAGCGGACGCCCCCGAGGGTCGGCGTGTAAAGGAACCCAAACGCTTTGGGGGTTGGGACGTTGAGTTGCGTCATCCGAACAGGTCAGGCTCGGCCCGCTGACCTTGCCAGTACGCGATGCGGCGGCGAGCGATCTCGACGTACTCGGCCTCAAGCTCGCACCCCAAGTAGCGGAAGCCCTCAAGGACCGCCGCGCATCCGGTCGAGCCAGAGCCGTTGAACGGGTCGAGGATGAGGCCGTTCGGCGGCGTGACAAGGCGACAGAGCCAGCGCATCAGGGCGATGGGCTTGACGGTGGGGTGGTGGTTGGTGGTCGTGATCTTCTTGTAGGGATCGCCTTCCGAGAAGCCACGTCCGCTGTCGTTCTTGATCCCGCCCTCGCGCTCTGGCATCCCGTCCAGCCCCGCTTCCCGTTCTTTGCGCGAGACTTTGGCGGTGTAGAAGAAGCGCGATGGTTCCCCCAGCATCCCCGCCGCGTCCTCGTCGAGGCAGACGTTGGCGGGCCAGCGACCTGTGTGTACACTCGGCTCTTGACGCGCTTCATAATCTTGTGGGCGGGTGCCTTGTGCGAATCGCCTCGCATCCATTCCAGTCGTACCAGATGACCGAACTGTATCAGTCCCAATCCGGCACCCATCCACGTTGATGGCCCCCGTCCCGTACTGCGTGACGTTCGCGGCGACCGTTCCCGTGAGCGGCTTGCGAGCGAGGATGATGGGTTCCCACGCGGGCTTGAGCGCGGTCCCCCATCCGTGCCAACGCTTCGCGGCGTCCGTGGCGGGGGCGGTGATGTCCCACGATTTATACTCGACGCTACCGCCCATTGTTGGCAAAGCTGATGCGCCAGCAGTACTACGCGCTTTTGTGTCCCGCCCCACCACCTCGCGTTCGGCTTCTGCTACGGCTTCTGCAAGATGTGCTACTTCGGGCCATTCAGCGGCAATTGCGGCGAACGTTTGCGTAGTTGGCGCACGTTGCCCTTTGGGGCGTCCCTCAAACCACGACCAATTCGTTGTGCCACCGCAAAATCGTTTGTCACACTCACCAACCGTCAAGCCACGCGATTCGCGAGCCATACGCAATGCCTCACCAATTTGCGCGGCAAGATGCGGATAGCCCCCACGCTTGTCGATCGCCTTGTCCACCGCCAGCGATTTCGGGAAGCCCGAGCCGTAGAGCCACGACAGGCAGTCGCGTACTTCCCACCCGGCGTCCTCGATCGCGACCGCGAGCCGATGGTAGGTGCGCGTCCCACCGAACGCGACCAGATGTGCGCCGGGCTTGGCAACACGCAAGGCTTCGGTCCAGAACTCGACGCCGGGAACGCCGTGGTCCCACGCTTTACCCATAAACGACAGGCCGTAGGGCGGGTCGCTCACGATCGCGTCCACGCTGTTGTCGGGCAGGGTCCGCATGATGTCGCGGCAGTCGCCCTGCTCCACCTTCCAGTTGTCAGTCACGCAGTCAGATGTTGGGGGTGAACTTGCCCTCGCGCTCTTCCGACCACTGCGCTTGGCAGACGGCGTAGCGTTGCGCGTTGTCCGGGTAGTCCGCGTTCATCGTGGGGTTGGCGAGGCACCGAGCGATGAAGTCGTCCTTGCTCTCGTCAGGATTCGGGGTCGGCATCGGCATTGGCGGCTACCAGTTCCACGCGGATAGAGGATGGGGCGAGCGGCTTGTCGCCAGAGGTCACGTCGATCGGGATGAGCTTCGTGGCGAGCGGGTAGAACTTCTCGGGGTTCGACGCGCCCCACTCATGCAACGGGATCTGCTCGTTGACGAGGTTGAACGCCTCGATCCACGCCTCGCGGATGGTCTTGGTCGCCTTGTTGGGCGTCCCCTTCTTGCGTCCCGCACCGGGCGGTCTGGGCTGTCCTTTCGGGAATGGCATATTATCAAAGTTACTATAACGCGTCAGCGCGTCAATCGGAAGCCGGGATGCTTCGTGTCAAATGCTCGCCATGCTTCGGTCTTGTCAGAGGTCGTGGTGACGCGGCCTTCGTTGTGCGCGTAGTGGTTCCAGCCGATGATTGGCACGTATTCCGTCTTGGTACCGGCCTTGAGGCATCGCACCCAGAAGTCGTAGTCGTGGACGTAGGGGATTGGCATATCGTAGCCGCCGATGCGTTGCCAAAGCTCGCGCCTGACGATGGAGCTAGACCAGATCTTGTTGCCGCCGCGCATCGTGTCAAGCGTGATGACGGATGGTGGGACGTAGACGCCGGTCTTGTAGCCGTGCGCGTCGATGCCTTGCACGTTCGTGTAGGCGATGTCCGCGCCCGAGGCGTCGAGGGCGGTTATACAAGTTTGTATATACGCGGGTTCCATCGTGTCATCGTCGCCCAAGATGCAGACGTACTCGCCTTTGGCAATCGAGCAGAGGTCGTTCCAGTTGGTCAGGAATAGCGCAGGGTCGGCGGAGTAGTTGACAAGCAGTTGGAGTTCGTGCTTTGGCAACGTCTGGGAAAACACCGAGGCAATCGCTCGCGGGAGGAATTGCTGGCGATGGCTGGCGATGAGGACCGAGGCGCGGATCGTCATGTGTCAAAGAGGCGAGTGTAGTGATACATCTGCACGATCAGTTCGGGCCAATTGGTCGCGTCTCGGTACAGCGAGGCGTTGGGGATCTCGTACATATCCGCCTTGCAGGAAAAGGTCGTGCCGTCCGAGCGGTGACGCAGTTCGTCCTTGCGGTACAACGTGGCACGGTGCAGAAAGAGTTCCTTCGGTATCCATCCGCAGACCGTCAAGACTTGCGAGGACTTGTTGAACGACAGGAACAGGTAGGCGTTTGATTCGTAGCCAACTTGCGAGGCCATGACGTTGTTGACGTACTCGTCGCGGGGGTCCGTGGTGCGGCCCATCGTCTTGACATCGACGCCAAGCCCGAACAGTTCCACGTCCACGCCGCCGTCAAAGCCCGAGTCGCCGCGCATAGTCGGGCGACCGAGAGCCAGTTGCACCATGTTCTGCCCGATAACGCCGACGAAGGCTTGCTCCATTGTGCCGTCAGATCCGTCACCGCGATGCCCAAGCTGTACGTCATGCACATAGTCCCGGCTCTGGGAGATGACCCAAGAAGGGACAGGAAGCGAAAAGCTCACGGTTATTCCTCGGGATCGCCAAGCGTTTCTTGCTTCGGGAACGTCTGCTCCCAGTTCTTCTTGTACGTCTCCGCGTCAATCACAATGGGCCGAGGGCTGTCGCCTTTGCCGTTCTCACTCATATCTGCCTCGTAGTCGGCTGGGCCGATGTCAAAGTCACCTGCCATAGTTTCGTCGCTTCAGATAGTTCGCTGGGATGCGCGTGAGAGCAAGCAAGAGAACGAGCGGGACGGTGCAGAGCAGGAGGGAGACCGTCGCGGCGATGTCGAGTGACTTACGCATAGACTGGCGCCGGGTAGGACCGCTCGCCAAACTCGGCACAGAGGATGTTGTGGGTCTTGATGGCGGCAAGGTCCGTCCGTCCATCGTCGCAGACTGGGCAACGGATTGTCACTCGACCTCCTCGCCGTCATCAAGCGTGGTCGTGCCGTGAGGATTGTGCGAGTGCTTGTTGCCAACGTCATAGCCGTGCGTCCAGCCTTCCTCGTAAGCGTCGGTGGCCTTGTCTTGGGCTTGGCCCGCCAGATAGAGCTTGGCAATCAGGACGCCAGCCGCCGACCCCACCACGCCAGCAATGATGACCGTCTCAATCATACCGCCCTCCGTGCTGAATGTGAGTGCTTCTTCTGAAGGTAATACTGGCGCATCCGCTCAAGATAGGCTTGCCGACGTTTCTCCACGACCGCACGAGGGGTCAAGCGTTCGGGCTGGGCCACTAGGTGCTTCCTGATCCGCGCGACGTTCGTCGGGCTGTACGTCTGAATCTTGCGACCCTTGTATTGCACGACCTCGTAGGGGATGCCATAGAGTTGCACGATGCGGCGAATCCTTCCGTCACGTGTGTCAAAGCGTTTCGCCATCTCGTTGACGGTCAGATACCCCGGCTTGATAGTATCGACCGTCTTGTAAAACTTCTCCTCCTTCCGCGCCACGACATCCGTGACAATGGTGCGGACCGGCTTCCATCGATGCAGGTCGTGCTTCCACGACAGCGCCGAGATGATGGTGCCGTGCGGCCCGAGGATCTGCTCGGCCTCGCGCTTGGTTGAGGCCAACGCCGTGCGGACGATGGCCCCGTCGTTGTTAATCAGATACCACTCCGTCATTCGGGAACCCGGTCGAGGGCGCGGTTGACAGAGTGCCAGAGCGTGGCGCGGGCGATGTCGTGCGCGTCATAGCCGCCCTTGATGGCTGGGAGGACGTACTCGTAGCGGAAGGCCCGTGCGCCGATCTTGACGCGAGCCAAGCGAAGGCCGTGCTTCTTGAGCATAGCGCGAGCGATGTAGCCGTAGGTCATTGTCAGTCTCCGTGTCGGGGTGAGAGCCGCGCCGTGCGGCCCGTTGCGGACTTGCTTATCGTGCATACCGGGAAACGTTCTCGGCTTCCAGCTTGGCAACGTACTCCGGGCGCATACGCTCAATGATTTTGCGGCATGAAGCGCAGGAAACATCGGAGGGCTTGGCGCTCATACGCTGTCCCTTGCTGGTGGTGAGTCTACCACGATTGGGGTTGCAAGCCACCAAGGTGTCATCGTAAGCGAGGTGCATCTTCATTGTCAGTCTCCGGTCGGGGTTGAACTACACGATGAAAACTAAAGCCCCCGCACCGATTGTCAATACCCCCCTAAATGCCTACACCACAGCGGGTTGCATATCCGTTGCATATGCACCGGTGCGACGCTTGGGCTTCCCGAGCAGGACCGACCGCTGGCGGTGCGACCGGGCTAGCTCCTCCGAGCCGACCAGCTTCTCGACCGCCGCCTTCGACACGTGCCACGCCCCTCGGTTGGCCTGCGTCTGCACCGCCTCGAGCTTTCCCTTCTTGATCCACGCGTGGACTAGTTGGCGCGACAGGCCGAGGGTCTTGGCGGCTTCCGAGATGGACATCGTTCCTTCGGTCATCCTTCCTCCGTGATGCGCCACTTGAGGGCGCGGGTGAGTGCGTCAATAACGGACGCGGTAAAGAGTTCCTTCGGTTGACAACGCAGGATGCGCCAGCCCAATGCCGCCGCCTCCCGCCCCTTCTCCTGATCCCGCACGATGCCGGTGCCGCGTCCGTGCGCCCCGCGTACCCAGACGCCGCCGTCAATCTCGAGCGCGACGCGATGCTCGGGCCACGCCCAGTCCATCCGCCACTTGCGGGTCGGATGGAACCGGTACTCCGCTACGGGTATCGGGAGACGCTTGGCCTTGCAGAAGGTGTCAAAGCTAACTGGCATATGCATACCCGTTATGCAGGGATAAACGGCCTAACTGGTAGCCGGTTACCCATTAGCAGTCCGTCCGCGTAGCCCAGAGCCATTGCGTGTTGTACGCCATCCCTTCAAGCATATGCGGGTCCAGCCCTAACGCCTTCCAGCCCTGCTGATGTTGCTTCCGGTGGCAGGAGGGGCAGAGCGGAATGATTTCGCGGTAGTCCGCCTTTCGCCCCATGCCGCCCGACTTGATGTGCGCGTTCTCGGACGGACGCTTGGCACAGACCATACAGGGCAAGCTGTTGATGAACTCAACTCGGCGCTTGGACCCGTACACCCGCTGGAACTCAATGCCCGATCGCGGCTTGGCCTTGATGCGCTTTCGTGCCTTTGGCTTGGCCTTGCTGGTCAGGCGCGTCTTGCGCTTGAGCGGAGTCCGCTTCACGCCTTCCTCCGACACGCCCACGCCACCCGCTGAAACTCGTCTTGCATAAACGGCTCTAGCTTGCATCGCGCACAGGCGTCGGCAATCTCGGAGTCTTGTATCTCCCACCAGTTCCAATGCTTGCCGTGCATCTGATCGTAGAAATAGTCGTGCGTCGGGGCGTAGTCGTGGGCCATGATGACATCGCCTGATCGCAGGAACTTGGCATAGCGGTTGAACTCGGCGGGCTTGTTGCCCCCATCGCAGAGGACAAGGGCAGGGCCTTCCGCGTACTTGACGTGGTACTCGAGAACCGTCGAGTTCAGCGCGTCCACGGCGTAATACATGATGCCGGGTTGCATGAGGTGAGGCCGATCGCGCACCGCCGGGTCGCAGGTCCAGATGTCGGTCGCCTTGAGACCCGCCTCATCGAGCAGGTCGCGAAGTAGGATGGTTAGCCCGCCATCTGCCGTGCCAATCTCTAGCACCTTGACGGGCTTGAACGTGCGGAACAACGCCCGAAACACATCTCCGACGTAGCCGTTCTGATGCACCGGGACGCCGCGATACTCAAAGAACATCGGATCAGACATCGCTCCACCCCTGCCGCGTGCCTTTGGCAACCAGTACCCGCGCATAGTGGTGCGGGTAGAAGCGATGCTCTACTCGGTTCCCTCGGAACTGGTCGCGCCACTCAACCGTCGGCTCCTCGGCTTGCCGATCCGCGATGGTCTTTGGTTCCTCGTCCTCTTTGTTGCGCCAGCGCATCGGCTATCTCCGGTGAATGATGATGGTTTCGCACTTCGGGTCGTTAGCGACGGGTGTATCGACATCGGTCATCTTGACAATGAGAAGTGCGGCACAAACAAAGCCCAGAAAAAAGCCGTACGCTAGGTCGAGCCAATTACGCCACCTCATATCGCACTCCGGCCCAGTCGGGCGGGTTGGGGGTCTCGGGCCATCAGTTCACATCCCTTCGTCGTGATGCGGCGGACCATCCTCTCGGCCTTTGTGTCGGGGTCAGGGCGCGTCTCTTGCGTATCGCACAGCAAGCCAGACCGCACCAACTCCGAACAGCGGGTCGCGTACTCCGACCGCAGGTTCAGCCCCGCCCACTCCGCCGCTTCGCGATCGGTCAGGCCCTCGGGGTGCGTGTAGTGAGCCTCAAGCAGTCGCGCCTTCGCCGTCCCCGAGCGCGGCAGAATAGCGTCTGCCGCGTTGTGCGAGGTGGCAGGGTCCGAGGCACGGGCCTTTGGCTGGATGTCAAACAACCCGAAGCTGATGGGCTGACGCCGCCGCTCCATCTCAAGTTCGACTTCATCCATCGACCACATCCTCCGCGTCAAAGTGGTGGGCGCAGACATTCAGGCCGTGCGACATCCACGCATAGGTATCACCCGGCTGTATCGCCCCGCGCCATTCGCCTTCATGATCTTGCATATCGCAGTCCCGAGTCTCGCGGGAGACCCGTACTCTGGCCCCCCGCAACTCGTACCATTCGTGGTCTGCTCGGATGCGCTTCATCGTCAGAACGGAAGCGAATCGTCCATGTCGTTATCGTCTGGCGGCGGAATCTTGCTGAAGTCAGGCGGCGGGACGCGCTTGCCACTCGGGGCTGGCATCTTGACCTCGGGTGCCTTCTCCGCTGGCTTGGCTTCCGCAAGGCCGTCGGGCTGGATGCCCTTGTCCTTCCAGCTAATCCACACGGTTGCGGTCGCGGCCTGAATCGCCGCCGCGTCGAGGCCGTAGCCGTACTTCTGCGAGGTCTGCGCCAGATGCCCCGCCACCGCATCCCAGAGCATCAGATAGTTCGCCAGAATCGCATCTCGGCGCGGCTGGACGGCACCGCTAACGGCTGGCTTGGCTGGTTCCACGCGAGCCGTCGGCTTGGGGGCCGCTGGCTGGCTCCCTGCGTAGCTCACGCCCCAGTACGGCTTGGCCCCCTTCTTTGGGTTCGGGTCGCGGCTGAAGGTCAGGTTCATCCCCACCACGCTCGACTCGTCTAGCCCGAGCCGATCCAACTGGCGGTCAGCGGACTGCTTGGGGAGGTACAGCGTGTCGGTGCCGTCCGAGAACAACACCTGCTCGCCGTAGTTCCCCGTGACGGTCTTGCACTCGGTGACGGTCATCGTGTGGGCGTCACCCTCGTTGATCAGCTTCAGAATTGCCATTGTCTATCTCTCCGTCTCAACGTCTGCGAGGATGCCGTCCTCGTCGCGGAGGCGGCGTTGTGCCGCCCGTAAGTATCCTACCGTGTCGGTGATGTCCCACCATGCATTCCAGACCATCGCCAGCGCGTCCATCATCTGCTGATCATCGTCGGTGTAGATACCCTTCATGTTGTCGTACTGCGCGACCAGCGGGTCCATCTCCCGCTGTAGGTCGTGGAGCCGTTGGCGGAAGCCCTCGACCTGCGCCAGCACCACGTTCACGCGGTCAGAGGTCATCGTAGCCTCGAGCGTAGCGGTCATCCTCGTAGTGCGCGGCTTTGGCTTCCTCTTTGCGGTCCCAGAGTTCTTCAAAGAGTTCTTCGTGTTGCTTGTCGGTCAGTTCGTGGTCGCACTCGGCCTCCTCGATATAGACCTCGTAGTCATGCGACAAACCGACCGACGGATCAGGCGGCGAGTAGTAGACGCTCACCTGCATTGGCAAACCGCACGTGGGGCAACCGACCGTTTCCATAGGGTCTCCGTGTGAGGGGGGTGCCAATAGAGTAATGCCAAGACTTGGGGCTGTCAATAGCCCCCAAAAACAAACCCGCCGATCGGTCAGGATCGACGGGCTTGGCAAGTCCCGAGGCTTCAGTATCCCCCGACACGGAGAGCGGGGACGTTGCGGCTGAATGATAATCCACCGTGCGGCGAATTGCAACGTGCGTTGTCATTTGTCGGTATCGCTAAACCTTTACCGACGATTCGCAACACTTAAAGTATAGCGAAATGCTCTCTTTTGAGTATGCCGGGGCCATTTCCGGTCGTTACGCGGAATGGGTGGAGAGGTTGGTCGGAAGGCCAGCGGTGGGGCCGTCTGCGTGTCTACCCCGGCACAGGTAGAACTCCTTCGACGGGTAACCTGTCGGGGCCGTTGTCACCCCGTGTAACTCCCCATCGACTCCCCGAAACGACCGACCACGTTGTAGGCTGACAGAGCGTGGATTTGTTTTGATCGGGTGCGACAGGCACGGTCAGGATTGGTCGGTAGCCGTCCGTACGGCTATCCAGCGGGAGACCGAGAGTAGGCCCGCTGTAAAACAAGAGGCCCCAACGTTCTCTCCTCTCGAAAGTCTGGACCCCCGTAGGGTTCAGAAGGAGATACTTGTTGGGGCCGTTCTCTTGTCACAACAGGCGCGATGCTTTCGAGGACACCGCACGGCCTAATCTACACCGATTCCTCAATCCGTCAAGCCGTGAAGCCGATGCGTTTGCGCTTGGCCTCGGGCGGCATCCGCCAGTCCTCCAAGTCCTCCTCCTCCGCCACCTCAAACCCGCCGCCGTGCAACGATCCGCCGTCCACGATTAGCTCCTCGTAGCCCGCCTGCACCAGCGTCCGCATCATATCCAGTAGCTCTTTGGCAACCGCCCCAGAATCAGTTGCCTGCACATCCGCAATCTCGATGGATAGGCCGTTCCGGTGGACGGAGACCGTGGCCTTGCGGTTCGTGAACGGGTTCGACTTGCGCCTAGTCATCGGGCCACCCGTAAAGGACGCCGTTCCGCACGATTTTCTCCATCGACGGCAGGTACCCATCGCACCACGGACACTTCACCCACGGCTGGGTCACGTCCTTCGACCGCCACCAGATCCAACCGATACCCCAGAGGTAGCCAATCTCCCCCCGATCCCGAGCGGCCTTGCGTTCAGGGCAGGGGATAGGCGACCAGTCACGGCAGACCGGGCGTTCCGTCATGGCTTCACCGTGGCGCGGGTCATGCCCACAAGATAGCCGTCGGCGTGGTAGGTGTAGGAGTCCATAGCTCTCGGCGCACCGACGTAGCCCTCGGAGGCGTGCCAACCGTCGGGCGGGCAAAGGGCTGGGTGCTGACGTATTGTCACCCCGCCGACCGTAGTGACCGCCGCCTCGGAGTGCCGGTGTCCGTGATGCACCTCACGAAGTAGCGTCTCGCCCCAATGCTGACGCGCCTCTAACGCCATCAACTCGCCCAAGTGCTTTTGTGCCTTGTCGCCGTGCGTTAACCCGATCAGGCACCGACCGTGCGTGACGTATTTACGGGTGGTATTGGTTGTGTTTATGGTGACGTTCGGGTGGCCTCGGAACTCCGCCGAGAGGATCTGCCGCAACGCCACGGTCATCACCGCATCGTGGTTGCCGGGTACCAACACGACCTCCGTGGTGGTCCGCTGGGCCATGTCAGATATGACATCACACAACGTCGAGACCGCTTCCTCAAGCATCTTCTCAACCCGCCCGTCGCGGTCGAGCGGCGTGCCTTTAGTGGTCGTGCCGTGCGGCGTATCGTAGTGCAACAGATCACCCAAGCACCACAGGGCCAGCTTGCCAGCGGGTTGCTTGGTATCCAGAAGCTCGGCTACCGACTCGCGGATCAGCCGCGTGGCGATCGAGATGTCGTAATCCTCCCAGCCCGTCTCCTTCCCCCACGCATACTTGCCGATGTGCGGGTCCGCCAAGACAAGGGCCTGAAGGGTATCGCCTGTGACTTTCGTAACGCCCCGCGTTACTACTGGCTTGCGCTTGGCGTAGGCTCCTGCGATTAGGGCCTCGACCGCCTCCAACACGTTCGGCCCCGCCTTCGGCTTGAGCTTGACGAACACACGGTGCAGTTCGGTCGTGCTGACTTTGCCCGTGCTTGGGTCTTTGGTCGCCACCTCGTACTTGGTCGCCTGACTTTCCGCGACCTCAAACTTGGTCAGGTCCGCGCCAATGTGCGCGAGCAAGTCCTCAACCGTCTTGATCCGCTTGCCGTTGGCTCTGGCCTCGATGCCCGCCTCGCTCGCGGAGTGCTGGACCTCCTGCTCCGTCTCCTTCCCCGGCACATCAGGCAACGGCGTCTTGGGCTTCGGCCCGACCTTCCAGCCGTTCTTCTGCCGCACCATCTTGATTGACGCTTCGCCGCGCACAACCTTGCCGTCGTGGAACTCCGCGTTGAGACGCTTCGCCGCATCCTCCGCGCTATACCCCTGCGCGGTCAACGCGGCACAACGCGCTAGCTCCTGTCTAGACCACCCGATATGGTCGCGGCGTAATGGCATCGAAGGGGGAGGTCGGGGGAGTCCAGAGATGAATCATCCTTCCATCCGGATGAAGCAATGGAACGGAGCCGTCATCGTTGCGGTCAACATCGACGAACCCCCCATCCAAGCACCACCCACAGGCTGGGAAATGGGCATCAGTTGAGGTGCCACCGCAGTCGGGGCAGATCACGCGAATACAATTTGGCATCGTGGGCATCTCCTAGAATGCCACCGCGACTGCCAAGAGAAGGGCCGACCCCACGCCTAACAGAAACGCGGTCGTTCGGTTGGGACACGGCACACCCCAGATGGCACACCGCGCCGACCCCCGCGCCTCTGCCAATGCCGTCAACGTGTCAACCTGCACGCTAACCGCTTGCCGCTCATGCGCGTGAGTTATCAACAAACTGTCCACAGCGTCTTGATAACGCAAGACCTGCCGTTGATATGCCTCGGCCTCCTCCACCGTTTTGACAAGCGCCACCCGCAGTTCCTTGATGGTCGCGGAGCTATCCAGCGCCACCGCCATAGCCGAGTCTACCGACAGGCGAAAGTCGGGCGTCTTGATTGCGTTCCGCTTGACCTGCACGGTCTGTGCGGCCTTGTCGGTAGCGCGTCTGGCCTCGTCGAGCTTGACCTGCAACCCTTCCACGGTGGCCTCCAATTGCGCTATACGGGCGTCTGACGGACTTTCCCCGCCCGAGGGAAGTAGGAGTAGCCCGACCGCTATGGCGATGAGCGCGAGCGTAAACAAACGGTCATCGGTCACGCGAAGTCAAACAGGCGGAAGTTCGGCACGTTCTCGGGATCGGTCTTGCGGCCCTTCGGTGTAGCGACCGCCGCGTGCGTGGTCACCGCCTCAATGGGGTAGTTCTGCCGCCAATACTGGATGACGCCTTTGGCAATGGCGATCTGTTGGGGGGTTAACGGCGTCACGCCGTCATTCGGATTGACAAAGGCGAGGCCAAGCGAGATGCCGTTGATGTTCTGGACCCCGCCCCATTCCGAGACCCCAGCGTGCCACGCGGCTCGCTCGGGGCTGACTACGCTGTAATACGTCCCGTCGGAGGCAATCAGGCCGTGGTAGCTGACCTTGCTTCCCGATGTTTTGATCCAGTCGAGGATGCCGCGTAAGGCACCGGGGCCGGTCGCGTGGAGGACAATGACCCGAGGCCGCGCCTCATTCGGGCGGGCGGAGTGGT